>WNGA01004122.1_pt1 | contig 21511 bp, 15 predicted proteins | sample 5400061 | NCBI WGS metagenome assembly WNGA01 (sample SAMN13153366, study PRJNA577476) | soil metagenome | isolation source: 100 cm soil or saprolite under grassland replicate 2 | place: USA:California | collected 2016-06-15
GAACTGGATGCCTTCGGCAACGGCTCCGGTGCCGCTGACGCCGGACACATCGACATACCGGATGAGCTGGAAGCGGCGGGCGGTCATCATGGCGCGACCTCCCAGAGCCGCTCCCCCGGCAGCGGCCGGTGCTGACCGGGATCCGGGTCGGGCACCGGATCGATGGTGATCCGCAGGCCGGTGAACCGGCGCGACATCGCCGCCACGTACCGCTCGGCCAGGTCTGCGTCGGCGCGGTAGTCGGCGATCACATGGCTGCCGAACCACACGCGCACTCGTCGTCGTAGATGCTTCTCCGGTTCCCCACTCATCGACCCGCTCCTTCGGAAGACAGCAATCGATCTCGCGCAGGAAAGATATGGGGATTCGCGTGCCTAATGCGCCCGAGTATCCACAGCCCACGGAATTAGCCCACGCTTTGTCCACAACAACGCGCACACGGTTTCAGCGCGGCCCACGCGTGGAAGGCAGGTTCGCCAGGACCGGCCGCTGCTGCCGTTTCTGTGCGCCGAGCACGCCACGGTGACCGTGCGCGTTTCCGGTGACCAGCCATTGTGGAAACCTCTTCGCCTGTCGTGACTCGCTTGGTGACTGTTGTGAGATCCCTCAGGGGACGACGATCTTGAACCGCTGGCAGGCACTGTCCGTCCAGGCCTCACGCTGGATGTCGGCGCCTTCTTCGGTGCTGCAGTGCTCCACGCTCACGACGTGCTCGTTCGCCCGGCTGACGAGCCGGTAGGTGCCGTCGTCGAGCGGCTGCAGACGCCACTGCCGGCAGGCGTCATCGCCGGACGCGCGCTTGATCACGACGTTGGTCGCGTCGTCGCCGCAGCCGGCGACGGTGAGCTGCTTGCCGCTGCGGTGGTTGCTGATGGTGTAGTAGCCGTCGCCGGTGTGCGTGAACCGCCACAGCTGACAGTCGGAGTCGCGTCTGCTGCGCTGGATCACGTCGACACCGTCGGCCGCGCCACAGCCGGCGACATCGGCCACCTTGCCGCTGTTCGCGTTGACGAGCAGCACATCACCGACCGGCTGCAGGCGGAACTGCTGGCAGCGATCCGGGGCGGAGGCCCACAGCTGGACGTTGGCCCCGTCCGCGGGTCCGCAGGGTGGGTTGGCGTCGACGAACTTGCCCGGCTGGCCGCTGGGCTGGTTCTTGTTCTGGATGCGCATCCAGCCGTCGGTGGCCGGGACGAATCTGAACTTCTGGCAGTCGTTGTCGAGCCAGCCCCATTGACCGATGTCGGCACCATCCGCATAGCCGCAGTGCGCGACGTCGACGACCTTGTTGCTGTGCCTGTTGAGGAAGCCGTAATAGCCGTCGCCGGCGTAGCCCAGCCGCCACTGCTGGCAGGGGCTGCCGACATCGGACGACAGTTGGATGTCGGCGCCTTCGTACCCGCACAAGGGGGCTTGCGAGCCGCCGGGCGGCGTTGAGACGAGCTTGCCGCTGCTCTTCTCGACGATCCGGAAGTACGCGCCGCCGTGGCCGGCCTCCCGGCTGCCGGACAGCGGGTCACCGAGGCTCGGCCAGCCGTCGTTCCAGCTGATCCTGCGAACCGACAGCCTGGGCGCTCCGTTGTCGGTGCGGTCGTAGTAGTGATGCGCGTACCAGTACGTCGTCCCGTCGTGGTACACGTCGCCGTGGCCGGGGCCGGCGAACTCGTTGTAGCCGCGCAGCACCTCGGTGCCGCCGCCGTTGAGCAGCGGCAGCCCGGTCTTGTCGACGTACGGTCCTGTGATCGAGGTGGCGCGGCCGACGACCACGCGGTAGTCGCTGTTCACACCTCGGCAGCAGTAGTCGAAGCTGGCGAAGATGTAGTAGTAGCCACCGTGCCGGACGATGGACGCTCCCTCCACCGCGTTGGGCGCCCAGTGCCGATCCACCAGCGGGTACGGCGTCGTGTCGCCGGCGGATGGCTTGCCGGTGGTGACATCCAGCCGGCGCATCAAGATCCCGGACCAGTACGAGCCGAACGTCAGCCACGGCACGCCCGACTCGTCGAAGCTCAGGTCGGGGTCGATCGCGTTGAACGAGTCGCTCTGTTGTGACCGCAGCACCATTCCCTGGTCGACCCAGCGGTAGTCCGGGCTGGCGGGGTCGAGGGTCTCGTTCGTGGCCAGCCCGATCACGGAGTTGTTCACCCCGAACTGGGAGGCCGCGTAGTACAGGTAGTACTTGCCGTTGACGTAGTTGATGTCAGGCGCCCAGAAGTCGCTCGGCGTCACTCCCAACGTGTCGACGACCCACTGCGACGGGGTCGAGAACACCGGTCCCAGTTCTTCCCAGTGGATCAGGTCGGCCGAGCGTTTCACCGGCAGATACGTGTTCGGCCGCGTGAAGTCCCCGGTGGTGAAGACGTAGTAGTACCCGCCCTCCTTGATCATCGTCGGGTCATGCGCGATCGGGTCGGTCGACGCCGCGTCCACGACTGTCGCGCCGGCGGGAGCAGCGGCCGAGTCGGGTTCGGCCCGGGCCGGTGCCACCGTGGCGCCGGCGCAGACCAGCAGGAGGATCGCGGCGACTCTGCCGCCTCGGATGGAGCGGGTCCTCAGGACGCTCGTGCGTCGAGTCATCGTTCTGGGTGCCTTCCGTGCTGTGGGGAGGGGAAGTACGTGTCCAGGTAGGGGTTGCGGAACCTGCCGGACGGGTCCAGGTCCTGCAGCAGCCGCGCGAAGTCCGCGGACCGCTCGTACCGCTGACGCAGCGTCTCCGGGTCGGTGACGAACACCTTGGCCCAGTGCGGTCGCGCGCCCAGCGGCATCAGCGACTCCTCGATCGCCGTCAGGACGGGCGTGACCGCCTCGATGTCGGGCTTCCAGGTGAAGTGCAGCCCGACGGTGGCACGCCCCTGGCTCGGGCTGAGCCACAGATCCTCGGCGGCGATGGTGCGGATCCCGGCGATCTGAAGCACCGGGGCGATCCGCTCACCCAGCCGCGCGAGCGCCGAGAACGCCGCGCCCGCGGCCGAACGCGGCACGAAGTACTCCGACTGCAACTCAGCACCGCTGCTCGGCGTGAACTCCATCCGGAAGTGCGGCAGCCGTGCGTGCCACGGCCCCGGAACCCCCAGCTGCGGGGTGCTGTACGACGGCGGCATGCCGGGAACGGGATTCCGCGGACTGTCGGCCAGGGTCGCCCCCAGCCACTGCCGGTCCGGCGTACCGGGTTCGCTTGCCAGCGCCTTCAGCCAGACCTCGGCAGCGGGCCGCTGCCAGTCCGTGAAGACGCTCACGCTGTACGCACTGGTGAAGATCTCGTCGAAGTCGGTCCACAGGCGCGCCAGCGGCAGCCCGTCGTACACGTGCTGGCGCACGTCGAACGCAGGTACGACGTCCAGGGTGAGGCTGGTGACGATCCCCAATCCCCCCAGGGTCACCACCGCCCCGGCGAAGTCGGGATCGGCGCGCGTCAACCGCATGAGCTCGCCGCCCGCCGTGACCATCTCCACGGCTGCCACCGCCGACGCGAGCGTGCCGTTGTGGTCACCCGATCCGTGCGTACCGGTCGCACACGCGCCGGCCACCGAGATGTGTGGCAACGAGCCGAGGTTGTGCAGGGCGAGACCCCGGGCGTGCAGCCAGGTGGCGACCTCTCCGTACCGCAGCCCGGCGGACACCGTCACCCCGTGCTGCGCGCTGTCCAGCTCGAGCACCGCGGGCAGGCCGGCCACGGACACGAGCGTGCCGGCTGTGTCAGCGATCCGGTTGAACGAGTGGCCGCTGCCCAGCACGCGAATCCGGCGGCTGTCCGAGACCAGCTCCTGCAGCTGCTCCACGCAGGAGGGCTGGTGCACCGGGCTGCTGAAGACGACGTTCCCGGCCCAGTTGGTCGCCGGGGCCGCGACGGTGCTCACGGCTCAGAGACCGTGGGCGAGGCGGTAGTACGCCTGGTTCCACCGGATCTCCTGGGCGAAGCGGCGGGTCGTGGTGCCGGCGTCGATGACCAGCAGTTCGGTGCGGGTCATCTCGGCCAGGTCGGTGAGCTCCTCGACACCGACCGCGCTGCTGAGCACGGTGTGGTGTGGACCACCGGCCGTCAGCCACGACTCGGCCGAGGTGCGCAGGTCGGGGCGCGGCTTCCACACCGCGCGAGCGACCGGCAGCCTGGGCAGCGGCTGGTCGGGTGGTACGACGTCGACCTCGTTCGCGACCAGGCGGAACCGGTCACCCATGTCGGCCATCCCGACCACCACGGCCGGGCCCGGCTCGGCATCGAACACCAGTCGCACCGGGTCCTCGCGGCCGCCGATGCCGAGCGGGTGGATCTCGCAGCTCGGCGTGCCGGCGGCGATCGACGGGCACACCTCGAGCATGTGCGCGCCGAGGATGCGCTCCTCACCTGGCACGAGGTGGTAGGTGTAGTCCTCCATGAAGGACGTGCCGCCAGGCCGGCTGCCGGCGGTGACCTTGAGGGTTCGGAGCAGCACGGAGGTCTTCCAGTCGCCCTCGCCACCGAAGCCGTAGCCGTCGGCCATCAGCCGCTGCACGGCCAGGCCGGGAAGCTGGCGCAGCCCGCCCAGGTCCTCGAAGTTCGTGGTGAAGGCGGTGAACCCGCCGGCCTCGAGGAACGACCGTAACCCCGCCTCGATCCGGGCGGCGTACCGCAGCGACTCGTGCCGGTCACCGCCCGGCCGCAGCTCCGGCGCGACGCTGAAGGTGTCGTCGTACTCCTTGACGAGCCTGTCGACACTCGCGTCCTCGACGGCGTCGACCGCGGCCACCAGGTCGTTCACGCCGTAGGTGTTCACCGAGACCCCGAACCGCAGCTGCGCCTCGACCTTGTCTCCCTCGGTCACGGCGACGTCGCGCATGTTGTCACCGAACCGTGCGCCCTTCATGGTGCGCATCGCGGCGAACCCGGTGGCCGCCCGCGCCCAGACCCCGATCCGCCGCGCCACGTCCGGGTTCGACACGTGCCCCGCGACGGTGGTGCGGACGACGCCGAGCCGGGACTGGATGTAGCCGAACTCACGGTCACCGTGGGCGGCCTGGTTCAGGTTCATGAAGTCCATGTCGATGTCCGCCCACGGCAGCTCGACGTTCGACTGGGTGTGCAGATGGAGCAGCGGGGTGCGCAGCGCGTCCAGTCCGGCGATCCACATCTTGGCCGGCGAGAACGTGTGCATCCAGGCGATCACCCCGACGCACGCGTCGGACGCGTCGGCGTCCAGGCAGACCCGGCGGATCGCGTCGGCCTCGGTGAGCACCGGCTTCCACACGACTCGCGGCGCGATCTCGGTGGACTCCGCCAGCGCCGCGGCGATCTGGCGCGACTGGCTCGCCACCTGACGCAGCGTGTCCTCGCCGTACAGACCCTGGCTGCCGGTCAGGAACCAGAGCTCCGGTGCGATCAGACTCATATCGTTCGACTCCCCAAGTGTCAGCGTTGGCCGTAGACGTTCTGGTACCGGTCGTAAAGGCGGTCGATGTCCTCCGCGGCGATCGGCTCGACCGACCCGGCGGTACGCGCCAGGTGCACCGTGCGGGCGACGTCCTCGCACATCACCGCCGCCTTCACCGCGGCCGCCGCGTCCTTGCCGATGGCGAACACACCGTGGTTGCGCATCAGCACCGCCGGCGAACGGTGGCCGGCGAGCGTCGACACGATCGCCTTCCCGATGTCGTCGCCGCCGATCAGCGCGAACGGACCGACCGGGATCTCGCCGCCGAACTCGTCGGCCATCGCGGTCAGCACGCACGGGATCGCCTCACCACGCGCCGCCCACGCGGTCGCGTACGGCGAGTGGGTGTGCACCACCCCGCCGACGTCCGGCATCGACCGGTACACGTACGCGTGCGCCGCGGTGTCGCTGGACGGTGCCAGGTCGCCGTCGACCAGGTTCCCGTCCAGGTCGCACACCACGATCGACCCCGGCGTCAGGTCGTCGTACGAGACCCCGCTCGGCTTGATCACGAAGAGGTCCTCGCCCGGCACCCGGCCGGACACGTTGCCGGCCGTCCATGCGACCAACCCGTAGCGAACCAGCTCGGCGTGCAGCGCGCACACCCGCTCCCGCAGTGCCATGAGGATCATCTGGTCGCCTCGTTCCGTAGTGCCCGGAGTCGATGGAGTACCTCGCTGCCGCCGTACGCGGCGCCGGCGAAGTGGTCGTGCAGGGCGCGGTACTCGGCGTAGAGCCGGTCGTAGCCCGCCGACCGGGACTCGTCCGGAACGAAGGCCGACTCGGTACGCCGTCCCATCGCGGCGGCGGCGGCCGGGACGTCCGGATAGGCCCCGGCCGCGACCGCGGCGTGGATCGCGGAGCCGAGTGCCGGGCCCTGGTCGGAGCCGATCACCGACAACGGCCGGCGCAGCACGTCGGCGTACACCTGCATCAGGAACCGGTTCTTCAACAGGCCTCCGGCGACGATGAACTCCTCCACCGGTACGCCGGCGTCGTCGAACGCCTCGACGATCCGCCGCGCACCGAACGCGGTCGCCTCGATCAGCGCCCGGTAGGTGTCCTCGGGCCGCGTCGCCAGGGTCTGCCCGACGACCACAGCCGACAGGTCATGATCGACCAGGACCGACCGGTTGCCGTTGTGCCAGTCCAGCGCGACCAGGCCGTGCTCACCCACCGCCTGCCGGCCGGCGAGCGACACAAGGTAGTCGTGGACCGTCTCGCCCCGACGCTCCGCCTCGGCGTGGTAGGCCGGTGGAACGCAGGTGTCCACGAACCAGGCGAAGATGTCGCCGACGCCGGACTGCCCGGCCTCGTAGCCCCAGAGGCCACCGACGATGCCGTCGCGGACCACACCGCACATCCCCGGCACGTCGGCGAGCTGCCCGGACGACATCACGTGGCAGGTGGATGTCCCCATGATGGCGACCATCTGCCCGGCGTGCACCGCGTTCGCCGCGGCGGCCGTGACATGCGCGTCGACATTGCCGACGGCAACCGCGATGCCCGCCGGCAGACCCGTCCAGCCCGCCGCCTCGGCGGTCAGCCGGCCGGCCAGGCCACCGAGCGGGGACAGCGGGTGGTCCAGCTTGGCCGTGAAGTCCGCGAACGCGGGGTCGAGCGCCTCCAGGTACTCCCGCGAGGGGTACCGGCCATCGGCGTACATGCCCTTGTATCCCGCGGTGCAGACGTTCCGGGTCTCGACGCCGGTGAGCTGCCAGACGATCCAGTCCGCCGCCTCGATCCACCGATCGGTCCGGCGGTAGACCTCCGGGTCCTGCCGCAGGACCTGCAGCGCCTTCGCGAACTCCCACTCGGACGAGATCTTTCCGCCGTACCGCGACAGCCACGGCTCGCCACGCTCTTCGGCGACCGCGTTGATCCGGTCCGCGTGCGGCTGGGCGGCATGGTGCTTCCACAGCTTCGGCCAGGCGTGCGGGCGGGAGGCCAAGCCGTCGACCTCACACAGCGGGGTTCCGTCGGCGAGCGTGGGCAGCACCGTGCACGCGGTGAAGTCCGTGCCGATGCCGGCCACCTCCGCGGCGGGCACGCCCGCCGCCGCGACCGCCTTCGGCACCGCGTTGCGCAGCACGTCACGCCAGTCGTTCGGCGACTGCAGCGCCCAGCTCGGCCCGAGCCGTACGCCGGTCCCCGGCAGCCGCTCCTCGATCACGCCATCGCCGTACTCGTGCACGGCGCTGCCCAGTTCCGCACCGTCGGACACCCGCACCACCACGGCCCGGCCGGACAGCGTGCCGAAGTCCACACCGACCACATAGCTGTTGTTAGCGCTCACATTTCCGCCCACAACTCGCCCTTCCGTCTCCACTCATCTGGTCAGTTCAGCCGAGCGGCCGCCGCTGCGCGGCGCTCGGGGTGGGCCCGGCCGGTGCTGGCCCGGACCACGAACTCGGCAGGAACGAGAGCGCGCTCGTAGCCGGCGCCGTCACCGGAGTCGATGCGACGAAGCAGCACCTCGATGCAGCGGCGGCCGACCTCGGCGAAGTCCTGCCGGACAGTCGTCAGCGGGGGGCTGAAGAACTCCGCCTCCGGGATGTCGTCGAACCCGACGACACTCACGTGGCCCGGCACCTTGACGCCCAACTCGGTGAAGGCCCGGAGCAGGCCGAGTGCCATCTGGTCGTTCGCGACGAAGACCGCGGTCAGGTCCTCGACCTTCGCCAGGCGACGGCCCGCCTCGTAGCCCGCCCGCGGGCTCCAGTCGCCCGGAACCGGCTCGGGAACCGTCCGGCCGGCGGCCGTCAGGGCCTTGCGCCACCCCCTGACGCGCTCCTCGGCCTCGAGCCAGTCGGCCGGGCCCGCGACGTGCCAGACGGTCTCGTGCCCGAGGTCCAGCAGATGCTCCACCGCCTGCCGCGCGCCGGCGACCTGGTCGACACTCACCACCGGTACGCCGCCGGCGCGGCCACCCTCGACCGCGACGGCGGGAACACCGGTCGGCAGATCCGCGAGCGCCCGGGCCGCAGACCGCTGTGGGGCGACCACGACGATCCCGTCCACTCTCTGGTCGGACAGGAAACCGATGGCCTCCAGCACGCTCGCCCGCGTGATCGTCTTGAGGCTGACGATGCTGACGAAGTAACCGGCGCCACGGGCGGCCTGCTCGAGCGCGTAGACGGTGCTTGCCGGTCCGTACAGCGTGGTGTCGAAGCTCACCACGCCGAGCGTCCGGGTGTGCCGGGTGACCAGCGCCCGGGCGGCGAAGTTACGGCGGTAGCCGAGGTCGTCGATGGCCGACAGCACCCGGTCCCGGGTCTCGCTGCGAACGTTCGGGTGGTCGTTCAGCACCCGTGAGACGGTCTGGTGCGAGACACCCGCGAGGCGCGCGACGTCGGCCATCACCGGCGCACGTCGGGGCTCGTTCGAACTCATCGGGACTTCACTCCAGCACCACGGTCGGGTCTCGCTCTCGCCGCATTGTGAACGCTAACATCCCATCAGGTCAAGGCCACATGCCGTCCGGCGCCGATCGGTGCGGAAGTTGTCCGGCCGAGGCCACTACCGTGGTAGAGCCCACCGTTGGAAGTCAAGTATCCGTAGGGAGCGTCGAGACATGCCCGTGACGATGCGCGACGTCGCACGACGTGCCGGCGTTTCCGTGAAGACCGTCTCGAACGTCGTCAACGGCTACCCGTACATCCGCGAGTCGACTCGGAGCAAGGTGCTCGAGGCACTCGATGCCCTCGGCTATCAGATGAACATCTCGGCCCGGAACCTTCGCTCGGGGCGCACCGGGATCATCGCCCTGGCCGTTCCCGAGCTGAGCCTGCCGTACTTCGCCGAGCTCGCCGATGCCGTCATCCGCGCTGCCGAGGAGCATGGCCTCACGGTGCTGATCGAGCAGACCAACGCGGTGCGGGACCGGGAGCTCACCGTGCTGTCCACCGCTCGCGCCCACCTGGTCGACGGTCTGCTGTTCAGTCCGCTCGCGCTCGGCCCCGCCGATGCCGGGCACCTGCACACGCCGATCCCCACCGTGCTGCTCGGTGAGCGCATCTTCCACGGACCGGTGGACCACGTGGTGATCGACAACGTCAACGGGTCGCGCGCGGCGACCGAGCATCTGATCGCGACCGGCCGCCGCCGGATCGCCGTCATCGGCACACACCCGGGCGAGGAGCTCGGCACCGCGACGATCCGCTACGACGCCTACCTGTCGGCGATGCGCGACGCGGGCATGCGCCCGCTGAAGACCCTTGCCGCTCCAGCCGGGCTGTGGCATCGCGACACCGGAGCGGCCGCGATGACCCGGCTGCTGCATTCGGGGACACGACTCGACGCGGTGTTCGCGCTGAACGACACCCTCGCTCTCGGCGCCCTGCGCGTGCTGGTCCGCCACGGCGTACGCGTCCCCGACGACGTCGCGATCGCGGGCTTCGACGACATCGAGGAGGCGCGGTACAGCACTCCCACGCTCACCTCCGTGGACCCGGGCCGCGAGCAGATCGCCCGGATGGCTGTCGACCTGCTGGTCGAGCGGATGTCCGGGTCCGGAACCGAGCACAAGGAGGTCGTCGCGCCGTACCGCCTGCGGGTGCGCGAGTCGACGACTGGAGCCGGGCCTGCCTGAGCCGATGCCGCCAGGGTATTGACGCGGCACCTCGGGCTCGGCATCATCTCTTCTACACCGATGTAGAAACACGGCGGTAACAACCACCCAATGTTGTTAGCGCTAACAAATCACCCGCCCCAAAGCCCGGGCGGCACTGTCCGACCATGCGCACCCCGCCTTCGGAGCTGCCGACGCGACCAGCCGGCACCCCGGGGCGGAGATCGTTCGATGAGCTGCAGCAGGAGGAAAACCCGTGAACGTCGAATCCAACCGCGCCACCGACCTGGGCCGCCCACTAAGCCGACGTCGCCTCCTCCGCAACGCGGCCGGACTGGGCGTGGCGACCGCCTTCGGCGGCCTGACAGCAGCGTGCTCGCCGGCCAGCACCGACGCGGGCAGCCGCAAGCTGAGCAGTCCGTCGCTGTCCGGCGCGGCCGCCCGTGGTGAGGTGACGATCTGGACCCGGCAGGACGACCTGCACAAGGTCTTCGACACCGTGATCCCGTCGTTCAACAACAAGTACCCCAACGTGAAGGTCAAGCACGTCGCCATCGACGTCGACGCCAAGCTGCCGCCGGCCCTGGTCAGCGGCGCCGGGGTGCCGGACGGCTCGTTCTACGAGGACGTCAACATCGTCGGGCAGGCCGAGCACCTCCTGGACCTGTCCGACCGGATGGAGCCGTACAAGGCGGACACGGTGAAGTACAAGCTCGACGTCGCCACGATCGACGGGCGGCTCGTCGGCATCCCGTGGGACACCGACCCGGGCCTGCTGTACTACCGCGAGGACATCCTCGATGCGGCCGGAGTCGACCCGGCCACCCTGCAGACGTACGACGACCTGCTGACGGCGGCCAAGACGATCAAGGCGAAACACCCGGACGCCAAGCCGCTCCACCTCGAGCGGGACCCCAACCTGGGCCAGATGTGGCTGGAGCTGTTCGCCAACCAGCAGGGCACGGGTCTGATCGACCCGCAGACGTCGCAGCCGCGCCTCGACAGCCCGGAGTACCGGCAGATCCTGACCTGGATCCAGGAGGTCGCCAAGGGCGGCCTGGGAACGCGGGCAGCGTTCGTCACTCCGTCCGACCTGCAGACCCTCGAGAAGGGGACGCAGTGCCTGATCCCCTGGGCCTGCTGGTGGAGCTTCGTCCCGCAGTCGTCGCTGAAGACCTCCAAGGGCAAGTGGCGGGTCATGCAGCTGCCCGCCTGGAAGGCCGGCGGCGCCCGCAGCGGCGTGATGGGTGGATCGTCGTTCGTCATCCCGGCTAAGGCGAAGAACCCCGAGCTGGCCTGGCTGTTCTTCGAGCACCTCGTCTACAACAAGGAGGGCTACACCAAGGTGTTCGGCCCGAACCCGACCTACCCGGGCGGACTGAACACTGTGCTGCCGTCGTACCTGCCGGCGCTGGACGAGAACAACCCGCTGTTCAAGCCGGTGGCCGAGTTCGGCAACCAGAACATCTGGACCGAGTTCGTGAAGGCGGCCAAGGTCATCCCGGCCGGCTACGAGATCCCCCGGTTCTGGAACAAGTCGGTCAACTACCTCGGCACGAACCTGCAGCGGCTGATGGACGGCCAGTCGAGTCCGGACGAGGTGATCGCCAGGTCGACGAAGGACATCCAGAAGAACCTGATCAACCGGTGATGACGATGACCGACCTCGCCACCGCAGGACCGGCGACGCAGGCGGCCCCCTCCGGCCCGGCGGCGACGCGCGGCACGCGCCGGCGCCGCCGGGTGCCTGCGGCGCCGTACCTGATGATCGCGCCGTTCTTCCTGTCCTTCATCGCGTTCGGCGCCTATCCGTTGCTGTTCGCGTTGCGGCTGAGCTTCACGAACTGGCAGGGATCGGGCGAGCTGCGGTGGATCGGCCTCGGCAACTACACGTACCTGCTCACCAGCAGCGACTTCTGGGCATCGCTGGCCAATTCCGGGGTGATGTGGCTGCTGGTCGTACCGGTCCAGACCCTCGGCGCGGTGGCGATCGCCGCGGCGCTGTCGCAGCGCCGGCTTCGTGGCCGCGGGTTCTTCCGGACCACCCTGATCGTCCCGTTCGTGACTCCGCTGATCGCGATGGCACAGGTGTGGCTGCTGCTGTTCGACGCCGACTTCGGCGCGGTCAACTCCTTCCTCAAGACGCTCGGGCTGCCATCGGTCGGCTGGCTGACCACCACCGTGTGGGCCAAGCCGACGATCGCCCTGCTCGTGCTGTGGAAGACGACCGGCTTCGCCATCGTCATCATGCTGGCGGCGATCCAGAACATCCCCGACGACGTGTACGAGGCGGCTGCCATCGACGGGGCCGGCACCTGGCACAGATTCTGGTCGATCACGGTGCCGCTGATGCGCCGGGCGATCGCCTTCTACGTCGTCATCGCGACGCTGGGCATCTCCCAGATGTTCGCCGAGCCCTACGTGATGACGAAGGGCGGCCCGTACAACTCGACCATCACCTCCGGGCTGTTCCTCTACAACCACATCACCACGTCCGACCTGGGCCTGGGCTCGGCGAACAGCTTCCTGCTCGTGTTACTGGTGTTCCTGCTCTCGCTCGTCTCGGTGCGACTGCTCCGATCGAAGGAGGACTGATGAGCCCACGGACGTTGCAACGGCTCGCGACATACACCGGCATGGCGGTCTTGCTGCTGCTGTTCCTGTACCCGCTGTGGTGGATGTTCTCCTCGTCGTTCAAGCCCGGATCCAGCATCGTCACGAACCCGCTGTCGTTCGACCCACGCGAGCTCACGCTCGGCAACTACCGGGCGATGCTGGAGAGCGTGCCGATCTGGACCGGCTTCCAGAACACCGCGATCATGCTGGTGCTCAAGGGCGGCATCACCCTCGTCTTCTGCCCGCTGGCCGGATTCGCCTTCGCGAAGTACCGGTTCCCCGGTAAGGACCTGCTGTTCGGGTTCATCCTGCTGACGCTGATGCTGCCGACGCTGGTGCTGGTGATCCCGCTGCTGCTCGAGATGAGCCGGCTCGGCTGGGTCAACAGCTACCAGGGCCTGGTCCTGCCGGGAGCGATCGACGCGTTCAGCATCTTCTGGATGCGGCAGGTGATCGCCGGCGTCCCCGACGAGCTGCTCGAGGCCGGCCGGCTCGACGGGTGCTCGACGCTGTCGCTGTACCGGCGGATCGTGATCCCGGTGATCCGGCCGGGTCTGGCCGCTCTCGCGGTGCTCACGTTCCTCAACGTCTACAACGACTTCCTGTGGCCCGTCGTGGTGATCAACGACGAGAGCAAGCAGACCTTGCAGGTCGTGCTGTCGAACCTGTCGCAGGCGATCAGCGGCAACCAGGTCGACTCGAACCCGGCGAGCGTGTGGGGCCAACTGCTCGCCGCGACGACGATGGCGACGATCCCGGTCGTCGTCCTGTTCGTCGTCCTGCAACGCCACTTCGTCCGCGGCATCCTCGCCGGCAGCACGAAGTGAGTTCGACGATGCTCAAGGCAACGCTCACGCTGCACCCGGACCTGCGCGTCGGCGAGGTACCGCCCCGGCTGTTCGGCTCGTTCGTCGAGCACATGGGCCGGTGCCTGTACACCGGTATCTACGAGCCCGGTCACCCGACGGCGGACGAGGACGGTTTCCGCGCCGACGTGATGGCCCTGACGCGGGAGCTCGGCGTGACCACGGTCCGGTACCCCGGGGGCAACTTCGTCTCCGGCTACCGGTGGGAGGACGGCGTCGGACCGGTCGAGGAGCGGCCGACCCGGCTGGATCTTGCCTGGCACAGCGTGGAGTCCAACGAGGTCGGCCTGAACGAGTTCGTGCGGTGGGCGGCCAAGGCGGGTGTCGAGCCGATGATGGCGGTCAACCTGGGCACGCGAGGTGTGCGGGATGCCGTGCGCCTGCTGGAGTACGCGAACCACCCTGGTGGCACGGAGTTGTCGGACCTGCGCCGCCGGCACGGCGTCGACAAGCCGCACGAGGTACGCATGTGGTGCCTCGGCAACGAGATGGACGGCCCCTGGCAGATCGGCCACAAGACCGCCGGAGAGTACGGCCGGCTCGCCGCCGAGACCGCACGCGCGATGCGCATGCTGGATCCGTCGCTCGAGCTCGTGGTCTGCGGCAGCTCGAGCGCGTCGATGCCGACCTTCGGCGACTGGGAGTCGGAGGTTCTCGACCTCACCATCGACCTCGTCGACCACATCTCCCTGCACGCGTACTACGAGCCGTTCGACGGCGACGTCGACAGCTTCCTGGCGTCCGGGGCCGCGATGGACCGGTTCATCGAGGACGTCGTCGCCATCGCGGACTCGGTCGCCGCCCGCCGCGGCATCCGCAAGAGCATCAACCTGTCCTTCGACGAGTGGAACGTGTGGAAGCAGGCCGACCGGCGCGCACCCGGTCCGCCGGCCGACTGGGTGGCGGCTCCCGCCATCAGCGAGGAGCAGTACGACGTCACCGACGCCGTCGTGGTCGGCGGGCTGCTGATCAGCCTGCTCCGGCACTGTGACCGCGTCTCTGCGGCCTGCCTGTCGCTGCTGACCAACGTCAGCGCGCCGATCAGGACCCTGCCTGGCGGACCGGCGTGGCGGCAGACCACGTTCCACCCGTTCGCGCTGACGGCCGCACATGCGCGTGGCGAGGTGCTGCGGACCCAGGTGGACGCGTCCGTGCTCGACACGGCCCGGCACGGCGAGGTGCCGGTAATCGACGCGGTCGCGACGAGGGCAGCCGACGAGGTCGCGCTGTTCGTGGTCAACCGGCATCGCACCGAGCCGGTGGAGATCTGTGCGGGGGTGGACGCCGCCGGTGTCGTCGACGCCCGATCTGTGTACGACGAGGACCCGTCCGCGGCCAATACCGCGGACCTGCCGGACCGGGTGGTTCCGCGCCGGCTGGACAGCGCCGTGGTCGACCACGGAACCCTGCGCGTCGTCGTGCCGCCCGAGTCGTTCTCGATCGTGAGGCTCCGGTGATGCGGGGACTCCTGTGCGTCCTGGCGATCGCCGCACTCGCCGCTTGCTCGATGCCGGAGAGCGCCGCCCGGACCGGCGACCAGCTGGCAGACCCAGGACCGACCGGCGAACAGCCGGGAACCCCGCGACCGCCCGGCGACAATCCGGCCGTCCCGCGGCTGACCGGCGACCTGCGCGCCCACGACCCCGCGCTGGTCCGGGCGAGCCGGAGCGGCGACTGGTACGTGTTCTCGACAGGGGACCCGGCGGTGTCCGACGGCACGGTGCAGGTCCGCCGGTCGAGCGACGGCCGGCAATGGGAGTACGCCGGCACGGTGTTCGACGCGATCCCCGCCTGGATCAAGGACGCCGTGCCCGGGGTGTCGAACCTGTGGGCGCCGGAGATCGTCGAGCACGACGGCACCTACTACCTGTACTACGCGGCCTCGACGTTCGGCTCGAACCACTCGCTGATCGCGCTGGCGACCAACACCACCCTCGACCCGGGCGACCCGGCGTACCGCTGGGTGGACCGCGGTGTGGTGTTGCGGTCGGCGCGCGAGGACGACTACAACGTGATCGACCCGGGAATCGTTGTCGACGGCAACGGTACGCCGTGGATGGCGTTCGGCTCGTTCTGGAGCGGGATCCGGATGATCAAGCTGGACTGGCCGTCAGGACGCGCGGCGCCGGGTCGGAAGGAACCCGTGCGGATCGCGGACCGGCGCGTGCCGCCGAACGCGATCGAGGCGCCGTACATCGTGAAGCACGGCGGCTGGTACTACCTGTTGGTCTCGATCGACCTGTGCTGCCGGGGTACGGAGAGCACGTACAAGATCGCGGTCGGCCGCTCGCGGCAGGTGACCGGGCCGTACGCCGACAGGTCCGGCACGCCGATGCTGGCCGGTGGCGGCAGCGTCATCCTGTCCGGGCAGGGCTCGATGGCCGGACCCGGCGGCCAGTCGGTGTACGACGGCTGGCTCGCGCACCACTACTACGACGCCGACGCCGGCGGCGACTTCCGGCTGAGCCTGCGCCGCATCGACTGGGGACCGGACGGGTGGCCCCAGGTCACGTCCGCGTCCCGTTGACTCAACCCCGACGACTGGAGACACCTCATCGTGCGTACCGCGACATCGATCATCGACCCGGCGTTCAGCGTCGCCCCGGTCAACCGGCGTACCTTCGGCTCCTTCGTCGAGCACATGGGCCGCTGCGTCTACACCGGCATCTACGAGCCCGAGCACGCGACCGCCGACGAGGACGGCTTCCGCAAGGACGTCCTGGAGCTGACCCGCGAGCTCGGTGTGTCGCTGGTCCGCTACCCCGGTGGCAACTTCGTCTCCGGGTACCGATGGGAGGACGGCGTCGGGCCTGTCGACCAGCGCCCGCGGCGCCTCGACCTGGCCTGGCACAGCCTGGAGACCAACCAGTTCGGACTCGGCGAGTTCATGCGCTGGGCCCGCAAGGCCCAGATCGAGCCGATGATGGCGGTCAACCTCGGCACCCGCGGCGTACAGGAGGCCCTCGACCTGCTCGAGTACTCCAACGTTGCCGGGGGCACCCATTTCGCGGACCTCCGCGGCGAGCACGGCGCACGCGACCCGTTCGGCGTGGCGATGTGGTGCCTCGGCAACGAGATGGACGGTCCGTGGCAGATCGGCCACAAGACGGCTGCGGAGTACGGCCGGCTGGCCGCGGAGACCGCACGCGCGATGCGGATGATCCAGCCCGGCCTCGAGCTGGTGGCCTGCGGGTCGTCGGGCTCGTCGATGCCGACCTTCGGCAGCTGGGAGCGGGAGGTACTGCAGGAGTGCTACGACGTGGTGGACCACATCTCGTGCCACGCGTACTACGAGGAGCAGGACGGCGACCTCGCGTCGTTCCTCGCCTCCGGCGTCGACATGGACCACTTCATCGACTCGGTGACGGCGACCGCCGACGCGGTCGGCGCCTCGCGCGGCAGCCGGAAGCGGATCGACATCTCGTTCGACGAGTGGAACGTGTGGTACCAGAGCCGGTTCCACACCTCCGGAGTGCCGGAGGACTGGCCGGTCGCGCCGCAGCTGATCGAGGACGTGTACAACGTGACCGACGCCGTCGTGGTCGGCGGACTGCTGATCTCGCTGCTGCGGCACAGCGACCGGGTCGCGGTCGCCTGCCAGGCCCAGCTGGTCAACGTCATCGGCCCGATCATGACCGACCCGGGTGGCGCGGCGTGGCGCCAGACGATCTTCCACCCGTTCGCGCTGACGTCGAGGCTGGCCGCCGGTGAGGTGCTGCGGGTCGTGACGTCGTCGCCGGTCGTGGAGACGGCCCGGTTCGGCGCGGTGCCGGCGGTGGACTCCGTCGCGACGTACGACGCCGAGACCGGCAGCCTTGCCGTGTTCCTGCTCAACCGGTCGACCGACGAGCCGATCGAGCTGACACTCGACGTGCGCGGTGCCGGACCCGAGTCGGTGGTCGAGGCGGTGAGCCTGAGCGACGGCGACCGGTTCGCGGTGAACACCGCCGACCAGCCGGATCGCGTGGTGCCGAGACCCAACGACACCGTTCGTCTCGACGGCGGACGGGTGACCGTCACACTGCCACCGGTCTCCTGGACCGCCCTGCAGCTGTCCACAAGCCCCGGGTGACCGCGCCCGCGAACCCGGGCTTGACCCTTGACGCAGGGTCAACCTTCGACGATGTGGGCGTGAACACTCAGAACGCGATATCTGCCGACCTGCACCACCTGCCTCGCGCCGAGGGCCACCAGCGCGCGACCAGGCTGCTCGAGCAGCTCGGCTCATCGACCGTGATCGAGCCGGCGAATCCGTCCTACGCTGAGGGGGACGCGTGCTGGCACGGCGCGATCGGGAGGACCCGCCCCGGCGACGAGGTGACGGCAGGAAGCAACCGGCATGGCAGCGGCGAAGAGCACGCCAACGGCTCGTGGACGGCTACCCGCCGAGCTCACCAGCTTCGTGGGACGCCGCCATGAGCTGGCTGCCACCAGGCGGCTGCTGTCGAGCAGCCGGCTGTTGACCCTCACCGGCGTCGGCGGGGTCGGAAAGAGCCGGCTGGCGATGCGGATGGCCGCGGAGCTGCGCCGGACGTTCCCCGACGGCGTCTGGTTCGTCGAGCTCGCCGCGCTCCGCGATCCCGGCCTGCTGGCGCACACCCTGGCCAACGCCCTCGAGCTGCGCGACGTCTCGGCGGAGCCGGCCGCGGACCTCGCCGAATACCTGGAGGACAAGCACCTGCTGCTCGTCCTGGACAACTGCGAGCAGCTCACCGAGGCGTGCGGCGTACTCGCGGGAAAGCTGCTGGCGGCCGCACCCCAGCTGCGGATCCTCGCCACCAGCCGGCACGTGCTGGGCGTCGAGGGCGAGCAGATCCTGCAAGTCCCGCCGCTGTCCACCCCTCCGCCGGAGGCCGCTGACGCCACCCACTACGAGTCGGTGGCGCTGTTCGTGGACCGCGCCCGAGCCGTGTCGCCGGAGTTCGAGATCGACGACGCCAACCGCGCCCTGGTGATCGAGGTGTGCCGGCGGCTGGACGGCGTACCGCTGGCCATCGAGCTCGCGGCGGTCTGGATGCGGACGCTGTCGCTCGCGCAGATCCTCGACCGGCTCGAGGACAGCTTCCGGCTGCTGACCACGGCCAAACCCGGCGCGCCGCCTCGGCAGCAGGCGCTGGACGCGACGATCGGCTGGAGCTACGACCTGTGCTCACCGGCCGAGCAGGTGATCTGGGCCCGGCTCTCGGTGTTTCCCGGAGGGTTCGACCTGGAGGCCGCGGAGGAGGTCTGCGCCGGCGACGGCATCGACCGCGACGACGTACTCGACCTGGTCGCGGGCCTGGTCAACAAGTCGATCATCACCCGGAGCCAGGCCACCGATCACGCGACTGCCCGCTACCACATGCTCGAGACCATCAGGCAGTACGGCGCCGCCCGGCTCGCCGAGCCCGGTCAGACACGCGCGCTGCGGGTCCGGCATCGCGACTACTACCGGGCGATGGCGCAGCAGTGGGGCGTGGACAGCTTCAGCCCGCGCCAGGCGGACTGGTTCATCCGGCTCCGCCGCGAGCACGACAACCTCCGCGCGGCGCTGGACTTCTGCCTCTCCGAGCCCGGCGAGGCACCCGCCGCGCTGGAGATCGTCGCGCCGATCTGGAACTTCTGGTTCGCCGGTTTCCTCCGCGAGGGCCATCGCTACAACGTCCGGGCACTCGAGCTCGCCCGGGAACCCACGCACGGCCGGGCGGAGGCGCTCTGGGCCGGCAGCTATCTCGCGATGTTCGCCGGCGAGGCGGAGCAGATGCGTCAGATGCTGGTCGAGTGCGAGGAGCTCGCCGAGCGGTTCGACGACGACCGGTTGCGGGCACGGATCGCGGAGGTTTCCGGGCAGGCCGCCATCTACCAAGGTGACCTCGTCGGTGCGGTCGCGCTGCTGGAGCGGGGGCTGGCCGGCTTCCGGGCCGTCGGCGACCGGCTCGGCGAGTTCGACACCCTGGTGCTGCTGGCGGCGGCGACCTTCTTCCTCGGGGACCCGCGGGTGGAGGAGTTCAGCCGGCAGGCGCTCGCGGTCGCCGAGGGCCAGGACGCCGCGTCGTCGAAGGGCTACGGGTTGTGGGGCGTCGGCATCGTCCAGTGGCGTGACCGCGGCGAGTACGACGAGGCCGCGCGATCCCTGCGCGAGGCCATCCGGCTCTGGCTGCCGCTGAACGACCGGACCGGGATCGGCTTCAGCGTCCAGGCGCTCTCCTGGTGCGCGAGCTCGGCGGCGCCGAACGAGTACGCCGCCCGGCTGCTCGGCGCGTCCCGGGCGGTCTGGCGGTCGAGCGGCGCGCACGTCGACGAGACGACGCCGTACAGCCAGTTCGACGAGCAGTCCAAGCAGCGCGTGCGCGAGGCGCTCGGGGACACCGCGTTCGAGAAGGCCTTCGAGGACGGCGCGGCGTACACGTTCGACCAGGCCGTCGCGCTCGCCCTCGGCGAAGGCATGGACGCAGAGACCGCCGAGCCGGCCGCCGTATCCAGGCCAGGCCCGGCCGGCGGCCTGACCCGGCGGGAGTACGAGATCGCGGAGCTCATCGGCGAGGGGTTGAGCAACAAGGAGATCGCCGCCAGGCTCGTTATCTCGCAGCGCACCGCCGAGACCCACGTCGAGCACATCCTCAGCAAGCTCGGCTTCGCCTCCCGGGCACAGGTCGCGAGCTGGGTCACCGAGCAGCGCGGTCGATGACTCTTCGCGGGCGGACAGCGACCGACTGACACAACCGGCCCATCAAGTCCGCACACAGACCACCACATACGTACAGATCTCCGTATCCGTCCCGATGCCTCGGCTGGGGCGTCGACGCGACTCTGAGAGCGGTAACACCGCATCCCAGATCCCCTGCCGAGGTATCCATGTCCCCCGAACCGGCCGCCGGCCCGTCGTACCGCCTCTCCTCCCCGGGCGGTACGACGGGCTGGTGGCGGAACGCCGTGATCTACCAGGTCTACGTGCGCAGCTTCCACGACACCGACGGCGACGGTATCGGCGACCTGGGCGGTGTCCGCGCCAAGCTGCCGTACCTGCGCAGCCTCGGCGTCGACGGCCTCTGGCTCAACCCCTTCTATGCGTCGCCGCAGCACGACCACGGCTACGACGTCGCCGATCACTGCGCGGTCCACCCCGACTACGGCAGCCTCGAGGACTTCGACCGGCTCGTCCGCGACGCCCACCGGCTGGACATCAAGGTGCTGATCGACGTCGTACCGAACCATTGTTCGATCGAGCATCCGTTGTTCGCCGCCGCACTGGCCGCCGGCCCGGGGAGCGCGGAGCGGGCCCGGTTCCACTTCGCCGACGGCCGGGGTGAGCACGGCGAGCTGCCGCCGAACAACTGGCGGTCGATCTTCGGCGGGCCGGCCTGGCAGCGGGTCGTGGAACCGGACGGCTCCCCCGGCCAGTGGTACCTGCACACGTTCGCGACCGAGCAGCCCGACTTCAACTGGCGCAACGCGGACGTCGCGGCGCACTTCGAGCAGGTGCTCCGGTTCTGGCTCGACCGGGGTGTGGACGGGCTGCGGATCGACGTCGCGCACGGGCTGCACAAGCGCGACGGGCTGCCGGACCACGATCACGCCCACCACGACGAGCTCACCGGAGACCCGGTCAACCCCCATGCCTGGAACCAACCCGAGGTGCACGACGTGTGGCGCAGCTGGCGAGCGATCGCCGAGGACTACACGGACCGAACCGGGCAGGAACGGGTTCTCATCGGCGAGGTCGGCGTGCTGGACACGGAGCAGTTCGCGCTCTACCAGCGCCCTGACGAGCTGCATCAGAGCTTCTTCTTCGAGTTCCTCCGCGCCGGCTGGGACGACCAGACGTTGTACGACGTGATCGGCCGCGGGCTGGGCACCGTCGCCGCGTCCGGATCCGCGGTCGCCTGGGTGCTCAACAACCACGACATGCCACGGTCCGTCACCAGGTACGCGGGTGGTGCCCCCGGGGTGCACGCGGGCGATGTCGACCTCGGGCTGGCCCGCGCCCGGGCGGCCGCGTTGCTGATGCTCGCGCTGCCGGGCTCGACGTACCTCTACCAGGGCGAGGAGCTGGGCCTGCCGGAGGTCACCGACCT
>WNGA01015332.1_pt1 | contig 21511 bp, 19 predicted proteins | sample 5400061 | NCBI WGS metagenome assembly WNGA01 (sample SAMN13153366, study PRJNA577476) | soil metagenome | isolation source: 100 cm soil or saprolite under grassland replicate 2 | place: USA:California | collected 2016-06-15
CTGAACAACAACATCCTCGGCTCGTCGCGCATGTACGTCGCCGGCAACCTCTGCCTGAGCCCGAACGTCGGGCTGACGCAGTCGACGGTGATCGTCGGGGGGAGCCTCGATGTCCAGAACAACGCTTCTGTGGGCTCGAGCCTCAACCGGGTCGAGGCCTATGTCGGCGGCGACTGCCGCTATGCGACCGGCGTCTGGGGCACCTGTATCGGCAATCAGGACGCGAGGCACATCTACAGCAAGATCGCCGATGGAGTCACGACCGGCGTGAGCCACAATCCGCCCGTCGTCCCGCCGCCCAAAGCTGATTTCGCGGGCTGGTACGAAAATGCGATTCCCGGTCCCGCCCAGAGTTGCACGACCTTTACTGGGACGCCCCCGACATTCGACAACAACTATCCCGCCCGCGACAACAGCATTGCGGTTTTCGACCTGACTCCGGCGAGCTCCTACATCTGCCGGGTCGGCCCGGGCGCCTCGACAAGCCTGCCGTCCGCGATCACCTCGACTCAGACCACGATCGCTGTCGCGTCCGCCACGGGCTTTCCGACGTCGCAATTCCGAATCAGGATCGACGACGAGGTGATGATGGTCACGGCCGGCTTCGGCACGACGATGTGGACGGTCACGCGAGGCGTCAACGGGACGACCCCTGCGCTCCACGCCTCGAGCCAGACGGTCCTGCGGGACGACGCCACCCCGAGCGGCGAGCTCTCCTGGAATGCGACGACGAAGACGCTCACGGTCAAGGGGACGATCTTCATCGACGGCAGCGCGAGGATCACGAACTCCGCCGTCAACACGTACAACGGCCAGGCAACGCTCTACCTTTCCGGCACGTTTCGAGCGACCGGATCGCTCTGCGCCAGCGTCAGCCTCCTGGTCTGTGCCTTCTCGAGCTGGAACCCGGACACGGAAATGCTGACGATCGTCGCGAACGGAGACGGCGGGCAAGTCAACCCCGGCGACAGCATTCTGGTCGACAACAACTTCTCGTTTCAGGGCGGCCTCTATGGGACGAATGCGATCGAATTCGGGAACAACGTGAATACCGCGGGCCCCGTCGTGGGCAGTCAGATTCTGCTCAGCAACAACCTGACGACGCACGACTTTCCGGAAATCACGATGGTCCCCGCCGGCATGCCCTCGAACGACACTGTTTACGCGCAGCCGAACCCGCCCCAGCTGTTCGCAGGCTGAGCGGGGGCCTCAACTCCTCGTCGGCCACGGCCGATAGGACACGCGATGAATCCCGCCCTGGCCGCACTTGCGCTTGCTCCCGGTCTCGCGGTCGGAAGCTTCCTGAACGTCCTCGCCGTCCGCGTGCCGCTCCGCCGGTCGCTCGTTCGCCCCGGCTCGGCCTGCATGTCGTGCTCGAAGCCGATCGCGTGGCACGACAACATCCCTCTCGTCTCCTATCTACTGCTCCGTGGACGTTGTCGCCATTGCGCGGCCCGGATCGGTCTTGTTTATCCGGCCGTCGAGCTCGCCTCCGCGCTCCTCGTCGCGGGCTGCGTGCTCGCTTTCGGGCTTTCGCTTCGCGCGGCGATCGCCGCCTTCTTCTGTTGCGTGCTCGTCGCGATCTCGGCCGTCGACATTGCCCATCGGATCGTGCCCGACCGAATCGTCCTGCCCGCGATCGTCCTCGTCCTCGCCGCGCAGACGTTGCGCGAGCCGAGCCTCGCGTGGCCGCTCTGCGCATTGGGCGCGTCGCTCTTTCTCTTTCTTGCGCTACTGGCGTATCCCGCCGGCATGGGTATGGGCGACGTCAAGCTCGCGTTGCTGATGGGGGCTGCGCTCGGCAAGCTCGTCTCCGTCGCGCTCATGGTCGGGATGTTCGCCGCGCTCGTACCGGGCCTCTACCTGCTTGCCCGCCACGGCTCCGCTGGGCGCAAGATGGCGATCCCGTTTGCTCCGTTCCTCGCCCTGGGCTCGATTGTGGCGCTGTTTGCAGGAAATACCCTCTTCCACGCTTATGTCCGCCTCCTCGGCGCTTAAGCGGATCGCCTAAGCCGCCGATACCTCATTCGAGGTATGGATGCTGAGCGGCCACCCCAGCTAAGGACCGTCTCGGAGGCGGAGGGTGACGCGCAGCCAAATGCGACGCCGCTTCAGCCCGCTTTCGCGGTCAACCCCGTCGCGGAGCTCGTCGCCGATGTGATCGAGGCGACCGGGATCCTGCCCCCGGACAAGCTCGCATTCGTGCGGGACAAAGCTCGCTCCGGCTCCTTTGCTCAGGCGCTGATCGACGAGGGCCTGGCCGCGGGAGCGACTATCGCCCGCGCGGTCGCCTCGCAATACAACCTGCCGGTCGTCGACATCGTCGAGGCCGGGGTGGCCCCCGAGGCTGCCGAGCTGATTCCGCTGCACGTGCTCGAGCGCGTCTGCGCGATCCCCTACGCGCTCGACGGGGACAAGCTGATGATCGCCGTTGCCAATCCGAAGAACGTCCACGCGATCGACGAGCTCCGGCTCGCGACCCGCTACCAGCTCGAGCTTGCCGTTGCCACGCGCGAAGATATCGAGGGCGAGATCCGCCGCCTGTCACGGGCCGCGGAAGCGTTTGGCGCGCGCGCGATCCTGGAGGAGGACGGCGACGACTTCGAGGATCAGGAGCAGGAAGAGGACGACCTCGAGGCCGACGACGGAATCTCCGAGGCGCCGCTCGTCCGGCTCGTCAACTCGCTGATTTTCCAGGCGGCTGAGGACGGCGCAAGCGACATGCATTTCGAGCCCAACAAGGACGGCATCGTCGTGCGCTTCCGCATCGACGGCGTGCTCCACGAGATCCAGCGGGTCCCGAAGCGCATGGTCGCCGGCGTGACGACTCGCCTGAAGGTGCTCGCCAAGCTCGACATCGCCGAGCGCCGCAAGCCGCAGGACGGCCGGATCTCACTCAATGCGAGGACGGCCGGCCGCATGCTGGACATTCGCGTCGCGACCCTGCCCACGGTCGACGGCGAGAAGCTCTCGATGAGGCTCCTCGACAAGTCGAAGAAGGCGCCGACGCTCGAGGAGCTCGGGCTTCCCGACGAGATGCGCAAGCGGCTCAGCGAGATCATCCGGCGCCCCACCGGCGCGCTCCTGGTCACGGGGCCGACCGGTTCGGGTAAGTCGACGTCGCTGTACGCGGCCCTCTCCGAGATCAACCGGCCTGAGATCAACATCGTGACGATCGAGGATCCCGTCGAGTACAGGCTGGGGGGGATCAGTCAGATCCAGATCAACTTGAAGGCCGGCCTCACCTTCGCCTCCGCGCTGCGCTCGATCCTCCGCTCCGACCCCGATGTGGTCATGGTCGGCGAGATTCGCGACGCCGAGACCGCCAAGATCTCGATCGAGGCCGCTTTGACGGGCCACCTCGTGCTCTCGACCCTGCACACGAACGACGCGCCGGGTGCGATCACGCGGCTGAACGAGATGGGCGTCGAGCCGTTCCTGACCGGCTCCGCCTTGACCGCGGTGCTCGCACAGCGACTGGCGCGGAAGCTCTGCGTGAGCTGTTGCGAGATGTACAACCCCTCGTCCGACGAGCTCTTGCGCAACCGCGTATCGCCGGACGTGATGGCGGCGTCGGACGGGATGGCCTTCTACCGTAAGCGAGGCTGTCCCCGTTGCAGCCAGACGGGGTACAAGGGCCGGATCGGCATCTACCAGCTGCTCGTGATGAGCGAGGAGATCGAGACGCTCGCGGTGAAGAGGGCGACTCGTGAAGAGCTGGAACAGGCAGCGACCGACGAGGGGATGCGCTCCCTCTGGGACGACGGGCTCGCGAAGGTCGTCTCGGGAGTCACCTCGCTCGAGGAGCTCGGACGTGTCCTCGCCTGACGGGAAGCGCGTACCCCTTTCTAGCGATGCCTGCCCCACCGGCCGCGCCGATATCGAGTTGCAACGACCAAAGGTTTCGCCTTGAGCGAGACGGGCGGTGACGCGGTCACGCCCGAGCTCGCGCTCGTAGATCCCGAGCTCGCCGAGGCGCAGCGGCAAACCACAGAGCGAAAGGCGGCTATGTCCTCCACTCCACCCTCGAACGGCACCTTCTTCGTCGATCAGTCCGAGCCCGCGTCTGTCGCGCCCGAGCCCGCGCTCGCGCCCGCGCCACTGGCTCAGGTGCCCGCAGTGCCCGAGCCGGTCGCCTTGCCGACTCCGGCGGCGGCCTCCGCTCCCGAGACCCCGATGCTCGACGTACCGCTCGGGACGCTTATCTTCCGCGCCGGCCTCCTCGCCGAGGAGCAGCTCGAGGATGCGCTTCAGGAAGGCATGCGCACCGGGAAGCGACTCGGCAAGGTGCTGCTCGAGCGCGGCTGGCTCCATGAGCGAGATCTCGGCCGCCTGCTCGCCGGCCAGAAGGGTCTGCCCTTCATCGAGGTGCGCGGCTCCGACGCCGAGCATGCGGCGCTTCAGCTGCTGCCCGAGGACAAGGCCCGACTCCAGACTGCATTGCCGCTCCGCTATGAGGATGGTCAGGTCGTCGTTGCGGTCGCCGACCCGTCGAACGAGCTCGCGCTCGAGAACCTCCGCCGGGCGCTCGGCACCGAGCCTCAGCTCGTCGTCGCCGCCCAGGGTGACCTGATCCGCGCGATCGGTGATGCCTACGCTCCCACGCCCGTCGTCGCTCCGGCTCCGCCCGCGGCGGCTCCGACGCCGGCGCCGGCACCGGCGTTGGATGCTCAGCCCCTACCAAGCCTGCAGGTCGAGCCGGTTCAGGCCCCAGCTCCGGTCGAGGTTCCCGCCTTGGCCGAGGAGCCCCTCTCCGCTCAGGGCCTCGCCGTTCCAGCGCCCATGCCGATCGTTCTTCCCCCGCCCGAGGAGCGCGTCGCCGAGTCCGAGGCCGCCGTTGTGCAGGCGCCCCTCCCCGAGCCGGCTGCGCCGGCCATGGAGCAGCAGCCGGCAGTCGTTCCGCCCACTGTCGTCGAAGAGACCCCGGCTCCCTTGCCCGAGAAGTCGCCTGCGCCTCCCCCTGTGCCGGTGGTCCCTGCTGAGCCCGCGCCTCTTCTCGAGGCCGCCCCGCCGGCCCCGGAGCCGACCCCAGCGTCGGCGCCGCCGCAGACTCCGGTGGAGAGCTTCGAGGCACCTCCGGCCGTTGCGGCGCCCCCGGCTCCGGAGCCCGAGCAGCAGGTCGCTCAGCCCGCGCCGGTGGTCGAGCAGCCCGTCGAGGCCCCGCCCGCGGCTCCAGCCGCGCAATCCGAGGTGCCATCACAGACCGTGAGCGCGCAGGCCGAGCCGACACCGGCTCCGATACACGTCGTTCTCATCCGCCTGCGCGAGGGAGACGTTTTGGAGGTCGGCACGTTCTGGACCGCGACCGAAGCCGCCACCCGCGCCCAGGAAGTCGTCCAGCAGATCGCTGCGGCCGAGGGCGAGGCCACATGGCCGTTCTTTGCCGAGCGCTACCTCCGGCCGGACACGATCGTCTCGGTCGACCTGCTCGAGGAGCCGGCCGGCAAGTGGCTGGGCTCGCCGTTCAGAACCCGCTGGGCCAACCCGAGCTAGGCGCCCGAGCGGCCATGACCGGGTGCCACATGACCCGGTGCCAGGCACGCGGACTCGTCCAGTAACGACGATCGCGGCCTCTCTTCCCGGTGGCAACCCACCCCCGGGCCTGCAAGACATGTCCCGGTGCCTGGCACCTGGGCATGGCTTAGCGGACTAAGAGATCTCGCAGCCGAGGTATTCGAGCGCGAGCGTCGTCTCTGCGATGAAGGCGCTCGCCTCTTCCCGGCTGCCGAAGACGTACGGCCCCGGGCGCACTGGCTCGACCCGCATCGTCCCAACTGGATAGACGTCGCTCTCGACGATGAACTGGTTGCCGAGCATCAGTCGCCTCAAGGTAACGATCTGCCGGCCATCCTTGCGTGCCGTGCGAGCGTACTCATCGTCGACGGCGCGTCCTCCGCCACCGGCGGCCGCGTGCTTGCTCTGAGGCTCTTCTGGCTCCGGGGTGCTCACAGGCCTACGTTCCGCGCCGCCTGGGCAATCGTCTGCTTGTCCGCGAATCCGGAGAACCGGACGACGACCTCGCTCGGGCGGCGGAAGACCAGGACTGCCGGATCCTCGAGAACGCCGAGCTTCTTCGTCAGCGGCTTCGCCTGACTCTCGTTCAAAACGTTGAGCGCAACGAATCCGGCGCCGGAGGCAGCCGCGCCGGCCTGCGCCTCGCGCAGCGCCATGTCGTCGAGCTCCACGTCGGGCGCATAGAGCGAGACGACGACGACTCGATGGCTTGCAAGGGCCGCGGCGAGCGCGGCGGGAAGGCCGTCCACAGTGGGCGCAGGCTTTGCCGCAGCCGGCTTGTGGGCCGCGGGCCTGCGAGCGACGGGTTTGGCAGCGTGCTTCCTCATCTTGGGCGTCGACCGCTTGGACAGCGGGACGATCGTGTGGTTCGTGGCCGCACTGGACGAGTCCTGACCCGGGCTCAGCAGGAAGAACCCTGCCGCCAGGGCGAAGACCGCCATCCCAGCCGCAAGCCCCACAACGCGAAGGCGTGGTGTTGAGCTCATACCTCGACTATCGGCACGTGGCCGACCAGCCTTTACACGCGCGTGCGCCTAGAACGTGAGGGATTGGCCCGGTGAGCGCTGGGGGAGGCTATCCCCCCAGATGGGGGGTGTTGGGCGACGCCCCTAGAGGCCGATAGAAGCGTCAGAGCCACCGACCCTTTTCTCGAGAAGAAGGAGTTTCAGAATGCTTGCAAGGCTCAACGAAAGGATCAGCCGGAGTAAGAGCCAGGGCGGTTTCACCCTGATCGAGCTCCTGGTCGTGATCATCATCATCGGGATCCTGCTCGCAATCGCGATCCCGTCGTACCTCAAGTTCCGCGATCGCGCGAACAAGTCGGCCGCTCAGGCCAACGTGCGCGCGTCGATCCCGGGGAAGAAGTCCGGCCCCGGTGCCGACATCGTCACGGGCGTCTGTCCGTAAACGAAGCAGCTTCTCTACTCGGAAGGGGCGCCACGGCGCCCCTTCCTCATTCTGCGGGATCAAGCGCGACCCCAGCACATCCGATACCGGGCTTGCCACCGGATTTCTGCCAGAAAGGAGCACCAATGTTCAATGCGCTAGCTACGCGCATCCGCCGGAGCGAAGGCCAGGGTGGTTTCACCCTGATCGAGCTCCTGGTCGTGATCATCATCATCGGGATCCTGCTCGCAATCGCGATCCCGTCGTACCTCAAGTTCCGCGATCGCGCGAACAAGTCGGCCGCTCAGGCCAACGTGCGCGCGTCGATCCCGGCCCCTGGGCGCCGTCCCGGTGCGCGTCGAGCGCGCGGGGCTCGCCGCGTGGCCGTTCCTGGCGGCGCTCGTCGCTCTGAGCGTGGCGCTCCGCGCGGTCGTCGGCTGGTTGCGGGAGACGCCGATCTACCTCGGCGACGAGTACCTCTACGCCGCCCTCGGACGCTCGATCGCCGAGACCGGGCACCCGCTCGTCCGCGGCGGAGCCTCGCACTTCCCCGCGCTGCTGCAGCCAATCCTGACTGCGCCCGCGTGGCTGGTCGGGGACGTCGGCACGGGCTATCACCTCGTGCAGCTGGCCGGAGCGCTCGCCATGTCGCTCGCGGCCGTACCCGTCTACTGGCTCGCGCGTCGGCTCGGCCTGGGCTCGGGCGTCTCGCTCGGCCTCGCCGCGCTCGCGCTGGCACTGCCGGATCTCATCTACGCCTCCTGGATGATCGCTGAGCCGTTCGCCTACCCACTCGTGCTCGCCGCCGTCGCGGCCGCGGTCGCGGCGCTGGCACGGCCCTCACCGCGCGCGCAACTCGCTTTCGTCGCGCTCGCCGGCCTGGCTGCGTTCGGGCGTATCCAGTTCGTCCTGCTTCCGGCCTGCTTCCTCGGAGCCGTGGTCGTCGTCGGCCTGCGTGAGCGGCGATTGCGCTCCGCGCTCCGCGAGCAGCTGCTTCCGCTGGCGCTGCTGGCCGTCCCCGTCGCAGCGGCGCTCGCGGTGGGGCCGTCACGCGTACTCGCCTTCTACAAGGGCGTCCTCCACACCGACATCGATCCGACCTCGCTCGTCCAGAGCACCGGGACGAATCTGATCGTGCTCCTCTTCGCCTCGGGTTTCGTGCTCGTCCCCGGAGCGATCCTCGGCCTTGCGCTTGCGATTGCGCGGCCCCGCACACGTATCGAGCTTTCCTTCGCCGCGGTCACGTCTCTGCTCACGCTCATGCTCCTCGCCGAGGCGGGGATCTTCGGCGCCTCCGAGTTGGCGCAGGAGAGATATGTCTTCTACGTCCTCCCGCTCCTTGGGATCGGCTTCGCCCTCTATGCCTCCCGCGGCTGGCCGTACCGGCTTTATCACGCCCTCCTCGCGGCCGGCCTCGTCGCCGCCGTCTCGGTCGTGCCCCTCGCCGGCTACGCAGCCGCGAACGAGAAGATGCATTCGCCGCTCCTCTATGGCGAGTTCCGGATCGAGCAGTGGGCGGGATCGCCGGGCAGCGGCTCGCTTTTGATCGCGCTCGCCGCGACCGCCGCCGTTGCTGTCGTCGTCCTCTGCTCGTCGAAGCCACAGTTGGCGACCAGGGTGGCGCTCGCGCTCGCGCTCCTCCTCTGCACAGGTTTCTCTGCAGCGGCGGTCGTCTTCGACGAGGAGAACACGAGCTCAGCACGGAAGGCCTTCTTCGGCGAGGACCCCTCGTGGGTCGACAACGCGAAGCTCGGTGACGTCACGCTCCTGCGCAACGTCGAAGGACAGCGCACCGCCGCGTTCCAGCAGCTCTTCTGGAATCGCTCCGTGACCCGGCTCGCGCTGATGCCCGGCGCCACCATCATCGATCCGTTCCGGGCCGACCCGGTCCGCGTCGCGGACGACGGATCCCTGCTCGTGAGCGGCCGCCCACTTGCCGGTGCGCTGCTCGTCGACGAGCACGCCGTGACGACGCGCCTGAGCGGAGCAAGGAAGGTCGGCTCGGCTCCGGGGTTCTGGCTCTACGCTCCGGTTGGCACGCCCCGGCTCTCTCTGCTTTTCTCCGGCCGCTTCCACGACGGCTGGCTCGCCGACGCAGGCGCCATCACCCTCTGGCCGCGGCCGGGCAGCGACCGGCTCGAAGGGACACTCGTGCTCGATCTCAACGCGCTGACGCAATCGGTCGGCGCGACGGTCCACCTCATCCTCCCCGGCGGGCGACTGCTGGACGTGCGCGTCCCGGCCCGGTCGGCACGAGTCGTCCGCTTCCCTGTCTGCGCGGCCGGCGCGTGGAAGGCGCAGTTTCGCGCCAGGATCACCGGTTACGCGGGGACACGGCCCGTGAGCGTGCACGCAGGCGTCCCGCGCTTCGTTCCCGGCGCCGGCGGTTGCGTCGCAGCGCCGAAGCAGGAGCCTGCGGTGCCGCCGAGCGTGCTCGACCGCGCGGTATGAGCTCTGCGCTCCGCGAGCCCTCGGCGGCGGAACCGGCGCCGGGGCCGGAGCTCTCGCTCGTCCCCGGGCCGGGCAGGGTCCCGGCGCCGAAGCTCGTCCTCGCCGGCATCTACGCCCTCGCCTTGGCGTACAACTGGCTCCAGTCCCGCGCCCATGTGTCGCCGGCCGTCTTTCCGGACGAGCTCCTCTACTCGAAGCTCGCCCAGAGCCTCGTCTCCGGGCATGGCTTCAGCGTCCGCGGCGCTACCGTGTTCTTCCCGGCTCCACTCGCTGCCCTCGCGCAGGCACCGGCGTGGCTGATCCATTCGACCCCCGACGCCTATGAGGCGGCGAAGGCGCTGAACGCGGCCGTCATGACCGCGGCGGTCTTTCCCGCGTACGCCGTCGCGCGGCGCCTGGTCCGGCCCTCGTACGCGCTGCTTGCGGCGGCGATGACCGTGGCGGGACCGCCGATGCTCTACGGGGCCTATCTGATGTCGGAGGCGCTCGCCTATCCGGTCTTCCTGCTCGCCCTTGCCACGATGCTGAGGGCGATCGAGCGTCCTTCGCGGCGTATGGAGGCAGCGGTCGTGGCGGTCTCCCTCGCCGCCGTGCTGACGCGCCTGCAGTTCGTCGTCGTGCCCATCGCCTACCTGCTGGCCGCGCCGCTGGCGGGGAAGCTCGCCGGCGAGCCCCTCCGGGCGGTCGTGCGCCGTCACCGGTTGTCGATCGGGGCGCTGCTCGCGCTGGGCGGCCTGCCGTTGCTGACCGGGGGAGCGGTGCTCGGAACGTATCGCGGCGCGGCCTTCCTCCACTACGACATCGCCTCGGTGCTGAGCTGGAGCGGACTGACGGCCGCGCTGCTCCCCTTCGCAGCCGGCTGGCTCGTCGTGCCGGGAGCCATCCTCGGGCTCGTCCTCCTCGCCCAGCGGCCGCGAAGCCGAGGCGATGCTGGGTTCGCCGCGCTCGCGGTCGCCTGCATCACGCTCGTCCTGCTCGAGATCGGACTTGTGGGCGCCGGTGAGGCCGGGCGCGCGCTCGAGCGCTACGCGATCTACCTCGTCCCCCTTGTCGCAATCGCCTTCTTCGCCTATGCCGAGCTCGGTGCCGCGTGGCGGCGAACGTACGTCGCACTCGCCCTGGGCGGCGCGGCGACCGCCTGGCTGATGCCGTTTCCCGCCCGGGTGGGCAGCGAATTCACGTTCGACACCCTCACCTTCTCCGTGTACGGCGAGCTCACGCACTGGCTCGGAAATGCGAACGCAGCCACGGTCTTCGCCGGAGTTCCGCTCTTGGGCGGGATCGCGCTCGCCCTGCTTCCCCTCCGCCGCAGGCTGGTCCCGGCCGCGGTCGGGCTGGCGACGATCGGGCTGCTCCTGCTGAGCGGCATCCCGGCCTACGCCGGCGACCACGCGATGACCCGCGTCTCCTTGCGCCTGCGCGCGGGCAACCCGCCCGACTGGCTCGATCGAAGCGGGCTCGGCCCGGCCGACTACCTGCAACTCTCGGACGGATCGGCGCATTTCGGCTGGCTGCTGGAGTCGTGGAACCGAGATCTCCGGCACGTGATTCGGTTGGGGGCCCCCAGCTACGACGCCTTTGCGTCGCGTGGCGCGCGGATCGACCGCGAAGGGCGACTGCTCGTCGAGGGGCGCGAGCTCGGCGCGGGCGTCCTCGTCGTGAATGACTTCGGGACCTCGATCGACATCGAAGGCCGCGTGGTCGCACGCCCGCTCGACGGCCTGACCGCGTACCGCGTACCGGCGGCTCCGCACGTTCGCTCACTGGCGACCGGGCTCTACTTCGATCGCTGGGCGGCCTCGCTCCTGCGGTTCCAGGCCTGGCCCCGCTCCTCCTCGCCGCGGGGCTTCTACCGCGTCGTCCTCAGCTTGCCACGCGGTTTCGGCGCGAGGACGGTGAGCCTCGCAGTGCGCGGAAGCGAAGTGCGCGCGATCTTCCTCAGGCCGGGTCAGACGAAGGTGTCGTGGACACCCGTTTCCGGCTCGCCGCCGCCGGTACTCGAAATCCGCTCGGACAAGGGCGATTTCGTCGCCGGCGGGACGCCGAACGCCCGCGTCGTAGCCGTCCGCGTCCTGTCGATCGCCTTTGCCCGAGAAGAGGGTCCCTCGGCACTTTAGGAGCGGCTCCAGGGTGCCGATAGCCCGTTCGAGGGACGCCATGCCAGACAACCTGATCTCCATCGACACGCTGCTCGAGCAGATGGTGGCGCACAACGCCTCCGATCTGCACATCACCGTGGGCTCGAAGCCCGCGCTGCGCGTGCGAGGGCATCTGGAGCGGCTGGAGGGCCTCACCGAGCTGTCGGCCGACGACACCCGCCAGCTCCTCTACCGGATCATTTCGAGCGAGCAGCAGAAGCGGCTCGAGATCGACCGCCAGCTCGACCTTTCGTACTCCATCCCAGGCCTCGCACGCTTCCGAGTCAACATCTATTCGCAGCGCGAGAGCCTCGCCGGCGCCTTCCGGCTGATCCCTGCGGAGCTCAAGAGCCTCGAGGAGCTCGGCCTCCCGACCACGCTCTACGACCTGTGTGAGAAGCCGCGCGGGCTCGTCCTCGTGACCGGGCCGACCGGCTCCGGTAAGTCGACGACGCTGGCCGCGCTCATCGATGAGATCAACAGGAAGCGGGCGGATCACGTCATCACGATCGAGGACCCGATCGAGTTTCTGCACCGGCACAAGCGCTGCATCGTCAACCAGCGCGAGCTCGGGGCGGATGCCACCACCTTTGCCGACGCTCTTCGTGGAGCGCTCCGGCAGGACCCCGACGTGATCCTCCTCGGCGAGATGCGCGACCTCGAGACGATCTCGACCGCGCTCACCGCGGCCGAGACCGGCCACCTCGTCTTCGCCACCCTCCACACGCAGGATGCAGCATCGACAGTCGACCGCGTGATCGACGTCTTCCCGGCGGCGCAGCAGGGCCAGATCCGGACCCAGCTCGCCGGCACGCTGGAAGGCGTCGTCGCCCAGACGCTGCTTCCTACGGCTGACGGCCAGGGACGCGTCGCCGCAATCGAGGTGCTGCGCCCCGACGACGCCGTTCGCAACCTCGTGCGCCAGGCCAAGGTCGAGCAGATCTACTCGATCATGCAGACGGGCTCGAAACGCGGCATGCAGACGATGGAGCAGGCGCTCACCGAGCTCGTCCTGCGCGGAATCATCACCCAGGAAATCGCGCTCGCACGCTCGAGCAAGCCCGAGCAGCTGCTCGGGCTGCTGGGCCGAGTCGGCGAAACGGGAGCGGCCGCTGCCGTCGCGTCGCTCCGGGTCGCCGGGAGCTAGCCCATGGATCTGAAGAAGGAAATCAAGATCTCGGACCTGTTCCGGAAGCGCGACAAGAAGCCCGCCGTCGCGGATGCGGAGGACAAGCCCAAGCGGAGCTCGAAGCGCAAGCAAAAGAAGGACGCGGAGCCGCGCGCAAGGAAGTCGCGTGAACGCCGCCCGAGCCATCACAAACGGCTCGTCGGACTGAAGATCGGCGCTTCGCAGCTTGCCGCCGCCCGGGTCGTCAACAACGGCTCCCCCGAACTCGTCCAGCTTGCGCGGGAAGGTCTCGACCCCGGGATCATCGTCGGTGGAGAGCTACGCGAGCCCGACGCTCTGACCGAGGCGCTGAAGCGCTTCTTCCGGGCCAACAAGCTGCCGAAGCAGAATGTCCGGCTCGGCATCGCCAGCAATCGCATCGGCGTCCGAACGTTCGAGATCGGCGGCATCGACGACCCCAAGCAGCTCGAGAACGCGATTCGGTTCCGCGCGCAGGAGACGTTGCCGATCCCGCTCGAGGAAGCCGTTCTCGACTACCAGATCCTCGGCGAGACCACGGACGAGGCAGGCGCGACCACCCACCGCGTTCTGCTCGTCGTCGCCTATCGGGAGCTCGTCGACCGCTATCTGGCTGCGTGCAAGAAGGCGGGCATCAAGCTGGTCGGCATCGACCTCGAGGCCTTCGCGCTCCTCCGTGCGCTCGGCGACCGCTCGGCCGTCGGTGGCAACGCGGCAATCGTCGTCGTCACCGTCGGTCACGAGCGCTCGACGCTTGCCGTCTCCGACGGCGACACCTGCGAGTTCACGCGCATCATCGAGTGGGGCGGGATGAACCTGAACGTCGCCATCGCTCGAGCGCTCGACGTTACTCCCTCCGAGGCCGGGCCCGTGAAGCACTCGATCTCACTCCTGAAGCCGGCCGAGACGATGGAGAACATCGACCCTGAGCGCGCCGCAAAGGTTCGGACGGCCGTCCATGAGGAGCTGCAGACCTTTGCCCGGGAGCTCGTCTCCTCGCTCCAGTTCTACCAGGGGCAGCCGGGCTCACTCGGCATCGGGGAGATCGTCCTCACCGGCGGCACCGCTCAGTTGCCGGGGCTCGACGCGGAGCTCAGCCGCTTGATTGGGGTCGGCGTTCGGATCGGTAATCCGCTCGCCCGCTTGAAGCTCGGCAAGAAGATCCGTGACGACCACGAGGTCGGCTCGCTCGCCGTCGCCATCGGACTCGGAATCGAATCATGAGAGCTGTCAACCTTCTCCCTCGCGACGACAGGCGCCAGCGCCGGGCCGGGCGTGGGAACGACCCGCGCCTGATCGGCGGGGTCGCCGGGACCGTGCTCGTGACGGCGATCCTCGCTGCCTGGTTTCTGACCGCAAGCGGTGGAGTCGCCAAGAATCAGGACCGCCTGGATGCCGTCAGCTCCGAGCTTGCGTCCACGCCGGTGCCGCGGCCGAGCGCCCCAGGCTCCTCTCAGCTCGAACAGGAGAAATCCGCGCGTGTGACGGCTCTCTCGTCCGCGCTAGGAGGCCGGCTCGCGTGGGACCGCGTCCTTCGTGAGATCTCACTCGTGCTCCCGGAAGACGTCTGGCTGACCAGCCTGTCCGCGCAGGCCCCGAGCGCTGCTGCGGCTGCCGACGGGACAGCGCCGGCCGGGTTTTCGATCAACGGCAAGACGTATTCGCACGACGGGGTTGCGCGGCTGCTCGCGCGGCTCGCGATCGTGCCTCACCTTTCGAGCGTGCAGCTCCAGAGCAGCACGAGGGCGACCAGCGAGACCGGCCATTCCGTGATCGACTTCTCGATCAACGCGACAGTCAAGGCTGCAGGAGCCGCATGATGAGGAACTCGGGCTCAGCCCCGATCGTCGCCGGCATCGCAGCCGGGCTCCTCGCCTACGCGCTGGCGGGCTACTTCCTGCTCATCTCGCCGCAGAGTGCGCGCTCCGCCAAGCTCAAGCATCAGGTCGAGGTGACGCAAGCGCAGATCGACCAGTACCGCGCTCAAGCCGCCCAGGCGAGCACGGCAACCCCGATCCGCGTCGCCGAGCTCTTTCGCCTGACGAAGGCGATGCCGGACGAGGTGGATATGGCCGGGCTGCTCCTCGAGCTCAGCCGCGTCGCGCGCGAGAGCGGGATCGAGCTCGACTCGGTCACGCCGCAGGCGCCGGCGGTTGCCTCCGGCTACCAGAGCATGCCCATCACGCTCGAGGTCGACGGAAACTACTACGAGCTCTCCGACTTCCTGTTCCGGCTGCGGAACCTGGTGCGGGTTCGTTCCGGCCGGCTGGATGCCCAGGGCCGCTTGTTCGTCGTCGACACGATCGGCTTCAGCGAGAGCACGAAGTCCTTCCCACGCATCAAGGCAGCCCTCACGCTCCATGCCTTCGTCTACGGCGACAACTCCGTTCCCGTCGCGGCGCCGGCTGCCGCGCCTGCCACGACCACGGCGGCGACGACCACAGCGCCGACGGCTACGACGCCGACGACCACTGCACCGCAGTCGCTGGACACGCCGCCCGCCGGGAACGCAGCCGGAGCGGAGGTGCCGTGATGGCGAAGAAGTTCGACGCGAAAGCGAAGGCCAAGCGCCAGAAAATCATCGCAGCCGTCCTCGGCGTCTTGCTCCTCGGCGTCCTCGCGTACGAGGTTCCTTCGCTCATGAAGACAATGAACAAGAAGCCGCCCGCGTCTGCGGCCGCCGCGGTGCCGGCTCCCGTTACGCCCGCTGCTGTGACTCCGGCGGCAGGGACCCCCGTGGCGGCGGCCGCCCCGGGCTCCGGCACGCTCACGGATTCCGATCCGGCGCCGCAGGCCGGGACCGGACAGCTGCTCTCATTCGACCGCTTCGCGACGAAGGATCCCTTCGTACAGCAGGCGGGCGCACCGATTGCGGCGCCGGCACCGGCACCTGCGCCTGCGGCGGCGGCCACCCCACCGCCGCCTCCGCCGCCTCCGCCTCCCTCGGCTGCGAGGCAGCCGGCCGGAAGGGCTTCGGCCCGGATCTCCGTCAACGGAGTGGCGCAAAACGTCAGCGTGACTGCGACGTTCCCGGCGGCAGACCCGGTGTTCGTCCTCGTATCCCTCCAGAGGACGAGCGCGAAGGTCGGCATCGCCGGCGGCTCACTCTCGACGGGCACCTCGACGGTGAAGCTCTTGCTGGGCAAGAAGGTCACGCTGATGAACACCGCCGACGGCACGCGTTACGTCCTCCTTCTCGTCTCCGTCGGCTAGTTAGCCGGAGAAAGTCCGGCGCGCTGCGCGCGCCATAACGACCTTCTCCGGATTCTCTTTAGGGTCCCGCGGAAATGAGCGGAGGCGAGCAAAGCCCGCCTCCGCGGCGAGGGTTGTCAGTGCCTGGCGCCAGAGAGATCGGCGCTCGGCTGCTAACTGCCCGTCGAGACGTCGAACGTCGAGACCTGGCGCGCGTACGTGAGCGCCAGGTTGTTCCAGTCGCGCACGACGACGGTGACCTTCTTGAGCGCCCGTCCGCCGGCCGGCGAGACCGAGACGATGTACGTGTCGACGCGATAATCCTTGCGGTCCGCACCGGTCGCCTGCCGGCTCGCGTTGCACTCGTCGGGCGTGCCCGGGCAGACGCCTGTCACCTGCGAGGCGTTGAAGGCAGTGTCAGTCGTATACGGGGCAGTCAGAGGGATCGAGCTGGCCTCCAGGCGGATCGCGTCGTAGGTGAGCGCGCGGTAGAGCTCCATCTGGCCGTCGGCGAGGACGGCGGCGGTCGTCACCCGGCTGGCTCGATTGAGGGAGATGATCCCGGAGGAGAACGCGGCGATCACGGCCAGCAGCCCGATGTTGAGCATCGTCATGGCCATCAGCAGCTCGATCAAGCCGAAGCCGCTGCGGTGCTTTCTAGAGCTCTTTTCCCCCGGTAGGACATGGCGGCTTTCGGATACAGCGCGATCGACGCGCAGGGCTTCGAGCTGCAAGGCGAGATCCACGCCCCGGATCCCGATGCGGCACGCGAGCAGCTGCGCATGCGCGGCCTCTTGGCTCAGCAGCTGAGCGAGCTCCCCGCGCAGGGCGAGGAGGGCGTCCGCACCGTCTTCAAGAAGATCAAGCCCAAGTCCCTCCAGATCTTTTCGCGCCAGTTCGCGACCATGATCGACGCGGGTCTCTCCGTCGTCGGGGCGCTCGTCATCCTCGAGGAGCAGACCGACGACAAGTACCTCGGCGCGGTCATCTCCGAGCTCCGGGCCGACGTCGAGGGCGGGCTTCTGCTTTCGCAGGCGATGTCCCGCCACCCCAAGATCTTCAGCGGCCTCTACATCGCGATGGTCGAAGCCGGCGAGGCCGCAGGAATCCTCGACCAGGTGCTCGACCGCGTCGCCTTCCAGATCGAGAAGGAAACGCAGATCAAACGCCGCGTGAAGGGCGCGATGATCTATCCGACGATGGTCCTGATCTTCGCGACCCTCGTCCTGATCGGGATGCTGCTCTTCCTCGTCCCGATCTTCGTCGACATCTTCAAGGACCTCGGCGGCGAGCTGCCGATGCTTACCCAGTACGTCGTGACCATGTCGGACTTCCTCCGAGGCAACTGGATGTTCGTCTTCCCGGCCCTGGGCGGCGTGATCTTCGGCTTCCGCCGCGCGAAGAAGACGGAGCAAGGACGCAAGGTCTGGGACCGGTTCAAGCTGAGAGTGCCGATGAAGATCGGCAGCGTCGTGCTCAAGGTCACGATCGCCCGCTTCTCGCGCACGCTGTCGACGCTCGTCGCCGCGGGCGTGGACATCATCAAAGCGCTCGAGATCACGGGCCAGACGGCCGGCAATTGGGTCGTCGAAGAGGCGCTTTCCGACGTTCGCGCGCGGGTGCACGAGGGAATGTCGATCGCGCAGCCGCTCGTCGACAACCCCATCTTCCCGCCGATGGTCGGCCACATGGTCAAGATCGGCGAGGAGACCGGAGAGCTCGAGAAGATGCTCGGCAAGATCGCCGACTTCTACGAGGACGAGGTCGATTCGGCCATTCAGAGCCTGACCTCGATCATCGAGCCGGTGATGATGATCGGCGTCGGTCTGATGGTCGGCGTGATCATCATCTCGATGTACCTACCGATGTTCAAGATGCTCACGCTCGTCAAGTAGCGACGCTGGCGCATCCGGCGGCGAGCAGGATTCCGCCAGACACTCCTCGGCCGTTAGCCTCAGCCCGATGCGGGCGATCGTCCTGGAGGAACCCGGCCGGCCGCTGCGTGAGCTCGACGTGCCGCGGCCAGTGGTCGCGCCGGGACAAGTCCTGCTGCGCGTCCGTGCCTGCGGTGTCTGCCGGACCGACCTCCACGTCGCCGATGGGGAGCTACCCGACCCGAAGCTCCCGCTCGTGCTCGGATATCAGATCGTCGGCACGGTCGAACAGGTAGGCGAGGGCGCCTCCCGCTTCGGGCTCGGCCGGCGGGTGGGGGTGCCGTGGCTCGGTTGGACGTGCGGCGAATGCCGCTTCTGCCGCAGCGGCCGTGAGAACCTCTGCGACCGGGCCCGCTTCACCGGCTACCAACTCGACGGCGGCTACGCGGAGTACGCCGCTACTGACGAGCGCTTCTGCTTCCCGGTCCCCGACGGGTATCCCGACCTGCAGGCGGCGCCCCTTCTCTGTGCGGGTCTGATCGGCTACCGCGCGCTCCGCGCGGCGGGGCCGGCAGAGCGCCTGGGACTCTACGGTTTCGGCGCGTCCGCGCACATCGTCGCCCAGGTGGCGCGCCACGAGGAGCTACGGGTCTTCGCGCTGACCCGTCCCGGCGACGAGGAAGCGCAGGCGCTGGCGCTCGAGCTGGGCGCGGACTGGGCCGGGGCGACGAACGCCGGCCCGCCGGAGGAGCTCGACGCCGCGATCATTTTCGCGCCTGTCGGCGAGCTCGTCCCCCGGGCATTGCGGGCGGTCGGCAAGGGTGGGACGGTCGTCTGCGCGGGGATCCACATGACCGACATTCCGTCCTTTCCATATGAGCTCCTCTGGGGAGAGCGCCGGCTCGTCTCGGTTGCGAACCTCACGCGGCGCGACGGCGAGGAGTTCCTAGCGCTCGCGCCCGAGATTCCGGTCCGAACGGAGGTCGAGGTCTTCCGGCTCGAGCAGGCGAACGACGCGCTGGGCCAACTGCGCGGCGGGCGCATCCGCGGCGCTGCCGTACTCGCCGTGCAGAGCTAGATCGTCTCGAGCGTCGCGCGGCGGCGACCGTCGGCCTCGAAGAACCTGAGTAGGAAGTAGGCAGCAGCCGCGTAGCAGGCGCCGATCGCGGCCTCCGTGGCGACAAGGCCCGAGACGTCCGAGAAGGGGGCCCCGTCCGCCAGCTCGCGCGCAGCCTGGATCCCGTGTGTCAGAGGGAGGCCCTTCGCCACGGTCTGCATCCAGCCCGGCAGCGAGTCGAGCGGGACGTTCGCGCCACAGAAGAGGAGGAGGACGAGCGTGACCAGGTTGGCGAGAAAGAACACGTCGCGCGCGCGGAGCCCCACGGCCCCCGTCATCAGGCCCAGCGCCGTGCACGCGAACGAGCTGACGAGCACGACGAGCGCGATCCCGGGCACCTCGCCCGCGGAGAGCCGGAAGTCGAGGAGGGCCCAGCCGACTGCGAAGCCGAAGGCGGAGACGAAGACGCCGTTTGCGACAAGCGGCAGCGCCCGGCCAAGGAAGAGCGCGATCCGGTTGGCGGGCGTCGCCAGCAAGGGTGAGAGCGTCTGCGTCCACCGCTCGCCGCCGATCGTCATCGCCATCCCGAAGATCCCGGCCAGCGCCGAAGCCTGAACGGCGTTCCCGACGACGAAGAACTCATCGTTACGCAGCCCCGCGAAGCGGCCGATGTAGGCGAAGAAGAGGATCTGGAAGACCGGGCCTCCGAGCATGGTCGGGATGTAGATCGAGGGCCGCAGCCAGTTGAATAGCGCCCGGTAGGCGAGATAGCCGCCCACGAAGAAGATGCGCAGCGAGCTCACGCGATTGCCAGAGTCGCCCGCTCGCGGGCCAGCTTCTCGAAGTAGCGCAGGCAGAAGTGCCCGATGACGAGGTACACGATGCCAAGCGCGATCGACATGGCGACCGGAAACGCCGGATCGCCTCCGAGCGCGGCCTCGCGGAGCGCCTTCACGCCCCAGGTGGGAGCGAGCGCCCACGAGATCGGCCGCGTCCAACCCGGCAGCAGAGCGAGGCCGGTGAGGAGGCCGGTCACGAGCCAGACCGGATACTCGAGCAGGTTCGAGAGCGCATTCGCGTGCCGGTAGAGGACGAAGGTCGAAGCGAGCACGAGCCCCAGCAGCCCGAGCGCGAGCACGGCGGCCGGCAGCGCGACCACGAACCAGGCTGGATGGGCGAGCTCGAAGGGGACGTCGAAGAAGAGCCAGCCCCAGACGAGCGTCGAGGTCAGCGAGTAGAGCCCGATCGTCGCCGTCGCGATCGTCAGCGGGAGGATCACCCAGATGAAAGCGGGAGGAACGGCGATGCAGTACTCCAGGGTGCCCTGCCAGCGTTGCCACTGGATCGCGCCACCCGACCCAAAGAGGGTCGCCGACCAGATGCCCATCATTCCGGCGCCGATCGCCACGAAGAGCAGCGACCCAGGACGCGCGCCCGCTCTGAACATCAAGTACGCGATCGACGCGAAGATGACGGGCGAGATGACGGAGACGATGATGAAGAAGCCCGACAGGGTGAGGCTCTTCAGATGGAAGGCCCAGCCCATGTAGAGGAGGCGCGCGATCCTCACGCCCGCTCCAGCGTGGCGTAGCGGCGACCCTGAGCCTCGAACCAGCGCAGGAGCGCGTAGCCGCAGAGCCCGTAGGCGAGCCCGACGAGAACCTCGGCGCCGACCAGGCCGCCGACGTCGCCCAGGCTCGCACCGTCGGCGAGCCGGCGTGCAGCGGCGATCGCGTGCGTGAAGGGCATTCCCTGCGCCGAGGTGCTCATCCAGCCCGGCAGGGAATCCAGCGGCACGTTGGCGCCCGTGAAGATGAGCAGGAATCCGAAGATGACGTTCGTGAGCACGGCGTTCTCCCTCAGGCGCAGGCTGATCGCCGCGTTGATGAGGCCCAGCCCGGTGCAGGAGAAGGCGGCGATCAAGACGACGAGTGCGATCGGCGCGATCGAAGACAGCGGAAGCCGGACGCCGAGGATGAGACAGCCGAGCGTGAGCGCGACGGCGGCGACGAACGCTCCGTTGACGACGACGGGCATCGAGCGGCCGAAAAAGAGCGGGATGCGTCCCGCAGGACTGACGAGGATCGCGCTGAGCGTGCCCTGGTAGCGCTCGCCGCCGATCATCTGGGACATGGCGAAGAGGCAGGGGATGGCGGCGTACTGGATCGCATTCCCGATCACGTAGAACTCGTCGGAGCGCAGATGGGCCGAGCGCCCGATGTAGGCGAAGAGCAGGATCTGGAAGATCGGCCCGACAAGGAGGCTCGGGACGTAGATCCAGGGCGTCAGCCAGTAGAAGAGCGCGCGGAAGCTCGTCACCCCGCCGACGAAGAAGATCCGCGCCGCGACGGTCACGTCAGGGAAAGCGCGCCGCTCACCCGGGCTGCCCGCAGCACGCGCTCGGTGACGAGCACTCCGAGCGCGACGTACGCGACCCCGAGGCCGACGCACACCGCGAGATCGTTCACAGGCGAGCCCCCGAGCGCTGACTCGCGGATCGCGTTCATGCCCCAGGTCGGTGCGAGCGCCCAGGAGATCGGGTGGACCCAGTCCGGGAAGAGCGCGAGCGGGACCAGGAAGCCTCCGATCAGCCAGACCGGATACTCGAAGAGGTTGCCGAGCGCCCACGCGGCCCGGAAGCGCACGAAGCAGACCGCGAACAGGAAGCCGAGGGTGCCGAATGAGATGACCGTGCCCAGGATCGAGAGCCCGAACAGGAATGGATGGACGATCGAGACGTGGATCCCGAACA
>WNGA01004127.1_pt1 | contig 21504 bp, 17 predicted proteins | sample 5400061 | NCBI WGS metagenome assembly WNGA01 (sample SAMN13153366, study PRJNA577476) | soil metagenome | isolation source: 100 cm soil or saprolite under grassland replicate 2 | place: USA:California | collected 2016-06-15
CGCGAGCCGGGCGGGTGGATCCGGCTCGAGCCCGCGAACCCCACCATGACGGCGCTGCGTGTCAACGAGCGCGACGTCGTGGTCCAGGGCGTGGTGGTGGGCGTCATCCGGAAGTACTAGTCCTAGTCGCGCGGCGCAGCCGCTCGAGGGCCTCGTGGCCCTTGCCGGCACGCACGATCTCTCGCGCCCGCGCCACGCCGTCGGCATACGAGGCGACGAGCCCCGCGACGTAGATCGCCGCGCCCGCGTTGAGGAGCAAGGCGGCCAGTCCGGCTGCATCCCCACGGCCGTCGCCGAGCAAGCGCTCGATGCGCGCGGCGTTCGCCAGGGGCTCCGCGCCCGAAAGCTCGGCCACGTTGTCGATCGCAAGACCGTGGTCGGCCGGATCCACCTCCCATACGTTCACGCTCCCGTTGCGTACTTCCCACACGTCCGTGATGCCGTGGGGCGCGATCTCATCCATGCCGACCCGGCCGTGGACCACGAGCGCATGCTCGGCCCCGAGCCGCGCGAGCGCCCCCGCCATGAGCGGGGCGCGGTCGGCGTCCGCGACCCCCACGACCTGACGTCGCACGCCCGCGGGGTTCGCGAGCGGCCCCAGCAGGTTCATCACGGACGCGACCCCGAGCGCGCGCCGCACCGGCCCGGCGTACTTCATGGCGGGATGGAAGGTGGGCGCGAAGAGAAACGTGACGCATGCCTCGCGCAGCACGCGGGCTGCGTCGGCGGCGTCGAGGCTGATCCGCACGCCCAGCGCCTCGAGCACGTCAGCCGAGCCGCACTTGGATGTGAACGATCGGTTGCCGTGCTTCGCCACGACCGCACCGGCGCCCGCGGCGACGAACGCGGCGGCCGTCGAGATGTTGAAGGTGGAGACCACTCCCCCGCCGGTGCCACAGGTGTCCACGAGGTGCGCCCCGTGTGCCTCCACGCGCACCATCGCGTCGCGCAGCGCGCGGGCCGCGCCCGCCACCTCCTCCGGCGTCTCGCCCTTGACCCGCAAGCCCATCAACAGGGCCGCGATCTGGACTGGCGTGGCTTCGCCGCGCATCACGGCCCCGAACACTGCGGTCGTCTGGGACTCGCTCAAGGACCGGCGGTCGGCGAGGGCGGCGATCGCTTGCTCGAGCGGGGAGGGCGCGGAGTGGGACGACGGGGGCACGGGGCTCGGGAGTTTTCGGGCCAGCCAAAGCTATCCCGAAAAATCGCGTTTTGTCAAATGCCACAACAGGTTGCGTGCCTTGATTGACCCCCTGTTTCAGCCTATCTTTCGCCCGTGACAAGCCGGCCGTACCTCGCCGTGGTGCAGTACGACGGGGCGCAGTTCGCGGGCTGGCAGCGGCAGCGGGACGCTCGCACCGTGCAGGCGGAATTCGAAGCCGTGCTGGAGCGCCTCATGGGTCGCCGCACCGCGGCGACCGGCGCCGGGCGCACCGACACAGGCGTCCACGCGTTGGGCCAGGGCGTCGGGTTTCTCGGGGAGGGGCGCTGGGCGGAGGACGTGCCCGGGCTGTACCGGGCAGTCAATGCCCTGCTGCCACGGGACATCTGGGTGCAGCGGGTGTGCCCGATGCGACCCGGGTTTCACGCGCGCAACAGCGCGCTGGCGCGCCGCTACCGCTACGTGATCGGGACCGACGACGCGGCCCGCTCGCCGTTCCGGCGGCCGTACGAATGGGCCTTCGGACGCCCGCTCGATGTCGCGCTGCTCGCGCGCGCGGCCGAGCTGCTCCCGGGGGAGCACGACTTCCGCGGCCTCGCCGCGACCGGTGCGGGCTCGGGACGACCCCACTATCGCAGCCGCGTGGCGCTCGCCCAGTGGGCGCCGCGGACTGACGGAGCGGGGGTGACGTTCACGATCGAGGCCGACCGATTCCTGCATCGGATGGTGCGCTTTCTCGTAGGCGCGATGGTGGACATCGCCCTGGGGCGGCGCCCGCTCGAGGACCTTCCCCGGCTGCTCACCGCGACCGGCAACCAGGCGGCCAGCCCGCCCGCCCCGCCGCAAGGACTCTACCTCGTGGCGGTGCGCTATCCCGCTGACCTCTACGCCGGGGCCTCTAGCCAATGAAGTTCTTTCTCGATACCGCGAGCCTCAAGGACATCAGCTGGGCGACCCAGGCCGGGTTGATCGACGGGATCACCACCAACCCCTCGCTGCTCGCGAAGCAGGCAGGCGACCTGGACCCCCGCGACGTCCTCAAGGAGATCTGCTCCCTGGTGGACGGTCCCGTCTCCGCGGAAGTGGTGGCCGTCGACGCCGACGCCATGGTGCGGGAGGGCAAAGAGCTCGCCAAGATCGCGGATAACATCGTCGTGAAGATCCCGATGCTCGAGGCCGGAATGATCGCGGTGCGTCGCCTCGCCGAGGCGGGCATCAAGACCAATGTGACGTTGTGCTTCTCGAGCGTGCAGTGCCTGATCGCCGCAAAGGCGGGCGCGGCCTACGTCAGCCCGTTCATCGGGCGCCTCGACGATGTGGGCCAGGAGGGGATGGACGTGATCCGCGAGGCGCGGGTGATTTTCGACAATTACCAGATCGCCACCGAGATCCTCGCCGCCTCGATCCGGCATCCGCGGCACGTGGTGGAGGCGGCCATGATCGGCGCCGACGTGGCCACGCTGCCCCCCGACGTCCTGAAGAAGCTGTTGCTGCATCCGCTCACCGATCGCGGGCTGGAGCAGTTCCTGGCCGACTGGAACAAGTTGGCGGCGCGCGCGAAGGCCTCGGTTTGACGTACAGCTCACCCCTGTCCCAGCGCTACGCCTCTCCGGCGATGCAGGCCCTGTGGGGGGAGCGGCGGCGCATCGGGCTGTGGCGGCGGCTGTGGCTCGCCCTCATGGAGGTCGAGCGGGAGCTGGGCGTCGACATTCCCGAGCGCGCGCTCGCGGAGCTGCGCGCCCACCTGGACGACGCCGATCTCGAGCGCGCTGCGGAGCACGAGAAGCGCATCCGCCACGACGTGATGGCGCACATTCACCAGCTGGGCGAGCAGGCGCCGGCGGCGCGCCCTTTCATCCACCTCGGCGCGACGAGCGCCTACGTCACCGACAACACCGACCTCATCCTGATGCGCGAGGGGTTGCAGCTGTTGCTCGGCCGGGTGGCGGCCGTGCTGGTCGCCCTTGCCAAGCTCGCCCGGCGCTACCGCGATGTGCCGTGCCTCGCCTACACGCACTTCCAGCCGGCTCAGCTGACCACCGTCGGCAAGCGGATCACCCTGTGGATGCAGGAGCTGTTGCTCGACGCCGAGGAGGTCCTGCACCGTCTGGAGACGCTGCAGTTCCGCGGTGTGAAGGGGACCACCGGTACGCAGGCCAGCTTCCTCGAGCTGTTCGACGGCGACGATGACCGAGTACGGGAGCTCGACGCCCGCGTTGCGCGGCGGATGGGCTTCACGCGGGTGTTCCCGATCACCGGCCAGACCTACACACGGAAGCTCGACGCGCAGGTGCTCGCCGCCCTGGCGGGAGTTGCCCAATCGGCGGCCAAGTTCGCGACCGACTTGCGCCTGCTGCAGCACGAAGGCGAGATGCTCGAGCCGTTCGAGAGCGATCAGGTGGGATCGTCCGCGATGGCGTACAAGCGGAATCCCATGCGCGCCGAGCGCATGACGGGTCTCGCACGCTTCGTCATCGAGCTCGAAGGAAACGCCTGGCACACCGCTGCGGAGCAGTGGCTCGAGCGCACGCTGGACGACAGCGCCAATCGCCGGCTGGTCATTCCGGAGGCGTTTCTGGCCTCGGACGCGATCCTGGTGCTCGCCACCAACGTGGCTGCGGGGCTCGAGGTGCGCGAGCCGGTGATCGCGCGCCACGTCGCGGCGCAGCTGCCCTTCCTCGCGACCGAGTGCCTGCTGCTGCGCGGTGTGAAGGCGGGCGGCGACCGCCAGCGGCTGCACGAGGTCATCCGCACGCACAGTCTCGCCGTGGCGCAGGCCGTGGCCGAGCAGGGGGCGCCGAACGACCTGCTGGAGCGGCTCGCCCGCGATCCGGCGTTCAAGGCCCTGAACATCGCCGTCCGTCCCGCGGAGCTCGATCCCGCCGGGTATATCGGGCGCGCGCCGCGCCAGGTGGACGAGTTCCTCGAGCATGTCCTTCCCGAGGTGCTCCATCGCGTCGAAGCCGTGGCGCCGACCGCGGCCGCCGCCGAGGTCACCGTATGACGCTCCCGCTCGTCGCCAGCACGCTTCCCCTCCCGCTGCTGCGCCGCGGCAAGGTGCGCGAGGTGTACGAGGTCGACGCGGGGACGTTGCTGCTCGTCGCGAGTGACCGGGTGAGCGCCTTCGACGTCGTGCTGCGCGAGCCCGTGCCGCACAAGGGCGCGGTGTTGACGCAACTGAGCGCCTTCTGGTTCCAGCGCCTCGCCGCGGTGGTCTCGAGCCACTTTCTCTCCGCCGACGCGGACGAGATCGTGGCCCGCATTCCGGCGCTCACCGACCACGGCCCGGCGCTCACGGGCCGGGCCATGCTCGTGCGCCGCACGGCACCCGTGCCGTTCGAGTGCGTCGTGCGCGGCTACATTACCGGCTCCGCCTGGGCGGAATACAAGAAGTCGGGCACGCTCGCGGGCGAGCCGCTCGCGCCCGGACTGGTCGAGAGCGCGCGGATCGACCCACCGATCTTCTCGCCCGCGACCAAGGCCGACGTGGGCCACGACGAGAACGTGACCTTCACTCACGTCGTCAAAGCGCTCGGCCGTCCGCTCGGGGAGCAGCTCAAGCGCGCGAGTCTGGGTCTGTACGAGGCGGGCCGCGGCTACGCGGCCCCGCGGGGGATCATCATCGCCGATACGAAGTTCGAGTTCGGTACTACGCCCGACGGTCGCCTGCTCGTGATCGACGAGATCCTGACGCCCGACTCCTCCCGGTTCTGGCCGGCCGACCGGTTCGCGCCCGGCCGGAGCCAGCCGAGCTTCGACAAGCAGCCGCTGCGCGACTACCTCGCAGGTCTGAAGCAGGAGGGCCAGTGGGACGGCAACGCACCGCCGCCGCCGCTCCCGCGGGAGGTCGTGCAGGCGACGAGCGAGCGGTACTTGGAGGCGTACAAGCGGATCACGGGTCGCACTCTGGACATTGGATGAGGGTGGCGCCCGAAGGCTGGTCCTTCATCCTTCCCGGGTGGGTGCTGGTCGGGCTCGGCGCCTGGGCGGCGCGCGGGTCACCCTGGGTGTGGGGAGCGGAGATCGCTCTGTTTCTGCTTGCGGTCTGGCTGCTGGTCTTCTTTCGCGACCCGTCCCGCACGGGGCCGCGCGGCGATCAGTACGTGATCGCGCCGGCGGACGGCAAGATCGTGGACGTACGGGTGGTGGATGAGCCGATGTATCTCAAGACCCAGGCGACGCGGATCTCGATCTTCATGAGCGTATTCGACGTGCACGTCAATCGCTATCCGGCGACCGGGACCGTCGAGCTGGTGCGGTACAATCCCGGGCGGTTCCTCCACGCCGCGTCCGACAAAGCCAGTCTCGACAACGAGCAGGCGTCGGTCGGGCTGCGCGGCGCGCGCGGCCCGTTGCTCGTCCGCCAGATCGCGGGGCTCATCGCGCGGCGCATCGTGACCGACGGCGCGGCCGGTGACCGAGCGACGCAGGGAGCGCGGATGGGTATCATCCGGTTCGGCTCACGCGTGGATGTGTTCTTACCGGTCGCCGCCCGATCGACGGTGCGGGTGGCGGTTGGCGACCGGGTGCAGGCCGGGGCGACGGTGTTGGCGGAGTACGCGCCGTGAAGCCGTTCCCCCGCCCCAGCATGCGGCGCGTCGTGATCGTCGTGCCGAGCCTGTTCACGCTGTTCAACTTGTTCTTCGGCATCTGGTCCATGGTGCTGGCGTCGCGCGGCGAGTTCTATCGCGCCGGCTGGTACATCTTCTTCGCCGGCGTCCTCGACGCGCTCGACGGCCGGGTGGCGCGGCTCTCGCGTACCGGCACGCGGTTCGGCGCGGAGCTCGACAGCCTGGTGGATGTGGTGAGCTTCGGCGTCGCGCCGGCATTTCTCATCTACCAGCTCGAGTTCGCGACCGCCGGCCAGGCGGAGTGGATCTTCTGCTACTTCTACGTCATGGCGGCCGCCATCCGGCTCGCCCGGTTCAACATCACCCAGGCCGGTCGCGCCAAGCGCTACTTCATCGGCCTGCCGTCGCCGGCCGCCGGCATGACGCTCGCTACCTTCTTTCCGTTCACGACCACGGACCTGTATCAGCAGGTGTTCCGCTTCCTGCCGCGCCACCACCTGATGCAGCTGCTGATGATCCTCCTCACCATCCTCATGGTGAGCAACGTGCGCTACGCGACGTTCCCGCGGGCGGGGCTACGGACGCTGAAGGGGCTCGTGGGGCTCGCGACCATCCTGTTTATGCTGGTCTTCGGGGTCCTCGAGCACGATGCCTTCTTCTTCCCGTTGGGGATCACCTACATGGTGTACGGCATTCTGCGCGCGACGCTGCTCGGGTTCCTCGTCGACGCGGAGGACGACGAGGAAAGCGACATCGCGGGCCCGATCGTGATCGCCGACAGCACGCCGGCGGGCGAGTTGCTCGGGCCGCCGCGCGCCATCGCCTCGCGCGAGCGAGAGGGGGGAGGCCAGGGATGAGCGCGTTCCGGGTCGAGGTGCGCGTGATGCCGCGCGCCGCCCTGCTCGACCCGCAGGGCCAGGCGGTGGAGCACGCCCTGCACGCCCTCGGCTTCGGCGAGGTCGCCCGGGTGCGGATGGGCAAGCACGTGGTGCTCGAGGTGAAGGCGGCGTCGCGCGATGAGGCGCTCGCGCGCGCCCGGGCGATGTGCGATCGGCTGCTCGCGAACCCGGTCACCGAGGACTACGACCTGGCCGTGGAGGGAGGCGCGGTCCGATGAAACGCGTCGCGGTGATCGTGTTTCCCGGCTCCAACTGCGACGCGGAAACGCTCGCGGCGGCGCACGCGGCGGGCTCCGATGCCTACTTCGTGTGGCACCGCGACACCGATCTGCGGCAGGCCGATGTGGTGATCCTCCCCGGCGGCTTCAGCTACGGCGACTACCTGCGCTCCGGGGCGATCGCCCGGTTCTCGAGGGTCATGGGCGCCGTAACCGAGCACGCGCGCGCCGGTGGCGCGGTCCTCGGCATCTGCAACGGCTTCCAAATCCTGTGCGAGGCGGGGCTGCTTCCGGGGGGCCTGATGCGAAATGCGCGGCTGCGGTTCCTGTCCCGGCCGGTGTGGGTGCGGGTCGAGCAGACCGACACCCCGTTCACCTGTCTGTACGAAAAGGGCGAGGTGCTCGAGATCCCGGTGGCGCACGGCGACGGGCGGTATGTGGTAGACCCCCGGACGGCTGCGGAGCTCGAGGCGACGGACCGCGTGGTGTGGCGCTACGTGCGGGACAACCCGAACGGCTCGGCGAACGAGATCGCCGGCGTGACGAGCGCCGGCCGGAATGTGGTGGGGATCATGCCGCACCCGGAGCGCCGCGACGCCCCGGCCTTGGGCGGCCAGGACGGCGCCCGTGTCTTTCACTCGATGGAGGCTCGACATGCGACGCAGCACGCTGTTGATGTGCGCGCTGTTGACGATCGCCACCTCAGGGTGTAAGCAGATCAACGAGCAGGTGCAGAAGGTCAAGGACAAGATCGCGGCGGCGCGCCAGCGGACGAAGCCGGGGCAGCCGGCGCAGCCGCAGCCAGTGCCGGCCAGAGCGGAGCCCGGCGCGCCGGCCCGCGACGTCGCCGCCGCGCCCCCCCCCTCGCCCCCGCCGAGGCGGCCGGCCCGGCAGGCGCCCGAGGTGCCGCTCCCCGCGCGCGACGTCCCGTACGACTCGCCCGACACCGGCACGATCGCCCCGGGCATGAGGGAGCGGGAGATCTACTCGCTGTGGGGGCCCCCGATCGCCGTTCGTCGTCAGGGCGATATGACCTACCTCTACTACCGGAACGGCTGCGAATACACTTGCGGCACGGAGGATGTGGTGTTCCTCCAGAACGGTCAGGTCGTGGACGCGGTGCTGCGCTGGCCGGGCCATGGCTATAGCGGGCAGTCGTCCTCGCCCTTCGCCACGCCGCCGCACGGCCCGGCGCGTCCGGGCGGCGATACGCTCACGGTGAAATCACCTTCGACACCTTGAGGCCGATGCCCGACAAGCCCAGCAGAAACGAGGAGGAATACTTCGCCCGACGCGACGCCGAGCTGCTCCGCCAGCAGCGCGCCACCGTCCAGAAGACCGCGGCGGAAGCCGAGCGTCGCTCCCACCACATGAAGTGCCCGAAGTGCGGCTACGATTTGATCACCGGGGAGTGGCACGGCATCCAGATCGATCAGTGCACGCACTGCCACGGGATATGGTTCGACGCGGGCGAGGCGGAGAGCATCCTCGCACATCCCGAGCCGAACATCATGGGGCGGGTGTTCCGCGCCCTGCTGCGGGGCGTCTCCGGGGCGAAGGCACCCGACGCGTGACCCCGGGAGCCCCCACGCCATTCCCGGGCGACCCCCCGATCACGCCCCAGCTGGTTCGCGAGCACAACCTCACCGACCGAGAGTACGAGCGGATCACGACGTTGCTCGGACGGACGCCCACCTTCGCCGAGCTGGGGGTGTTCTCCGCGCTGTGGAGCGAGCACTGCTCCTACAAGCACTCGCGGCCGGTGCTCAAGACGTTCCCCACCACGGGCTCGCAGGTCGTGCAGGGGCCGGGAGAGAACGCGGGGGTGCTGCGGCTCCCCGACGGCTGGGCCGTGGCGTTCAAGATCGAATCCCACAACCACCCGTCGGCAGTCGAGCCCTACCAAGGGGCGGCCACCGGCGTCGGCGGCATCCTGCGGGACGTGTTCACTATGGGCGCCCGCCCCGTGGCGGTCTTGAACAGCCTGCGCTTCGGCCCGCTGGACGAGGCCCGCAACCGCTATCTCTTCGCCGGTGTGGTGAAGGGCGTGGGCGACTACGGCAACTGCGTGGGCGTTCCGACGCTTGGGGGCGAGGTCGACTTCGGCCCAAGCTACACCGGCAACCCCCTGGTGAACGCGATGTGCGTCGGCCTCCTCAAGGAACGGGATCTCATCAAGGCGGCGGCGCACGGCGTCGGCAACGTGCTGCTGGTCGTGGGCTCGCGCACGGGCCGCGACGGCATCCACGGCGCGTCGTTCGCTTCCGAAGAGCTGACGCACGAGAGCGAGCGGCGGCGGCCCCAGGTCCAGGTGGGCGATCCGTTCACCGAGAAGCTGCTGCTCGAGGCCAGTCTCGCGCTAATCGCGTCGGGCCACATCGTCGCCATCCAGGACATGGGCGCGGCTGGTCTCACATCATCGTCCGCCGAGATGGCTGCGAAAGGCGGCGTGGGCGTCGAGATCGTTCTCTCGCTCGTGCCCACGCGAGAGCCGGGCATGACGCCGTACGAGATCCTGCTGTCCGAATCGCAGGAGCGCATGCTCGTCGTCGCGCGGCCCGACCGGATCGCGCACGTGCAGGCGATCGCCGAGCAGTGGGACCTCACGGCCACGCCCATCGGCCGCGTGACGGACGACGGGATGTACCGGGCGAAATGGCAGGACCAGGTCGTGGTCGAGATCCCCGGGCAGCGGTTGATCGACGATTGCCCGGTCTATTACCCGGAGGTGCAGGAGGATCCCGCGATCGCCGAGCTGCGCGGGCGGGCCCCGCATCCCGCATCTCGCATCCCGCATTCCGCCGACCTCTTGCTTACGCTCCTCGACCACCCGCCGATCGCGTCGAAGCACTGGGTCTACGAGCAGTACGACTCGACCGTCCAGGCCGGTACGGTGATCGGACCGGGGGGCGACGCGGGTGTGATTCGGGTGCGCAATGCGGAGTTCGGCATTGCGGTGACGGTGGATTGCAACAGTGGGTACGTGCTGCTCGACCCGTACGAGGGGGGCAAGGCGGCCGTGGCGGAGGCGGCGCGCAACGTCGCGTGCACGGGCGCCCGGCCGCTGGGCATCACCGATTGCCTGAACTTCGGGAACCCTGAAAAACCGGCGGCCTTCTACCAGTTCACAGAAAGCTGCCGTGGCATCGCCGACGCCTGCCGCGCGCTCGACACACCGGTCACCGGTGGGAACGTCTCCTTCTACAACGAGAGCCCGGCGGGCGCGGTGGATCCGACCCCGGTGGTGGGGATGGTCGGCCTGCTGCCTCGCGCGGACCGCGCCGTCCCAAGCCACGCGCGAGCGACGGGCGACGCCGTCTTCGTGTTGGGCGAGACGCGGGCCGAGCTGGGCGCGTCGCAGCTGTGGGAGGCGCTCCACGGGTTCGTGGGCGGCCAGCCGCCGCGGGTGGACCTGGCGGTCGAGCGGCGGCTCGTGGACTACCTGGTCGCGGCGGCGGAGCGCGGCCTGCTCCGCTCCGCGCACGATTGCTCGCAGGGTGGCCTCGGCGTCGCGCTGGCGGAGGTCGCGATGGGCGGTCCGTACGACGAGACAGGATTCGGCCTCGACATCGATCTCACCACGTACGGCTTACGCCTTGCGGCTGTCGATCTGTTGTTCAGCGAATCCCATGGGCGAGCCGTTGTCACGTGCTCACCCGAGCGCGCCACCGCCGCCCTGGCCCTCGCGCAGGAGCTCGGCGTGCCCGCGCAGCGCGTCGGTACGGTGGCGGAGCGCGGCGGCGCAGTTCGCCTGCGGTTGCGCGACGCGACCGTCGAGCACCCCGTCGACCGTCTCCGGCAGGTATATTTCTCGAGCGTATCCCGACGCATGGGAGATTGACGGACAGATGTGCGGCATCATCGGCGTCACCGGCGTTCCCGACGCAGCCCGCGTCGCCTACCTCGGCCTCTACAGCCTGCAGCATCGGGGGCAGGAGTCGGGGGGGATGGTGGCGGTGGACGGGGAAGGCGTGGCGCGATCCCACCGCGGCATGGGGCTCGTCTCGGACATTTTCAACGAGCGAGTCCTGAGCGATCTGCCGGGCGACGTCGCGATCGGCCACACCCGCTACTCCACCGCCGGCACCTCCGTCCTCGCCAATGCCCAACCGATGCTCGCCCGCTACCGCGAAGGGCCGCTGGCGCTCGCGCACAACGGGAACCTCACGAACGCGGTCCAGCTGCGGTCCGACCTCGTCGCCAAGGGCTCGCTGTTCCAGAGCTCCTCGGACAGCGAGGTCCTGGTTCACCTGATCGCCCGCTCCGAGGCACGAGAGCCGGAGGACCAGCTGCTGGACGCGCTCGAGCGGGTGGAGGGGGCCTACTCGCTTCTCATTACCGTCGGGCGCACCCTGTACGCGATCGTCGACCCGCGGGGCTTTCGGCCGCTGGTGCTCGGTCGCCTGGGGCGCGGCTGGGTGGTGGCGTCCGAGACCTGCGCGCTCGACATCACCGGCGCGACGCCGGTGCGGGAGCTCGAGCCCGGGGACTTCGTGCGCATCCACGGTGAGGAAGTCGATCAGCTCCCCCGCCTGCCCGCGCGGCCGCAGCGCCGCTGCGTATTCGAGCTGGTCTACTTCTCGCGCCCCGACAGCACCGTGTTTCATCGGTCGGTAGACCGGGTGCGTCGGGCGCTGGGGCACGAGCTCGCCCGCGAGCACCCGGCGCCCGGCGTGGACTGCGTGTTCTCGGTGCCGGACTCCTCCAACGCCATGGCGCTTGGGTTCTCCGAGGAGTCGGGGGTCAAGCTCGAGCACGCGCTCATCCGCAATCACTACGTCGGCCGCACGTTCATCCATCCCGCGCAGGCCGGCCGCATGGCCAAGGTCAAGATCAAGTTCAATCCCGTTCGGGAAGTGCTCCACGGAAAGAAGGTCGTCGTCGTGGACGACTCGATCGTGCGCGGCACGACGAGCCGGGCGCTGGTCCAGCTGATCCGCCAGGCGGGTGCGGCCGAAGTGCATTTCCGCGTCGCCTCGCCCCCTATCACGGGCCCGTGCTACTATGGCATTGATACGCCCAGCAAGAAGGAGCTGATTGCGTCGAGCAGTAGCGTCGAGCAAATACGTGAACACCTAGGCGTGGACTCGCTCGGCTATCTCTCGCTGGACGGCATGCTACGCGCTGCGGGCGGCGATCCGGCCGACTTCTGTCATGCCTGCTTCTCGGGCGACTACCCCACGGACATCCCCGAGGATCTCGAGCGGGCCCGCAACGCCGCGCCGCTCCTCGCCGCCATCCCCAGCTGATCCGCCGTGCCGGCGCTCGAGCGGTGGGTGTATTCCTTCGGCAACGGCCGCGCGGACGGCTCCGCGGCCATGCGCGACATCCTGGGCGGCAAGGGGGCCGGCCTCGCCGAAATGGCGAACCTGGGCCTCCCCGTCCCCCCGGGGTTCACCATCTCCGCCAAGCTCTGCATCGCCTACCTCGAGCACGGCACCTTCCCCGACGATCTCCGTGAAGAAGTCGATCGCCAGCTGAAGCAGCTGGAGCGAGCGTCCAAGAAGCGGTTCGGCGACGCGCATGATCCTTTGCTCGTTTCGGTGCGCTCCGGGGCCGCGGTGTCGATGCCGGGGATGATGGAGACCATTTTGAATCTGGGCCTGAACGATGAGACCGTGCAGGGGCTCATCGCAGGCTCGAAGAACCCTCAGTTCGCCTACGATTCGTACCGTCGCTTCGTCCAGATGTACGGCGACGTGGTGTTCGATCTCGGCAAGGAGCCGTTCGCGGAGGTGCTGGGCGAGTTCAAGCGCCGTCGCAAGGTGCAGCGGGACATCGACCTTCCGGCGGACGACCTGAAAGCCCTGGTGCGGGAGTTCAAGGCCATCATCCAGGCGAAGTGCGGGCTCCCCTTCCCCGAGGATCCGACGGCTCAGCTCTGGGGGGCGATCGCGGCGGTCTTCAAGAGCTGGCGCACGCGCCGGGCCGCGGACTACCGCCGGGTGCACGGCATCCCCGACGATCTGGGTACCGCAGTCAACGTAGTCGCGATGGTCTACGGCAACATGGGGGACGATTCCGGGACCGGCGTCGCGTTCACGCGCGACTGCAGCACGGGCGAGGGGGTGCTCAACGGCGACGTGCTCACCAACGCGCAGGGTGAGGACGTCGTCTCGGGCGCGCGCACCCCCGAGCCGTTGGCGAAGCTCAAGCGCGGTAAGCTCGCCAAGGTGTACCGCGAGCTGGAGCGCATCGCCGCAAAGCTCGAGCGCCACTTCAGGGACGTGCAGGACATCGAGTTCACCTTCGAGCGCGGCAAGTTGTACATGCTGCAGACGCGCCGCGCTCAGCGCGCCGGGCTCGCGGCGGTGCGCAGTGCCGTGGAAATGGTCGATGAGGGACTCATCACGCCCAGCGAGGCGGTGCAGCGCGTCCCGCCCCAGGACTTGGACCAGCTGTTCCATCCGATGGTCGACCCGCGCGCGTCCGTCACCCTGGTTGCGAAGGGTCTCCCGGCCTCGCCCGGCGCGGCGACGGGCGAGGCGGTGTTCGACGCGGACGAGGCCGAGACGCTGGCGCACGAGGGGCGCAAGGTCATCCTCATCCGGCCGGAGACCTCCCCCGAGGACTTCCACGGGATCGTGGCGGCGCAAGCGGTGATCACCGCGCGCGGCGGGATGACGAGCCACGCAGCGGTGGTGGCCCGAGGGATGGGCAAGACCTGCGTCGTGGGCGCGAAAGACATCGACGTCGATCCCGCCGCGGGCCGGCTGCGTGCCAACGGTCGCGTCGTCAAGAAGGGTCAGCTCATCACCGTGGACGGGACCACCGGCCGGGTGCTGCTCGGCGTCGCCAAGCTGGTGGAGCCGAAGCTCGGCAGCCACTACGCCAAGTTGATGGCGTGGGCGGACGAACACCGCCGGCTGCGGGTGCGGGCCAACGCCGACACCCCCGCAGACGCCAAGCGGGCCCGTGAGTTCGGCGCGGAGGGGATCGGGCTGTGCCGCACCGAGCACATGTTCTTCGAAGGCGATCGCATCACGGCGATGCGCGAAATGATCGTGGCGCCGGACGAGGCGGGCCGCCGGCGCGCGCTCGAAAAGCTGCTCCCGATGCAGCGCGAGGACTTCGAAGGGATGTTCGAGGCGATGGCCGGCTACCCTGTCACGATCCGGCTGCTGGATCCACCGCTGCACGAGTTCCTGCCGCACGGAAAAGACGAGGTCGGGGCGCTCGCCCGCGCCATGAAGCTGCCCGCGGTGCGCCTCGAGCGGCTCGTCGCCTCGCTGGTCGAGGCGAACCCGATGCTCGGGCATCGCGGCTGCCGGCTCGGCATCACCTATCCCGAAATCACGGAGATGCAGGCCCGGGCGATTTTCGAGGCGGCGTGCCGGGTGGTGAGCCGCGGCAAGACGGTGACGGTCGAGGTCATGATCCCGCTCGTCGCTCTCGTCGAGGAGCTGCGTCGCCAGGCCGAGATCGTGCACCGTGTGGCCCGGGAGGTGTTCCAAGCCGAGGGGCGGGCGGTGCCGTATCTGGTGGGGACCATGATCGAACTGCCGCGCGCGGCGCTCACCGCCGACGAGATCGCCAAGGAAGCCGAGTTCTTCTCCTTCGGGACGAATGACCTGACGCAGACGACCTTCGGCCTGTCGCGCGACGACGCGGGCCGGTTTCTCCCGTTCTACGTGGAGCACGGGATCCTGAAGGACGACCCGTTCCAGGTGCTCGACCAGGAGGGCGTCGGCAAGCTCATCGAGCTGGCGGTCCGGCTGGGCCGGGGCTCCCGGGCCGAGCTCAAGATCGGCATCTGTGGGGAGCACGGCGGCGAGCCCGCGTCGGTGAAGTTCTGTCACCACGTGGGCATGAACTACGTGTCCTGCTCGCCGTTCCGCGTCCCCATCGCCCGTCTCGCCGCGGCCCAGGCGGCGCTCGAGGAGCAGGGGGTGATCAACCGGACGAGAGCGACGGTCTGACAAAAAACAGGTTGGGGAGGATGGTGGAGGTTGGTGGAGGTCGGGGGAGGTTGCGCCTCGCCGGACCGGGGCCCATCGTAACGGCGTGTCGGAGCTTCGTTATACACTGATCGCCGCCCTTGCCGCCGTCGGTCTCACCACCGGCGGCTGCGGAGACCATGGGACGGGGACGGGACCGGGGAGGAGCTCGCTGCGGCTGCTGTACGGTGACGGCGCCAGCGACACGGTCTTGTCCAAGCCGGCGCAGGCGCTCGTCGTCGAGGTGCGCGGCGAAAACGGCTCGCCCGCCCAGGGTACCGTGGTCCGCTTCCAGGCGTTACCGATCGACAGTGCCAACCCGTACTCTCTCGGCGTATACGTCGCACCGCTCACAAGCCCGAATTTTTTTCCTTTCGCGGCGGATTCGGCGGATAGCCGCGGACGGGCGGCGGTCCTGATCGAGCTCGGCTTTCGCGCCGGCGCGGCGAAGTTGCTCGTGTCCGCTCCCGAGTTCGGTCTCCAGGACACCGCGCGATTCACCGTCTTTCCAGGCAAGCCCACCCATGTTGTCGTCCAGCCCGAGGACACCGCGCTGTACACGGGGAGCGGCTTCCAGGCGCGGGCGGCTACCGCCGACCAGTTCGGCAATCCTCGTTCGGATCCCGTCAGCTACTCAGGCATCGAGCCTGGGATTAATATCACTTCCGTTGGCAGGGTCACGGCGGGAGCGAGCGTCGTTCGTGCGCGCTACAAAGCGAGCGCACAGGGTTGGACTGACACCGGCTGGGTCAGCGTGGTGCCACAGGGGACGCTCGCCGCCCTCCAGACCGGCAGCCTTGCGGGGCACGGCGTCGGCATCGTCGTGTTCAACCTGGACGGCTCAGGATACCAGTGGATCGGGCCAGGAGGCAGTTATTACAACGCGGCCCCAGCCTGGTCGCCCTCGGGCACCACGCTGGCTTTCGGCCGGAATCCCGGATCGCTCAACTGGCTCTACACGAGCGACCTGTCCGGCAACGAGCATGCCTTGCTCACGCCAGGCGATAGCGGTCTGACGATCGCCAGCTGGCCGGCCTACTCGCCCGATGGTGCGAGCATCTATTTCAGCGGGGCCACCACCGACAACTTCGCGGTGTGGCAAGCGAACGCCGACGGGAGTGCGCCGCGGCGACTCTACGCAGATCCCTCGGGACTGGCGTGGCGGCCGTCGCCGTCCTCCGATGGAACCCGGCTCGCCATCACCATCGGGAATCCGTCATACGTCTGCGTCTACACCCTGGCCTCCGCCTCCGTGTCGTCCTGGGCGATTCCGGGGCACATGCCCCGCTGGTCGCCCGTGGGCGAGACGATCGCGTTTGTCCAGCAGTACGGCGGTCCAGTCTCCGTCGTGAACTCGGATGGGACCGGTGCCCATCAGGTCTCGCCCGCCGGTCGGAGCTACGAGGAAGAGTCGCTGACCTGGTCGACCGATGGAGCGTGGCTCGTGGCCCGGGCCGCCGGAACGCTGGAACTGATCAACGTGAACACCGGCACGACCCTACCGCTGGGCTACGCGACACAGTTTGCCGAGCCCGCGGGGAAGCCGTGACGGGGGACAACCGGTGACGAAAAGCAGGTTGAGGAGGTTGGTGGCGGTTGGGAGAGATAGGGGAGGGTGCATCGGCGCAACCTCCACCATCCTCCCCCAACCTCTATAACCTCCCCAACCTGCTTTTGCTCAGTGGAGGCGCGGGGAATCGAACCCCGGTCCGAGAATGACTCCGATGCCGCCACTACGTGCGTAGACGAGGCTTGGGGTCTCACCACCGCGGCGCCTCGCCGGCCACGGCAGCGACGAGCCCTTAGAAACTCTTACGCGACCCGTTCGGGCCCCAGGTCACGCCAGCCCGATTTTGCGATACGTGAGCGCCGCCTCAGGCGGGCTGCCACTCACGCAGGTGCGTGAAGCCGAAGCTTACGCAGCCAGTGCCAGGTTTGAATTGGCAGTTATGAATTGTGCCAGTGGTTTTACCAGGTAACTGACAACCTGGGCACGCAGCGATATCCTCGCCAAACCCGTCGAAGCCTGTCGCCCCCGCGACCCTAACCTAGTCGGGCGAGGATGCATTTTCAACTCTGCCGGTCTCCGGTTCGCTCCAACTTCTCGAAAAATCGCTCGATCGTTGGCCACTGCGTGCGGACGTCGTCGTACCCCGCCTCCACCAGTCGCGCCGTGTGCACCGGGTGGAACAGCAGGAAACCGAGGAACTCCGACGCTGCGTCCCGCTGTCCGCCCATCGCACGCACGATCCGGCGCACTCCTGGCGGCAGCAGCCGGCCCTGCCCCGCGGCGAGATCGGCCAGATCGCGCGTCGGGTGCAGGAGCAGCAGCTCGACGGGTCGCAGCCCGTCGGGTGCGGGGGTGTGCGTCGGCAGCGCGGAGAGCAGCTGGTTCACCCGGTCGAGCCGCTCGGCGTCGGCCTCGAGCGCGTCGAGGAAGATGGCCTCGAACAGCAAGCCCAGCGCCTCCGCTGCGCTCGGGTAATCGCCCGCGCCTGCAGGAGACATGGCGCGGCGAGGCGTCGTCAGCCCGATGGCGACGATGGCTCGGGCGCCGAGGTGCAGCGCGGGCGCGAGCGGCGCCGTCTGACGGACGCTGCCGTCGCCGTAGAAGTCGGCGCCGATGCGCACGGCTGGAAAGAGAATCGGGAGCGCCGCGGACGCCATCACGTGGTCGAGCGTGAGTCGTGTGCGTACCGCGATGCGCTCGGCCCGTTCCCAGGTCGGCGTGTCGGCGGCCCCCTGCACGAAGGTGACGGAGCGCCCCGTGCTGTACGACATCGCGCTGAGTGCAACCGATCGGAGTCGCCCGTAGACGATGTTCGCGTCGACGCCCCCCGGATCCACGCACCGGGCCAGGAACGCGCGCAGGGGGCGCGTGTCGGCGAGCCCGTGTACGGCCACCGGTCCACGCCGTCGGCCCGTGGCGCTGTGCCAGACCCAGCGGAGCATCGAGCCGGCCAGCCGGGCCGGCCGCACGCGGTAGACCTCCTCGCTCGTCAGGCGGTCCCACTGCGCGCGCAGGCCGGCGACCGCCGCGGGCAGCGGGCCCTGGTGGGCGGCGAGGTAGAACGTGTTGATCGCACCCACCGACATCCCGGAGAGGATCGGGAACTCGAGGCCGGGCAACCGCTCCGCCAGCCCGGCGAGCACACCCACGTGATACGCGCCGCGAGCACCGCCACCCGACAGCACGAGCGCGAGGTGTGAGGAGTAGCGCCACGCGCCCGGCGGGCGCTCTCCCGGCGCCGTCTGCGTAAGCGCACGCGGGGATGAGACGTGGCGTACCGGACTCATCGCTACCGGGAATGCCGCCCTTTCGCGACGGTAACGCAGCCAGATGCCGCCTGGACCACCGGGATCGCGACAGGCGCGCGCTGCACGCGGTTGACTTGCGTCCGACAGTAAACCGATCAAGAATGAACCGCGCCAGACGAGTCCGCTAGAGGTTGTTACAGAGAGATGAGTGCGCGCGTAGAAACGCATACTGATGTCCTCGTCGTCGGCGCCGGCCCCACGGGGCTGATGCTCGCGAATCAGCTCGTGCGGCGCGGCGTGCGCGTGCGGATCATCGACCGGCACGCAGGTCCCTCTCTCCAGACGAGGGCGCTGGGCGTGCAGGCGCGCACGTTGGAGATCTACTCGCACCTCGGCATCGTCGAGCGCGCGCTCGAGCTGGGGAAGCGCGCCACGGGGGCCAATATCTGGGTCCAGGGCCGACGGGCGGCACGAGTTCCGCTAGGTGACATCGGGCGCGATCTGAGTCCGTACCCTTTTCTCCTGATCCTCGGCCAGGACGACAACGAACGGTTGCTGGGCGACGCCCTCCGCAAGCGGGGCATGACCGTGCAATGGAACACGGAGCTCATCGGCTTGGCGCAGAACACCGGACACGTCAAGGCGACGCTCAAGCACCCGGACGGCACCATCGACGAAGTCGCGACCGCGTGGGTCGGAGGATGCGACGGCGCGCGCAGCGCCGTACGCGAACTGAGCGGGATCGCGTTCGAGGGCGCGCCTTACGAGCATGTGTTCTTCGTCGCCGATACGCAGGTGACAGGGACGATGGTGCCCGACGAGCTCAACGTCTATCTGTGGCGCCAAGGATTTCACCTGTTCTTCCCGATGCGCGGGACTGATCACTGGCGGCTCGCCGGCATCCTGCCCCCCAACCTGCGGGGAAGAGACGATCTGACGTTCGAGGAAGTGATTCCTTCGGTGCGCCAGGAAGCGGGAAGCGGGCTGTCCTTCAAGGCATGCAGCTGGTACTCCACCTACCGCATCCATCATCGGCGAGCTGTGCGCTTCCGCGACCGCCGCTGCTTCCTGCTCGGCGATGCCGCACACATCCACAGTCCGGTAGGTGCGCAGGGCATGAACACCGGTCTGCAGGACGCGTACAACCTTGCGTGGAAGCTCGCGCTGGTCGTGTCGGGGCGTGCGGGTGCGGCGCTGCTCGACTCCTACGAGGACGAGCGCCTCCCAGTTGCCAAGCGGCTGCTGAGTACGACCGACCGGGCTTTTTCGCTCGTGGTCTCCGACGGGTGGCTGGCGGGGCAGTTCCGTACCCGGCTCCTGGCGAAGATCATGGCCTTTGCCATGGGCATGGCGCGTGTTCAAAGACTCGCATTTCGGACCATCTCCCAGATCGGTATTCGCTACCGCAACAGTCGCCTATCGGAAACGTCGGCGAGGCTGCCGGAATCCGCCCCGCGCGCGGGCGATCGGTTTCCGTGGCTGCGGCTCAAGTTCCTCCCGAATGGTCACGCCGAGGATCTGTTCGGAAAGCTCGACGACACGCGATTCAATCTGATCGTGATCGGCCAAGCCTTGCCTCCGGGTGGGGTGCCGGAACTCGGCCACCTGTTGTCCATCCACGAGGTTCCGAGCGATTCCGCCAACGACCGGGAGCTCGCCCGCGCGCAGATCCCCCGGCCCTCGTTCTACCTGCTGCGTCCCGACGGCCATGTCGGCCTTGCAGGGACTCACCTGGACGCCGCCGCAGCGACCCGCTACATCGCCGAGCGCCTGCACCTTGGAAGGTAGGGTGCGTGACACCGCGGGCTCTCGCCGGGCCTGCACCCGGTCCATATCTTGGCCTTATGGATGCCCCGTTCGATCGCCTCAAGGACGCCTTAGCCGACCGCTACACTCTTGAGCGCGCGTTGGGTGCCGGCGGCATGGCCACGGTATATCTCGCCCGTGACATGCGCCACAATCGCAAAGTTGCGATCAAAGTCATGCATCCGGAGCTCGCGGCGCTCATCGGCGCCGAGCGGTTCCTGAAGGAGATCGAGACCACCGCCAATCTCCAGCACCCTCACATCCTGCCCCTGTTCGATTCCGGCCGAGTCGAGGGCACGGTCTTCTACGTCATGCCCTACGTGCAAGGCGAATCACTCCGCAGCCGGCTCACACGAGAGACCCAGCTTCCGGTCGCCGACGCGGTCCGGATCGCGGCCGAAATCGCTGCCGGGCTCGATTACGCGCACCGCCATGGCGTGATCCACCGCGACATTAAGCCCGACAACGTTCTGTTCCACGACGGCCGGGCGCTGGTGGCCGATTTCGGCATCGCCCTGGCCTGGAGCCACGGGGACGGCGGGACCCGGATGACGAAGGCGGGCGCCAGTCTCGGTACGCCCGAATACATGAGTCCGGAGCAGGCGGCAGGAGAGCAGAACCTGGACCCGCGGACCGACACCTACGCCCTCGGCGTGGTCCTGTACGAAATGCTGACCGGCCAGCCGCCGTTCACGGGCCTCTCCGCGCAGGCGATCTTCGCCCAGATCATGGCGGAGGAGCCCCGCCCGATCGTCCTGAAGCGGAAGACGGTCCCGCCCCACATCGACGCCGCCGTCGCGCGCGCGCTCGAGAAGCTCCCCGCTGACCGCTGGCAGTCCGCGGCGCAGTTCGCTGAGGCGTTGAGCGGTGCGGGTGCGTCGAGCTGGGCGCGAGGCCGCAGGCTGCCCGCCGCACTGAGCCGGTCCGCGATTCCATGGGCGTTGTCGGCAGCCCTCCTGCTCACGGTCGGCGCGGTGGGCCTCCGGCACGGGCGGAGCGCGCTCCCATCCGCGGGGCCGATCCGGTTCGACGTCGGCCTGGCCCCGGCAGTGGAACCATCCTTCACTCCGATCGTCCGCCTGAGCGCCGATGGCCGACAGCTCTTCGTCACCGCCATGGTCGACAGGCGGGAGGAGATCCTGCGTCGTCGGTTCGACCAGATGCGGATGGAAGTGATCGCGGGTGCCGGGCAAGGAGACCAGGGGACCGGCAACAGCCGCCCGTTCGTTTCGCCGGACGGACGGTGGGTCGCCTACGCAAAACAGGGAAAGCTCAGGAAGGTGCCGGTGGATGGCGGGCCGCCGATCGACCTCGCCGTGGCCGATTGGGCCGGCGGGAGTTGGGGAAGGAACGGTCGGCTTGTCTACACCCGGGCCTACAACACCGGTCTCTGGATCGTGAGTGAGGGCGGGGGCGACGAGCGCATGCTCACCACTCCGGACACGGCGAAGGGCGAGCTGGGTCACTGGTGGCCGCAGATCCTGCCCGACGGCGACCATGTCCTGTTCACCGCATACCGAACCCCGATCGAGCGAGCCACCATCGAGGTCGTCTCGATCAACTCCGGCAGGCGCGATGTCCTGTTTACCGGGGGCGTCTTCGGGTTCTATGTACCCACGGGACACCTGCTCTATGCGGTGGGTGAGACCATCC
>WNGA01011828.1_pt1 | contig 21495 bp, 21 predicted proteins | sample 5400061 | NCBI WGS metagenome assembly WNGA01 (sample SAMN13153366, study PRJNA577476) | soil metagenome | isolation source: 100 cm soil or saprolite under grassland replicate 2 | place: USA:California | collected 2016-06-15
GCGACTCGCTCCTTTCGATTGGTCTCGAAGCGAGCGTGAGTCGCGAATCGGACAGCGCCCGGCATGCCGGGCGCTGTCGCGTCAAAGACCTATCAACGTTCTCCCAAGTGTCGGGAGAACTCGGAGACAGACCACTCTAAGGCGCCGTAGAGGCTGGTGATCTCCCCGATCTGCTCAGGCGAGATTGCCTTACGCTTCTCGCCGAGGCTCTTGCGCATCTTGACCCAGTGCTCGCGCGCGTCGACGAGCTGCACCTTGCCGCGCCGCTCGGGGCTCTTCCGGTTCGTGACGACCCAGAAGTAGGTCGAGATGCCCGTGTTGTAGAAGAGCTGATCGGGCAGGGCGACGACGGCCTCGAGCCAGTCGTTCTCGATGATCCAGCGCCGGATCTCGGACGGCCCGGAGCCGGCGGCGCCGGCGAAGAGCGGCGAGCCGTTGAAGACGATCGCGATCCGCGAGCCGCCCTGCTCGACCGGCCTCATCTTCGAGATCATGTGCTGGAGGAAGAGGAAGCTCCCGTCGTTGATCGCAGGCAAGCCGGCGCCGAAGCGGCCGTGGAACCCGAGCTTGCCGTGCTCGTCCTTGACGACTCGCTCGACGTTTTTCCACTCAACCCCAAACGGCGGATTCGCGAGCATGTAGTCGAACGTGCGGCCTGTGTGCCCGTCGTCGTCGAACGAGTTCTCGGAGACGATGTGAGACGCGTCCTGCCCCTTGAGCATCATGTCGGAACGGCAGACGGCGTAGGTCTCGTCGTTCAACTCTTGGCCGAAGACCTCGAGCCGGGCGCCGGGGTTCAGCTCGCGCAGGTAGTCCTCGGCGATCGAGAGCATCCCGCCGGTCCCGCAGGCCGGGTCGAACAACGTCTTGACGATGCTTCGCCTTCTGAGGATCTCGTCGTCCTCGACGAAGAGGAGGTCGACCATGAGCCGGATGACCTCGCGGGGCGTGAAGTGCTCGCCGGCCGTCTCGTTCGAGAGCTCCGAGAAGCGCCGGATGAGCTCCTCGTAGAGGTAGCCCATCTCGAGGTTCGAGACGGCGTCCGGGTGGAGGTCGATCCCCGCGAACTGGGAGACGACGAGGTAGAGGAGGTTCTTGTCGGCGAGCCGCGTGATCTGCGCGTCGAAGCCGAACTTCTCGATCACGTCGCGCGCGGCGGGCGAGAAGCCGGCGATGTAGGAGCGGAGGTTGCCGGCGACGTTCGCCGGGTCGTCGAGCAGGCGGCGGAAGTCGAGCGGGCTCGTGTTGTAGAACTGCTCGCCGGCGACGGCCTTGAGCACCGGCGCAACGTTCTCGACCCGTCCCTTCAGCGCCTTGTGCCGCGCGAGTACGTCCGCCTTCGTCGGCTCGAGCACGCAGTCGAGCCGGCGCAGGACAACGAGCGGAAGGATCACCCGCCCGTACTCGGACTGCTTGTAGACGCCGCGCAGCTTGTCGGCAACCGACCAAATAAAGCTCGCGTGGTTGCGAATCAGGGGTTCACTAGCCATCGCTGCGACCTAAAGGTTGACGGTTGTCCGCGGACATGTCCATGCTCGGGTTCTCGTGAGCAAGGACAGGAGATACGCTGCCAGTCCCTATGAACGAGAAGCTTTTGAGCGCAGTTCTTGGCGTTTCGCTCGGCTACTTCGTCGCCCGACCGATTTCCCGCACGCTAGCGGGACGTCGTTACGCCGAGTGGATCGTCTCCGGGAACTCCGCTCAGGCAGGCGCTGTTGCCTGGCTGGCGTTCACCTGCTGGCGTTAGCGCGGCTGTAGGGCTGAGGGCGTATGAGGGGCGAGGTGACCGGGTCATCCCGCCCCTTGTTGCGAATCGAGCTAAGAGGGACAGACAAGTGCCCTCACCTGCGCAAGCACATCAGCCGCTTCACCTTGAACCGCTGAACGAAGAACCTCATCGCTGCCCTCGTTCGGGTCCAGGACCGAGTTGATGAGATCGTGGATCGGGCTGCCCAGCGTGAAGAGCCTCACCGGCTCGTGCTGGTATGCGGGCAGCTCGTTTGGGAAGTGCCCAAGACCCGAGCCTGCCAGCTTCTTAGCGATGTCCTTGCGGACGTTAACGCCTGCCCGCAGAGCACCGTAAGCGTTCCGAAGCTCCTCCATCTTCACCGTCAGCACGTTGCTGTTCGCCACGACCGCTTCTTTAAGCTCATCGAGATCCGCGTAGTTTGGCATCTAACTCACCTCCTTACTTTAAGATTCTAAGAGTCTACCAGATCTAGCTAGCCTCACGAAACTTAGTTTAGGGTGACGATGGCGTTTTAACCTGCGTGACAAGGGCAGACTCAGGGAACGCGGCTATCGCGGCCGAAGGATCACCCAGATTGGCGAGTTTCACATCAAGCCTCTAGTTGGGCGGGACTCACGCGCGCAAGGAAGCGCGCGTGTCAGCGAGATACTCAAGTTGTGAAAGCAGAGAATGGTCTCCTGAGCTTCTCGCCGTCCGACGTGACGGCCTACCTCGAGTGCGAGCACCTGACCCAGCTTGAGCTCAAGGTCGCGCGCGGCGAGATTGTTAAGCCGCACGTCGAGGACGCTCAGGCTCAGCTGATCCGGCGCAAGGGGGAGGAGCACGAGCGCGCTTACCTGGCGCAGCTCGTCGCCGACGGGCGCGACGTCGTCACAATCGAGCTCGCCGGCCCGAACGGCGAATGGGACTGGGAGCGCGCCGCGCGCGAGACCGCGCAGGCGATGCGCGCCGGGCGCGAGGTTGTCTACCAGGCCCCCTTCCTCGACGGGGAGTGGCGCGGGCTCGCCGACTTCGTCATTCGCGGGCCCGACGGCTCCTACCAGGCCTACGACACCAAGCTCGCGCGGCACGGGAAGCCGGCGCACGTGCTCCAGCTTTGCTTCTACTCCGAGCAGATCGGGCGCATCCAGGGGCGGCTCCCCGAGCGGATGCACATCGCGCTCGGCTCCGGCGAGACCGAGAGCTACCGCGTCCTCGACTTCCTCGCCTACTACCGGCGCGTCCGCGAGCGCTTCCTCGACGCCGTCCACCACCCGCGGCTGACCGAGCCCTGGCCGGTCGATCACTGCGGGATCTGCTACTTCCGCGAGCTCTGCGAGGCCTGGTGGGACGAGCACGACCACCTGACTCGCGTCGCCAACATCCGTCGCGACCAGATCGTCCGGCTCGGCGAGGCCGGGATCACGACGCTCGCCGAGCTCGGCGACGCGCCGCGCGAGACCGACGTCCCGCGCCTCGCCGCGACGACATTCGAGAACATCCGCCACCAGGCCGAGCTCCAGCTCCGCCACCGGCGCACGGGCGCGCACGCATACGAGACCCTCCGCCCCGAGGACGAGCGCGGCCTCGCGCTGCTCCCGAAGCCCTCGCCGGGCGACCTCTTCTTCGACATGGAGGGCGACCCGTTCTGGGAGCCGAGCGGCGGGCTCGAGTACCTCTTCGGCGTCCTCTGGCTGGAGGATGGCGAGAAGCAGTTCAAGCCCTTCTGGGCCCACGACCGCGAGGGCGAGCGACGCGCGTTCGAGCAGTTCGTCGACTTCGTCCGCAAGCGGATCGAGCGCCACCCCGACCTGCACGTCTACCACTATGCGCCCTACGAGCCGTCCGCGCTCAAGCGCCTGATGGGCGAGTACGCGACGCGCGAGGACGCCGTCGACGACCTCCTCCGCGGCGAGGTGCTCGTCGACCTCTACGCGGCGAGGTGCTCGTCGACCTCTACGCGGTCGTGCGCCAGGGGCTGCGGATCTCCCACCCGCGCTACTCGATCAAGAACGTCGAGCAGTTCTACATGGAGCGCAAGGCCGAGCTTCGCTCCGGCGACGACTCGATCGTCCTCTACGAGCGCTGGGTCGACGAGCGCGACGACGCGATCCTGCGCGGGATCGAGGCCTACAACCGCGAGGACTGCCTCTCGACCTACCTCCTGCGCGAGTGGCTGCTCGACCGGAAGGCCGAGGCGCAGGCGGCGTGGGGGACGGAGATCCCCTGGCGCGCGCCGCCGGAGCTGCGCGAGATCACGCCGGAGGCGGAGGAGGAGCGTGAGGAGCGCGAGGCACTGCGCGAGGAGCTGCTCGCGCGCGGGGAGGAGCTCGCGGCGCACGTGCTCGAGTACCACCGGCGCGAGGCGAAGCCGGTCTGGTGGGCGTTCTTCCACCGGCTCGAGCTGACGGTGCCGGAGCTGATCGAGGACGCGGAGTCGATCGGCGGGCTCGAGTGGGACGGGCAGGAGCCGGAGCTCGACAAGCGCTCGCGCGTGTACACGTTCTCGTTCCCGATCCAGCAGCACAAGCTCGACCCGGGCGACGAGGTCGTCGACCCCTACACCGGTGAGAGCGCGGGCACGATCTTCGAGCTGGACGACCTCGCCGGCCGGCTGCGGCTGCGGCGCGGGCCGATTCTGTTCGGCGAGCCGCTGCCGCAGGCGATCATTCCCGGCGGCGCCTGGAACACGAAGTACCAGCGTGACGCACTGATGCGGCTCGGCCGCTCGGTGCGCGACGGCGACGGCCGGTACTCCGCGCTCGAGGAAGTCCTGCGGCGCGAGCCGCCGCTCGGCGGCGACCGCGTGCAGGTCGAGACCGACGAGCAGATGAAGGAGCTCGTTGAGCGCGTCGAGGGCCGACACCTCTTCGTCCAGGGGCCGCCCGGCTCCGGCAAGACGTTCAAGGGCGCGAGGCTGATCCTCCACTTGCTCGATCGCGGCAAGCGGGTGGGCGTCGCGGCGACGAGCCACAAGGCGATTCACACCCTGCTCGACGAGATCGTCGACGCGGGCCTGAGCGTCCTCGGGCTGAAGAAGTGCAGCGGCGGCAATCCGGAGTCGGTCTATGAGAAGGGATCGATCGAGAGCGAGGACGACATCGAGCCCTTCCTCGAGCCCGAGGTGCGCCTCCTGGCCGGGACAGCGTGGCTCTTCGCGCGGCCCGAGCTCGACCAGGAGCTCGACTACCTCTTCATCGACGAGGCCGGCCAGATCTCGCTCGCCGACGCGCTGGCGATGGGCACCTCGGCGCGGACGCTCGTCCTGCTCGGCGACCCGGTGCAGCTCGCGCAGGTCTCGCAGGGAACGCACCCGGGCGGCTCGGGCGCGTCGGTGCTCGAGCACCTGCTCGGCGATGCGCAGACGATCCCGGAGGACCGCGGCCTCTTCCTCGAGCGCTCGTTTCGCATGCATCCGGACGTGTGCCGCTACATCTCGGACGCCTTCTACGACAGCCGGCTCGAGGCCGCGGAGGAGTGCGCGCGGCAATCGACTACGCTCGGGACGGGCCTGCGATTTCTGCCGGTCGAGCACGAGGGCAATCGCCGCTCGTCCGGCGAGGAGGCCGCGCGCGTGCGCGAGGAGTTCGAGCGGCTACTCGGGCAGGAGTGGACGAACGCGAAGGGCGTCACCGAGCCGCTCGGTCTCGACGACATCCTGGTCGTCGCGCCGTACAACGAGCAGGTGAAGTGCCTGGCCGAGGCGCTGCCGCGGGGCGCGCGTGTCGGCACCGTCGACAAGTTCCAGGGCCAGCAGGCGCCGGTCGTCTTCTTCTCGATGGCGACCTCGAGCGGAGAGGACGTGCCGCGCAACCTCGAGTTCCTGCTCTCGCGGAACCGCCTGAACGTGGCCGTGTCGCGCGCGAGGTGCCTGGCGTATGTCGTTGCGAGCTCGCAGCTGCTGGAAGTCGGCTGCCGGTCGATCGAGCAGATGCGGATGGCGAACGCCCTCTGCCTGTTCGTGGAAGGCGCTGATCCCGGTCTCTGATTAGAGGGCAGAATCCCCCTCAAGCCCAGCAATCGCCAGACCGATGCAGAAGCCATGCGGCGTATCCGGGCGGCTCACCTGCTCGTTTTCAAATCATGAACATGCAAGGCTTCGTGCTGGCTGAGGCGGTCGGCGCCGCCCTCTTGGCGCTCTGGCTGGTCGTCAGATACCCGGGGCCGGGCCCGACGTCGTTCCGCGGCGCCTCGGTCCAAATCGGCGTCTCGATGCTCGTAGGTTGGGCGCTGGCCCCAATCACGACGCTTGTCGTCGGAAGCGGCGTTCCTGCGGCTGCGTTTCTCGCCGCCTTCCTCGTCGTCCTCCCAGGTCTCATCTACATCTTCCTGGCGTGGGCATGGATGGTGAGGGTTCTGCAGGGCGCGCTCGGCCGAAGTCACCGCTGAGCCAGGTTAGTCGCGGACGAACTCGACAGACGTTCGTGAACATTTACGGGTGCGACGCGAGCTCTGTTGAGACCAACCTCTAAAAGAGCCGGTGGTGCTCCCGCGCCCCGTCGCCCGCCTCGGGAAAGCGCTTGAGGCCCACGCCTGCGATCTCGCCGGTCGCTGGATGGACTGCGAAGCGGGGGCGGAGCTTCTTTCACGTAGCCGCTCGCCAGGCCGACTCCGCTCTCGTCGAGGAAGAGAAGATGCACCCTTGGTGAAAGTTGACACAGAGTCGGCCCAGCGCGGTAGCCCGTGCGCCGCTTCGATGGCAGCGGTGGAGAAGAAGCGCAAACGATCGCGCTTTCGGTCGGTAGAGAACGGGAGTGAAATTGATTACAGTGTAACTTTCCGTTACACTGAGCCCGTGCCCAAGAGCAAGCCGCTCACGATGCGCCTGAGCTCGACGCTCGACGCGCTCGCTACAGCCGAGGCGCGCCGCACAAAGCGCTCGAAGGGCGCGATCGTCGCCGACCTCGCCGATGAGGCTGCGCGCTGCCGGCTGTTCCCGGGCATCGCCTTCCGCGGGCCCGAGCCGCGGCGCCCCTGGATCCTGGGCACGGGTCTTGACGTGTGGGAGCTGATCTGGATCTACCAGAGCTACGAAGGCGACGTCGAGCGGATGATCGCCGACTACGACCAACTCACCGAGCGCGAAGTTCGGCTCGGCCTGGCCTACTACGAACGCTTTCCGGAAGAGATCGACGAAGCGATTGCAGAGAACAGCCGATCGCTCGAGCATTGGGTCGCGCTCTATCCCGCGGCCGAGGTCTGGCGCGTGGACTGAGGCGTGCGCCTCCTGCTGGACGCGCACATCTCGAGACGCATCGTCGGTCGCCCGTTGCAGCGTCGAGGCCACGACTTGCGCGCGATCGACGCCGAGCGAGCGCTTCAAGCCCTGCCCGACCACGAGGTGCTTGCGCTCGCAGCTCTGGAGGGCCGGATCCTCGTCACGTTCGACGTGAAGGACTTCGTGCCGCTCCTGCGCGAGTGGGCCGAGGGCGGAAAGAGTCACGCCGGCTGCGTGCTCGTCGTCGGCATGCGGCCCGGTGAGCTCGGCGCGCTGATCCGCGCCCTCACGGCCAAGCTCGGCGAGCTTCCCGACGAGGAGTCGTGGCGCGACCGCGTCGTCTATCTCAGCGGGTTGACCGGGTCGGCTTCGGGGTAGCGACAGAACGGGGAGATGCGCGACTACTCGCCCTCGGAGAGCGGGGCGTACTGCGGTGGTGCTTCACCGAGGCTTCGAAGGAGGCGGCCCGTCGTCCCGCGCTTCCGCCGAATCTCGTCGACCCGGAGCAGGACGCGCCACTCGTCGCCGAAGTCGAAAAGGTAGGCGATCTGCTGTCCTGGGCGTAGCTCGAGATCGTCGACCGCTACCTCCGCGGTCTTCGCGTCCGGCTCGGCCTCTACCGGCGACGTGTACTCCGTCTCGGACCCGCTCCAGAACTCGCCGTTCAGCCAGAACGAGTAGAGGTGATCATCGTCCCAGCCGAACGCGCTTCGGAGCAGGTGGTGCAGATCATCGAGCGTCTCGTTCCCCGGCACGGCGAGCCGGCGGCTCACCTCGGGGTAAGCGACAAGCTCGGCGGTGAGGAAGTACTCGGCGATCGGTCGAGGATAACGGGCGCGGGTGCCGTCAGATGGAGGCGTCTCTCGTGGGCCGTCTAGCGGCCAAACCTGCGCGGCGGGGCTTCCACTCCTTGCCTCGCTCTTTGGTGCAGACAGACACCCGCGCCCGGCACGAGAATACTCGGCCGCGGCTTACGCCGGAGTAGGAAGCCCCTCGATCGCGTGCAGCGCGCGCTCCATCTCCTCTTCGTCCAGCGCGACGTCGACGAGGTTGCCCGCGAAGTAGTTGTCATACGCGGCCATGTCGAAGTGGCCATGGCCCGACAGGTTGAAGAGGATCGTCCGCTCCTCGCCGGCTTCGTCGGCGGCCCGCGCCGCCCCCAGCGCGCCGTGGATCGCATGCGCCGCCTCGGGCGCCGGGATGATCCCCTCGCTGCCCGCGAACAACACTGCCGAGGCGAATACGTCGTTCTGCAGGTACGCCTCCGCGCGGATCAGCCCGTCGCGCACGAGCTGCGAGATCAGCGGCGCCACGCCGTGGTAGCGCAGCCCGCCGGCGTGAATCGGCTCCGGGATGAAGTCGTGCCCGAGCGTGTGCATCGGCACGAGCGGCGTCAGCTTGCTCGTGTCACCGAAGTCGTACGCGAAGAGGCCGCGCGTCAGCGTCGGACAGGCGGCCGGCTCACAGGCGAGCACGTCGATCTCGCGGCCGCCGATCTTCTCGCGCAGGAAGGGGAATGAAAGCCCGGCGAAGTTCGAGCCGCCGCCGACGCAGCCGACGACGACGTCGGGGAAGGCACCGGCGAGCTCCATCTGCGCGAGCGCCTCCTGGCCGATCACCGTCTGATGCAGCAGCACGTGACTGAGGACTGATCCGAGCGAGTACGCCGTGTCGTCACGGCCTGCGGCGTCCTCGACCGCCTCCGAGATCGCGATCCCGAGGCTGCCCGGCGAGTCGGGGTGCTCCTCGAGGATTGCCCGGCCGGACTGCGTCTCCTCGGAGGGGCTCGGCACGATCGTCGCACCCCAGGCCTGGATCAGCGAGCGTCGGAACGGCTTCTGCTCGTACGAGATCCGGACCATGTACACCTTGCACTCGAGCCCGAACAGCTTGCACGCGAACGCGAGCGCGCTTCCCCACTGCCCCGCGCCGGTCTCGGTCGCAAGGCGCGTCCGCCCCTCCTGCTTGTTGTAGAACGCCTGGGCGACCGCTGTGTTCGGCTTGTGGCTGCCCGGCGGGCTGACGCCCTCGTACTTGTAGAAGATGCGCGACCGGGTGCCGACCGCCTGCTCGAGCCGCCGCGCCCGGTAGAGCGGCGTCGGGCGCCAGAGGCTGTAGATCTCGAGGATCTCCTCGGGGATCGCGACCTCAGGCTCCTCGCTCACCTCCTGGAGGATGAGCTCCATCGGGAAGAGCGGGGCGAGGTCGTCCGGCCCGACGGGCTGCCCGGTGCCCGGATGCAGCACCGGCTGCGGCGGGCTCGGCATGTCGGCGCGGATGTTGTACCAGCGCCGCGGCAGCTCCGATTCGGCGAGCAGGAACTTCGTCTGCTCCACGGTCTCGAGGATACGTGATTCGGGGAGCCTCCTATGATCAAGCCGTGCCCCGGGACGAACAAGTGTTGGGCTGGCGCATCGCGGTCATCTCGGCGGTGCTGCCGGTCGCCGAGCCGCTCATCGCGCGCCTGCGCGAGCTCGGGCACCAGCCGATTGCCTGGTTGATGGCCCGGCGCCCGCTCGACAGCCCCGTGCCGCCCTGGGGCGACGTCACCGACCGGACGGCTCCCGCCGGCGTCAACCTCCTCTTCGCCCGCGACAAATTCGCGGTCGCGCCGCTTCTGCGCGGGCTCGAGCCCGACGTCGTGCTCTGCTGGGGGTTCGCCTGGAAGCTGCCCCAGGAGGCGCTCGACGTTCCTCGCCTCGGGTCCGTCAACCAGCACCCGGCGCTGCTGCCTCGCCACCGCGGCCCAATTCCGATGTCCTGGGCTCTCCGCGAGGGCGACGGGGAGTTCGGCGTCACCTGGCACCGGATGGACGCCGAGCTCGACACCGGCCCGATCCTCGCTCAGACGACCATTCCGATCGAGGACGACGAGACCACGATCGAGCAGATGGGCCCGAAGCTGATCGAGGCCGCGTTAGGCCTTCTGCCCAGGGTCTTCGAGCGCCTCGCGGCCGGGGATCCCGGCGACCCGCAGTCCACCGAGGGCGCGTCCTGGGCCGGCTACTTCGAGGAGGACTACGCGACAGTGGACTGGTCGCAGCCCGCCCGGAAGATCCACGACCAGGTCCGGGCCTGGCACCTCACGTTCGGCATGGGGCCGGTGCCCGGGCCGATCGCCGAGCTCGACGGCAAGCGCGTCAAGCTCCTGCGCACAAGCCTCACCGATCCGGGTGAGGGCGCGCGGGCGGTGGAGTGCGGCGACGGGCGCATCTGGATCGTCGACTCCGAGCCGGCCGAGCCGACGTCGTAGCCGCGGATTACGATGTCTTTCTCGATCGACGATAGGAGGCGCGCATGAAAGGCTCGGAGAAGCCGAAGAAGCTCCAGAAGAAGGCCGCGCAGAAGTCGCTGAAGGAGAAGCGCGCCGAGAAGAAGGCCAAGAAGCAGTCGGGCAGCGGCTACTAGGCTAGAGCGCGCTACGGAAAGCCCGGCGCGGCCGGGTGCAGGTCCTCAGAGCCCCCGTCATGGCACCCGCGGGGAACCCGGTACTGCACGTTGGCGCCCGCGTCGGAGGCGTTTGTGGCGAGCTGCTCGCGCATCATCGCGCGCGCGGTGCTCTCCGAGAGGCCCAGGTGGACGCCGATCAGGACGCCGCTCTGGAACCCGTAGCAGTTGGCGAGGCCCTCGTCGCTCACGCCGTGGAGGTGCCACGACTCGTGCGCCAGCACGGCGATCGCGCGCGCCGTGCGCGGGAACGACTGCACGCGGTGCTTGAACGCGGCCTGGTAGAGCGTGTCGCAGATCGACGGCGTCAGATAGGCGCGCGATCCGCCGACGACCGCGCTCCCGTCCGCGTCCTGGACGAAGCCGACATGGCGGCCGCTCGTGTCGCACACGACGCGAGCCGGGTGGCCGGCGATCATCGCCGCCTCGCGCGAGAAGACGGTCTCGGCACGTGCCCGTTTCGCCGCCGGGACGGCGCTCCACCCGTGCGGGCGCGAGGCGTAGAAGAGGATGCCGGCGACGAGGGCGAGCCCCGCGACCGCCTCGACGACGTAGCGCCGGCTGAGATGGGGCGCCTCGGCCGGCTCGGCCACGTCCTCCTCGATGGGCGCGGCGGCCAGCTCGTCGAACTCCTCGGGGGTCAGCTCCTCCTGCCATTGCGCCCCGCCCAGCTCGGCGACGTCGTGCGGCTGCGGGCCGCGATCTGGCTTCGCCGGTGCGACCAGGCGCCTCGACTGCAGGTAGCCGCCGAGGAAGAACTCCACCTCGAGCCCGAGCGCGGCGAGGAAGAGCAGCCACACCGGAATCCACGCCCGCACGTCGTAGGGCAGGAAGAAATAGCCGATCACGAGCGCAAGGACGGCGATCCGCGCCCGCCGGAAGATCCGGGCGCGCCGGCGCAGCGCAGCGGAGAGATCGTGGTTCATCGGCAGCGAACGTAGCGGCTGGCATCCAAAGAGTCATACTCCTGCTATGGCTCGGGACTGGTGGTGGCCCTGGTGGATCAGCTCGCTGATCGACGTTGGCGTCTTCGTCCTTGCGTTGATCGTCTTCGTGCGTGTGAACCGGCGACGCGTGCGCCAGGTTGCGACACTCGTTGGGATCGGAGCAATCGTCGCAGCCGGACTTGCTCCCGTCGTCATGAAGAACAAGGAGTCAAACGCGCCGATGCGCATGCAGAACGAACCGACGATGACGACGCCTTAGCTGAGTCGAAGCCGGAAGGCCTCGACGGCAGCTTCCTTGCCTTTGAATTGGAGTAGCTCTCTCTCGGCTGCCGGGTAGTCGTCGACGACGGCGGTGTGGGTGGCCGCGTCGAGCAAGATCTCTCCCGCCTGCGCGGCGGACGTCAGCCTCGCGGCGGTGTTCGTCACATCCCCGATCGCGGTGAAGTCCTTGAAGCCGCCACCGCCGACGTTCCCCACGAACTCTTCCCCGCTCGCGATCCCGACTCCCACTTCGACCCAGCTCGACGTCGACTTTCCATAGCCGGCCGCGCCCAGGAGGGACGCGCCGGCCTGGACGGCTTTCTCTCGATACGAGCGACCCGCGAGACCTGGGACGAAGAGCACCATGACTTCATCCCCCGCGATCTGGCCGAGAAGCCCTTCGAGCGGTAGAAACGCTTTCGAGGCGACCTCGTAGAAGCGGTTTACGAGAGCCGTTGCCTCGATGGTGCCGAGCCGCTCGGTCAGAGACGTGTAGCCGCGCACGTCGGCAAAGAGGATCGCTAGCGGGACGACGGCGCCTCCTTCGGGAGCGGATTCGACGCAGCGGGCGCAGAGACGCGGGTTCTTCCGTGACTGCCCATAACCGCAAAGCCTGAAGGCGGCGGCGGAGAGTCCAGTGAACGGCGCATTGCAGAGCTTGCAACGCGTCGAGCCGGGCGCGAGCGCGAATGCGCGCCGCCCAGCGCGTTGGGCAAAACGAAGCGGGTGCTCACCGCGGAGAATCGAGGCCCAACGCTCGCTCATCGGCGGGAAGGGGTGGCCTCCGGCGCTCTCGCCCACGCGTCCATTCTTACGCCACGCGTCGCGGGCGGCGGACGCGGCCCGACTGGGATGAGGTGTACCCTCGGCCCCCCGCACATCTCGACACGGGAGGGCATATGAAACGCTTCACGCTCGCACCGCTCGGTCTCGGCATCGTGATCGGTGTGCTCATCGCGGGGGCGGGATTGTCGGCCGTTGCCGTCCTTGCCTACGGCGTCCCCAAGATCTTCTCCGTCGAGGCTGCCTCCGCGACGCCGGGCCAGGGGTTCACGGGCACGGTCCTCGCCCGGGGCACCCTCGGCCAGAACCTCGTCTTCGGAAGGCCCATGGTCGCCGTCGTCAAGCGGAAGGTCAGAGTCAAGGTGAGAGGTCAGGTCGTCACGAGGACGGTCAGGATCCGGGTTCCCGCTATCGAGAGAGCGATCGCCTGCACCGCAGCCAACCCGTGCGACTCGGCTTTCCAGCAGGGGACGCTTCAACCGGGAGGAACCACCGGTTGGCACACGCATCCTGGGCCCACCTTTGTCGCTTTCGCCCAGGGAGACGGGACGGTGTATCACGTCAGTGGCTCGGCGTGTCCTGGCATGAAGATCGGCCCCGGATCGGGCTTCACCCAGATGCCGACCGAGAGGCACGTTCTACGGAACGACGGGTCGGTGCCGATCGTCGTGTACACGCTCTACCTCCTCCCGCACGGGACGCCGAACACGGGAATCAGAGTCGACCAGCCCCAGCCGACGGAGTGCCCCTCGATCAACTAGACGGCTCGAAGAAGACTGATCGTCCTGGCGGCGCGCACCTCGTCGGGGCTGGCATCCTGACGCGATGAGCGAGGAGCTCGCCATCCGCCTGCGCGGCGCCGTGAAGCGCTACGGCGCGATCACCGCGGTCGACCACCTGGACCTCGACGTCCCGGTCGGCACATGTGTCGGGCTGCTCGGCCCAAACGGGGCAGGCAAGTCGACGACCATGCGCTTGCTCACGGCCCAGTCGATCGCCGACGAGGGCGAGCTCGAAGTGCTGGGGTTCCGGCTGCCAGGCGAGTCGAAGGCCGCTCGGGCGCAGTGCGGTGTCGTCCCGCAGCTCGACAACCTCGACGTCACGCTCACCGTGCAGCAGAACCTGCTCGTCTTCACGCACCTCTATCGGATCGGCCGCGCCGACCGGGCCGAGGCGATCGAGCGGGCGCTGAAGATGGCGAGCCTCGTCGACCGTCGCGACACGCGCGTGGACAGGCTCTCCGGCGGGATGCGCCGTCGAATGCTGATCGCCCGGGCCCTCATCCATCGCCCCCGGCTCGTGCTGATGGACGAGCCGACGGTCGGCCTCGACCCTCAGGTTCGCCAGGAGCTCTGGGCGCTGATTGACGCGCTGCGCTCCGAGGGGGCGACGATCCTCATGTCGACCCACTACATCGAGGAGGCGCAGCGCCTCGCCGACACGGTGCTGATCATGTCGCACGGCAGCGCCGTCGCGGCGGGGCCGCCTGCGGAGCTCGTGCTGGAGCACGCCGGCCGGGAGGCGCTGGAGGTCTACGGCCCACCGCCGCGCCTGGCCGAGGTCGAGGCCGAAGCACGGGCCGCAGGGCTGCGGACGCGACGGACCGGGACGAGCATCTCCATCCTCGGCGTCGACGGGAGCGGCGCCTACTCGGCCGAGGGCGAACGCCGGCCGGCGAACCTCGAGGACGTCTTCGTCCTCCTGACCGGCGAGGAGATCGCCTGATGGCCGTCACGACAGCCCGCGCGCCTCGACTCGGCCGGCTCGAGCGGCCGGCCCTGACAGGCGTCCTTGTGCGCGAGGTCGTGAACTTCTCCTCCTTCTGGCGCTCGAGCACCTTCTCCTCGACGGTCGAGCCCACGATCTACCTGCTCGCGTTCGGCTTCGGCTTCGGCTCGCTGGTCAGCCGGATCGGCGGCTACGACTACGTCCAGTTCGTGGGGACGGGGACGGTTGCGACTGCGGTGCTGTTCTCGTCCGCCTTCCCGGCGATGTTCGGGACCTTCGTCAAGTACCAGTTCCAGCGCACGTACGACGCCATCCTGGCGGCGCCGGTGGACACGGAGGAGCTCGTCACCGCCGAGGCGCTCTGGATCGCCACCCGCGCGGGCGTGTACGGGTGCGTGCCGCTGCTCGTGGCGATGGCGTTCGGGCTCGACCCGGCGTGGGGGATGCTCGCCGTGCCTTTGATCGCGTGGACTGCCGGCTTCGGCTGGGCGTGCTTCGGGATCATGGTCGCCGGCTTCGCCAAGTCGTTCGAGAACTTCAACTACGTGGTGAGCGCCGTCCTCACCCCGCTCTTCCTCGTGGCCGGCACGTTCTTCCCGCTCAGCCAGCTGCCCAGGTGGGCTCAGGTGCTCGGTGAGGTGAACCCCTTGCACCACTGCGTCGAGCTCGTGCGCCACGCCGCCTTCGGGTTCGACGGCTGGACGGATCTCGCGCGCCTCGGTGCGCTCGCCGCGTTCGGGCTCGTCATGTGGCGGATCGCGATCCACGCGAGGCGCGCGAGGGCGAGGACGAGCGGGATGCCGAAGACGACGGTGACTGCGTACTTGACGACGATCTGGCCTTCGATGAACTCCAGCGAGCCGAAAGCCACGAGCAGGAAGACGGCGCTGTCGAGCGGGACGCTGACGGCGTTCGTCGCCACTACTCGGAGGGCGTCGTGCACGCGGTCGCGAAGCCAGGCGCCGAAGGAGTTGTCGATCGTCTCGGAGACCGCGAAGGCGACGAGGCTGCCGGCGACGATCCGCCAGGTGCCGGCGAGTCGGTCGAAGAGCGGGTCGTCCGGGGACATGACGTTCAGGATCGCGAGGTAGGCCGCGAGGAGCGCCGAGGCGGCGAACCCGCAGGCGACCATGACCTGCGCGTTGACAAAGCCCTCGCGCCGGGTGGGCGCGGTGCGGTGAGCGACCTCGACCAACGAGAGCGCGATCCCGATCAGGTACGTCCCGCCCGGCGCCGTCAGGTCGGTCCAGGGGACGTCGACGATCTTGTTCGCTCCGATCTGCGCCGTGCAGACGACCGCGACGTAGAGCCCCACGAGGACCGCGAAGCGCACCGGCGCTACGAGGTAGCGGTGATCGTGATCCCGCCGCGCGATTTCTGCTTCAGCGTCACCCGCACCTTGTCGGACGGGAGCTGAAGAGCCTCAGCGACGTCGCCGCGGATCTTCACTGCGAGCGCCTCGCAGAAGTGCCCCTCGTTCCGGTAGCCGCTCAGGTAGAGCTTGAGCGACTTCGACTCGATGCAGAGTGGCCCCGGCCAGTACTCGATGGTGGCGACGTAGAGGTCGGGCTGGCCGGTGACCGGACAGACGGCTGTCAGCTCGTCGCTCTGCATCTCGACGTGCGAGACGCCGGGATTCGGGAAGGTCTCGAGGCCCGCGTAGTGCTCGGACCCGGCCTGACCGAGGGCTACGAACTCGGAGCTCGATTCCACGGGCCGTACTGTAAGCGGGCGCGTACCTTGACGCATGACTGATTTGCAGGGGAAACGGCCGGTGCGGCGACCGCGCTTGGGGCAGCGGCGAGGCGGTCGAGGAAGGCCAAAAGCGCGGGCCTTTCGTACCACTCGAGCGGCTACTGATCAGAGCGCCGCCGTAGGGCGATCAGAGCCCCGGCGAGGATCAAGACTGCGCCCGCTGCGCCGATGAAGGCGCCGGCGCCAACATCGGCCGGCCCCGCCGTGTCATCCTCGTTGTCGAAGAGCGGCGAGAGCAGCGCCACATAGGTGAAGAGCAGCGTCGCGGACAGTCCGATCAGAGCCGCAGCCGCACGCGCACGGGGGAGGAACCATGCCGCGGCAACCGCCAGGAGCGCGAGCACGATCGGCTGCAGCGCGAGCCAGCGCGTTGCGCTGTGCCCGCCATGGAGGAGCGCTACCTTAAGCCCGAAGTCTCGTTCGAACGGGACGATTGTGCCGACGACAGTTCCGACTGCACCCGCCACGACGAGCGCGCGTGAGGCCAGGGCGAACCGCCCCGCCTCGTAGGTCGAGGACCGGCCCCCAAAGCCGGCCCCCGAGAGAGCGAGGCTGCCAAGCAAAGCGAGGTACGTGCCGTCACCAATGCTGTAGTGGTCCGAGGCAGCGAAGTAGGCCGCATCCTGAAGCGCGGCCAGCGTCCAGCCAACGCCGAGGCCGATCAGCGCCCACGCTGCGAGCCGCGACGGCTGTCGCGCGAGCACGAGCAGCGCCGCTGCGGCGAGGAACGGAACACCGACGAGCGCCGCGGCGTCCCATGCCTCGCCATTACGCACTCCCGGCGCGAGCGCGCCGGAGAGCGGGAAGAACCGCGTGACGTCCGGGTCGTCCCCGACATCTTTCTCGGGGACGGTCGCGTGTGTGACGAGGGCGGCGAGCGCTAGGAGGGTCACGCCGGTGTAACCGGCGAGCATGGCGTGCCCTGTCACGACGCGCGGAAAGGCCTGCCAACGGAGCCAGGCCACAATCGAGGCGGCCGCCGAGAGTGCAAGCGCAGGCCAGAACCCGTATCGGAAATCGACGAAGGCCGAGCTAGAGCCTCGCAGGGAGCCGCTCAACATGAACGCGACCAACGCCCCGGCGGTGACCGCGGCAGCTGCGTAGCCGGCCGCGACGGCGACCAGACCCGGCAGGAGGCCGACAATGACGCCGAGCCCGGCGAACACGACCGCCAGGGTGATCGGAGCCGCGCCGGAATCGAGCACGCCGGCGGACTCGTCCTCGCCGCCGTTCTCCTCCCCTCCCGTCGGAAATTCGCTCGAGTCGCCCTCGATGAAGTCGATGCCGTTGTAGGTCACGCTCGGGTCGCACCCGGCCGTGACGAACGGCATGAGGAAGAAGAGAAGGGCCAGGGCGAGGAGGACCGAGGTCGAGATCCGGAGCACCCCCCGCCGCGCGGTGACCCGTTCCATGTCTCGGGCGAGCCTACTCCTCGTCTGGCCCTCGTTCAACAACGCGCGTGGCGCTCGTTGGTCGAAAAACCGCTCCCGTCCCTGTCAGGACAGCGGACCGGATTTCTAGACTGACCTTCCCGTGTCCGATGCACCTTTCGTCCACCTGCACGTCCACTCCGAGTTCTCGATCCTCGACGGAGCTTGCCGGATTCCGGCGCTCGCCGCTCGGGCGGCGGAGCTCGAGATGCCCGCCGTCGGGCTCACCGACCACGGGTCGCTCGCCGGTGCCGTGCAGCTCTACCAGCAGGCCGCAAAGCACGGGGTCAAGCCGATCATCGGCTGCGAGGTCTACGTCTGCGACGACCGCGCCGCTCAGACGAAGGGCTACGCGCACCTGACGCTCCTCGCCGAGTCGAACGAGGGCTACGGCAACCTCATCAAGCTCGCCTCAGCAGCCTATTTGCAGGGCTATTACTACAAGCCGCGCGTCGACTGGGAGCTGCTCTCCCAACACTCGGCCGGGCTGATCGCGCTCTCGGGCTGCCTCTCCGGTCGCGTCTCCAAGGCGCTCGAGGAATCGCGCGAAGGCGACGCGGCGGCCGACCTCGACCGGCTCGTCCAGGTCTTCGGGCCGACCTCCACCTACGTCGAGATCCAGAACGCCGGCCTCTCACAGCAGGCGCGCATCAACCCGCTCCTCGCGAAGCTCGCTCAAGGCACCGGGCTGCCGCTCGTCGCCACCGGCGACGTCCATTACCTGCTCCACGAGGACGCGCGCGCGCACGAGGCGCTCCTCTGCATCCAGTCGGGCGACTCGCTCAAGAACCCGAACCACTGGAAATTCGACACCGACCAGTTCTTCTTCAAGACCCCGGCCGAGATGGCGCGCGACTTCGCCGAGTACCCGGCGGCGCTCGCGACGACGCTCGAGATCGCCGAGCGCTGCTCGGTCGAGATCGAGCTCGGCACGATCCGCCTACCGCGCTACCCGGTGCCCGAGGGGCGCGACGCCTTCGACTACCTCGTCGAGCTCTGCGAGAAAGGCCTGCAAAAGTGCTACGACCGCGTCACGGCAGAGCTGCAGGAGCGGCTCAAGTACGAGCTGAAGACGATCCGCGAGATGGGCTTCGCGGACTACTTCCTGATCGTCTGGGACTTCGTCAACTTCGCCAAGCGGAACGGGATCTCGGTCGGCCCCGGCCGCGGCTCGACCGCCGGCTCCCTCGCCGCCTACTGCCTCGAGATCACCGACGTCGACCCGATCCGCTACGAGCTCCTCTTCGAGCGCTTCCTCAACCCGGGCCGCAAGTCCATGCCCGACATGGACATCGACTTCTCGGTCGCCGGCCGCGACCAGGTCATCAACTACGTCGCCGAGAAGTACGGGCGCGACCGCGTCGCCCAGATCATCACCTTCGGGACGATGATGGCCCGCGCGGCCGTGCGCGACGCGGGCCGCGTGCTCGAGGTCCCCTACGGCACCGTCGACAAGATCGCGAAGCTGATCCCCGAGGGGCCGAAGGTCTACCTCGACGAATGCCTCAAGCCCGGCGCCGAGCTGAAGGCGGCCTACGACGGCGACCCGCTCGTGCGCGAGATCGTCGACCTCGCCAAGCCGCTCGAGGGGCTCGTCCGCCAGGACTCGATCCACGCTGCAGGCGTCGTCATCTCCGACCGCCCGCTCACCGACGTCGTCCCGCTTCAGCGCAAGGGCGAGGGGGAGGAGACGGTCACGCAGTTCGGGATGTGGGACGTCGAGGCGCTCGGCCTGCTGAAGATGGACTTCCTCGGCCTGCGCAACCTGGACGTGATCGACAAGGCCGTCGACCTCGTCGGGGGCGTAGACATCACGAAGATCCCGATGGACGACGCGAAGACGTACGAGATGCTCGCGCGCGGGGACTCGATCGGTGTCTTCCAGTTCGAGTCGTCGGGCATGCGCGAGGCCTTGAAGCAGGTGCGCCCGACCGAGTTCGAGGACCTGATCGCGCTCGTCGCCCTCTACCGGCCCGGGCCGATGGGCTACATCCCGCTCTACGCGAAGCGGAAGAACGGCGACGAGGCTGTCTCGTTCATCGACCCGCGGCTCGAGGCGATTACGGGTACTACTCATGCAATTTGTATCTACCAAGAGCAATACTTAGAAATCGCAAAACAGATCGCGGGCTTCTCGCCCGCGGAGGCCGACGACCTGCGCAAGGCGATCGGCAAGAAGATCCACGAGCTGATGGCGTCCCTCAAGGAGAAGTTCCTCGAGGGCTGCGCGCAGACCGGGACGACGCCCGCGGTTGCGAACCAGCTCTGGAAGGACATGGAGTCGTCGCAGGACTACTCGTTCGGCAAGTCGCACGCGGCCTGCTACGCGCTGATCGCCTACCGGACGGCCTGGCTGCGGGCGCACCACCCGCGGGAGTACATGGCGGCGCTGATCTCGTCGGTCATGAACACGAAGGACCGCGTCCCCTTCTACGTGAACGCCTGCCACGAGCTGGGGATCGAGGTCGAGCCGCCCGACGTGAACGAGTCCGAGCACGACTTCGCCGTCGTCGAGGGGAAGATCCGCTTCGGCCTGAACGCGGTCAAGAACGTCGGCGATTCGGCCGCCCGCGAAATCGTCCAGAAACGCACCGAGGGTGGGCCCTTCGCCTCGATCTGGGATTTCACCGAGCGCGTGCACCCGCAGGTGGCGAACAGGCGCGCGCTCGAGGCGCTCGTCAAGTGCGGCGCCTTCGAATCGACCGATGCTCCACGGAAGGGCATGCTCGAGGCCCTGGACGCGGCACTGGGCGCCGGCACGAAGCGACAGGAAGACATGCTGTTCGGCCAGGAGTCGATCTTCGAGGTCGAGCACCCGCAGATTCCGTCGGGCGAGTACGAGAAGAACGAGCTGCTGCGCCTCGAGAAGGAGACGCTCGGCGTCTACGTCTCGGAGCACCCGCTGCAAGCGATCCGCGAGCAGCTGCGGCGCAAGACCGACTGCCCGCTTGCCGAGGTCGAGCGCCGCCGCGACGGCGAGGTCGTCACGGTCGGGGGCATCGTCGGCGCGATCAAGCAGCTGACCACGAAGAAGGGCGAGCCGATGGTCTTCATGCGGCTCGACGACCTCACCGGCTCGAGCGAGGTCGTCGTCTTCAACTCCGTCTACGGGGCTGCGCGCGACCTGCTCGGAGTCGACAACGTGCTCGTCGTCAAGGGCCGCGTCGACCACAAGCAGGAGGGCGAGACGAAGCTGATCGCGATCGAGATCGCGCCCTTCGAGGCGACCCCCGAGCGGCGCGAGGTCGTGTTGCGGGTCGATGCGCGGAGGGCGCCGGCCGGCCTCGTCCAGAGCCTCGCCGGGGTCGTGAAGGAGTTCCCCGGCGAGACGCCGGTCATTGTCGCCATCGCCACGTCGCAGGGCGAGACGACGCTCGCGCTCGGCCCGGACTATCGCGTGAAGCCGGAGCCGGACTTCTTCGCCGAGGTGAAGTCACTCCTCGGCGAGGCCGCGGTTGCCTGACCTACCACGTGGCACCTGGGCGGTCCTCGTCCTCGGCGTCTTGGTGGGAGCCTTGGCGAGGTGGCGACACCGCCAGGAGGAGCGTCGGGCTGGCTCGCGCGGTCCGGACGAAGACCTGTCCCTCGCAGGGTGGCTGTTCGCCCGAGCTTTCTTGGCTTCTGTGCTGGTCGCCGCTGCGTGCTTCGTCCTCTTTCTCCTGCTCGTGATGTTCTTCTAGGGCTGAAGCTCGAGCTGCCGAGGGCCCGCGGCGATCACGCCGCAGCGAGACGATGCGGGGCCTTGTCGAAGCCATCGCGCGCGAGCGAGACCTCAACTTTCGCAAGGCCGAGCACGTGCGGGTCGCGCTGGTCTTGCTGGTGGCGGGGCTCGGAGCCGTCGTGCTCGAGGCGCTTATACTCGGCGTGCGAGTGATCTCAGTCGAGGAGAGCGACGCCGAAAGTCGGAGCCAGCGCGCCGGGACTTAACGACGCCAGACGTGCTTTTCTCCGGGAGTTCGAAGCGACATAATCACCGGGTGGCAACCTGGCAGATCGCCGGCACCTACATCGAGTTCTGCAACTGCGACCCGGGCTGCGGCTGCAATTTCCGCGGCTTCCCGAGCTCGCCTGAGGGCAACTGCGAGGCCTTGATCAGCCATGTGATCGAGAGCGGCAGCTTCGACGCCGTCGATCTCGTCGGCGCGAAAGCCTCCTGGGCGCTCTGGTGGCCGGGACCGATCCACGACAAGGGCGGCC
>WNGA01004228.1_pt1 | contig 21492 bp, 20 predicted proteins | sample 5400061 | NCBI WGS metagenome assembly WNGA01 (sample SAMN13153366, study PRJNA577476) | soil metagenome | isolation source: 100 cm soil or saprolite under grassland replicate 2 | place: USA:California | collected 2016-06-15
ACGCGCCGGGAATTTGCTCGTCGGAGTGGAACCTTCCGAAGAAGCCTCCGAACGCGTGCCGTGCAACGTCCACGAGCCCGCTCACGTCCTCCGGCCCGCCGAGCCGAATCCGGACGTCCGGGATCGAAGGAAGGGCCGGCGGCTCCACGGCCCCGTCGAAATCGTACGAGCAGTCGAGGAGGGTATCGACGAGCCGGAAACCCGACCGTTCCAGCGCGCGGACGCAAGGCGCGTCGTTTGCGTAGGGTCGGTGGGCCAAACACGCCACGCCCTCACTTTCCGCGTGCCGCAACACTTCCTCCAGGAGCCGCTCGAGCACGGCGGAGCGCTCCCGGGACTCGGTGACCGCCGCGAGATGCCGGATCTCCGCCATTCGTCGATTGAGGACCCGTGTTTCCCAGGGCTGTTCCGCGAAAGTGGCGAGCCCGGCGGTCGTTCTTCCCCGACGAGCGAGGAACGACGTTGCGCCCGATCTCGACAGGACTGAGCGGATGTCATCGATCCAGTACCCGACGCGCCGATCCGGCGACGCTTCGAAAGACCGCCACGGCCCGAAAGCGAGATTTCCGAGCACGCCTTCGACATCGTTCGCATCGGCGAGCGTGAGTCGCGACACGCGGATGTCATTCACGAGGCCGCTTCTCGCTCGAGTCGTGAAACGTGGTTCCGCGGACGACATACACGGGTCGCTCCATCGAGCGGAAATGCATGCGCGCGAGGTACTCCCCGATGATGCCGAGGGCGAACAACTGCGCACCGGAAAAGATCGCGATGATGGAAGCCAGAAAGGGAAATCCGGGCACGCTCCGGCCCTCGATCATCAGACGGCCGATCACGTACACCAGGACCCCGACGCCGAAAAGAGTCAACGCGAATCCCACGAAGCTCGCGAGCCGGAGCGGCAAAGCGCTGAACCCGGTCATCATGTCGGCAGCGTGATTGACGAGACTCCAGAACGTGTAGCCGGACCCCCCGGATCGGCGTGCGTCGTGCCGGACTGTCCGATCCGTAATTCGGGTGGTGCCCCAGGTCAGGAGGACGTCCACCGACACGAAGGGCCCGTGGTAGTCGTCAAAAGCTCGCCGGATGGCCGAGCGAAAGACCCGGAATGCGCTGACCCGGCTCGCGGACCGAGTGCCGATCGCTCCCGCCAGGGCTTTCCGAACCAGGATCGATGCGAGATTTCGCCAGAAACTCTGCCGCACTCTCTCCGGTCTACCGTAGACGACGTCCCACCCTTCTTCGAGGGTGGTCAAGAGTTGCGTTATCTCCTCGGGCGGGTGCTGCAGGTCATCGTCCATGGTCACCGTGATGTCGTAGGCCGCCCGGCGAATACCGCAAAGCAGCGCGTTGTGCTGACCATAGTTCCGCATCAGATTCACGCCTTGGAGATTCCGCTCGGCGCGAGAGAGCTCCACGATCCGTTTCCAGACGCTCTCAGGGCTGCCGTCGTTGACGAAAATCAATTCCCAGGCGTCCCCGTGTCGCTCCCGGAGAACGGCTGCAGTCCGTCGCGCGAGCTCGGCTAAGGTTTCACCCTCTCCGTACACCGGGACGATGACGGAGATGCCCCGGGGCAGGGGATCAGGCGTCGCGGGCAAAGTGCCCCCGGCGGCCGCGGAGAGGTCGACGTTCTGCTCCTCGGTCAGGGTTCCTAATCTAATGGATGTAGCCGAGGGCGCGAAGCTTCTTCCACGCCTCGCTCTCTCCCGATGGGAGGAGGTCGGGATTCCTGCCGGGAGACTCCCACGCGAATACTCCCGCGCAGCCTGCGGGATGGTCGAACCGCGGCGGGCTCGAGCCGATGGCCGATCGCCTGATCGTCATGCTCACACCGGGAAGGAGACGCGTGCTCTCACTCTGCCCGAGGACAGCGCAGCCTCGAGCCGGGGAGACCGTCAACGCGAGGTCGCCTTCGCCCGCGTTCTCGATCAGGAATCCATCCACGTCGTTCTTCAATTCGAGACGGGCGTCGAGACGGCCGCCGGAACCGGAAGGACGCCAGGAAAAGCGGTCTTCCTTCTCGAGTGCGTAGGGCTCGACGGAGGCGCCCGCCGCGAGACCCTGAATCTCGATCGAGAGCGGCGCAGTCGATTGATCGCCGAGGAAGCGGATCTCGAGGCCTCTGCGGGTGCCGCCGATCGCGTGCTCGATCGCCCGCCAGTCGGTCGGAAACGTCTTTGGATCCGGCGGCCGCAGCCTCGTCTCTCCCGGATCGGAATCGAAGTCGAAGCAGCCCAGCGCGGGAAGGTGCCGGGGGAGCAGTTTCGCGAGACGGTAACCGTCCGGATCGCGCTCCGCGTCGGGAATCCCCCGCCGCCCGAGCCGATCGAAGAAGAAGAGCGTACCGGTTTCCCGAACGACGACGGCTCGCGCTGCGCCCCCGGTCAGCATCGTGATCGCCGGAAGGGCAGTCCGCCGCCGGGCCTCGGGCCGGAACAGGCTCACGCCATCCATCGGCCGCGGCGTCCGTGGAAGCCCGACCAGCTCTTCGATCGTCGGGAGAACGTCGAGGAGAGAGACGGGCCTGTTCGCGGGCAAGGCAGGCGGGCGCCTTCCCTCGGCCGGGCGGATGAGGAAAGGTACCCGAAGGACTTCTTCGAAGAGAGCGGGGCCGTGCTTCCAGCCGCCGTGCTCGCCGAACTCCTCTCCGTGATCGGATGCGAAGACGAGCGTCGAGTGCGCACGACGGTGCGGCTCCATGCGGTTCCATAGCCGTCCGAGCTGTCCATCCGCAAAGCGCACTTCATCGTGGTAGAGCGCCTTCAGATGCCGCAATCCCTCGGGAGGCGGAGGTTCCATCGAGCCCATCTGCAGGCGGTGGATTTCGTCGCCGACGATCGGACCACGGTACTGCGGGTCGAAAGGAGTGAACCCCCTCGCGCGATCCGGCGGAGTGTACGGATCGTGTGGGTCGAGCAGGAGCAGAAAGAGAAAGAAAGGCTCGTCCCGGTGGGCGTCGATCCATCTCGGGACGAGGCGAAGTGTCTGACTCGACGGCATCGTGATCGAGCTCGGCTCGTACGGCGTCGAGAAGAACGTCGTGAAACCGGAGCCGAAGCCATTCGCCGCCCGGACGGTCGGATTCGCGACGAAAGCGCCGGTGGACCAGCCCGCCCGGGCAAAGTCCGCCGCAATCGTCTCGACTCCGGGAGCGATCCCGAGCGGTGAGCCGTCCGAGCCTTCATGAACCGCCGGAACTCGTCCGGTGAGCAGAGCCGCTATGGAAGGAATCGTCCAGGATGCGGCCGCATACGCCCGGTCCGCCTTCCAGGCGCCCCGGAAAATGGTGTCCAGGTTCGGGGTCGAGGGATCCGCGCAGCCATAGAGTCCAACCGCGTCGGCCCGTGTCGTGTCGAACACGACCAGGACGACCGACTCCGCAGTCCGGACGGGACGAACGACGCGCAGGTCCGAGAGAAACAGAGAACCGGGAGATTCCAGACGAAAGCGCAGGCGCCAGTCCGCCGCGGGGACGCGCAGTGGTAGCTCCTCGTCGAACAGCACCGGTGCCCCGGCCGGCGCCGGAGAGTGCCGCGCGACCCTGCCGACGGATCGGGTCTTGCCGTCATCCTTTTCCGGCAGGAGGTCGACCTGGAGCACGGCGTCGGAATCGCCGCCAGCGACGCTCCACGAAAACCGAAGGGAGCCGCGCGTGGCCCGGGGAAGAGGCCAGAGGAAGTAGCGCCCCGGCGCGACGAGTCTGCCGAGGTGCGATACCCCATCGGAATCCGTCAGCGGCTGGCCGGGGTGATCCGGAGGGCGCAGCGGGGCAACCGGTTTCGAGGTTCCCGGTCCGCACGAGGTCAGCGCGACGAGCGACATAAAAACGCAAAACAGTCCGCAGAAAGTGTCCGTTTCGATACGGGCCAATCTGTTCTTCTCCTTTGCGCCCTCGCATTCGCCGTCCGATCGCAAGCGGCCGATTCTACGGCTCGCCCGAGCCTATCCGGCGGAGGGAAGATCCGCTTCCGGGGGCCGGGATCTCTTGGGCTAGTCTCTGATCGTAATGACGGAAAACGTGACCACCTTCGAGCGATTGCGAAGGCGCGGTTAGGCTCGCCCAGATCGTGTGGGCGGATTCCGGCTCGCTTCTCCTCGTCTTCCGCCTGCTTGCGGTCTACTTTGCGGCCTGCGCTCTCTCTCTCTTCCTCGTCCACCGATTCGTCTCGCGCATCCGCCCGGCGGTCGGTTTCCTGCTCGCGCTGGGTCCGTTTCTCCTGATGGGGAAGGCGCTCTTGACGGCGGGGGTCTATGCGCCGCTGGACATCGCCTACCAAGGCCAGCCGCTCGCCTCGCATCGGGAGGAGCAGGGGATCGGGCGGACGCAATCGCCGGTCTTGGGCGACGTCGTTTTTCAGATGATCCCGTTTCGAAAGGCGGTCCGCGACGCGGTCAAGAATGGCCGGCTGCCCCTTTGGAACCGGTTCCTGCTGGCGGGAGAGCCTTTACTCGCGGCCCAGCAGCCCGCGCCGCTCCACCCGACCACGTGGATCGGGTTCCTCCTCCCGCTCGCGCAGGCGTGGACTTTCGAGATGGCCTTCCGCTGCTTTCTCGCGCTCCTCGCCGGCTACGCGCTCTTCCGCGACCTTGGGTGCGGGGAGGTCCCGGCTCTTCTCGGCGCGGCGGGATGGGCGTTCTGCGAATACCAGGTGTTCTTCGCCGGCTGGCAGCACACGTCCGCGTCCGCTCCTTTTCCGCTGCTCCTGCTCGGGCTGCGCCGGCTCGCGTTCGATCCCGGCCGCCGCGCCCTCGCCTTGACCGTCGTCACGCTTCTTCTCATCGTCACGTCCGGCCATCCCGAAACCCTCCTCTTCGCGGTGTCGGCGGCGGGGATCTTCTTTCTCTTCGAGCTCTCCTTTGCCGGTCGTGGCCGGAGAGTCCGCTCTCTCTCTCTCGTCTTCCTCGTCGGCGCGATCACGCTGGGTCTGGCCGCAGTCCTGCTGCTGCCGCTCTTCGAAGCCCTGCCGTACACGACGGAGCACTTGATCCGCTCCGTCTTGTACGCGCACAGCGACCGATCCGTGAGCCTCGAAGAGAGCCTGCGGCGCTTCATTCCCGACGTCGTTCCCTATGCGTTCGGGGTCGCCGGAAAGGGAAAGATGGCGATTGGCTTCGTCGAGCCCGCGGCTTATGCCGGCGCGATCCTCTTTCCTCTCGCCATCGCCGGCCTTCTCTCGTCGCGGCGCGAGAAGTGGCCGTTTCTGGTTTTCGGATTTCTCGGAGCCGCTCTCTGGGCTCGGCTGCCCGTCGTCGCGGACGCGGTCGCGCGGCTTCCTTTCTTCGCGATCGCTTTGAACGAGCGGGCGGTGTTTCTCGCGGCGTTTTCCGTCGCGGCCCTCGCCGCGATCGGAGCCGAATTCATTTGCCGGGGCGAAAAGCTCGCGACGACTCTCGCCGCGGCGCTCGGGACCGCGGCCGTGGTCGGGCTGCTCTTTCGCCAGGCGCGGCCAACGCTTCTCCGTCTCGAGCTCGAGGAGGATTTTCTTCGGAGCCGGTTGCTTCTCCAGATCGTCCCGCTCGTTCTGATCGCCGCGGCGCTCGCCGTCGCGATCGCGCGGAAGCGCTTCGCACCGCTCCTTCCCGCGGCCGCGCTCGTTCTGCTTCTCGCGGAGCGGGGCATCGAAGCCGGCCGCCTCTATCCGACGTTCCCCTCCCGCGCCTTCTATCCGAAGTTAGACGTCCTGGAGCCGATCCCGCGCGACGCCCCCTACCGGTTCACGGCCGTGGGCTTCACGCTCGTCCCGAACGCATCGGCGCTCTACGAGCTCGAGGACGTGCGCGGGTACGAGGCGATGACCTTCGCGCCGCTCTCCGAGACGTTTCCGCTGTGGTGCGTGGCGCAGCCCGTCTGGTTCAACCGCGTCGACGACCCGACGCGGCCGTTTCTCTCGTTCCTGAACGTCCGGTGGGTGCTCGCTCCCGACGACCGGCCGGTCCCGCCGGGCTGGAAAGTGCGCGCGGCGGGAGACGGGACCCGGCTTCTCGAGAATCCCGGGGCTCTCGAGCGTGCGTTCGTGCCCCGCCGCCTGCGCTACGAAGCGTCACCGGAGGCGGTGCGCGAAGCGCTCGCGCAAGTCCCGGACTTTGCGGACTTCGGCGTCCTGGAGGCGGCGGAGTCGGAGCGCGGTCTCGCGGGCACGTGGGTCGCGAACGGGCAAGCGCGGGCTCACATCGACTCCTATGGGGCGCAGCGACTGGCCCTTTCGCTCGAGGCGGGGCCGGAAGGAGCGATCGTCGGGACCTCGATCACTCGTTGGCCGGGCTGGAAGCTCTCGATCGACGGACGCCGCTCCTCGCTTCGAACCTACAACAACGCGTTTCTCGCCTTTCGCGTTCCGCCCGGCCGGCATGCCGCCGTGCTGTCCTACTGGCCGGACGGCTTCGCGGCGGGTCTGGTGATGAGCGCCGCAACTCTCGCGGCCTGCGCGGTCAGCGCGGTTCTCCTCGCCCGCGGAAGGACGCGAGTGCGAGGAGCGCGGTGACGGGCGAGAACGTGCGCGCCGCCGACCACAAAATCCACAGCCGGGGATCGTCGGCGCTCTGGAGATACGTCACCAGGAGGAAGACCGAGAGCGCGGCGGCGACCCCGATCGGCAGCAGAACGCGACGGCCCTTCGGGCGAGTCGCCAGCAGCACCACGATCGGCACGGCGAAGGGAAGCGCGTAGCCCACCTTCCACAGCGCGGCCCCGATCGCGGACACGACTTCGGGCAGGTGGTCCCAGTGGAACTCCAGCGAATGCCCGTACCCCTTGTAGCCGAGGAAGACCTTTCGGGTCGCGCCGAAGGCGAGCCAGGCGCCGATCGAAACGAACGTCGGGGCGAGCAGAAGAAACGCCGTTCGGGCGGCCGGGCGGGCGGCGCGGCGGTCGAGGAAAAGAAAGAGGACGACGACAGCGAGGACGAACGGAAGTCCCTCGACCTTCGCGGCCGCGGCGCCCGCGAAGAACAGGCCGGCGAGGAGCTTACCTGCGTCGGAACGCGCCGCCGGGGTCACCAGGATCGCAATGCCGAGGAGCTCGAAGTAGAGGAGGAAGGGCTCGGCGTTGCCGGCGACCGAGGAGTCGATCCCGACGAGCCCGAGCGCCGAGACGACGAGCGCGCTCGCCGCGGCCGCGCACGGCGCCGGCGCGTCCGACCGCAGGATCCCGTACAGACCGACCGCGGTCGCCGCGAGGGCGAGCGGGAACGTCAACGTGGCGGCGCCCCACGGGAATCGACCCGCGGCGATCGCGCCAAAAGCGAAAACGTTGGTCACGAGAGGCGGGTAGTAGACGTGCAGGTATTCGAGGTACGGCGCGGAGAGAAAGGCGGCGTCGATCGTCCGTGCGGTCGCGAACTGCTGCGCCTTCGGTCCCCAGAAGAGAAGGAGGTCGGGGGAAGTCGAGCGGGCGGCGAGCGTCGCCGCGAGAGCCGCGAGAATGGAGACGGCAATGACGGCGTGCGCGATCACGGTGACGGAGCGCGGCTCACGAGCCTCTTCCCGGCGAGCCGCGAGCGGGAGGTCCGAATTTCGCAGCAGCCACTTGAGCGCAAACGCGACGGCCGCACTCGGGAGGACCATGACGGGTCCCCAGCGCCAGCCGGCGAGCGCCCAGATCGTCATCGTCGCGGAGAGAAGGACCATGCCGACTCCTCCCGCGAGGACCATTCGACAGACGAATCCGAAGCGGCGGAACTCGGGATGCCCGGCGAGAGGCGCGCCGACGATCGGAAAGATCGCGAACGACGCGAGAAAGAGGTATCCGGCTTTCATCGCTCCCGCTTCCAGACGCTTCCTTCCGGAATCGCGAGCACGAGCCGGCCGGCCGGCGACGGCGGGGCCTTCCCGACCACGACCTCGTAGTCCGCTTCGCGCAACGCCGGATCCGTCGGCACGCTCCACAGCGCGGCCGGAACGATCTTCCGGCCGGGCAGAAGCGCGATCGCGAAACGGTGAAGGTAGGAATCGACCGTCGCGTCGGGGGGCTCGACGCGGACGACGACGGAGGCGTCGCGCGGAACGACCTCGGCCGCGCGCCGCAGGAGGATCCACGCAGGAGCCGTGGACGCCGCTTCGCTCGCGTCATAGGGGGTCCGCGGCGCGCGAAAGAGGCCGCGCGAGAACGGGAGGGCGGCGACGGAGAACCCGGCGAGGATGGCCGATCCGGCAAGCGAGAGAAGGAGGGATGCCCTCACCGAGCGAGCCGGCGCAGCGCCGCGAGGTTCTTCCGGTCGAAGTCGAGCGTGTCGTCTTTGGGCGTCTCGAGGAATTTCGGGACCGGCGCGAGGCGCGGATCGGTCATGAGGTTCACGAAGCCGCGGCGGCCGATCGTCCCCCGGCCGATGTGCTCGTGACGGTCGACGCGCGAGCCGCGCGGCTTCTTCGAGTCGTTGACGTGGATCGCCGCGAGGCGGGAGAGTCCGACCGTGCGGTCGAAGTCGGCGATCGTCTCCGCGTAGCCCTGTGCGCTCACGATGTCGTAGCCGGCCGCATGAACGTGGCACGTGTCGAAACACGCGGCGACCCGCCGCGGCGTTCGGACAGCGCCGAGGATGTCCCGCAGGTGCTCGAATCGGTGCCCGACGCACGAGCCTTGACCCGCCGCCGTCTCGAGAAGGATCCGGACTCGGGCGCCGGCCGTACGATCGAAGACGTCATCGAGCGAGGCGGCGATCCGCGCGACGCCGGCGGATTCGCCTTCTCCGCAGTGCGCGCCCGGGTGAAGGACGAGGTCCGGGATGCCGAGCCGCCGACACCGCTCGATCTCCTCCGCCAGAGCCTCGATCGATCGCCGCCGCAGCTCCGCGACGGGAGACGCGAGGTTGATCAGGTAGGACGTGTGCGCCACCACCCGCGCGAGCCCGGCGCCGCGAGTCGCGGAGCGGAACGCGCGCGCTTCGGGTCGGTCGATCGGCCGCCCCGCCCAGCGGTTGCTGTTCTTGACGAAGATCTGGAGGACGCGGCAGCCGACTTCGAGGCCGCGCTCGACCGCACGGGGAGTTCCTCCGGCGATCGATTGATGTGCGCCGAGCGGCAGGTCGTCGACGGAAACCCGCGAGGCCTTCACGCCAGAATTCTAGGGTCAGCGTGGAATCGCTGAATTCAGCAATTCGGCGTTGACTCTACGACGGCTTCCCGTCTTCGAGATGCTCCATCAATTCCTGCCCGATCCGACGGGACACGAAGATCTGCTTGACGTAGTTCAACGAGGTGATCGCGAGCGGGACGCCGGCTGCCGAGAACGGAGCGCCCATCGCCGCGAGAGCGAGGTGGCGCGCTTTCTCGCCGCGCGTGAACTCGGGGTTCTTCAGATCGAGGACGCTTCCGTAGTATCGGAAGACCATGCGGGAGACGCCGGCGAGGAGAACCCGAAAGCCCATTTCGCTGCCCCACACCAGGCACTCTCCGAGCCGGACTTTCTCGAGGAAATGCGGGACCGACTCGGCCTCGGCGACGGTGTAGACACGGGCAAGAGGCCCGAGGGTGTGCGCATCCGAGCCCGCGACGAGCGAGACGTCGCCGCGCTTCTCGCGCACGACCGCCATCAGGTCTTCGACGAGCCGGTTGTGTTGCGACGCCATCGCTCCGTTCTTGACCTCGAACACGTCGAACATCCGGAGCATCTCCTCGAAGTACTGCCGCGGCGAGTTGCGCATCCGGTAGTTCTGGAACATGTGGTTCACAGAGGCGAGGATCTTCTCGTCTCGGATGTACTCGTGGACGTCGAAGATGTTTTCTCGCCGCCGCTGGATCTCCGCGTGCTGCTTCTCGTCGATGGCGAAGACGTTGACGTGAATCCGCTGTCGCGTGTCGGGGAACCACGTCTCCACCTCCTCGGAGATGAAGAAGTCGTCTAGGTCCGGGTGTTTGTCGAGCAGATACAGACATCCGTCGATCGAGTCGTGATCGGTCAACGTGACGTAGTCCATGCCCCGCTGCTTGGCCAGCCGGTAGACGTCCTCGGGTCGGTTATAGGAGTCGCGCGTGTTGGCGATGCGGAAGTATTTGAACGTCGAGTAGACGGAGTGGCAGTGGAGGTCGACTTTTTTGAACCGACGGTCGGAGAACCAGGCCGGTCTTTCGGGGTCTCGAGCATTTCGTGGCATGGAAGAACGCAGTGTGCAAATGCGAGGCCCGCGTGTCAACCTCCGCACCGATTCCCGATTCCCGGGTGTGCTAGCTTCTGGCCCGTGCCGCGAGTCCTCTTCCGGCTGCTGTACGGCGCCCTGCTCGTCGCGGCTTTCCTCTTCGCGGCCTGGCTGTCGTTCCGCGCCTCGATCGTCGGCCGCTCCGTGACCGTCCCGGACCTTGCCGGCAAGTCGGTTCCCGAGGCCATCCGCATCGCGCACGACGTCGGCCTGCGAATCGAAGAGCAGGCGTCCCGCGCGCGGTACGACGATCGGGTGCCGCGCCATCGCGTCCTTCTCCAGCAGCCGGAGGCCGGCTCGCTCGCGAAGCCCGGGCAGGTCCTGCGCCTCGTCCTCTCGCTCGGCCCCCGTGAGCTCCAGGTTCCCGACCTGGCCGGACTCGCCCCGCGCGCCGCTGCATTGAAGCTCGCGCGCGAGTCGCTTCAGCTCGGAGCCGTCTCCTGGTATCGCGACGCGGAGGCGCCGACTGGAATCGTCGCGCAGAACCCCGAGCCCGACACGCCGGCGACGAAGGGAAATGCAGTCGAGGTCCTGACGAACCGCGGGATGCCAGAGCTGCGCTTCGTGATGCCGGACTTCGTCGGCAAGGACGCGGACAAGGTCCGCGCCCGGCTCGAGACCTTCGGTTTTCGGGTAGGAAGCGCGCGGTACGAAGCGTACGAGGGCGTGGCGCCCAACACCGTCCTGAAACAATTCCCGCCCGCCGGCTATCCGCTCTCCCGGCGGGACGTCGTATCGCTGACCGTTTCGCAATCGGCTTCGGCGATCCCTCCAGCGTCGTGAGCGCTCTCCGCATCGCGCCGTCGCTGCTCGCGGCGGACTTCGCGCGGCTCGCCGACGCGCTTTCGATCGCCGAAGAAGGAGGTGCCGACCTCGTCCACGTGGACGTCATGGACGGGCACTTCGTCCCGAACCTGACGATCGGACCGCCGGTCGTTCGCTCGCTGCGCGCGGCAACGCGGCTCGCGCTCGACGTTCACCTGATGATCGAAACGCCCGAGCGCACGCTCGCCGAGTATCTCGACGCCGGGGCGGACTGGGTCTCCGTCCACGTCGAAGCCACGCGGCACCTGCAGCGCTGTCTCTCCGCCATTCGCAAGGCGGGAGCGAGGGCGGGCGCGGTGCTCAACCCGGGCACGCCGCCCGGCGCGCTGTCCGCGTGCTGGTTCGACCTCGACTTCGCCGTCGTCATGTCCGTCAACCCCGGCTGGGGAGGACAGGCCTTTCTGCCCGGCTCGGTCGAAAAAGTCCGGCGGCTTCGCGCGGAGGCCCTGGACGCCGGCGTCCGCCCGACCGTGGAGGTGGACGGAGGAATCGATACGGAGAACGCAGGCTCTCTCGCCGCCGCCGGAGCGGAAATTCTGGTCGCCGGAACGGCGATTTACGGAGCGAGCGACCCGGTCGCGGCGATCGGACGATTGCGCGCCGCCGCCGAAGTCGTCCGAGCGTGAAGAGATGAAACGGCCGGTTCGATCGACGATCGGGACGAAGTGGGGAGCCGTCCTCCTGGCGCTTCTCGTCCTGGTGGCCTGCTCCGGATCGAAGAAGCCGGACAAGTTGACACAGGAGCTGCTCGCAAAGCCGAAAGAGGCGCTCTTCGAGAAGGGAAAGGGCCTGGTCGAGAAGAAGAAGTACGACCTCGGGCGCAAGTACCTGACCTTCGTCTTCGAGACGTATCCCAATGATCCGCTGGGGCGCGACGCGCTCCTGCTCGTCGCGGACTCCTTCTTCAAGCAGGGCGGGACGAGCGGGTACACGGAGGCCCGATTCCGATATCGCGACTACCTGAATCGCTATCCCGGCGCTCCCCGCCGCGATTACGCCCGATATCAGTTCGCGTTGACCTACGACAGGGAAATCGAGCGACCCGATCGGGATCAGACCTCGACGACCGAGGCGATCGACCAGTACCGTGCCCTCATCCGCGAGTACCCGACCTCCGGGTTCGCGGGCGCCGCAAGGGAAAGAGTTCGGGTGTTGACAGACAGCCTCGCCGAGCACGAGTTTAGCGTCGGCTACTTCTACATGCGCAAGGGTTCTTCGACGGCGGCGCTCGCCCGCTTCACGGATCTCGAGCAGAGATATCCGGAGTACGGCGCCCGCGACAAGCTCTACTTCTATTCGGCCCGCACTCTGCAAAAGCTCGGTCGTCGCGAAGAGGCGGATCGGTACTACGCGAGGCTGATGGCCGAATACCCGGGGAGCGAGTACGCGCGAAAGGCCCGGGGCGCTCGGCCCGAAAAGCCGGCCGCCGCCGCGACGGCGGCGAGCCGGAGTCCGAAGTCCAAAGTCCAATAAGAGGGGATCCTTCCGCGCTCCGCGCCTGGGAATGTCAGGCCGGACCGTGACCGCTTGCGCCGGTTTTGCGCGGGCTTCGTTGACAGTTTTCGAAGGCAGGCGTACTTTAAGTCAGAAGCAGTGTCTCTCCGAACTTCTTAAGGAGCCGCCATGCGTCCGCCCGTTCGTTCTGGCGCCCTCTTTGTCGGAATCCTGGTCGCCGCGACCGCCGTTGCTCAGGCTCCGCCGCCTCCCAAGAGGGAGGTTCCGGGCGGCACCGTCGTGGTGGCGCCACCCACCGAGACCGTGACCCAGGCCCAGCCGAGGCCCGGCGTCGAGCTGGCTCCTCAGCCCGTCGGCTACGAGAGCGATCTCCACTGCTTCGGCTACCTCGGGGATCTGAACGAGTCTTTCTCGGCGAAAGTCATCGGCGCCGAGAGCGTCGCGGAGCAGATCGACTTCGCCACGAGCGATCGGCTCTACCTGAACGCGGGCTACGACCATGGGTTCAAAGTCGGTGACGAGTTTTGGCTGATCACGCCCGAGCAGGTCGTCGTGCATCCCGTCACTGGGAAGGATCTCGGTCGGTTCTACCAGTATCGCGGGCGAGCGGTCATCGAGAGCGTCGAGGCCCGAACGGCGACTGCCAGCGTCTCGGGCTCCTGCACGGACATCCCGAGCGGCTCCTTCCTGAAGCCATTCGAGCCGATCCCGATCCCCCTCGCTCGTAAGACAGCCCCCGCCCGGGCCGGTGACCCGCCCTCGGGAAGGGTGCGGGGTCGGATCGTCTACACGAAGGACGGGATCGTGGCGGTGGGGGCGGACCACACGGTCTTGGTCGACCTGGGCGTGGCCGACGGGCTCGAGCCGGGCGACTTTTTGACGATCTATCGATACGCCGTGGGGCGCGAGTACGGCATCCGGCCCGTCGGAGCGTACTGGGTCAACGTGCCACCTCCTGCCGGGGTGTTCATACCGCGCACGTATCTGGGAGAGATCGGAATTCTCGCGGTTGGCGACCGCTGGGCCGTCGGTCGGGTGACCGACTCCTACCGGTTGATCGAAGTGGGAGACGAGGTCGAGCTCAAGTAATTCTCCCGGTCATTCCGAAAAACTTCAGGAGAGGCGGCCGGCGCCTCTTCTTTTTTTCGTCCCTTCGCCGTCCAGCTCGCCGCGGCGTGCTTCGCTCGGCCGCGGAGGTCCGACGCCGCCGGGAAGACGAACCCACGCTGGCACGGAAAATCATTTCTCAGGGCGATCCGATGCCCGGCGAGAGTTTTGATCCGACTCTTCTCGCCGCGAATTTCGTTTGCTAAGATGCGCGCCTTCCCGAACGCCAATCTCGTTTCGCGGAGGCCGACGTGAATCTGGACTCGCAGCTCCAGCAAGTCATCGAAGAGCTCCTCGCCCACGGCATCTCGCTCGATCTCGCCAAGAAGGAGTTCGAGAAAAAGTACATCGTGGGTGCGGTCAAGCGATCGTCCGGAAATCTCGGCCGCGCGGCGTCTTCTCTCGGAATCCATCGCAACACCCTTCGCAACAAGGTGGGTCATCTGAACATCCGGCTGCCGCGCGATCAGTTCCGCTACGCCGTCTCACCCGACATCCACAAGAAAAAGTGACTTCTCGCGCGGAGCGCGCGAAGTCATCCCGAGCGAAGCGAAGGATCTCTTGCCGTAGGCCAGGTGCCACTTTGCTCTGCAAAGTGGCAAGTGGAGACCTGACCCCCTTGCGGCTTCCCCTTGGAAGGGAAGGAGTTAGGCGGGTGGGGGAGGGGTCTTGTCGCGCGTGGGAGGCTCCGGCTCCGGTTTCACCGACTCCTTGAAGTTCTTCAGTCCCTGCCCGATTCCTTTCCCCAGCTGGGGCAGGCGCGACGCGCCGAAGATGACGAGAACGATCAAGAGAATGATGAGAAGTTCCGGGACTCCAAGGCGGCCGAACATAGTCGTTTCTCCTTTCCTAGCTTAGCAGAGCGCCGCGAGACGCGACTCGAACACCTTTCGGAAAGGGCAATCCGCGCTCGCGGAGAGCAGCCGCCGGACGAGGGACAGTTCGCGCGGAAGATACCAGCGGTAGACCGGTCCTTTTCCCTGCGCGACGGCGCGAGCGAACGTTCCGCAGACCTTCCAGGCGCGCTGCAGGAGCACTCGATCGAATCGCCCGGAAAACGCGTTCTGCTCGAGCCCGCGCCGCTCCACGAAGCGCCGCACGACGTCGCCGCCGGTCTCTTCGGTCATCCACTCGAGTGTGGTGCGCTCCCACAGAAGCGAGGCGAGATCGTAGGAATCCGGTCCGCTGCGCAGGTCCTGGAAGTCGATCGCCGCAACTTCCTCGCCGACCGGAAAAAGGTTGTTGCCGTGGAAGTCGCGATGGCACAGGACGCGGGGATGCTCTTCGATGTCGTCAGCGAGGGACATTGCCCAGGCGTCGTGCGTCGCTCTGTCGCCGGCGTCGAGAGACTCGCCGAGCCAGAGATCGAATACGGCTTCGCGTGCGAGGTCGAGCTCGCGGAAGAAAAAGGCTGCGTCGAACGGTGCGTTGATACCGGGATCCGGAATCGAACCGATCGTGACCGCGATCGCGGCCGCGCGGTCGAGCCACACGGCCCGCTCCGCCGGCTTCGAGGCGAGCCGAGCGGCGAGGTCTTCCGGACCGAAGTCTTCGAGGATCTGATTCCCGGAGCCGTCTTCGGCGTACAGCGCCGGCACGCGGACCTTCGTCCGGAGGCGCGCGCGTGCGGCAAGCCACCTCCGCCGCGCGTCCTCCTCTTCGGGGGGGTAGAAAACCCCGAGAACGCTTTCGTTCCCGGCGAGTCCAAACCGCACGTACCGTCTGCGCCCGACGTCGCCCGGCAGCACCTCGACGGAGACCGGCTCGTAGCCGGAACCCCGCGCGAGTTGAGCGAGCCCGGAGAACTCCGGAGGGATCGAGGGATCCGCTGGGAGGGGCGCCTGCTCCCTCAAACCCGGAACCCTTCGTGTCCTAGGACAGCGACTTCGCCTGGCTCAGCGCGACCTTCTTGATGCGCACGGGCTGGATCGGACGATCGAGCTTTCCCGGCTCGCTTCGCTGCACGGCGGCGATCTTGTCGGCGACCTCCATTCCGGACACGACTTCACCGAAAGCGCTGTACTGCTTGTCCAGGAACGGAGAGTCCTTCACCACGATGAAGAACTGTGAGGACGCCGAGTTCGGATCGGCCGCGCGCGCCATCGAAACGACGCCCCGCTTGTGCGGGGTGTCGTTGAACTCTGCCTTCACGAGGACCTCCGTGCCGTTGACCACGTTTCCACCGGTGCCGTACGGATGGCGAGGGTCCTCCGGCTTCTTCGTCAGCGGGTCGCCCGTCTGGATCATGAATCCGGGAATGACACGGTGGAACAGCGTGCCGTCGTAGAAACCCTTCGCGGCGAGGTCGATGAAGTTCTCGACGTGCTTGGGCGCGACGTCGTAGCGGAACTTGATCGTGATGTCACCCATGTCGGTCTGCAGAATCGCAAGGGTGTTGGCGTAATCGCGTGCGGCCACCTTCTTTTTCCCTTTCCCAGCCGCCTGGCCCGACGCGGCGAGGGCGCAGAGCAGCAAGAACGTAAGCGCTGTTTTGCTCTTCACTTCGGCTCCTTTCGAGACGACCGCGGAACGATAACACTCTGGTCCTGGACGTATTCCGTAGCGACCCCACGGTAAAATCCCGGCGCATGTACGTCGCTCTCGCGCGCACGGTTCTGACCGACGTGGACCGCGACAAGATCGCCGACGAGGTCCGGAAGTTCCGCACGAGATATCCGCAGTGTTCCCGAGATGATCTCGTGGACCGCTTGATTCACCACACGGCAGTCCGCTGCGGCGTCATCGGCGCCGTCGCTTCCGCGCCTCCCGGCTTCCTGGCGGTGTTGCCGCTGGCGGCCGACTTCTCGTACCAGGTGCTCGCCTTGAACCGTCTGGTACTGACGATCGCGCGGATCTACGGGCGAACGACGACGCGGGAGCAAAGGGCGGCGATCGTTACCGTGAGCCTGCTCTTGGGAGGCGGCGCGGAGTTCCTGCGACGCCACATCGTCAAGGGAGTCTCGACTTCCTTCAAGCGCCGGAACCAGACTCGCCTGGCGACGCATGTCGGAGGAGCGATCGGCAGCCTCCTCACTTACGGTGCCGTCCGGGCGATCGGCCGGATGGCGCGCGACTACTACCGTCCGGGGGGGACGGCCGCCCGGTTGCGCGCGCTCGCGCATCGATGAAGACCTCCGCCGACGTCGCCGTCGTCGGCGGCGGAGTCATCGGGCTCGCGCTCGCGCGGGAACTCTCCTCGCGCGGCGCCGACGTCGTCGTCGTCGAGCGCGGACGAACCGGGGAGGAAGCTTCCTCCGCCGCGGCGGGACTCCTGTCCGCGCAATCCGACGCCGAATCGCCCTCGCCCTTCTTCGAGCTCGCGAGACGAAGCCGCGACCTCTATCCCGACTGGTCTTCCGCTCTCCGGGAGGAAACGGGCATCGATGTCGGATGGCGTCGTACCGGAGTCCTTCGCTGCGGCACTCTCGAATCGCTCGAGCGGTTCGCGTGGCAGCTCGACGCCGGCCTTCCTCTCGAACGTCTGCAGCCACCGGAGATCGCCCGCCGGTCCGCGGGTCGCGCCGCGCGTGAGCTGTCGCACGGGCTCTTCTTCCCGGAGGACGCGGCCGTCGACAACCGCCAGCTGGTCCGGGCGCTTCGGAGCTCTCTCGATCGCCGCGCTGTCGCGGTTCTCGAAGGCGTCCCCGTGACACGGTTTCTTCTCGAGGCGGGCGGCTGCAGGGGAGTCGAGACGCCGGCCGGTCCGATCCGAGCCGACCGGGTCGTGGACTCCGCCGGTGCGTGGGCGAACTTCGACGCCATGCTTCCTTTCGGCATTCCGGTCGAGCCGGTCCGCGGGCAAATCGTCGAGCTCACCGACGAGCAGCCTTTCCCGACGGTCCTCGCCTCGGACGACGTCTATCTCGTGCCTCGCTCGAATGGAAGGATCCTCGTCGGTGCGACCGTCGAGAGAGTCGGGTTCCGCAAGGAGGTAACCGCCGCCGGCGTCGCCCGTCTGCTCGCCGCGGCGCTCGCGCTCGCGCCCACGCTCGAGCGCGCGCGGATGAGCGATGCCTGGTCCGGGCTGCGGCCCGGCACGCCGGACGGTCTCCCGCTTCTCGGCGAGTCTCCCGTCTCCGGACTCTTTCTCGCTGCGGGACACTTCCGAAACGGAGTTCAGCTGGCGCCCCTGACGGCGCTTCTTCTCGCCGACGCGCTCGCGGGAGTCGCCTCGGAAGACCTGTCTCCGTTCTCGCCGGAGCGCTTCATCGAAGCCGCCCGCGTCGGGTAGAGAGATCGTTTTCGGATAGAATCGCCACCAACGACCGGCGGCCCGGAATCTCCGACCGGGGGCGGCGACGAACGGAGGGAAGGGCAGCCACGAAGCCTCGACGCCAATGACGATGCGGATCACTGTGAGAAGAGCAATCTACGGCGGAGTCGCCAAGACCGCCGACTTGCTCTGGCGCGCCGCTCGCGCGATCGACCGGCGCTTCCCGGAAAGATCCTTTCAGCCGAAGTGGGCGCCGGCCCCGCTCCTGAAGCAGCGGGAGCGCTCGTTTCCGAACCTCGGTTTTCCTCGCGAGACGGACTCGCTCTGCCCCCGCTGCGTGACCGAGGTCCGTTCCCAGATCCTTTCCGGAGAGGCGAACTGGAAGGTTCTGATCGACGGAAACCCCGGAGAGATCAAGGCTTCGATCGTCGAGGAAGACGGCCGGATCCTCATGAGAAAGAGCTGTCCGAAGCACGGGCCGTTCGAAGACGTCATGTCGATCGACTCTGCGTTCTTCAAACGGATCGAGTCGCTCTATCCCGGCCGGGACTTCGTGATTCCCAAAGACGGGCTGCACGAGCACGGGACGTCGTCGATCCGATACGGGCGCGGCGCGGTGCTCACGATCGACCTCACCAACCGCTGCAACATGATGTGCAACCCCTGCTTCATGGACGCGAACCAGGTCGGTTACGTTCACGAGCTCGAGTGGGAAGAGGTCAAGAAGCTCCTCGACGACGCGGTGTCCGTCAAACCGCGGCGCCAGCTCTCCGTCCAGTTCTCCGGCGGCGAGCCCACGCTCTCGCCGCACTTCCTTCCCGCCATCCGGTATGCCCGGGAGATCGGGTACTTCTCGGTCCAGTGCGCGACGAACGGAATCCGCTTCGCGCAGGACGCCGACTTCGCGCGGCAGGCCGCCGAGGCCGGCCTGCGGTTCGCCTACCTGCAGTTCGACGGCGTCGGAAACGAGCACAACCAGCACCGGAAGGTCGGGAACCTCTACGACGTCAAGCTGCGCGCGATCGAGAACCTCTACAAGCACGGCGTGGACATCACGCTCGTGACGACGATCGTCAACGGCATCAACAACGATCAGGTCGGCACGATCCTCCAGTTCGCGATCGAGAACATCGACAAGGTCAACACGGTGTCGTTCCAGCCGGTCTCCTTCACCGGACGGGACGAGGACATCGACGACGAGACCCGCCGTCGGCAGCGCTACACGCTTTCTCACCTCGCCCACGACGCGAAGGCGCAGGCCGGGATCGGAGAGCCGCTGCGCGACTGGTACCCGCTGTCGGCGTCCGGACCGTTTTCGGATCTGAAGGACCTCCTGGGAGGGCTCGAGGCGGAGTGGGGGTCGCTCAAGTGCGGCTGCCATCCCAACTGCGGCATCGGCACGATGCTCCTCGTGAATGCGGAGACGAAAGAGTCGGTGACGGTCCCTTCGATCTTAAACGTCGACCGCCTGCTCCAGGACGTCAAGGGGATCACCGACTCCGGCCGGCGCAAGATCTGGACCGCCGCTCAGGTCGCTCTCTCGGTCCTGAGGAACTTGAAGTCCGAGGGGATCCCGGGAGGCCTCTCGCCGTGGAGCGTCATCAAGATCATGGACGGCCACACCGGCGGGAAGCTCGGCCTCGCGAAGGAGAAGCGCTACGCCTGGCGGGTCTTCTTCATCGGTGGGATGTGGTTCCAGGACCTCTTCAACTACGACTTCCGACGCACCGAGATGTGCATCATTCCTTACGCGACGCAGATGGGCGAGATCTCGTTCTGCGCGTACAACACCGGAGTCGGCTGGCGCAAGATCATCGAGGAGATGTTCCAGACCGCTTCGCTCGCCGAGTGGTACAAGACCCGGGGCCGCCACGAAGTCTTCGCGCGCGGCCGCAGTGTTCCGCTTCCGACGTTCCCAGGGGAGGTCCTGCCGGTGAGCGCTCCTGCGCCGCGACCGGCAGCAGCTTATTTGCCTCTTGCCCGCGTTTCCGGAGGCACCGACACCGAGGATCCGTAGTGCGACGTGTCGTTGAAGAGAGCGAGGCGGGCGCGCGTCAAATCGCGGAAGTCCAGAATGCTCAAGCCGGCGGGGCTGGAATCGAGCCGGTTCCGATAGCCGCGGCCATCGAATCCCAGCAGCGTCGCGACGAGAAGCCGGATCGTCGCCTTGTGTGACACGACGAGGACCCGTGCTTCGGGATGCGATGCGACGATCTCCAAGAGCGCCGGAAGAGCGCGTGCCGTCACGGCGAGACCCGTCTCTCCGCCTTCGGGGGCAAAGGAGAAAGGGTCCGATTCCCAGCGCGCGTATTCGGCGGGGTAAAGGCTCTCGACTTCGGCCCGCGTCCTCTCCTCCCAGATCCCGTGCGACATTTCCCGGAGGTCCGCGCGCGGGACGACCTCGCGCCCGTGCGGAGCGGCGATCGACTTCGCCGTTTCGAGCGCTCGGGCGAGAGGCGACGCGTAGAAGGCGTCGATCGGCTCGCCGGCGAGCCGCGCGCCCAAGGCCCGGGCCTGCCCGCGCCCGATCTCGGAGAGAGGAACGTCCGTCTCTCCCGCGAAATGGTCCTCGGTCAGGGCGGTTACTCCATGGCGGACGAGGTAGACCCGGGTCGTCACGGACGCCGGCTCCGCGCGGAGGATCTCCCGCCGGGACGCCGCCGGCTCCGGCGGCTCGACCACGATGTCCGTCCGCCGGCGGATCCCGAAGGCCCCTCAGGGCGTCCGGACGCCACGAGTCCTCCCATTCGCCGAACAGCGGCTGTCGCGGGCGCCGCAGTCGACCCCCGCCGTCCTGCCTTCGCCTTCGCGCGCTCGCGGTCGCCCGCCTTGCGAGCGCGGATCGCGGCGATGCGCTCCGCAATCGGGATTTCGAATCGCTCCGCCGGAGCGGCGGAGTAGTCGAAGCCCGGTACGAGGATGCGCGGCAGACGCCGGCCGAGCGCCCGCTCGATCGCGCGCAGGTCGGCCTCCTCGTCCGGCGAGACGAAGGTGAAGGCGTCGCCGGTTCTCTCCGCGCGCGCCGTGCGGCCGACGCGATGGATGTAGTCGTCCGGGACGTGCGGTACGTCGAAGTTGACGACGTGCGGGAGAGCTTCGACGTCGATGCCCCTTGCGGCGATGTCGGTCGCGACGAGGACGCGGAATTTGCCGCTCTTGAATCCGGCGAGCGCCTGCGTACGTTGCGGCTGGCTGCGGTTTCCGTGAATCCGCTCGCAGGACACGCCCCTCTTCGATAGCGCCTCGAAGAGCCGGTTCGCGCGGTGCTTCGTGCGCGTGAAGACCAGGACGTTCTGGAGGTCGCCGCGCTTGAGCAGCTCGGCGAGAAGCGGCGTCTTCAGGTTGCCGGTCACGGGATAAACCGCCTGCGTGATGCCGACCGCCGGCGAGGCCGGGCGCTCGACGTTCACGGGAACGGGGTCGCGCAGGATCTCGCTCGCCAGCTTCGCGATCGGCGCGGGCATGGGGCGGGCAGGTGCTTCAGGATACGGCGGATATCAGGCAAAAATCCCATGTCCAGCATTCGGTCCGCCTCGTCGAGCACGAGGACCTCCAGGCTGTCGAGCCGCGCGTAGCCGTGGCGGAAGTGGTCGAGCAGACGTCCCGGCGTCGCGACCATCACGTCGACTCCGGCACGGAAGGCGTGCTCCTGAGGACCCATCGCCACGCCGCCGAAAACGGCCGCCGTCTGGATCGGCGTGTGCACAGCGAGCTGGCGCGCGTGGTCCTCGACCTGCGCGGCGAGCTCCCGCGTCGGCG
>WNGA01008617.1_pt1 | contig 21492 bp, 22 predicted proteins | sample 5400061 | NCBI WGS metagenome assembly WNGA01 (sample SAMN13153366, study PRJNA577476) | soil metagenome | isolation source: 100 cm soil or saprolite under grassland replicate 2 | place: USA:California | collected 2016-06-15
TTGGCCCCACACCGGCAGGCATAGCGCTGTTCCAATTCCGCCTCCTTCCCTTCCGGACGCTCAAGCCGGTAATCGTATGTCAACTCTTCACCAACAGCGATCGTTCGCAATGCTTCAATGAACACACGCCGCGTTTCTATAACCGCCTGACAGTTTGGCTCGCACGAGTGATTGATGAACCGAGCTTCATTGCCTCCTACCCCGGCATCAATGACCGTCTTCTTATCTACAGTAAAGAGCAGGACATGCGGATGCTTGGATTGCTCATCGTCGTAACGAGCATCGGCCTCCTGATGGGTGATTCGTTCCCCGAGGTATTCAATGATGCGAGTCCCTTTGCGGATGCGCCGCAGGGCAAAGGCTCCTAGGCCTTGGATAGACGAAGATCGAATTTCAAAGAAAGATTGGCGTGAATGGCTGGTCATTTCGGATACATAAATGACTGATTTTCGTGCTTAGGCGATTGTTGCCTTGGGCCGCGTCCAGCCATTAAGCCGAGCGCTCAAGAAAGGCCTTAAGAATGACAGCACTATTGTGCTGTTCATCGCGTGCCGCGTAGACCAGAGTAAGTGTTCCCTGCTTGACAAACTGCCGGAGCTGATCGACGACAGCTGGCGCTTGTTCCAGTTCTGCCCAATAACGTTTTTGGAATTCATCCCATTTCTTTGTATCATGCGCGAACCATTTGCGGAGTTGGGGGCTGGGGGCACTATCCTTTAACCAAAGGTCTAACTTGGCCCGTTCTTTGGACATGCCGCGTGGCCATAATCTTTCCACTAAGACCCGACGGCCATCCGACTTAGCGGGCTGTTCATAAATGCGTTTCACCTGGATCATGTTGTAGTCACCTGCTTAAGTAGTCACCTGCTTAAGCTGACATTAAATTTAACCATTACCTGGTTAGAAAAGGTCGATAAAGAATTACACTGACAAAATTTTGTAACCCTTTTTTGACAAAGAAGAATAAACTGAACTCGTGATCAGCCCAGCGATCCCACCCACAAATACGCTAACAACGGTCCATTTCAAAAATTTGAAAAAGATGAGTTTTGGAAAAATATGTGCCCAATCTTGCCAAAAAGTAGGCGTTCGTTGCCCAAAGATGAGAAGATATTCCATATGTGGTAGTCCGAAGATAGCGAGCATCGCAAGGTAGTTCACATAGTAGCCCAATACAGCGCTTACCCATACAGTGACCACGGCCAATACTGAGAAGCGTAAAGATGTAGAGCAGCGGAACTCATAAACTGCAGGCAATATTGCTGGGAAAAGCCATATACCAAAATAGATTAATAGAGCAGCAGGAAGCAGCAGCAATTCCCAAACTGTATTGAACAAACCTATATTCACAGTGATCTTATTGAAGAACATAGCTGTGATGCTGAAATAGTGCCAATAGCCTGCTCCGAAAATCAGTCCTGTGAGAAAGTAGGTTATCCAACGCTTTTTCATTTCTGGCTCCTTGACTGTGAAAAAGACAATATTTCTGAAGGATGAAACCCAATTCATTTGCGAGCCGTGCTTGTTTCTATTTTCGATGTTTTCCCCAAGCTTTTCAACTGTGGACTTCCCTAGCATCTCGTCTAATGGACCACCTGTGGTGTTCACCAGTTTCAAAATTAATTCTATCCTGGAACTGACTTGAAGTTTAGCGTACACATTTTTCAAATGAAATTCAACTGTCCGGCTAGAAATACCGAGCGTCATGGCAATTTGCTTATTGCTTTTGCCTTGTAGAACAAGTCTAACAACTTCTTTTTCGCGTTCACTCAACTGATTAACTTGTGCCATAACAAATCCATTTTTGAAATTGTAATCAGAACTTTTGTAAACCAGTACAACAATTCAACATCAAGCCGCCTACTGTTGTATGAGTCGCCGTATTATCAGAAAAATACGGCGCACAATATACCAAGTCACCCACAGTGCTAAAGTATAGAACAGAAGATCGATGAAGGAGCCGAGCGGATTGATGCTATTTAGATCTGACCAATCAATCTTCCCCAGATGCGTCACAGATAAAGGGGACCGGGAAGCCAGCGCCTAGTGGGCCACGGCATAAGGTGTCATCGGGGCGCTTATAGTTCACAGACATGACCATTACGCCAACCGCAAGTAAAATACTTATGATGCCGAAGATACAACCACGATGCTCTTGTCGAAACGGCCGATGTTTTTCCATATTTGCTAACTTTTAACCACAACGCGGCGTGGATGCGCTGTCCAACGATTTGCCGTAATTGCTATCTTAATAGCAAGACCTTAGTGATGATTTAGGATGGGGTGCGGCTGTCGGAAGAGGTGCTGTTGTCGCACCCGGAAGTGGAGCTTGGCACAAATCCTCTGGACCAAGTGACTCCGAAGCACCACTCGCTCCTATTTGTCTGATGTTCCAATCGCGCTCGACACAAGCATATACATCCCTGAATACATTCTCCCCGAAGCGGCATGCTCCTGGCCAAAATGATCCTTCTACACAGGAAGCGTTTGCATCTCTAAATATAACCAGCCACCCGACTCCTGAGGGGTGTACTTCGATATGTGACCGATTGACCGCGCTTAGGCCAATCGTTCGTATCATCTGTTTACGTGCGAATTGTTCTGCCTTTTTCTCGGGTTTCTCTTGACAAGCTGCTGATAACAAGAGGAATACCAGAAGAATGAACTTAATAGATCGAAGCATCACAATGATCCTCTGTGACAAAAGTGGTTTAGTGCTGTTGCTGCTCGCCTAACTGGTTGGCACAAATCACTGGGATATGATCAACGCCCGCGCACCAATCTTTGTAACGCAGATATACGGGGCAAAAGAAACCAAGCGCTCGAAAATATGCTGATCAGAACAAGGGTTAGAAGCAAGCTCAACAAGCTATTATTCAGAATCACGCGCGCAATCAGATAGAAATCTAGGCCAATTCCCAACATCAGTGGGATCATCGAGCCAAGTAACAACCGGCTGGCCAAAGTTAAGAAACTCTCAGTGACTTCATGTGGGCTGGTTTGGCGATGATAAGCGGCCGGAGCCATGACCAAGGCACCCGCTATTGCAACCAAGCCTAACGCGAGCAAATGAACCTGCTGCTCAGTTGGAGTGAGCTTATCCCCAAAGCCTGTATTGAACACCGCGATCAATTGAAAGCCAAATAATGCCTGCAGGCCGGGCAAGACCATTCGGCACTCTTCCAGGAGGTGGGTAACCGCTTGTGAAAGGGGTAACTTCTCTTTACGCTCGGAACTCATGACAATCTCCTATACGATAATAGTCATATGTAGTATAACGAATTTTGCGGGACAAGTGTGGTGTCAAATTTCCCAGTTCGCGTGATACTGAATGGGCTATGGTTGAATCAAATAAGCTATAAGCTCCAGAGAAATTGCGATTCCTTTCGCTTTACAATCCATTGATTTTCATTCGCCGTCAATGGATACTCAATCGGATAGACTTCTAATGCGAAGCTTGCAGCACTTGGCATCCCTAGTTTTACCCATCGATCAACTCCTTTGAGTAAACGTTCCTCAGCCATTGAGTTTCCATAGGAAAGGAGCAAATCATCTTTTGCGAGGACTAAAGACTTTTGCTCCTGATCCCATAACCCAAAGTAGTATTCTTCTCGTAATCGCTTATCGTGCCGTTCAGTTTTAAAGGCGCGGAAGCATGGCTCGGTGATACCAAGAAAAGAGCGAATGCCTAAAGTCCGCCATGGAAAACCCTCTTTTCCCTTGCCGCCCCACCAGAATGATCTTGTGCTGATTGCTTTCTGTTTGAGGTCAGACCATTCCGACAATGTTTCGAGCTGGATAGGCCCCAGGCTATCAAGCTGATACTTGCCTTTCATTTGCACAAAGCCGCATGGCATAGATTCAATCGACTCGAAATGTTCATCCACTTTTCGTAGCAAAAATAAATTATCACCACCGCCTTCACTCTTGATAACAATCAAGAATAAGCTATCCTCTTTCATTTGCTCAAAAAATGGTGAGGCAAATCATAAGCGCCTGCCGTAAAAATGGCGCGATCATAGGGTGCACCAGACCTATAACCTTCGCCTCCATCCGCTTCGATCACCTCTACATTCTTGATCCCCAGCGCCTCTATCGTTCCTGCGGCTGCAGCTGTCACCTCGGGGATGAGTTCAAGACTATAGACACGCCCATCCGGGCCGACCAAGTGTCCCATCAAAGCTGCATTCCAGCCGCTACCTGTCCCAAGTTCGAACACTTTATGCCCTCGCTCAAGCTGTAGCATGTCCAGCATTCGCAGGACGAAGGATGGCTGCGAGATTGTTGAAGGGACATCCTGATCATCGTCGCCAAAGAGAACCAATGCTCGGTCGGCGTAAAGCATCGCTAGATGCTCTTCTAGGTTCCCTTCATTGATCTCGCGCCATTCCTTAATCCCCCAGTCACGATATCGCCTGACAAACCTGTGTCTCGGTGTTTCCAGAAAGGCATTTTGTGTCGCCTCGCTGATAGGATTTTCGTAATAGATATATTGCGCTTGTTCTAGAAGTCGCCTTTGGTGTTTCTCCGTGGATTCCATAATCTCTCCAAATCTAGCTAATGCCGGAACGTGACACACAGATGCACGCAAGAAGGTTTATGCAGCCCATTCAAGCTCCAATTTTTGTGACTCATGTCATTCAGTCCTTTGTAGATGTACAATAGAAAAAAAAAGATACCGACTAGACCGATCTAGTCGGTATCAGAACAGAAAAACGAATGGAAAACTCACGGCTCGATATTTTGAAGCGGTGTTAGATTGCCAGTTTGTTGAATGATCTCGAAAACCACGTCGATCAACTCTTGGTTGCTCAGATTTTGATCATTAAGTTTCTGGAAGGTTTCCGGATTCACCGCACCACAATAGTAATCATCCAAGTTCGGTTCTATTAATTCCCATATTCGCCGTGATGCAAAGCCCGTTGCGCCGATCGGAATCGGAATTTTGTTGAATCTCTTTGCAATTTTGAATTCATCCAAAACTCCTTCCGATTCTGGATGTGTCTTACTGGTACCAGATATAAAAACTGCAAAACCACACTTCGAAATAATGCTTTCTCTATATTTTTGATGGAACTGCGATTCGTTTATCTCTGAGGGAAGATGTCTAGGAAATGGCCTCAAAAAGAGATGCTTTTCAATGGCTGATTCTCCCATCTCATAAAGCTTTATCAAAGCGCCTTCTACAACTGAACTTCCGATATTCAATCCAAAACCACTAACCAGCTTTAGATTATTTTCGATAATTCTTTCTCCGAACTGAATGCATAAATCGCGCATTCGCGTGTCTCCAAAGTCTCCAAAATCATGAGCACTACCAGAAACAAAGATGTTCCTTTGATAGTAATTCCTACCAATACTTTCAAGTACGTTTGTTACCTCGCTATATTCGTCAATCAGGAGCGTCTGAATACTATAACGTTGTAAGTCCTGGATCTGAAGCGCCTGCTTATTCGTCTCATATTTATATAATTTTTGTGCCTCGAGTTTGTCTTTATGCCAGTTAAGGCGAACCTTGCGCATGACTGCATAATGTTCCCGTTTGCTATCCTCAAGCAGCGAGCGCAAATGGCCGAGCATGTATTCTAAGTTCGGATCACTAAAGCTAAAGCCAAGAAAAAGAAAGGTCTTACTTAGGAGGTCAGCCTCTAACGTATTTTGAAATATTGGATGGTTTCTGGCGTACTGCTCATAATCATCTTTGCAAATGACCGTCTCATCGGGCCTAGCTATATCCCCATGCATCTTATAAAGGACAGTGTCACGACCTTTTTTATGCGTAGCAATATCCTTATCCCGTGACTTAACGTCTACACTCTTTCGGTTTTTCCGCAAAGCATCTTCAATGAGCGTGTCAAAATTCGTAGTCCAGATGGTTGTTATCGGAAGATTAGCGATAATCTCATGATTATTTGTTGAAGTAACGGGTTTATCAAATTCATTTCTCAAGATTTGATTCAGTGATGACCGATCTCTGCCGCGATGGTTTAGATAGTATTGAGCTACAGCTACGAGATCGTGCTCCCTGTCTATATCCAGGTTCAATTCCTTGGCACATTCACGTAGCAGACCTTTCCAGTCAACAAAGCCAGCGGGACGTGACATGCCGGCCCCGACAAAGACTGCAGCATCCCCTTCGTGCATTGCTTCAACATAATTCCGTAGAAGTTGGTTTAGTTGAATTGTCATACTGGATGCCCTCCATACATATAAGTAACGTTAAATTAAAAATTAAGTTTTAAAAGTTTATATTGATCAACATAATTCTCTAAAAATAGTATAGCATATATTTCAAGTGAGTATTCTAGCTTCTTCCTTCAGTCCGCAGGCTGCACGCCTAACTCATCCTTTGTTACCTCCATCCCCTCAAAATTTTCAAAGCTCAAGTCTTTTATTTGCGCTGCTTTGACCTTGCGCACGCGCTCAAACAATGCACTGTAACTGGTGGAGATGGCAGTGTCCCACTTAATGCCAAGCTTTCGGCCAATCTCACGAATGGAGTCGATACTTTCGCCCTCAATTTCGATGAAGCTTCCCATAGGCAATTCATCGAGCATGACATATGTATTATCTAATTCGTATGTTGTTCGATATTTTTCATAAAACAGTGACTTCTCGTAGCCAAGCGCTTCGAGGAGCCTTTTTGCCTTTTCAAAATCCTCGACTACAAACTCGATTTCTGTACGATTTAAAACACCTTGTTCATTCTTGCTTGCATCTTTATAGGTCATGCGGACCTTGTCATCTTGTCGCAGCCTCAACACGCGCTGCTCGCGGTGCAAATCCTGGTTAGGCGTATCGAAACGGATATTCGTTTCATGGATACGTGGTTGCTTCAAGCGCGCCTTCAAATCGTGAAGGCGCGCCTCAATTTGCTTGAGATCTTTCACATAAAATTTGGCTTCAATTTCCTGCATTATCTTAACTCACTACTCATTGCTCAGTGCAAACTCAGCAGCGTCTGTTTTTGCTCCACGCTTTCACCTGCTTTGACACGTAGGCGGCCAATCGTCCCTGCACGCGGAGATTTCAATTCGTTCTGCATCTTCATCGACTCGAGGATGACCAGAACCTGTCCTTTTTGGACTGCCTGCCCTTCACTCACCGGAATAGAGACTACCAGCCCGGGCATTGGCGCTTTCAGATGATATTCGCCGGTCTCGGCCACGCCACCGCCTGCCGCGGCGCGCAAGCGTTTCTCACGCTCGTCTTCCACTTTGACTTGATATTGCCTTCCGCGCAACAACACCTGCCAGTCTTCTTCACCTGGATACACAAACGATTCATACGACCTGCCGTTCACAATGAGAGAGAATACAGGCTGGCCGCTTACAGATTCAAAATCCACTTCGAGCAGGCGATCCCCAATACGGATGTGGCGCTCGTCAATCACTTCGATTTCGAAATCCTGGCCTTCAATTGTTGTAATGTATTTCATCTCGCTTCTCTCTCGTGCCGCAACTTCCTTAATCTTTAGGGCACTTTGCTACCTTTCAAAGGATTAATGTCAAAGTAACTCTTCAATTTCATGCTGTTGCGGTACTCGATACTTCTACTTCGCTCAGTACAGACCGTTGATCTGCTTCCGTTATATTCACTGTTCTCGCACTCTAATCGTCAATCGCAAATTGTCACCGGTGCATGCGCTCCCAACGACCAACCCACTTCCAGTTGCTCGTGTCTCGCTCCCCGCGCCGGACAATGTGTGCGGACCTTTCACTCTCTTGGTGTGCTACCAAAGTAGCGAGGATAGCAGCAATTTCAGCGTTTGATCCGTCTGTTTCTGCAGCGTCCTCCATCGAAAATCGTTCTTCCACAAAACGAGTATCAAATTGACCGCCCATGAAGCGGTGCGAATCCATCAATGTTTGGTGGAAGGGGATATTTGTCCGCACACCAACAATCCGATATTCCTCTAATGCACGGCGCATACGCAGGATTGCCTGCGCGCGTGTCTCGCCCCATACGATAAGCTTGGCGATCATCGGGTCGTAGAATGGTGTGATCTCAATGCCAGGATAAACGCCCGTATCCACGCGCACGCCGGGACCGGTCGGAAGCAATAAGTGGGTGATACGCCCGGTAGATGGAATGAACCCATTAAACGGATCTTCTGCATTGATGCGGCATTCGATGGCATGTCCGGTGAAGCGAATCTCATCTTGTGTGTAACTCAGTTGTCGGCCCCGCGCGACGCGCAACTGTTCGGCGACAATGTCCACGCCTGTAACCATCTCCGTCACTGGATGTTCCACTTGGAGGCGGGTGTTCATTTCCAGAAAATAATAGTTTTCATCTTTATCCACGAGGAATTCAATCGTTCCCGCATTGGTGTAGTCAACAGCCTGCGCGGCTTTTACCGCTACATTGCCCATCTTTGCACGGAGTTCATCAGTCAGGAATGGAGAGAGCGACTCTTCCAGAAGTTTCTGATGGCGTCGTTGTATAGAACATTCGCGTTCACCTAGATGAATGACATTGCCGTGTGTATCAGCCAGTATTTGAAATTCGATATGCCGCGCATCTTCGACTAATTTTTCGAGATACACGTTTCCATCCCCAAACGAGGACTCAGCTTCACGCCGGGCAGATGAGAGTAAGTGGGGCATTTCTTCCAGACTGCGTACTTCACGCATCCCTTTTCCACCACCACCTGCTGAGGCCTTGATAAGCAGGGGAAAACCTATTTCCGGTGCTTTGGCAAGCAATTCCTCATCCGTCATGTTGCCAACACCTTCGGTGCCAGGCACAACTGGTACGCCAGCTTTGATGACCATTGCTCGTGCTACGGCTTTATCACCCATTGCCGCAATAGCGGATGCTTTTGGCCCAATAAACTTAATTCCCATTTCCGCACATTTTTCCGCGAAATCTTCACGTTCCGCCAAAAAGCCATATCCAGGATGAATTCCATCTGCCCCGGATTTTCGGGCAACCTCTAAGATTTTATCGGCACGCAGATAGGATTCGCGTGAAGGCGCGGGACCCAGCAAATACGCTTCGTCTGCATATCGAACATGTAGTGCATTGCGATCCGCTTCGGAAAAGACGGCTACTGTTTCGATCCCCAATTCACGGCAGGCCCGAATGATGCGAACTGCAATTTCACCACGATTCGCTACTAAAACTTTTTTGAACATAAAACCTCAGATATACGTCATTGCGAGGAAGGTATTCGCCTGACGAAGCAATCTCCTAACGCCGTGTCATCCTGAGCCCTTCGACACCGTCCGTGCCGCGAGCTCCGTCCCCTGGACTGTCCGTCCAGGACAGGCTGGCCCGGACGGGACAAGGCACGCCGGTGCGAGACGGCAAGCCTAGGATAAACTCCGCGATGGATTTCCATTATGTTTGCGAGACTTTTGCCTGGCCTGGCCGCTCCCTGGCACTGGCCCGTCAGCCTGTCCTGCACGTGTCCCCCTGGACTGTCCGTCCAGGGGGACACGTGCAGGACAGGCGGTCGCACCCCGAAAGAGCATCGGGGCAGGCAGAGCGCTTCCTCACATGTGCCTGTGGCAGAGTGACATATAAGTTAGTGATTACTTTAGTCGCAATGATGTTACAGTGGGATATTCCCATGCTTTTTCGCCGGATTTGCATCGCGCTTGTTACTCAGCATTTCTAGCGCGTTAATCAGTCGCGGGCGGGTCTCCTTTGGCTCAATGACATCGTCAATGTAACCGCGTTCAGCCGCGATGTATGGATTTGCAAATTTTTCTCTATAATCTGCCACAAGTTCGGTCTTTTTCTTAACTGAGTCCTTTGCTTTTTCCAATTCTTTGCGAAAGATGATATTGACTGCGCCCTCAGGTCCCATCACAGCAATTTCGGCAGTAGGCCAAGCAAGGTTTACATCACCGCGAATATGCTTACTAGACATGACGTCATATGCACCACCATATGCCTTGCGGGTGATCACGGTTAATTTTGGGACAGTCGATTCGCAGTAAGCAAACAGTAGTTTCGCACCCGACCGGATGATGCCATGATGTTCTTGATTAGTTCCCGGCATAAATCCTGGCACATCTACAAATGTAATGATAGGAATATTGAACGAATCACAAAACCGGACAAAGCGCGCCGCTTTTTCAGATGCATCAATATCCAAGACGCCTGCAAGCACTGCTGGCTGGTTCGCGATGATGCCAATCGAATGACCGCCCAAACGCGCGAATCCAACGACGATGTTCAAAGCAAAGTTTTCATGAATTTCGTAGAACTGTCCATTGTCCATGACCAGGCCGATCACATCTTTGATATCATAAGGCTTATTTGGATCGTCTGGGATAATTGTATTTAGCCCTTCTTCCATTCGAAGCGGGTCATCGCTTAGCATAAAAGGCGGGTCTTCCATATTATTTTGTGGCAGGTACCCCAACAACTTACGAATGAGATAAAGTGTATCGGCTTCGCTCTCCGCGGCGACATGGCATACACCCGATTTTTCGGAATGCACGCTTGCTCCACCCAGCTCTTCCTGAGTCACTTCTTCGTGTGTTACTGCTTTGACTACATCAGGCCCAGTGACGAACATATAGGAAGAGTTTCGCGTCATGAAAATAAAATCTGTTAGCGCCGGGGAATAGACTGCACCGCCTGCACAAGGCCCCATGATTGCAGAGATTTGGGGAATTACGCCAGAAGCCATCGTGTTACGGAGGAAGATATCCGCATAGCCGCCCAGAGAAACCACGCCTTCCTGGATGCGCGCACCTCCCGAATCATTGATGCCGATCACAGGAGCACCGTTCTTCATTGCCATATCCATGATCTTGCAAATTTTCTCGGCGTGTACTTCGCCCAGGCTGCCGCCAAACACAGTGAAATCTTGTGAAAACACATAGACCAGGCGTCCGTCAATTGTGCCCCAACCAGTCACAACCGAGTCACTCATAAATTTTTGTTTATCCAAGCCGAAGTCATGAGTGCGATGCACAACAAATGCATCTACTTCGCGAAATGATCCTTTATCGAGAAGGAGATCAAGGCGTTCACGGGCAGTCAGCCGACCTTTTTTATGTTGAGTCTCAATGCGTTCCGCCCCGCCGCCCGTGCGCGATTCCGACTTCAATTCATTTAAGCGTTGGATTTTTGTTTTTCCATTCATACGTCTCTCTCGTGCCGCGACTTCCTTAAATTGTAGAATAATTGGCCATATTTCAAACGGCAGGAATTCAAAGCAATTCTACGATATCATCTCGTCGCGGTACTCGTCAATGATTTGGTTGTAAAGAAGATAAGGACTAGCACGACCACATTCAATATAACAGCAAACGGCCAGTTTGGACGAGGTTCCTGCCAGACCACTCTCTCGATCCAATACCAGGCCGAATAACCTCCTGCGGCTCCAATGAGCATTTTCCCAGCCCAGGCTTTTTCCCATAACATACCCCATAAGAGGATAATTCCTGTTATGAACCAGAATGCGCCGCTAAGAGCCGTTACTATTGGGGCTGGTTTTGCTGAGTACTCGACTAACACATCTCGCCAGCCAATGGCTGTCCATAAACAGAGTGCATTCCAGGCTGTTAGAAATAACACCAGCCATACTGACAGAGTTACACGGAAGGGCCACCTGTTCATTGGGAGAGCGCAGTAACAATGATACGTGGTCCAATCCAAAGTGCATAGGCAGATTCACTATTGCTGTTCGGACGAAGTGCTAGCACGAATTCCAATCTCTGGCCTGCCAATTGACTCAATTCAACAATGACCTCCTTCACGGGCTCACCGCTTCGATAATTCCAACCCACAAAATTATTGTGATAGCCACCATTGCCATCATAGTATTCGAGTGCGAATTGAACATCACAGGGTGCATCTGTTAGACACGTTACATAGGTAGAGAATTGATCTCCAGCTTTCACATCATAAGCAGGGTAATGTCCAAATATACCTTCCAGGGTGTTTTGTGCTGGATAAGTAAGGATGGCTGAGCTGGTCTCTTTTACGTTGATCAAAGCCGGGTCGTATAAACCCACATAACCATCTGGAGAGTTTTTGAAATTTTCACCAGGACACGGTAAATCTTTGCTGTTGCTGGTCCAGCGTGCACTGCATAGTTCAGCGACAAAATCTATGCCTATAACCGGATCTGTTGTAAATGAAGGGGTAATGGATGGGTTTTCAACTGTTGGTACAACTGTCAGTGTGGAAACCGGTGTAAAAACGAAAGCAGGTTGGGTGATAGTGCTTTGAGGCGTTGTTGTGGAGGACGAACAAGACATCAGTGGAATGAATGCCAAGAGGGCGAAACATCTAAAGTTCATCATAACTCCTAATATTTTGGTACCGGTAATAAATATAATAATGCCTTTCCGCCGTAATCACCGAATCGTTCGAGGTGCGGAGCGAACTGACCATTGTATGGAGCAAGGTTTAGTAAACCCGGATTTGCGAAAATGATATCAGTACCTTTTTGGTTCAGATAGACCGCAGCTTCTCCTTTTTTCAGAGCCTGGAAATAATCGAAGCTGTTAATCAATCCATCCATATTAACGATAGTGCGGTCATGGATGAAATAACCGACATTACCACCACCTGTCATGCCAATGACCGAGCCAGGTGGCGTATTTTCTTCAAGAAAAGGCAAAACTTCCATATAGGGCCGGTCGGGTGCAAAATAGTGATAGGGCATTTTGGCAACGACTTGGCTGCCTAAGAAGACCACAAGATATAAACTTACAAGGCCGGATAGGATGCCAATCGTGGCGCGACCTGTTTGAACTTTTAAAAGCGGGCGTGTGATTAAACCGATCAAAACACTTCCCAATAACATGACAAGAATCATCTGGCTAATCCAATACCATTCCTTTGCACCTGCATAGCCAGTAGTTGTGTAAGAGAGAATGTGTATTCCGCTTCCCGCTATTAATGGAACAAGGCTTAATTTGGTGAAAATATTTCGGACGCGTTGTGGGTTAAAAATCAGGATGAGCAAGGCAATCATAGTTACAACGATCATCGCAAGATAATACCGTTCATCCATTTTATTCGCACCAGGGAGGAGCGGTCTGAGATATTTCGCCATCCAGAAGAAAAGATTAGATGCAGGTTGCCAAGCATCATAAACCCATTGATAGCCAATACCGAGAAAGGCCCGCCAGTTCTGTGGTGGCCCATCGTATAAGGTTTCAAGCATCGAACCCCACCAGCGTTTGATCTGTCCGCTTACTGGGGTGGATGTGCCATATACTAATTTACTCCAGAGCATGTAACCGGCAAGGGTACCGCCGAGAATGCCATAATAAATGGCTCCATCTGCCAGCCATATTTTCCAGTTGATTTTAAATGCCGCAAGGGGAGAAAGCGGACGAAGATCTGCATTCCGATTTCCAAACCATAATCCAGCTAATCGCAAAAGAAGGATGAATACGAGGCTGATTGCAAAGTCATAAACCAGTGCAATACGTGGAAAACTTTGTGCTATACCAATCTTTGTAAGAAGCAAAAGCGACACATAAAGGATAATGCTACTTGCGAAAATTGCAATCACACTCTTAGTCACGATACGATAAAAGGATTTCGAGCGTGGATGTTGGTACAAGCCGAGGAAGTAAAGAATAGGTATTTTAACAATAAGCGCTAGTAAGGCCGCCAGCACTGCCGTATTTACATACAAATAGTAATCTGGGAAACCGGTACGCAATGCAAACGAACTTACCATGGATGAAAAGATTGCGACTATGTCAAACGGAAGTAGGAAGCGAATTGGGTAACCGCGAAAGACAATCCACAGGCCGACAATCAATGCAAGGAAGACGAGATCAAGGCGACTAAACACCATGATTGTGGCTATCACGGCTAATCCAGCAATGTGTTTTGGCCGGACAAAACTGGTGCGCCATTCAGAATCAAATTTGGATAAATAATAAAGGAGCAATACAACCATAAATGCCGCGAGCGGAGTCTCTAGCCCATATTCGTATACTATGTAATGTANNNNGCCCGACCAAGCGATACACCAGGACAGCCGTCCCTGCGTTCAGGACTGCCATAATCAAAACCAAAACGCGCAGGGGAAGGATCAAGTCAAATCGAGCCAGTGTAAAAATAGGAATACAAATCAACATCCACAAAGGATGAAAACCATTAGTCGGGTTGATTCCATCGAATGTGACGCCATGTCCTTCCGTGATGTTTTGTGCGACCTTAAAGTAATAATACGCATCATCACGAGTGAACCAGGCATTCGGCATGTTGTACGCGTCAGAGAGCGCTGCATAGGCATGAATGACGAGAATGACCGTGATCAGCGCGGTCTCAAACACAGGTAGTCGTTTTATCCAATTCATTTATGAAATTTCGAGTGTGATTTTTCCAAAATGTTTGCCCTGCCATAGGCGTTCCTGCGCAGCAGCAGCTTCTTTGAGGGGGAAGGTAGTATCAATAATGGGTTTGAGTTTTCCAGCTACCACTAGATCCATTACTTCCGCGAAGTCTGCGAGTGTGCTCATCGTCGAGCCAATAATGGAAAGATGTTTTGCAAAAACAAAACGATTATCAATTTCAAAGCGCGGGCCGCCACTGTTCCCAACCGTCAGCAGACGCCCCCCTTTTCGTAGGGTTCGCAAGCTGAGTGGAAATGTCGTGCCGACATTATCCACAATCACGTCTACGCCGCGCTTATTAGTAGCGAGAAAGACAGCGTTCGACCAGTCTTCCTCTTTTGACCGGTCTATCAAAACGTCCGCGCCGAGAGCTTCGGCCTGCTTAAGTTTCTCCATATTTGACCCAATTATTACAACGCGCGCCCCGAGATATTTCCCAACTTGTATACTTGCTGAATTAACGCCTCCACCAGCGCCGACAATTGCCACCGTTTCGCCGGCTTTCACTCCGCCGCGCTTGACCATCGAATGCCATGCCGTTTGATACACAAGTGCGGCTGCAGCGGATGCATGAAAGTCAAAATCACCCGGCAATTTATAGAGTTGGCGAACCGGAAGACAAACATATTCTGCATATGTCCCGCGAACTGTCTCACCGAGCAGATGCCATCTTATGCACAAATTGTCTTGCCCATTCAAGCAGAATTCACACTCCCCACAGCCGAGATTTGCATTGATTGCGACTTTGTCACCTATCTTCACTCCTAACTCCTCTCCCGCGGGTAGTCCCACAGGGATGCTGCGCGAAGGGGAATTAATTGCCACAACTTCTCCTGCACCATCTGCTCCGTTAATGTGAGGAAGTTCAAGTTTGAGTCCTGGCCAGCCGTTGCGTACCATTACGTCCATACGGTTTAAAGCCGCCACGTGCAAGCGGATCAAGGCTTCTCCAGGTTTAGGTTCTGGAGTTGGAAAATCGGTATATTGGAGGACTTCTGGTCCGCCGTGTTGTTGGAAAAAGACAGCTTTCATATTAATCTCCGTAGGTCACGCTTCAAGCGTGACCTACTTTTTTTGTGCTATGGCTGTCAATGAGCCATTATTTGTATAAATGCTGAAACGGTTGATGACGTCAATAACCGAACTCAGAAATTTTCCGGGATTGTTCGGTAGACGGAATAAACGCCTAAATAAGAATCCAAGAGTGGCATATTGTCCTGCTGTACGGACTTCGAGCACATCATATTGTTCTTTCAGTAAGCGCCTGATCGTATGGGGCGACCAGTAAAATACATGCTCAGGAATTTTGAAAGATACCCAGTTCTTGCCAGATATTTTTGCAAGCGTACTTGTTGGGTCTGGCGTAGTAATGACAAAGATGCCCCCAGGTTTGAGTAAGTGATGAACCATGCTTATGAATTTCTTTGGATCATAAATATGCTCGAATGTATCGAACGCGACAATCAGATCAAAGCATTCCGGCTCATAGTTTGTAGTCTCGATGGTACCAAGCTGGATGCGATCTCCCCACGTCGTCCTTGCCTGTTCAACGATGTAATCTGAAGGGTCGAGGCCGTAGACATCGAATCCCATTTTCTTGGCAGCCGTAAGAAAATAGCCAGGGCCACAACCGATATCCAATACTCGGCCAGATGATTTGTAAGGTGCAATTTGTTTCAATCTTAAGCTAAAAGTCTTTTCCCAGTTGTGACCGATGTCAAGGTATTCGTCATATCCCTGGCCTGAGATATTTGAGTTGTAGTAGGCTTCATCCTTGTAAAGTTTCAAAATAGCATCTTCTGTCAGGCGCGGAGAAAGATAGTTCAACCCGCAGGAGGAACAAACAACGACTTTATAGGGATTAAAGTCATAGCGAACGTCAGCTAAGGCGCTGGGTCCACAAATGGGGCAGGTGGCAGTTTCAAGGCTTGCACTGAGGGCTGTCGAAGTGTCAGACTGAGAAGCGTATGTCATTTACGGAGGATGCCTGCCAAATCGCCGCGGTCTTTTCGCGCGAAGGCGTTTAGTAGACTCTTGTTCAATTGAATCAGTGAGATCAAAACTAATAAAGTCCCACCAATAGCGAGAAGCTTATCTCTAAAAGCAATCGGTAAAAATTGTAAAAAAATAATGTGGGCAACTTCATTGAACGGTGGTCGCAGGATGATAGGCGTAAGTATTTTCGCAAATCCCACACCAGCGAGAAATACTCCGAGCACGAATGATATGATCCATAATTGTGTGCTGAGACTCGGCTCGAGCCAGCGCCAGAAACTTGCACGAAAGTAAATGGCAAGTGTATCTGCAAATGTGCCAAATACGTGATCGAGACGCATCCGGCCAAGGCCGCCTTTCCGCGCGTAGGATACCTCAACCGGGTATTCAACGATATCATACCCAAAGCGAGATGCAGCCACGAGCAATTCGATATCAAATGCGAAGCGGCTGACTCGCAAGCGCGGTGCGGTGGCTTCCAATACTTCGCGCTTGAAGAGTTTGATCCCTGTTTGCGTGTCCGTAACATTCAATCCAAATAAAAAATTAACTGTGGCGCGATACACCCTACTCATAAATTGTCGCGGGAGGGGGAAGCGGTTGGTAATGGGATTTTTTACACCCGCCACCACATCTGCTCCTGTTTTCTGCATAGTGACGAGAAATTTAACAATGTATTGTGGTGAGATTTCCAGATCTGAATCGAAAAAAGCAATGAGGTCGCCGCAAGCTTCCTCGAAACCGCGAAATAAAGAGGCGCCTTTGCCGCGATTACTTTCCATTTGAATGGTTTTGACAGGTAAGCCCTGTTTCGCGGCACGTTTGCACTCAAGGAAGGTGTTATCCGTACTCCCATCATCCACTACCAGAATCTCGTAACTTTTGCTCTTAAGCGCATTACATACCTTTAGGAGATTTGCATAAATATGCAAACCTTCATTATAAGCAGGCATGATAATAGAAAGTTCAAAGTTTTTCGTAACAGGACGCTTAGGCATAAGGTGAGATTATTTCATCCCCAGTTCATTGCGCGAGATGACCAATCTTTGAATCTCGCTCGTGCCCTCATAAATTTCGGTGATCTTGGCATCGCGGAAATACCGTTCAACGGGTAGCTCTTTACTATACCCCATGCCGCCATGAATTTGAACTGCTTGATGTGTCACATACATGGAGGTCTCAGAAGCGAAGAGTTTTGCCATCGAAGCTTCAAGCGAATAACGTCCACTGCCTTTTTTTGATTTTTCTTTTGCGAGTGCGGCATTATAGATCAATAAACGTGAAGCCTCAATGCGCATTTTCATATCTGCTATCTTGAAACCGGTTCCCTGGAATGCACCGATAGGTTTTCCGAAAGCTTCACGTTGCATTGCATACTGTCTGGATGCTTCATAAGCAGCTTCTGCGATTCCCAGTGCCTGTGAAGCAATTCCAATTCTTCCTGCATCGAGGACAGTCATTGCTATTTTGAATCCAGCGCCCTCTGCGCCGAGTCGATTTTCGACAGGCACACGGCAATTCTCAAAGATTAATTCGCTGGTGGCAGAGGCGCGGATTCCAAGCTTCGGTTCCTTTTTCCCACGGATAAATCCCGGGGTTTTTGAATCGACCAAGAAGGCAGAGATGCCTTTCTGCTTTTTACTGGCATCAGTCATCATGAAAACAACTACATAATCTGCGACCGGTCCACTCGTGACCCAGGACTTGCGTCCGTTTAATATGTATTCATTCCCCTCGCACACCGCGCGACTCTTCATCGTTCCCGCGTCTGAACCGGACATGGGTTCTGTTAAGGAGTATGCACCGATAGCTTTGCCTGATGCGACCGGGGTGATAAATTTTACTTTTTGCTCTTCTGTGCCAAACTTCAAAAGGCCGTGGCAGTATAGCGAGTTGTTGACCGACATCACAACGCCATGTGCCGCATCCACTTTACAGATTTCTTCGAGTGCCAAAACATACGCGAGCGTATCCATCTCGGCGCCACCATACTTCTCTGGGACCTCGATTCCCATAAATCCCAATTCGCCCATTTTTTTTATGGTCTGCATGGGAAATTCACCACTTTCATCAAATTCTGCAGCGATGGGAGCAATTTCTTTCTCTGCGAAATCGCGTGCCGCATCACGGATCATTTTATGCTCGTTGCTCAAAGGGAAAATGGCAAGGTCGGTCATATTCTTCCTCCGAAAAGTTTCTACAATGATTATACCGCCTGCCAGTGTAGTATAGACTTTGTGAATAGAATCATTTATCGGTGTAGGAAGAATCAAAATGATTGTATTATTCGGAAAATCGTGATTGACTTCTTACGCTAGTCCTATATAATAACGCGAGATACACGCATATACCACGTCATTGGTTTAATACACGTATTAGGAAAGGAGGTGGCTGGAAGCTAGTTTTTTCTCACTTATCAGTGCGGTCTCATAAAATATACACAAAGGAGAGAGAGAGATGAAAGCGAAGTTCGTTCTATTATTATTTACTGTTTTGACGGTAGCCAGCCTTGTGCTTACCGCCTGTGGTGGTGCAGCGACGACACAAGCTCCGGCCGCTACTGAGGCTCCCGCCACCGAGGCACTTGCAACGGAGGCGCCCGCTGCAACCGAAGCCCCAGCGACTGAAGCAGCTGCAGCAATGGAGGGTGAAGGTCAAGTTGACATCATTGCCTGGGCTGGATATATCGAGCGAGGAGAAAGCGATCCTGCTTACGACTGGGTCACAGATTTTGAAGCTGAGACCGGATGTAAAGTAAATGTTAAAGTTGCTGCTACTTCTGATGAAATGGTTTCGCTGATGAATCAAGGTGGCTTTGATCTTGTAACTGCTTCTGGAGATGCCTCGAATCGCTTGATTGCGGGCGGCACGGTTCAACCAGTCGATATAACAAAAATCCCCTCATACAGCATCGTTGATGAACGTCTTCAAGAAGCGCCTTGGCATACTGTGGATGGTGTCCATTACGGAGTTCCGTATCAGTGGGGAGCCAATGTATTAATGTACAACACTGATGTTTTTCCGGAAGCACCCACATCCTGGAATGTTGTTTTTGAAAAAATGAACTTGCCCGATGGTAAGAGCAATAAAGGCCGTGTTCAAGCATATGACGGTGCTATCTATATTGCTGATGCTGCGCTGTATTTGAAGACAAAGAATCCAGAACTAGGCATAGACGATCCATATCAGTTGACTCAAGAACAATTTGATGCCGCTGTGGAATTACTCAAAGGCCAGCGTGCCCTCGTCAGCCGCTACTGGCACGATGTCGTTGTGCAGATGGAAGACTTTACTAGTGAAGGTACAGTTGCTTCTTCTTCCTGGCCCTATCAAGTGAATCTGCTACAGGCCGAAGGCAAGCCGATTGCATCAGTGATTCCTTCAGAAGGTGCAACAGGCTGGGCGGATACTACAATGATGCATGCAAATGCACCGCACCCCAATTGTGCGTATCTATGGATGGAGCACTCACTCAATCCAAAAGTTCAAGGCGATGTGGCTGCCTGGTTTGGTTCCGTACCCGCAGTTCCTGATGCATGCACAGCCAGCGAACTTCTGACAGATACTGGTTGTGCAACCAATGGTTTTGAGAATTTTGATCAGGTTTACTTCTGGAAGACACCTGCCTGCGAAGGTGGGGACTGCGTACCGTATAGTAAATGGGTGGAGGCTTATAACGAGATCAAGGGACAGTAAGCAACCCTTGTGAAATAACCAACCGCGTTGGGTTTATAATATTCAACGCGGTTGGATTTTATATGAGGATTGTTTGGCAATGGGCAGTTCATCGGCGATCATATTTTCAAACGTTTCACGTCATTTTGGTGAAGTCAAGGCTGTGGATGCCGTTTCGATGGAGATTCGAGACGGTGAATTTTTTTCTATGCTCGGTCCCTCAGGTTCAGGAAAAACGACTTGTTTACGATTGATCGCCGGTTTTGAACGTCCTGATCTTGGTCAGATTCAAGTCTATGGTCAGAATGTTTCCAATCTGCCGCCTTATGAGCGGCCTGTGAATACAGTTTTTCAAGACTACGCTCTCTTTCCGCATATGACGGTTGGTCAAAATATTGGTTATGGATTGATGCTCAAGAAAACCCCTAAAGTCGAGATTGAAAAACGGGTGGATGCCATGCTTGATTTGGTCAAACTGCCCGGCTTGTTTTGGAGAAAACCATCCCAACTCTCAGGTGGTCAACGTCAGCGCGTTGCATTAGCTCGCGCTCTGATAAATCATCCCAAAGTCTTGCTTCTCGATGAACCTCTTGGGGCGCTCGACTTGAAACTGCGCCAGCAAATGCAAGTTGAGCTCAAGAATATTCAGCGTGAGGTGGGGATCACCTTTGTATTTGTCACTCACGATCAGGAAGAAGCGCTGACAATGAGTGACAGGATCGCGGTTTTTAATGAAGGAAGGATCGAACAGGTTGGCGCACCGTCTGATATTTATGAATATCCTGCAACGCCCTTTGTTGCGGGATTTGTAGGTGTATCGAATCTTGTCAATGGTGAGGTTGCGAAAAAGATTACCGGCTCGGAAGAAAGATTCTCCGTCCGTCCAGAGAAAATTCATCTTTGCTCAATCAACGAAGCTCTGGATCCGGATATGTTGCACATTGATGGAACTGTCCGCGATGTCATATACCTCGGACTTTACACCCGCTATTTGGTCGAACTTGATGGCGGCAGTGATCTGGTCGTTGTTGAACAAAATTTGAAGACGACTTCGATGGATGCGCTAAAGATCAAAGGCCAGCGCGTTCGCTTAATGTGGAACCGCGAACACATTCGACCGCTTGGGGATTAGCATGGTGCGGCGAATCGCAACCTACCTCTATCGCCACCCGAAATTAGCCCTGGCCCTTTTGCTCGGCCTGCCCATGTTGTACATGGTCGTGATTTATCTTGGTTCTTTATTTGCCCTTTTACTCAACAGTTTCTATCATCTGGATGATTTCAGTGGGAAGGTTATCCGCTCCTTCACATTGAAGACATACGCACAATTATTCACCGCATCCAATCTGACCATTTTCAGTCGCACGCTTGCCATGGCTATTGCGGTAACTGTAGCGGATGCTTTAATCGCTTTCCCGCTTAGTTACTATATGGCGAAATATGCTTCGGCGCGTTTGAAGTCATTTATGTATCTGGCGGTTCTGGTGCCTCT
>WNGA01008657.1_pt1 | contig 21489 bp, 17 predicted proteins | sample 5400061 | NCBI WGS metagenome assembly WNGA01 (sample SAMN13153366, study PRJNA577476) | soil metagenome | isolation source: 100 cm soil or saprolite under grassland replicate 2 | place: USA:California | collected 2016-06-15
AGAGCGCGCGTTCCCGACTGATTCTCTTGGGCATGTCAGCTGCGCGCGTGCAGCAGCTGTCGGCGGCGGGTCAGATGACATCGACGATCAGCGTTCCAGCGCCGATCGCCGGAGTCGTGACCACGCGCGAGGCCAACATCGGCCAGAACGTCCAGCCGAGCACGACTCTGTTCACCGTTGTCGATCTCTCGACGGTCTGGGTCGTCGGCGACGTGTACGAGCGCGACTTCGGCAAGGTCCGAGTGGGCACGCCGGCGACAGTGACCAGTGAGGCGTTTCCCGGCCTTACCCTCACAGGCAAGGTCAGTTACATCGATCCGCGAGTCGATGAACAGACGCGGACGGCAAAGGTCCGCGTGGAGGTGGTCAATCGCGACCGCCTGCTTCGGCTTGGGATGTACCTGTCGTTGACGCTGACCGCCGCCGCATCGCGATCGGTCATGATGGTTCCCGCCCCTGCCGTGCAGACGGTCGGAAACCGCAGTGTGGTCTACGTCATGGATCCGCGCCAACAGGGTCGCTTCATCGAGCGGCAGGTTCAAGTTGGCAGCCGGATCCATGACAAGGTGCAGCTGCTCGCGGGCGTTTCGGCGGGAGACGTTGTCGTCACCGAGGGCTCGTTCTTCCTGCGGGCGGAACGTGAGCGCGTCAACCCGTCCGGCGCAGGGTCATCAGGCCCCGGCGCGAACGCGCCGCCGAGCGCGCCTGCTGCCGGACAGGCAAGTCGGGCTGCAGGTGTCACCGTCCAGATCACCGAGCGTGGCTTCGAGCCTGCGCGTGTGACTGTGCCGCGCGGAGATCGCGCGGTGATCACATTCGTCAGGCGCACAGACGACACTTGCGCAAAAGAGGTGGTGATTGAATCGCAAGGTATCCGGCGCGCGCTGCCGCTGAATCAGCCCGTGCAGGTCGAGATCAAAGCGGTGTCAACCGGTGAGGTCGCGTTCGTCTGCGGAATGAACATGCTGAAAGGCGTCATCGTCGTGCAATGAGCGGTCAATTGTCAGGCGCCCGTCCTCTGGTCGTGAGTTTTCTTGCAGCGCTTTGCGCGTGCGGCCCGCCCGTCGACCGACAGCCACTCGACATCGCAACCACCACCAGCGTGCAACACTCGGGACTGCTGGATGTACTGCTTCCTGCCTTTCGCGCTCAATCGGGCGTTGATGTTCGGGTACATGCAGCGGGCAGCGGACTGGCGTTGCAGATGATGGCGCGCCAGATGGTGGATCTCGTGATCAGCCACGCGCCCGAAACCGAGGCACGGTTCCTTGACGAGCACCCGGACTGGCTGTACCGGAAAGTTGCGTACAACGAATTCGTGATCGTCGGCCCACGCGACGACCCGGCTCACGTCGCGCACGCACGCGACGCGACGGACGCCTTTGCTCTGACGCGCGCTCGAAGGCTCATTTTGTTTCTCGCGGAGATGGCTCGGGCACACACGAGCGCGAGGAATGGTTGTGGCGAGCGGCCGGCGTTAAACCGATCCGTGAACATCTTGTTGTCAGCGGCCGCGGTATGGCGTTGGCGCTACGACATGCCGACGAAATTCGGGGGTATACGCTGTCGGACGAGGCGACCTTCTGGCAACTCGGTCCCGACCTTGACCTCATCATCCTCTATCAAGGGGACGCGCGTTTACTGAACACGTACGCGGTTGTCGATGCGCGACGGAATGCCGCTGCCCAAATCTTCGGCGAGTGGTTGACGAAGGGCGACGGACGAAATCGCATGGCTTCATTCACGGCGCAAGGGCGGACGGTGTTCTGGGTGTGGCCGGATCATTGCCCCGCTGGACGACCTGACGACAAGCCGTGCGGGCGTCGGCCGATATCGCCGTAGCCATCGGGGCGTCGTTTTTGCCGACACGCGTCAATCGTGATCATGAGCATCAAGTGGAACGGCTGATGACGAATTCCGCGAACTCAGAGCGAGGGCCAAGCAGTTACTGGGTTTTGTGTTGCCGCCCATGTGCTCGTGATCCATCCCCGCGGCCATCGATGTGGGACGCAGGCTCAGGAAGACCGCGAACCCAGTTGACGTCCGGCCATCGTAGAAACGCGCGAGCCGCTCGGGCAGGAAGCTGAAAGAGAAGCTCGCACCGATGCCAGGTACGAGCGATGAGAACGGTCGAAGCTGCCTGACATACCCGGCCTGCAGCTTTCCAATCGTAAACACGTCGTCACCCACGGCCGGAATCACCAGGTCTTCGCTCGTTTTCTGGTTGATCTCTCCGCGGCCGAACACAGCGTTGCGCTCGTCGATCGCGAAGCTGCTCTCGGCGAGCAACGCGCTGGTTCCGGCCCCCTCCACACGGTTATGCCCCCAGGCGAGGGTGGTCGCCAGGAACCGCTGCGGCTCGGATGCCCGGTGGTACGTGGCGGATGCGGTAATGCGCGCCACGTCAATCCGCGCACCGCCGACGTCGTGAAGCTCGGCATCGTTCAGATGTCCCGCAGATACTTGAAACGCCCAGCGCTCATTGGGAAGCAACCAAAAACGGCCAGCAGCGGAATCGAGACGATCGAAATCGAAGTTGTACCGGTTCTCGTCGGGTTCGCGGCCGTTGAACACGGAACCCTCCAGCTTCCACCGGTGTTGATAGATACCCGCAGTCAACACGCCGAAACTGATGTGAGTCGAATCCAGCCAATGATGCGAAATCGGTGCGATCGGATTAGGCAACGCCGAGATGCGGTGCGGGAACGCCGCGGGCCCGAGCGCCGGTTCACCGGAAAGCGCGCCGTAGAGGGTGTAGGCAAGACCTGGATTGATCTCGCGCTGATACTGCGCGGCAATCTCCATGAAGAGGTCGTGCGGATGCTGTCGATCGTGGATGGGTTCACGGTCGCAGAACTCTCCCGTGGCGAGTAGGGTCGGATAGCCGCACGCGCCCACGGTGAGTGGCTCGAGACTGATCATGCCGCGCAGCGTGAGTGGACCGCCTGCGAGGTCGCGATGCGCCATGCCCATCGCCCAGTTCGTGCTTCCGAACTGGTCATCGCCCCGGTCACTGCCCTCGTTGATGTACTGGACGAACAGGTTTCCGTGCAGCATCAGGTTCCACTCGCCCGCCTGCCGATGGATTGCGTACATGGGCGTTGTGTCAGGCAGCCAGGACGTGCCGGACCCGTCGCGCGCCATGCTGATGCCAAGCGGTCCGGTCATCTCGATCGGCATCGCTTCGTGTCCTTCGGCGGGTTGCTGTTTCGGTTCCATCGGGTGCTGATGCTCTGGCGGTGCCGCAGGCTTTTGTTTTGGGTCCGCGGGCTGCTGATGTTGCGGCTGCGCGGATGCGGCCTGCGGGTGAATCGATGCAACGAACGCGACAAAGACGACGACCGTGCAAAGACGGACGAATGTCCATTGAGAAGAATGCATGCACGCTCTCCAAGCGAATAAAGACCACGACCCTCTCCCTGCCGCGACGATCACGGCAGCGACCAAAAGGACGGCTTGAGAGCGTTAGATTCTGAGGACGGCTGTGCGCTGAGTGTGGGAAACGTCAGCGGCGCGTGAAATCTCGAACGCGGCACCGTCCGGAGCGATCATCCAGACCGATGCTCGGGCGCTGATCGCTTCAATGACAGCGAGTGGCTGATTTCCCAGGCTCGCCTTCTGGAGCGTCAGCCCCGGAAGCGCGACATCGTCAGCACAAACGTCGTGTGGCGTACCGTTTAGCGTACTGTCTGAATGATCCGTCCGATGACAGGGACCGCCATGCGGCGTACGTGCCGCATTAGCGCATCCCAGCTCGCACGCGAGCACACGCCCGCTATTCGTGCCAACGATTACGACGAGAACGAACGCAATTGTGCGCAGCACGTTAGACCTTTCCTCAATATATAACGGCGTGCGGTTATGATCCGTCGCATGTCGAGAATTGGTGCGCTGCTCATCCTATTTGGCGGAATTGTTGTCATGGCTCAGAGGCCAACAACAGTCACGCAAGACTGGATGCCTCGCGTTGAGCCGCTGCCTTCGCCGGCCGGGCAAGGCAGTGCGCAGCCGCAGCTGACCGCGTCCGATGGTGGCGTGCTTCTGAGCTGGATGGAGCACACTGGCGACATGGCTGCCTTGAAGTTTGCCGAACGCCGAGAAGGCAAATGGACTGAGACACGGATCGTTGCTTCGGGCACTGATTGGTTTGTCAACTGGGCCGACGTGCCGTCGGTAATTCGCCTCGCAGACGGCAGCATCTACGGTCACTGGCTGCAGAAGAGCGGGCCGGGAACGTACGCCTATGACGTTCGCCTCGCGCGATCGAACGATGACGGTCGCACCTTCTCCACGTCCTTCACACCACACCATGATGATGGCACGCACACAGAGCACGGCTTTGCGTCGCTGTTCCAGATGCCGGGCGCCGGACTCGGTCTCGTGTGGCTCGATGGGCGGGCGATGAAGGACGCACGCCACGACGGCCACGGAGACGGCGGGGAGATGAGTGTACGTGGTGCCGTCTTCGATCGCAGTGGCAAGCAGCTCTCAGAGACGGCCGTCGATTTACGCGTGTGCGAGTGTTGTCCGACTGCCGCGGCAGTTACATCGGATGGGCCGATCGTTGCTTACCGCGATCGCAGCCCGGAAGAGATCCGTGACATCTACATCTCTCGGCTGATCGGCGGAAAATGGACGACACCGTTTGCAATCCACAAGGACAACTGGAAGATCGCGGCTTGCCCGGTGAACGGGCCCTCGTTGAGCGCGGACGGAAAGAATGTCGCCATCGCGTGGTTTACAGCGACCGGCGACGAGGGGCATACCTATGCCGCGTTCTCGTCAGATGCGGGTGCAACGTTCGGCACGCCGATTCGTCTGGACGAGGCGAGTGCCATCGGGCGAGTGGACGTGCAACTGCTGTCCGGCGGTTCCGCGGTCGCGACGTGGATCGAATTCGCCGACGGCCGCGCACAGCTCACGATGCGCCGCGTCGAGTCCTCAGGCCGGAAGAGCGCGCTCGTGCGTATTGCAGGTCTCACCGCCAGCCGCGCAAGTGGGTATCCGCGCATGGCGCGCTTCGGCGACGAGATCGTGTTCGCATGGACCGAGACCGGCGACGGTGGTGGCGTCCGCACTGCAACTGCACGGATCCCGATCACGTCGACCGCAAGGTAGCAGCCGATCGCCGCCGGCGTGCTCTATCCATTCTTCGGGTTGCTCCTCAACCCGATGATCGCGGCGGCTGCGATGAGTTTCAGCTCTGTGTCGGTGATTGGAAATTCGCTGCGCCTGCATCGCGCTCAGATTTAACGGCGAACGGACACTCGCGCGTGAGCGAAGCTGCGTCGTTGCGATAGACGTTGCGCCAGCGCTGGACGTAACGCTTTCGCGGCACGATGGCATTATCGCGCCGTTGATGCCATCTCCTTTGACCGAAGCCGCGGGGACTGCGGAATCTTTCGCGCTGGCGCTGAATAATCGCGATCCCTCTCCGACGGTCGACAAAGATGGCCCGGCAGGTGTCGAAGCCGGCGGTATTCCGACGCATGACGCCTGGCACGGTGGCTGCAGTTCACGGGCTGGAATGGGTCGTCTCCTTCGATGCATCGTGGCCACCACATTGACGTTGGCGTTGACCGGCGGACTGTCAGGGGCCCTCGCGATGACGGCCGCGGGGAATGTCCCGTGTCCGACTGCGGCGCATCGATGCCAGGAGGCGACCTTCACATGCGCCTGCTGTGCTGAGGATGGCGCACCGGCACCTGCCGCGCCCTCCTCCGAGCGCAGTTCCATCTCCAAGGCGCCAGTTAGCGCGAGCATCTTTGCGCTGACGAATCCGGCGATGACCATTGCGCCGCCGCGTGCGCTCCGGGCGCCGGTGACCCATCGCACCGGCCCCCCACTCTCGCTCTCTATTCTGCACGCCTCGCTGCTCCTCTAAATCGGCATGCTCGCGCGCGAATCGCGCGTGTGGGTCGCGATCCGTCTGCCCGGCTCATGCCGTGGTGCGCGTCGATGATTGATCCGAAGTTCGCGAGAGGGTGTCATGCGTACGTCTTCTGTTCTCGCAGTGTTAGTGATGTTTGTATCCGGCGCCCACGAAGCGTGGGCACAGCCAGCGCCTGCTCCTATTGGGCGGCTGACGGATCTGGTTGCTGCGTTGGACGCCGCGAATCCCGAGGTTGCCGCCGCGCGACGCGAGATCGAGATGCGCGCCGCCCGTGTGCAGCCGGCGGGGACGCCGCCCGATCCGGTTGTGACTGCAGGGTTCATGGGCGGTTTCACCGCGGTCCCGTTCTTCCCGCCCTCGTCAAACCCTGGCGCCCTGCGGGAGTTCAGCATCTCGCAGGAATTGCCGTATCCGGGCAAGCTGTCCCTTCGATCCCGGATTGCCGCGACCGATACCGGCGTCGCGCGATTCGCGGCCGAAGACGTTCGGCTCGAGCGCATCGCGGAATTGAAATCGATGTACGTGGAATACCGGCTGCTCGACCGCAGTGCGGCGATCGTCCGTCGCAACCGAACACGGCTTCAGCAAATGACCCGGGTGACGGAAGCTCACTTCTCGGTCGGTGAAGGCGAGCAACAAGATCTCATCAAGGCGCAGCTCGAACTGTCGCTCCTTACCGAGCGCGAAACCGCGATCGAGCGACAGCAAGCCGTCCTGCGCGCTCGGCTGAACGCACTGCTCAATCGTCCGCCGCAGGAACCGATCGATCCCGCGCTGGCGTTCGACGTCGTTCCGTTGCCAGGCGACGTTACCGAGTTACAGCGCCTCGCCGAAGAAAGATATCCGGCCCTCAAACGCGACGAGCAGCTCGTGCAACGCAACCAGCAGACGGTCGCGCTGGCGAAGAAGGAGATCCTGCCCGACTTCGGCGCGAAAGTCAGTTTCCAGAAGTACGCCGCCGGCATGCCGTGGATGTACGGCGTCGAAGTCATGATGAACGTGCCGATCTTCGCCGATCGCAAACAGCGGCCAATGATCGCCGAGGCAACGGCTGGCCTGACCGCGAGCGAGAGCATGCGCGAGGCGACGCGCGCGGCGGCACTTGGGCGCATCGGTGATCAGTTCGCCGTCGTGATGTCGAGCCGCCGGCTCGTTCGGCTGTACGAAGATTCGGTCCTGCCGCAGGCGCGACTGGCGCTCGACGCGTCGCTCGCTGCCTATGAGACGGGAGGCGTGGACTTCCTGACGCTCCTCAGCAACTTCACGACGATTCTGGACTACGAGCTTGGCCTCGAAGAGCAACAGACCACGCTGTATCGCGCGCTTGCGAATCTGGAACCGCTCGTCGGACAGATTTTTCTTTTGTAAAGGACGAAGTGATGTCGACGCACACGCACGCGACTGAACTGCCGATCATCGCCGATCCGTCATCGCCGCAGTACGCCCGCGCGCACTTTGACGGGGGCGGTCGCCCAAGTCGCCTGGGGAGCTATGTGGTCGTTAGCCTGCTGGCCATTGGTGCGGGTGTCGGCGGGACGCTTTTTTATCAGAACAATCTGCAGCCCCGCAGTCCGACCCCTCAGACGGAACAGGAGGGCATGATGGCGTCCGAAAAGACGGAGCTATCGACTCCTGCGGCGCCGGCAGGCGCGGTGTTCATCTCCTCGGCACGACAGCAACTGATCGGCGTGAGGACGACGGACGCGACGCACCAGACCCTCGAGCGCCGCGTCCGCACCGTGGGCACGCTCGCCATCGACGAGACACGTCAAGCGCAGGTCCACACGAAAATCGCGGGCTGGACGGAGCGTGTCGCGATCGATTTCGTCGGCAAACCGGTGCGACGCGGGGAGGTGCTGTTCAGCATTTACAGCCCGCAGCTCGTGGCGACCCAAAAGGAGTACCTGCTCGCGCTGCGTGCGCAGCGTGAGTTTGCGGCTAGCGAATTCGAGGAGACGCGGGCCAGCGCCGATCGTCTCGTTGCCGCGACTCGCGAGCGCCTGCGGCTCTGGGACGTCACGGAGGCGCAGATTGCCGCGCTCGAAGGCACCGGCGAGGTGCAGCGCACCCTCACGATCGCGTCGCCCGTCAGCGGCGTTGTGACGGAGCGGAATATTTATCCGGGACAGTATGTGACCCCTGAACTGATGGCGTTCAAGATTGCCGATTTGTCAGGCGTGTGGGCCATCGGTGAGGTATTCGAGTACGAGCTGCCGTTCATCAAACTCGGTCAGAGGGTCCACGTCGAGTTTCCCTATGGCCAGGCGTCCACGTCCCTCACCGGCAAGGTGGCCTTCATTTATCCCGATGTGGATCCGCAAACGCGACGCGGGCGGATTCGCGTCGACTTTCCAAACCCGGGCCTCACGTTCAAGCCGGGGACGTTCGTCACGCTGAACATCGACACGCCCGCCGAGATGGCACTCGTCGTTCCCCGCGAAGCGGTGATCGATACGGGTTCCAAGCAATACGTCATTCTCGCGAAGGAGGGCGGTTTCTTTGAGCCGCGCGAAGTGACGGTCGGCACGCCCGGGGGAGACGTGTATCCCGTGACCAGCGGTCTTTCACACGGCGACAAGGTCGTCACCTCTGCGCAGTTCCTCATCGACTCGGAGACCAATCTGCAGGCCTCGATGAAAGCCATGGTCGGTCACGGGCACGACATGAGCGGCATGGAGACGCCCGAGCAGCCCGCGCCGGCCGGCAAATCCCACGAGGACATGAACAACATGCCCGGCAATGACCACGCTGGTAGCGCTGACCGTGCCGGTAGTGGCGCGGCTTTAGTCGCGCCAGCGATGGATCACTTCCGGCACGGACAGTAACAACGGAGTTGTCATCGTGATCGACAAGCTCATTGCGTTCAGCGCTCGCAACGGCTTCATCGTCATCCTGCTGATCGCGGCCATCGTCGGGGGCGGCTACTGGGCGATTCGCAACACGCCCATTGACGCGATTCCCGATCTCTCGGACGTGCAGGTGATCGTCACGGCGAACTGGGAGGGCCGCAGCCCAACCCTCGTCGAGGATCAGGTGACGTACCCAATCGTGACCGCGCTCATCTCTGCACCCAACGTCAAGGTCGTCCGCGGCTTCTCGTATTTCGACGTGTCGTTCATCTACGTCATCTTTCAGGACGGCACGGATCTCTACTGGGCCCGCAGCCGCGTGCTCGAGTATCTGAACGGCTTGCAAGGACGGCTGCCTGCGGGAGTAACGCCGGTGCTCGGGCCCGACGCGACCGGCGTCGGTTGGGGCTTCAGCTACGCGCTGGTCGACAAGTCAGGCAAGTACGACCTTTCGCGACTGCGCACGCTCAACGACTGGTACGTCCAATACTGGCTCCGCAGCGTCCCAGGCGTCGCCGAAGTGGCACCGGTCGGCGGATTCGTGAAGCAGTACCAGATCCAGGTCGATCCGAACGCGCTGCTCGCCTACAACATGCCGATTGACATGGTGGCGGCAGCGGTCCGCAAGAGCAACAACGACGTCGGCGGTCGGGTCGTCGAGTGGACGGGCCGCGAGTATATGGTGCGCGGCCGCGGCTATATCAAGAGCATCGACGATATCGCGCAGATCAGCCTCGGCGCGAAGCCGGATGGCACGCCGATCCTGGTACGTGACGTCGCACGCGTGCAGCTCGGCCCCGATATGCGTCGAGGCGTCGCCGAGCTGAACGGCGAGGGTGACGCCGCAGGCGGCATCGTCGTGATCCGGTACGGCGTGGATACCTACGGCGTCATCGAGAGCATCAAGAAGGCGGTCAAGGAGAAGATTCAGCCGGCACTGCCTGAGGGCGTCGAGCTCGTCACGACTTACGACCGATCCGATCTGATCGAGCGATCGATCGACACGCTGAAGGAGAAGCTGATCGAGGAATCGATCATCGTTTCACTCGTGTGCGTCGTGTTCCTCTGGCACATGCGCAGCGCGCTCGTGGCCATCCTGACGCTGCCGCTCTCGATTCTCCTGTCGTTTCTGACGATGAAGTACATCGGGCTCGGCTCGAACATTATGAGCCTGGGCGGGATTGCGATCGCCATCGGCGCCATGATCGACGCGGCGATCATCATGATCGAGAACGCTCACAAGCACATCGAATATGCGGATGGAACGACGTCCAGGACCGACGTGTTGGTCGCGGCCGCGCAGGAGGTGGGGAGGCCGCTGTTCTTCTCGCTGCTCATCATCACCGTGTCCTTCCTGCCGATCTTTACTCTCGAAGCGCAGGAAGGTCGACTGTTTCGGCCGCTGGCCTTTACCAAGACTTTCGCGATGGGCTTCGCGGCGCTGATGTCAGTGTTGGTCGTGCCGTATCTGATGGTGCTCTTCGTCCGCGGGAGGATCGCGCCCGAGGAGAAGAATCCCATCAATCGCTTCCTGATCTGGGTGTATCACCCGTGCGTGCGGTTCGTCCTCCGGCATCGCGCGCTGACGCTCATGGCGGCGCTCGCGCTCCTGGCGAGCACCGTCCCGGTCTACATGAAGCTCGGATCGGAGTTCATGCCGCCGCTTTATGAGGGGACCTTCCTGTACATGCCGCTCACGCTGCCCGGGGCCTCGGTGCAGACCGCGCAGGACGTGCTCGCCGCACAGGATCGCCTCATCAAGCGCATCCCCGAAGTGTCATCCGTGTTCGGCAAGGCAGGACGCGCGTTGTCGGCGACCGATCCCGCGCCGCTCGAGATGATCGAAACAGTGATCAACCTGAAGCCGGAGTCGGAGTGGCGACCCGGGATGACGCCCGCCAAGCTCGAAGCCGAGCTCGATCGGCTCGTGCGCGTACCAGGCGTGGCCAATGCGTGGACGATGCCGATCAAGGCGCGCACGGACATGCTGTCGACGGGCATCCGCACCCCCGTCGGCGTCAAGGTGTTCGGCAAGGACCTTGATGAGATCAGCCAGGTGGCCGCGGACGTGGAGAGCGCCCTCCGAATGGTCCCCGGCACGCGCAACGTGTTCGCCGAGCGTGTCACGGGAGGGTATTACGTCGATTTCGACGTGAAACGCGATCAGATCGCCCGGTACGGGCTGACCGTGCAGGACGTCGAGATGACGATCGAGTCCGCGATCGGCGGGGCGAATGTCACAACCACGGTCGAGGGACGCGAACGCTTTCCCGTCAACATCCGCTACCAGCGCGATTACCGCAGCAACATCGAGGGGCTGCGCCGTGTGCTGATCGCCACGCCGTCAGGGCTGCAGGTACCGCTGGAACAGGTCGCCCGTATCAGCCTCTCCACGGGTCCGACCGTCATCCGCACCGAGCAGGCGCAGCTGCTCGGGTACGTGTACGTCGACGTCGCCGATCGCGACATCGGCAGCTACGTCGCTGACGCGAAACAGCAAGTGGCGCAACTCGTGAAGCTGCCTGAAGGTGCTTACCTCGAATGGAGCGGCCAGTACGAGTACATGCTTCGTGCACAGGATCGGCTCAAGGTCGTCATCCCGGTGACGCTGCTAATTGTGATCATGTTGCTCTATTTCAGTACGCGTAACGTGACGAAGATCGCGATCGTGCTGCTGGCCGTACCATTCTCACTCATCGGTGCGTTCTGGTTGATTTACCTCCTGGGCTACAACATGAGCGTCGCCGTTTGGGTCGGCATCATTGCCCTCGCGGGGGTCGACGCCGAGACTGGCGTCGTCATGCTGCTCTATCTCGATCATGCGTACGAGAAACATGTGAAGGCAGGCCGGATGCGCTCGCTCGCGGATCTACAGGAAGCAGTGCAGGACGGCGCGGTCAGGCGGATCCGGCCGAAGATGATGACGGTCATGGCAATCCTCTTGGGCCTCTTGCCGATCATGTGGAGCCACGGCGCCGGCTCGGACGTGATGAAGCGAATCGCTGCGCCGATGGTGGGCGGTGTGATCACGTCATTCGCGTTGGAGCTGCTGATCTATCCCGTGATCTTCACGATTTGGAAATCAAGAGGCGAGATGAGGCCCACGCTGGCCCAGGCACTGCGTAACAGAGGGACGGCATGATCAACGCAGCCCTCGATCTTGGATTTGATTGTGCCATCAACGCCTGTGCCGCGCAACGAGCGATCTTTCACGTGCAGCGCGAGCTGGAATCCATGGCCGCGGACAAAAGCCGGCGGTTGTCCTGTGCGATCGAGGCACCGTCGACGGCGCCGTATACTGGCCGGGACCTGGCGAACTCTGGCCGGAAGTCGGCACCACGCTGGATGCAGAGCTACGGTGGCATGCGCTAGCGTCATTACCAATTCAATTGCTGTTGGGATGTCGCGAGCTCGATTCGTGCGCTAATAATTCGCGGGACAATCAGCGAACCGCAGAAGGCAGCTGTGGTTCAAGGTCTTTGTTTGGGGAAATCTGGAGCGTCGTCGAGAAAGGGCGTGGTGCGGTATGGCCACAGTGCAGGAAGAGATCCTGAACACGTTCTACGCGAAGCTGACTAAATCGGAATCGATCGACGAACCAACGATCGATGCGCTTCGCAAGACGTTGACATCCACGAAGAAATTAAAGGCGGATGACCTCGTGGTCATCCTTGCGAACACTCCGACGAGTGGCAGGCCATGATTCAGATCGACTCGATCGACATCCGCGAGATGCGCGGAATCCGGACGCTCGAGATCTCGCCCGGCCGCAAGAGCTTTGTCATCTCGGGACCGAATGGCTCCGGTAAAAGCGGCGTCGTCGACGCGATCCAATTCGGTCTTACGGGAGATATCTCGCGCCTCTCGGGCAAGGGGACCGGCGGATTGACGGTGCAGCGTCACGGGCCGCATGTCGAGAAGCGCGATGATCCAGAAGCGGCGGAAGTGTCACTCCGGGTCTTCGTGCCTGAAACCAGCAAGACCGTCGTCCTCAAGCGCAATGTGAAGACCGCGAAAACCTTCACGCTTACGCCAGAAGATGCGAAGGTCAGAGCTGTTCTCGAAGATGTCGCGCAGCATCCGGAACTGACGCTCTCGCGCCGCGAGATCATCAAATACATCCTCGTCGAGGCAGGCGAGCGTTCCAAGGAAATCCAGGCGCTGTTGAAGCTGGATGACGTGGGAAACATCCGCAGCGCTCTGCAGACAGCCAGGAACAAGCTGTCCTCCGCGCACACTACCGCTCAAAAGGATCTCGGCAACGCAGAGGACGCGTTGCGCCGTCATCTCGACATCAAGAATCTGTCGGACAAGGACATCCTCGCAGCCGTCAATCCGCAGCGCAAGGTTCTTGGTCTTGCGCAGATTCGGGAATTCACCACCGACACGATCTTGAATGCTGGCGTTCTGGAAGGCGGTGCGCAACCTGCCTTCCACAAGCAGTCGGCGCTTCGTGATGTGGGTGCGCTACGCGTCGCGCAAGTCGGCTTCGGTGGGCTTGGAAAACGAGAAGTCGCGGCGCTCTTGACGGATATCGCGACTCTCGAATCCGATCCTGAATTGCTTCAGGCCATCACGCGCCGCGCGTTTGTCGAGCGTGGGTTGTCGCTCGTCGATGGTCCGCTTTGTCCCCTCTGCGACACGGAATGGGACGACGTACAGCATCTCAAGGGGCACCTTCAGGCCAAGCTGGCAAAGTTCAAGGAAGCCGAAGCGCTCCAACAGCGGCTCCTGAAGAACGCTGCTGACATCGCCCATCACGCTCGCCAGCTGGTGGCGCTGATCGCGGCCGTGCAGGCTCTCGCAAAGGCTGAGGGGCCGCCGGATTTTGCCGCGGATCTCGCCACGTGGTCGGAACGACTGAGCTCGCTGGCGATGTCGTTGGGCACGATCGAAGAGGTCATTGCGCACAAGGCGGATTTCGAAGCGGACTGGATTCGGCCGCCAGCGGCGCTCGGCGAGAAAGTATCGGCGTTCGCGGAGGGTGTGAAGGCAAGGCCCGATCAAAGCGCCTCGGTGGCAGCGCAGACGTTCCTGATGCTCGCACAGGATCGGCTGAATTTGTTGTGCGCCGCACAACGCGCAGAAAGACACGCCTCAGACGCGTCAACGCGCGGACAGGTTGTTTACAAGGCTTACTGTGACGCGATGGAAGAACAAGCTCGAGCCCTCAGAGGGCAAGCTCGATCTCGAAGTCGCCTTTTACGACAAAGGCATGTTCCCGCCGGCGGCGTACCACAGCGAGGGACACCAAGACGGCATGGGTGTCTGTCTCTACCTCGCGCTGATGAAGCGGGTGCTTGGGAAACACTTTAGCTTTGCCGTCCTCGATGACGTCGTGATGTCTGTTGACCAAGGGCACCGCAAACAGTTCTGCGCGTTGCTGAAGACGCGTTTTCCCGATACGCAGTTCATCATCACAACGCACGACAAGGTGTGGGCGAAGCAGATGCAGACCGAGGGCCTCGTCGATTCGAAGGGCGGCATCGTGTTTCACAGCTGGACCGTCCAGACGGGCCCGATTTTCGAGGAGCTCGCCGACGTCTGGGGCCAGATTGATAAGGACCTAGCGAAGCATGACATTTCTGCGGCCGCGGCACGCCTGCGGAGGCATTTGGAGTACATCTCCGCAGAGCTTGCCGATAATCTTGGCGCCAAGCCCGTCTACCGCGGCGATTTCTCCTATGACCTCGGCGATCTGCTGCCCTTCGTGATCGGGCGGCAGGCGGAGCTGCTCAAGCTCGCCGCCAAGTCGGCGCAGGACTGGAAAAACGACGACGCCAAAGCGAAGGTCGACGCGCTCAAGACGACGCGCGCGGAGGTTATGCGCAAGTATGGCGGCGAGAGCTGGGTAGTGAACAGGGCCGTACACTACACGGAATGGGCGGATTTCTCGAAGGCGGAATTCAGGGCGGTCGTCGAGGCGTTCAAGACCCTGCTGCTGCAGTTCCGGTGTCCGAACGCAGGTTGCGACTCTTGGCTGTACGTGACCCCGCGGAAAGGCGATCCGGAAGCGCTCCGCTGCCGCTGTGCAGCGCTCAACCTCAATCTGACAGGGAAATGACCACACGGGCGGCGCGCGTACTTGACCCGGGGACCGTTCGAGAACCATCCTGAAACGGCATGTTGTCCGTACAGCGCGAACTCTCCGCGCTCAAATTCGTCGATGGCCTCTCCGCGCATCTGAAAGACGCCCGTGAGCCGCACAAGGCACTCCGGCATGCGCTCCGCGACACGCGCGACTTCTTCCGGGCTACGCAAGGCTGCATCGCCACGCTCCGCGCAGGCCGTTCGGAAGCCGACGTACTCTTCACGCTACCAAAGCAGACCGACTGGGATCTCGACGTCCTGACGCGCTACATCCGTCACATGCATCCGCCGGTTCAGCGCGACATGCTGATCGGATCGGTAAGGCGGCGCGGCGGCGCATGGGGCGCGATGGCGCTGGTAGGTCCTGGTCGGGATTTCGATCGAGAGGATCGACGTCTGATGACGCGGATCGCGGCCGTCCTGTCAGCCGCAGTTCACCGGATCGACCGCGATCGACTCGCTGGCGTGCGCGATCGGATCGACCGCAAGATCATGGAGCAGATCCATCCGAAGGATCTCTTCTACCAAATCTTCGACGGCATTCGATCGCTAACCCTTTACGATCATTCCTCGGCCCTCCTCATCCGTGAGGAAAACGAGCCGTCGTTGCGTGTAGTGGCGGAACAGATCGCGTGGACAAAGGCCAAGAGCGAGCGGATCGGACTGCGGATTCCCATCACAGATGACACCGCAGCGCTGTTGCAGTCGGAACGGGTATACGGCTTCGATCGCCAGGGGGAAAGCTGGCGGGAATGGACGGATCAGCCGGCGGGCGCGCTTGCGGCGTTGCTCGACTACAACCACACCGATAACGTCGCGGAGGGCGAGAACGTTCGCGAAGCGTCGATGCTGTGTGCGCCGTTGGTCACACGGGACGGTCTCGTCGGCGTTCTGAAGATCGCGGCGCGTTACCCGGAGCAGCTCAAACCGTTCGACGCCGAGCTGGTCGAGCATTTTCGTTCTCAGGCGGCCATTGCCATCCAGAACCTGCATCGCACGGAGTCGCTCCGCGCCCGCGTCTTGACAGCGGAGCGCAAGCACGCGATGGCCGACCTCGCGCGCAGCGTCTCACACGATCTGAACAACGCGCTCGGGGCGATGCTGCCGCTGATCCAGCAGATGCAGGCGGACCTTCGCAGCGGCGCGCTCGCACCGAACGTGTTCGCGGAAGATCTCGAGCACGTACAGAAGTCTCTCCAGGTCTGCCGGCGGATCTTTGGAGGAATGCTGACGTTTTCGCGGAATGCGGCGCGCCGGAGCGGTTATGGACAGGTGCGGCGCGCCATCGAAACGGCGTCGGCTATCCTCAAGTACGGCATGAGCCGGAGCGCAATCGAGCTGCACGTGAACGTACCGGACGACATTCCGGAAGTCGCGTGCAGCCAGAGCGATCTCGAACAGGTGTTTCTCAACCTGCTCACCAACGCACGCGAGGCGACGCCGCGCGGCGGCCGGATCATGGTTACCGTGCGCTCTTCGGATCGCATTATCGAAATCTCGGTCGCCGATACCGGATGCGGGATTCCTGAGGAAAATCTGCCGCGGGTGCTCGAGCCGTTCTTCACGACCAAGCCGCACGGCAGCGGCCTCGGCCAGTCAATCTGCCGCTCGGTTCTCTGGGAAGTCGACGGCACGCTCACGATTCACAGCGAGCCCGGCAACGGCACCGACGTGCGCGTTCTCGTTCCACAGGCAGTGTCGCTCGAGTACCCGCAGGTGTCATGAAACCGGCACGCATTCTTGTCGTGGACGACGAGCCGGGGATGCTCCGCGCTGTCGAGCGCGTGCTGAGCGAGGACCACCACGTCATTGGCACCCGGTTCTCGTGCGAGGCGTTGTCGATAGCCAGCGAGTTTCATCCCGAGCTTGCGATCGTCGACATCCGGATGCCCGATCTCGACGGCTTCGAGCTGATGGCGCAGCTGAAAGCGCGCTTTCCGGCGCTCGACGTCATCCTGATGACGGGCAGCGTCGATGATCTCGACGAGAAATTCGTGCGGGCCATCCGCAGCGCTGCCTTCTACTTCATCCAGAAGCCGTTCGATCGCGAGGTGCTCAAGACACTCGTGGAACGGTGCGTCGAGTTACGCTGGCGCCGTGAGGACCATCGTCAAAACCTGATTCGGCTGGAAACCGAGATGGCCGAAGCGCGGGCCTTCCAGCAGAGCCTGTTGCCAGATCCCGAAACAATCGTGAATGGCGTGGCCGTCTGCTGCCGATACACGCCATGTTCGGCGCTCGGCGGGGACCTGTACGACTACGCTGCCACGACCGCGGGACGCACTGCCTTGCTGATCGCTGACGTGTCTGGTCACGGTGTATCGGCGGCGATGCTGACCGGCATAGTGAAGAGCGCATTCCATGCGTCGCACGTCGATGGGTTCGAGCCCTTTGCCGTCGTGCAGCGCGTCTCCATGGGACTCGCGGCCTTCAGTCCGGATCGATTCGTCACGCTGGTGGCCGCTCTGATCTCTCCAGACGAACGCCAGCTGCAATATGTGAACGCTGGTCATCCGCCGAGCATTCTGTGGGGAAGCACGCGCGAACCGCTGTGGCTCCATAGCACCGGACCGCTGGTCTCGCCGGTACTGACGAGGTCGACCTGGGAGGCGCCCGTCGTGCGCATGGACGAGGGCGATCACCTTCTGTTGTACACGGACGGCGTCTCGGAAACGCTCGCCGACGATGACGGCCACGCGGAACGGCGGTTCACGGGCACAATCGAGCGGGCTTCGGAAGGCGGAGCCCCGCTGCTCGACGCCATTCTTGCCGACATTCATCACGAGCTGGCCGGGCGGCCGCAACCCGACGATCTCACGCTACTGACCGCGAGCGTGCTCAGCCCGATTAACGCCGAGCGTTTTGGCGCCAGCTGACAGGCGAATTGCGCATGGAATCGGCGGCACCCTGTCGCGTTGAATCACTACGCGAATTGCTGATCGTCCGCAGACGGCCCGTAGATCGCCGGGACCGTTTGATCGTTTATCGTCGCTTGCGATGGATGCGCTCCGTCTCCCGCGACGAGTCCGCCGACCATGCGCGGAACGTCAGCTCCACAGACCCGATCTGTAGAACATCCCCGTCGATCAGCGGATGCGCCGTCGCGATCGGCGTCTGACGTACGCACGTGCCGTTCGTGCTGTTCAGATCCTCCAGCACCACGCGGTTCGTCAGGCTGTCGACATGAATCCGGGCGTGGCGCCGCGAGACGCCGGGTTCATCGAGCCAGATGCTGCACTCCGGGTGGCGGCCGATCACGTTGTCGCCTTCGGACAACGCGAAGGTGCGCTCCTTCCAGACGATCCAGAATCGCGTGCCCGAACGGCGTTCGCGCCGTGGCGCGCGATCGTCATCGACTGCATCGCCGCAAAACGCGTAGCCGATGCCATGGACGGTTCGGATGTACTGCGGGTGCTGTGGATCGTCGCCGAGGGCTCGGCGAATCTCGCCAATCAGGACGTTGAGATTGGCCTCCACCACATACGCGTCCGGCCACACCAATCTGAGCAGTTCGTTCTTCGCCACGACATCCGGCCTGCGCTCGATAAGCGCGCACAAGAGATCGAATGCCTTCGTCGGCAGGTGGACCTCGGTTCCGTCGCGACGTATCTGCCTCGTCTGCGCGTTGACGACAAATGGGCCGAATCGGACGTTCACAACCAAAGACTACAGAACCTTTGGAACTTCCTTAAGACTGGCGTTCGTCACTTTGACGATAGTGTGTCATTGCACATGATTTCGCACCGCCGTCCCCCTGGCGCTGAAGTGGGCAGGAGACCCGCCCGCGATCTCATAGAAGCCGTTCTGGCCAACATGCGGCAAAACATCGAGCCGCTCAAGTACTCCGTGCTGGCTCCGAGCCGCTACGTCGTGTACCTCCATCCCAGCGAATACGGCCGGCTCGAAGGCGTTGTTCCGATTCTCAAGCGGGAAACGGTTCGCGCCCTGAATGAGGCGCTCGAGGCCCTGAACCGCCGGTCGATGTTCGACCGCTACGCGGCGCGAGTGTTCGGCAACTCCGGACCGATGGTGCAGAACGCCGGACGAGACTGGGATGTCGACTTCGTACCAGACCCGGATGGTGACCTGGCCGAGGGCGACATCCTGGTCGACTCAGAGTTGCTCCTGCCAGAAGGGCCTGAGCTTGGCGTGGGCGGTCGGACCCGAAAAATCACGACCGTTCACTCCGGATCCAACACAACATCACGAGAGCGGATCGTCGACCACAAACCACAAGCCTTACAACCGCAGGTGCTCGCGCGGCTGGTCTACCACGACAACGCTGGTCACCATTCGCACGGCATCGTCAAGGACTCGGTCACCATCGGTCGAGGCGGGATCACGTATCCCGTTGACGTCCGAATCATCTCGTCCGTTGACGTGTCACGTGAGCACGCACGGATTCGCCGAGACCCGGAGGCAGGGGGATTCTTTTTGATCGATCTGAGCTCCCTGGGCACGACCCTCAACGGCCGTCATGTGCCCCGCGGATTCGACGACAGCGAGGGGACCAAGCGTGAGAACGGCGTCGAGACGCCGCTGCCGGAGCAGGCGCGCATTGGCCTGGCCGACACCGTTTACATCGATTTCCAGATCTCGCGGTGATACGTTGATGTCGCTGCTTCTTTGGGCTCGCTTCGTGATGCTGTTGGCGCTTGCCGTCGTCGTGGCTTGTTACCTGTGGGTGGATACGGCGGGTGACGCGTAAGGGAGCGCTCACAGTGCGACCTGTCCATGCAATCGCGGCCGCCGGCATGACCAACCCGGGCCTTCAGCGCGAGGTGAACGAGGACCGGTTCTACATCGACGTCGCGCGCGGCGCCTTTGCTGTCATCGACGGCGTCGGAGGACAGGCAGCCGGTGGCAAAGCCGCGGACGTGGCGCTGACCATGCTGCGGACTCGACTCGAGCGTGAGACCGGCCCCGTGGACGAGCGCATCCGCGAATCGATCACGATCGCCAACAACGAGATCCGTCGCCTCGCCTCGACTCGGCCGGAATGGGACGGCATGGCTTGTGTGCTCACGGTGACGGTCGTTGAAGACGGCCACGCCGTTATCGGTCACGTTGGAGACACACGGCTGTACAAGCTGCGAGCCGATGGTATCGAGAAGATCACGCGAGATCACTCACCTGTCGGCGAGCGCGAGGACGCCAACGAGCTTTCCGAAGCAGAGGCGATGCGCCACCCGCGGCGCAATGAGGTCTACCGCGATGTCGGGTCCGAGGTGCACCAGTCCTGCGATCCGGAATTCGTCGACATCCAACGCGTTCCGTTCGAGCCCGATGCAGCGCTGCTGCTTTGCAGCGATGGTCTGACCGACCTCGTGCCCTCGGGCGACATCAAACAGATCGTGAATCGGTGCGCGGGCGATCCCGAAGCCGTGGTGCAGGCGCTTGTCGCTGCGGCCAATGAGGCAGGCGGCAAGGACAATATCACCGCCGTATATGTCGAAGGACAGCGATTCGCGCCTCGCCCGCATGTGCCACCAACAAAAAGCGGCGGGTCCAAACACCAGCAGCGGCTGCGCCACGCCGTGGCAGTGCTCGTTCTGGCGCTGAGTGTTGTTTTCGTCCCTGCGGATGTCACGCAGCCACCGTTCGGTGCAGCTTTCCCACCGACCGCTGTGCGGGTTGACGCGGAAGTCGTGCACCCAACCGAATCCATCAGCGCGGCCATCGCACGTGCGCAGCCAATGTCGCAGGTGATCGTCGAGCCTGGCGAGTACCGCGAGCAGCTGCATCTGAAAGACGGCGTACGGGTGGTCAGCCGCATTCCACGCGGGGCGACGATTCGGCTGCCGGCGACAGCCACGGAAGAGCAGCCCGCCGTTGTCGCCACGGGGCTTCGGTCAGGCGAGCTCGTGGGGTTTCGGATCGTCGGTGATTCGGCAACGCCACTGGGCGTTGGAGTGTTGATTCAGGAATCAGCGGTCTCGATCGTCGACGTCGAAATCATGGGCGCGACGAAGGCCGCGATCTGTTTCGTCGGCGGCTCCAGCGCAGGACTCCTGGCGAGCGAGATTCATGACAATCCTGGGGCAGCGCTAGCCATAGGCGCGGGCGCAGCGCCACGGGTCGCCCACAACACGTTTGTTCGCAATGGCCTCACTGAGCACGCTGCGAGGCCGCTCGTCATCGAACGTGGCGCGCGGCCGAGCTTCCAAAGGAACGTTTTCCACGGCATCCGCGTCGATACCTTCGGCGCATTGGACGATGCCGTGCGGCTCGCCGTGACGCGCGACAACTTTTTTGTAGGGGCGCTGCCGCGTTCTGCGGCCGCGACCGGGACTCGCGAGCGAGGCAAATGATGGCGACGGTCTTCAACAGACTTGGACCGTACGAAATTCTGCAGGAAATCGGCAGGGGCGGCATGGCCGTCGTGTTTCTCGCCCGCGACACGCGGACCGAGTCGCGCGTCGCGCTGAAGCTGGTGCCGCAGGGGACCGACCGGGAGGCACGCGAGGTTCTCGAGGCGGAGCAGTGGGGCGCTGAGCTTCAGAAACAGTTCTGTCAGATCAGCCCGCACGTGCCGTCCGTCTACGAACACGGCCTCGAGGCGCCCTATTTCTACGTGGCAATGGAGTACCTGGACGGAGAAAACCTCTCGGATGTCATCAGTCGTGGTCCCGTTCCGGTCGCACAAGCTGTCGCCAC
>WNGA01016157.1_pt1 | contig 21487 bp, 18 predicted proteins | sample 5400061 | NCBI WGS metagenome assembly WNGA01 (sample SAMN13153366, study PRJNA577476) | soil metagenome | isolation source: 100 cm soil or saprolite under grassland replicate 2 | place: USA:California | collected 2016-06-15
ATCCCACTCAACTGCGCGTTAAGCGGTTCGAAGGCAGAGGCGCAATTACCTCTGCACTCCTCCAAATCTAATCTGACTTCTACGACCAGATGCCAGGAATGTGTGCACCACAAGTCGGGCAGCTGGCTTGAGGAGTGACCTTCACCTGCCGAATGAGATAACCGTAGCGCTCAACGAGCAACTCGTCGCAATCAGGGCAATAGGTATTCTCCCAGCGCCCAACTCGCCCCGGAAGATTGCCCGCGTAGATGTAGCGCAACCCAGCCTCACGACCAATCTCACAAGCTCGAATCAGTTGTTCAGCCGTTGTGTTGGCGTGATCGGTCATGTTGTAGTCCTGGTGAAACGCGGTCACATGCCAGGGGATGTCCGGAGAAATCGAGGCAATGAAATCAGCCGCTTTTCTCAGTTCGTCAGGCGAGTCATTAAAGCCGGGGATAACGAGGGTGACGATCTCTTCCCAGAAAGCTCGCTCGTTCACCATCCTCACGGTGTCCAGAATGTTATCAACTACTCCGCCTAACTGCCGATAGTTTTTGTCGTTCATCGACTTGAGATCGATCTTGTAACAGTCGGTCCACGGCCGCAGATAGTCGAGCACCTGTGGTGTCGCGTTTCCGTTGGAGATAAAAGCAGTACGAAATCCCTCGGGCCGTGCTTTCTTAAAGACATCGACTGCCCACTCCGCGGTAATCAACGGTTCGTTGTAGCTGCTGCCGACCATCGAAGCACCGTAGGCCTTGGCCATCGCTACCAGCCGGTCAGGTGTAACCTGAGTTGGCGTCGTACCAGCCGAGTCATCGCGCAGCGCCTGCGATGTCAACCAGTTTTGGCAGTATGCACAGTGAAGATCACAACCTAACATCCCAAAAGTCAGCGTGTCCGAACCCGGCAGCACATGAAAGAAAGGCTTTTTCTCTGTTGGGTCGGAAGCCAATGCCGCCACGTAGTTTGCTGGAACACGCAGTTGACCGCCTTCATTGAAACGGACTTTGCAGATACCGCGTTTTCCTTGCTTGATGAGACACCGATGACCGCACGCATAACATTTCAAGGCACCGCCGCCAAGGTGTTCGATTAGATCCGGCGCTCCTTCGGTTGTCATTGAATCGAGGAGGTCGGCTAGTGGGGACGATGTAGCGCTAATGGGCATTGCTTATGAGAACCTCACTTGAAGAATTATACTCTTTCGTTGTCCGTGGTCAGTAGTCAGTGGTCAGTTGTTTTCTCTTTGGCTCTGGGTCTTTGACTTCCGTTGTGGCACTCTCTTCCTGAGACCACTACGAAGTAACAAATAACTGAACACTGACGACTGACCACTGACTTTCGTCATTATGATTATCGAAGAAATCACAGTCACGGCCTTCCAACAGCACACTCGCATAGTCGGTTGCGAGAAAACGCGGCGGGCAATCGTTATTGATCCGGGTGATGAAGCCGAAAGAATCTCGCTAAGAATCGATCAGTTAGGTCTGGGCCTTCAGGCGATTGTGATGACACATGCCCATCTGGATCACATCGGCGCCGTGGCGGCCTTGAAGAGATTAAGACCCGAAGCCAAAGTCATCCTGCACCACGCCGATGAATTCATCTACGACGCGTTGCCTCAACAACCGGCATGGATTGGTATTCCTCAGTCCCAGTGGAAAGCGATGGGGATGGATTTCGAACCGCCGCCCAAAGCCGATGACTATTTCCAGGATGGACAAATCTACAGGGTGGGTGAGCTCGGGTTTAGAGTAATCCACACACCAGGGCACACCCCGGGACACATAGTGCTGTTTGAGCCGGCGGAGAAAAAGGTTTTCGTAGGCGATGTACTATTTGCGGGCTCGGTTGGACGGACGGACTTACCTGGCGGCTCATCACAACAGTTAATGGATTCGATTATGAACAAGCTGCTGCCGTTGGGCGACGACGTCGAGGTCTATTCCGGACACGGCCCCACCACTACGATTGGCCGCGAAAGACTGACCAACCCTTTTCTAACCGGGATGTACCAACTGGAGAAGTAACTTAAGCTGTTAGCTTGCGTACGGTTGGTTATGGGAATTGCTCAATGTATGCGTGACCGGCAGGGATTGCCTCGACCACGCAAGCTAACAGCTTGCGTGTTACTGTTTTTTCCCGCCCAGGCGATTAGATTTCAAAGTTTCCCACTTTTCCTTCTGTTCATCGTTAAGCTGACTGGGAAGAGTCTCCACCGGAATATGGTTTATTGAGCAGAAGTACCGCCATAATACAAACCTCACGTCAAACTCGCCCGTCTCTTGGGAAATGGTGTTGTCCACACGTGGCTTCTCTTCCTTACGCTTCATGATCGCTACTATTGCTCCCCACTAAATTTGTCGAGTTAACAGTGTACCAATTTTGGGGCGAATAGTTGACCCGGCAGCTTTGAATTGCGGATTGCGGAGTTCGGATTTAGGAATGGCAGGGTGGGATGGCGCCATTGCAGACGATGAAATCCGCAATCCGCAATCCGAAATTCTTCCTAAGCTTCGGCCTGCGCTAATTCGGCAATGCTTGCCGGACGTCTTCCAAACCCTGTCCAACGGCGGATCGAATCGACCAAAATTATCACCGCGGCGAACATGATGATCGCGGTTAGGAACGTATTGACGTAACCCTGGATTGCGGTGTCGGCTTTCTGCGAGAGGGGCCAGAAGATATCGGTGATCGATTTCCAACCGGCAACAAAAGTGGTTGAGGCTACAAAGGTGAGGGGCACAATCGTGACCCAGGAATACTTTGCTTTGCCCGAGTTGATGATGACAGTTGTGGCCACGCACAAGGCTACTGCCGCAAGCAACTGGTTAGCAATGCCAAACATAGGCCAGATCGTCGAGATCGAACCCGACCAGATAAAGGTAGCCCATGCGGCAACCACTAGAGCTGAGGTAAAGATCGCTCCCGGCTGCCAGTTGGGCTGCTCAAACTTTTGATAAAACCGTCCGCCAAACTCGCCGACCAGAAAGCGCGCGACGCGGGTTCCCGTGTCGATCGTGGTGAGAATGAAGAGCGCTTCAAACATGATGGCGAAGTGATACCAATACTTCATTAGACCACGTAAGCCGGGAATGCCGTCGAAGATCTTGGCGATTCCGAGCGCCAGCGTTACAGCTCCGCCGGTCCTTCCACGTAGATTCTTTTCGCCCGACTCTTGCTCGAGCCTGTCAATCTCCTGCGGCTGGAGATTAAAACCCTGCGCTGAGTGCTCGTCAACCATCCGCGTGTAAGCTGCTTTCTGTGCGTCGGTGCGCTGCGCTGTGTTGATAGCAAAATAGTCTCCAGGAAAAAGCGAGGTCGCGGCGATCAGGGCAACGACCCCCACAACTCCTTCCATCAACATCGCTCCGTAACCGATCATGCGCGCGTCCGTCTCTTTCGATATCATCTTTGGCGTTGTGCCTGACGATATCAGCGCGTGAAAACCACTGATAGCGCCGCAGGCGATTGTGATGAACACGAAGGGATAAAGCTTTCCGGGAATCACCGGTCCGCCACCGTGGGTAAAAGGTGTAAGTGCCGGCATGTTTAAGTTGGGATGAACGAGTATGACGCCCAGAATCAGAAAAGCGATGGTTCCGATCTTGAGGTATGAAGAGAGGTAATCGCGCGGGCAAAGCAACATCCAAACCGGGAGTACTGAAGCGATAAAGCCGTAACCAGCCATCAAGATTGTGACTGTGTTGCGAGACAGTGTCAGCGACGGGCCCAACGATGAGTCGGCAATACGTCCGCCCAGATAAACGGCAAGCAGAAGTCCGATAACTCCGATGATACTTGCTTCCACGATGCGACCCTTACGAAAGCGATACATATAAAGGCCCATGAAGAGAGCGAGGGGAATTGTAAAGCCGACTGTAAATGTTCCCCAGGGCGATTCCGCGAGCGCGTTAACGNCCAAGACCGGCAAGAGCAATTACAACGATAAAAAGAATTGCGACCCCGGCCACGAAGCCAGACAAAGGACTGATTTCCGTTCGCGCGATTTCAGCAAGAGATTTTCCCTGGCGCCGAACGCTGGCGACCAGGATCATGAAATCGTGGACAGCGCCCCCAAGGCACACACCAATCACCAGCCACAACAAGCCCGGCAGAAAACCGAACTGTGCTGCCAACACCGGCCCTATCAACGGACCGGCGCCAGAGATGGCAGCGAAATGATGACCAAATAACACCCATTTATTCGTCGGACAGTAATTGTGTCCATCGTTCATCGTCTGCGATGGCACCGGGCGCGCGGGATCAAGTGCGAGAACCTTGGCGGCTATGAATGCCGAGTAATAGCGATAGGCAATCGCCATCACACACAACGAGCCGACGATGATTGGAAGAGCGTTCATAAGCAAGCCTTGATGAGATTCACAGCTTAAACCTATCGGAGCGTTATCGACGAGTAAAGCCACCACACGCCACTACAGTCCGTTTGGAGGAACGGTGCTACTAATTTTGGAGTGCGCTGGCCTGGCTGGCCTGGCAGCGCTTTGACCTCGGTTCGTAAGTTACTTGCGCTCGTGAAATCCTACTCAGGCCAAACCGGTTGATTCGCAGTTGACTGGCAGGGGGCAACGGGCCAAAGCGGCGCCAGGCCGCCGCACTCCAAAAGCTAGCCGCTACGGCTTGATTTCGGTTGTCTGGTTCCCATAATTACACCGATGATCGCAAAAACCAATCCGAGTGCCAGACAAGCCAATGCAAACATCGCGCGTTTGCTGCCCACTGCAGTCATTTCGGCGTAGAGCTCGCTGAAGCTGGCACCGTGCGGACTTACCAACAGGCCCATAGCTGCAAGAAAGGATCCGATCGCCAGCATCGAAAGCCAGCTCTCGGTTTTGCTCGACCGTCCGGACTTTCGTCCCAATTCACTGCCGGCATACCCGTAGGAAAGATAGACCGAAAGACCCAACATCAGCCATGCGACAAAGCGCCACCAGGAGGTGGGCGGCAGGTAATACATCAAAAACAGACACGACACTGCGCCCATCATTGGCAATAGCCACGGACCAAAGGGTACTCTGAACGGCCGCGGCCGCGCGGGATCCTTGTAACGCAGAATGGTGATCCCGATACATACCAGCACGAAGGCGAAGAGCGTTCCGATGTTTGTCAGGTCGACCATCTCATCGATACTCATCACCGCGGCGAACCCGCCGACAATCACGCCCGTCAGAATCGTTGTCACATGCGGTGTCTTAAACTTCGGATGGACCTTTGCAAAAACGGGCGGCAGCAAACCATCGCGGGCAATGGAAAAGAAGATGCGCGGCTGGCCCAGTTGAAATACCAACAACACAGCGGTGTGCGCAACGACTGAGCCGAAGGCCACTATACCAGTAGCCCATGTTGCACCGGGTGCTGCGTGCTCCAGAGCCATCGTCAAGGGTTCTGCCTGTTCAGTTGCCAGACGCCGAACCAGCTCTTGGTAGGGGATCAAACCCGTAAAGACTGCGGCCACGACGACATAGAAAATTGTGCAGATGATCAGGGATGCGATGATGCCGATAGGCAGATCTCTGGAAGGATTCTTTGTCTCTTCAGCCACGGTCGATACCGCGTCAAAGCCGATATAGGCAAAGAACACCACGGCGGCCCCGGCCAGCGTTCCAGCCCATCCATTTGGCTGAAACGGATGCCAATTCTTCTCCATATTCGTCGGAGAGACGAAGTAAATCGCGACGGAGATAAAAAAGAGCAACACCAGGATCTTTATTCCCACCATCACCGCATTGAACTCAGCAGATTCCTTGATGCCCCACACCAGGACGATCGTAATTAACGCGACGATGCCCAGAGCCAGCAGATTGAAAACTATGGGAATTCCGAAAACATGTGGGGCACTCTCGACCAGTCCCGGTATCTTCCTGGCGGTTCGAAAGTCAGTTGAGAGCCACTGCGGAATATCAACGCCGAGGGCATCGTGTATGAAGGTTCGAAAGTAGTTGGCCCAGCTAATCGCCACTGCCACGTTGCCAATCGCATACTCAAGAATCAAGTCCCAGCCGATTATCCACGCAACGAGTTCGCCCATTGTTGCGTAGGAATAGGTGTAGGCTGAACCGGAGATTGGCACCATCGCCGCCATTTCCGCGTAACAAAGGGCAGTAAAAGCACATACAATCGCTGTTATGGCAAATGAGAGCATCAACGATGGACCAGCACCTGGCCTGGCAGCGTCGCCGGCCGCGGCGGTGCCCACGGTGGCAAAGATGCCGGCGCCGATGATTGCTCCGATGCCAAGCAACGTTACATTAAGTGCGCCAAGGGACCTTTTCAGTGACCGCGTTTCGTCACCTAATTGCGCCAAGATGTCGTCAAGGTTTTTTGTGCGAAAGAGTCCTCGTAGCACGGTTTCGCCTCCGAAATCGATCGAGATATATCTTGCACTTGTTATTGCCGTCGGCCGATGGAAATTGCGTGCGGAGTGTGGCACGGAATCAGCCGAAAGGTAAAGTTTTAATTGAAGTGATGGATGCCGGCAACGCCGAGGTTAAGTTGTTGATAACACGCGCTCAGCGTCTCCTGTCGGGTTTGATCATCTCGGCCACGGATACTCTGAAGCGTTTATGGCGTTTCGTGTGTTAGCCTAAAAAGTCGCGACAAGGCGTGCCAATGTTGCATAACTTTTCAATTTTGCCCCTGCCATGTTTTCTTGTTAGACTCCGCGGCAACCGGGTCAATCTAGATGGATGCCATCGCTAAATTCGAAACGCTGAATACGAGCTATGTGAATCTTTCCGCGCTCATTCATTACTTGCGCGAGCGTAACTTCACCGGCCGCCTGAGAGTCGCTCTGGATCAGTATGAGGCGGATGTTTTTATGTATGGCTCGTCGGCTCCGAGCGTGTGGGAGAGCAATCGCGCCAGCGGGCTCGAGGCACAGGGTGAGGCTGCGATGGAACGCTTGATGGTCCGCGCACGCGAACCGGGCGGTGTAATCACCGTCTACGAAAATTCAGAGTTAAAGAGCGCTCCGATAATTCCACATGATCGGCCGACGACAACCGTTGCTGCGCAGGCAAAGCCCGCTAAGCGCGAGCCGTCCCTCGAGTCTGAAGGGTTTGACGGTCTGCTTCTTGTAACAGCTGATTTGCTCGGCGCAGTTGAGCGGGCAGTGCAAAGCATTGGAATCGAATTCGCTGATCTCTTTCGAGCCATAAGACTCGAATTGGGTGACGAGTATCCATTCCTGGATCCGACTCTGGGTGGGTTTGAATACTCAAGTGGCGTCGTCACGATGCGGGCGCGCCCCAGCAGGGCGGCTTACACAAACGCTATGACTGAATCCCTCCGCCGGGTCGTAAACAAAGTTGCAAGTGGCAACAAGGGTGCAAGGTTTCGTGAACGAGCCGCGTTGGAGTTGGCTATCGCCGCGCGGCGACACGTAAATGACCTGGGCAAGATCGCTTCAAGACTCGATCAAATCGCAGGTACCCGCGTTCTTTGATCTTGGGCCTTTGGTCTTGGGTCTTTACGATAACAAATCTCCCGAGACTGGAAACTCAAATACCCAAGGCCAAAGTCCAAAGGCCGTAGTGGGCTGGTCGAAAGTTATGACGAATAACTGACGATTTTACGATGTATCCGTTCAAGAGCATCTTATTTCCGACCGATTTTTCCGCGCATGCCCGCGCTGCCCTAAAATATGCTGCTGCCTTCGCACATAGCGGCGGTGGGCGAATCGTGCTGTTCAGCGTCCAGAGTGCAAGGGTACCGGCAAACCTGCTCACTCTGCCGGAGCGTGTTTTTGAAGATCAGGAAAACAAGTGGCTGTTGCAAATAAGGGCCGAAGTGAGAGCGTTGCTCGCGGATCCACTTTTCGACGGTCTCGAGGTTGAGCCCGTTATTGTTGAAGGTGAACCGGCGCCGGAAATTGCGCGGGCCGTAATGAAGTACGGTATTGATCTTGTGACAGTTGTGACCCACGGCCGCAAGGGCCTGACGCGAGCGCTGTGGGGTTCGACCGCGGAAGAGATCATTGCCGAAGCTCCCTGCCCCGTTTTGACTATCCGCCCGCCGCAGCATGATTTCGTTCAACATAAAGGGGGCCGCACCGAGATCCTTTTGAATCGAGTCTTGCTTTCGACTAACTTCCGACCTTCATCTGCTGCGGCAACTCAAGTTGCCACCCAACTCGCAAACCAGACGGGCGCCGAACTGCATGCGGTGTACGTTATCGGAGATTACCTCGAACAGATTTCGGTGATGTTCCCGGAAGGCGGTCTAACAGCTTTGTCGCGTTTGCGCAGCTACGTTCAAGAACGGATGGCCAAATTTCGTCGAGACGACGCAGCCCGGGCAATCACTCATATTTCGGAAGGTCGACCCTATGAGGAGATTGTGCGTTTGGCCGTGGAGAAAGATGCTGATCTGATAATCATTGGCACCAATGTTCACGCCTCACTATTTGGAGGAGCTCCGGTGCTCGGCTCGGAGATAGAACGTGTTGTGAGGAATGCTCCCTGTCCCGTACTCTGCGTTCCCGCAAGCAAGGTCGTCACTCCGCTTCCGGCGCTTGTGGCGCAACCTGTACCGTCGACTTGAGACGGCACAGGCAGTAGGCAGTAGGCAGTAGGCAGTAGGCAGTAGGCAGTAGGCAGTAGGCAGTAGACGTTTTACTTTATTGACCTAAAGGCAAGAACTTTCTCGGGTCGAAATCATTCCGGAAGGCCTTCGACCGACGTCCTCGTATGCCACGATCAAATCGTGTCGCCTTTGCTGCGAGAGATGTAGCTGCAATACCTGGCTTCACCCCGTTAGGGTTCCATGTTTATAGCTCGTGACTCCCTCCCCTCCGGCGCCGTTCGGAGGAGCGGAACTTAAGTAGACCGATACTCTTTCGGAACGTTCCGCTCCTCCGAACGGCGCAAGGTATCCTGTGATCTTTCGGATCTATAAACATCTCACTTCTACCGGAGTGAAAACGGAGTCCAACTCTGAACCTAGATGCTTGCCTGCTGCCTTCTGGCTTCTACAGATTCACTACTGCTTATGCTCCACCGGCAGACCCGCGCCTTGCCAAGCAGCATAACCGCCCAGTAAAGCGCCTGAGTTTTCGTAACCTTGTGCTTTTATTGTGGCCACCGAACTGGCGGAGGTATGTTCGTTTGGTCAAGAACAGTACGTAACGATTGTCTTATTCTTCGGTAGCTCGCTGAGATGATTCTGAATCTCGGTCATAGGAATCAGCTTGGCGCCTTTAATGTGGCCTTGATCGTATGCCGCCTGATTACGCACATCAATGACTACCGCTTGACCCTTTGCCAGCAAATCCTGTAGCTCCTGCACGGTCACTCGCCGAATCCCGTCACTGGGAGGGGGCTGAACCGGGATGGCTTTTTTGGCCGCGGCAATCTCCGCCGGTTTTTGTTCAGCAGAATTACAAGCGCTAATAATAACGGCGACGAACAGAATCATCGCCGGAAGATAACGAGGAAGACGCATCGAATGTAACCTCAGGAATAAGAACAAAATGAACGTAGCGTAGGCTCAGAACCTCTGCGGCTGATATGTTACCTGCGCCCGTCTTTGTCAACGCTATTTGCCGGTCTCGGTCTCAAAGCCCGCCTTAACCATGCCATCGTAGCCGCCCAAAACCGCAGCGGCGTTCTTGATACCTTTCTCGTTGAGTTGCAGCACCGCACCGGCGCTCGAATGCTCCGCCGGTCAAGAGCAATACGTGGCAATCAATTTGTCGCGTGGTAAGTCACCTGCACGGTTGCCAATCTCCGAGGCTGGAATCGATCTGGCGCCTTTGATATGCCCGGCTTTATAAGCTTCTTCACTGCGCACATCCACTACGATAGCTTGATTTTTCTTTATCAACTCTCGCAAATCTGCAGGGGTGATGCGGCGCGCTCCCTCGGAGGTCTGTGGGCCCTTTGCTGCCGCACCAGGCGTAAGCAGCGCGGCCGAAAGAAATCCGAATGAAGTTAATATCAGTAGCCAGGGAAAGGTGAATCTTTTCATTTTGGGGTCGTCTCCGAGGAAGTAACACATCACACTTAACTTCTAGCATTTTTCGTTATGGTTTCGCAAAGAGACTCGGTGGACGGCGTTTTTGGGGCTGACTCGCAAAGTCAATCTGCTGTGCTTTCTCGGCAAAATGGCGGATTCTTGTCTTTCTGCGTGCATCTTTCAGCAAAGACGTCATGGACAGAGAATCTAACGAACGGCCTTCCCGCCTCGCAAACATTCTATTGATTTCGGGGCAGGTGGTACAATATGGCCGCCTCAAGCATCATGCGATGAAAGATGACCCGCACAGCATCCCACCCGAGACCGCATTTCGAACGCGGACGCTGTGGAACTGCGCAAAAATAACCGCTGCCTGTCTTCTGATTACGCTCTTTTCCGCACTGGTTGGCGCGCAATCCGGCAGGCGCTTGGCCAAAGCCCCCGGCAGTACCCCTGAAGCAACGCCAGAACCAAAGCCTGACCCGAAGAGTGCGAGCGTGGAAAAACCAAAGGTGTCAATAACTCTCGGCATCAACGGCCACGAAATGTTCGCTAATGTCCCGATTTACTTTTATGACTCGGTTCTGGCGAGCTGCGGCGATAGACTTCGCGCCGCACCCTCGGTCACGCTTGACGTCTCTGGCCGAGACATGAATCGCGCCGATGCGATTCGCCTGGCCAAGGCTCAGAAGGAAGGTTTTGTCGCCTTTCTCGAGCTTCGAACCGACGGGACGGCAGCCGCCGTTCAAAACAATAACTACGACGAACTTTATCTTGAATATTTCGTCTTCGCCCCGGAAACCGCGAAGACTGTAACTTCGGGCAGAGCGTATCAACAGGTATACAAGAACCGCGGCGTCATCATGAATCCAAAAACATCCGGTCGAAACTCAACTGTGTATACCGAGCAGTTGTTGAAGCAAGCCGCGCGCGATGCAGCGGACCGCATCCTGTCGGCGCTCCGCCTCGTCTTACCGAACAGCACCCTCCCTGGCTTTTAATGAGCGGCCACCGTCTCCCCCGTCTCATAAATCCGGTCAATTACCGAACGATACTTTTCGTCGATCACTCGCCGTTTCACCTTGAGGGTTGGGGTCAGCTCGCCGCTCTCGATAGTGAATTCGTTTTCCAGCAGGGCGACCTTCTTGACGCGCTCATATTGCGCCAGGCCGGTAGTCTGCTCAGCGACTTGTCGTTCAAATAGATCAATGATGCGCGGGTGCTGACAAAGCTCGGCACGACTTTGCCATTTGATGTCCTTTAACTGCGCGTACGATTCGATCAACTCCCAGCTCGGCACAATCAGGGCCGCTGGGAACCTGCGTTCGTTGCCAATCAAAACAACCTGATTCACAAAACGGGAGCCCTTGATCATCTGCTCGATTGGTTGAGGTGCAATGTATTTGCCGCCTGAGGTTTTGAATAATTCTTTTTTGCGATCGGTGATCCGTAGAAAACCATCTTCATCAATCTTTCCGATGTCGCCGGTCTTAAACCAGCCGTCGGCAGTAAAGACCTCTCTCGTTGCTTCGGGTTTGTGATAGTAGCCGCGCATGATATTAGGACCGCGGGCTTCAATCTCGCCATCGGGCGCCACTCTGACCTGAACATTACGTATCGGTTTTCCTACAGTTCCGATTCGGTTTTCGTCTAGCACGCAAGAGGTGATGACGGGTGAAGTCTCAGTCAGTCCGTAGCCCTGGATTATGGGAATACCGGCCCCCAGGTAAAGCAGACCCAGTTCTTCCGGCAAGGCTGCACCACCAGACACGAGCAACCGGATGCGACCACCGAACGCTTTCTTCCAGCGCGAAAAGACCAACCGCGATGCCAGCTTATGCTGGAGTCTTAGCCATGTGGAGGGTTTGCGCCGATAAATCAGGTGCTGCGCGTAGGTTTTTGCGAGCTCGACGGCCCAGGCCAGCAAAGCAACGTTAATTTTGCCCTCGGCGGCCGCGCGTTCCTTGATTCGCGCATATATCTTTTCGAAGATGCGTGGTACGCCCACGAGAATCGTTGGCGATACCTCGCGCAAGTTTGGTCCGATTTTCTCAATCGATTCGGAGTAGTAAACCGCCATGCCGCGATAGAGGTACATATACATCGCCTGGCGCTCGAAGACATGCGAAAGGGGCAGGACAGAAAGCGCGGTGTCTTCTTCCGTGAAAGAAAGCTGACTGGACGAATCGACCAGGTTGGACACCAGATTTGAATGCGTCAGCATCACACCCTTGGGTTCACCAGTAGTGCCCGAAGTGTAAATCAGAGTGGCGAGATCCTCGGGCTTCGTGTTGTGGGCCAACTCAGGTCCCGGCTGATCGCGTTCCAACTCGAGCCCGAGTCGTTCAAGCTCAGCCAGGGTCTTTACCGCGTCGTTCAAATCATGGGACTCAAAAAAGACTAGTTGCTCGACGCTTGGACAATCTTTGAGTACCGCAGCTAACCCCTGATACTTCTTCTGATCGCTGAGCACAAGCACACGCGCACCTGAGTCATTCAGAATGTAGCGTACTTGCGGCGGGGTGAGCGTGGGATAGATCGGCACATCGACTGCGCCCAGGAACATGCAACCGGCATCGGTAAGGGTCCATTCAGGGCGACTTTCAGAGAGTATCGCGATGCGATCGCCGGGTCGAATGCCCATGGAATATAGGCCCCCGGCAATGCGCCGCGCTCGCGCCATCATTTCATCAGATGAAATAGGTACCCAGGCATCACCAATCTTGTAGTTGAGCGTGTCGGGCCTTTTGTAGCGGCGTTCGACCAGCTCGAATACCTCGACGAGGGTGCTTGGTTCATCAGAGGGCAGACGCACACGGGCGGGAGCCAGGACAGCGGACTCCGATGTTTTTTCCGTAACGGGGTTCACTTCGCGCCAACCCCGTTCAGAAAAATGTCGAGCACTTGATCGGCCATCGGTGCGAGTTTGTAGCGTCGCTTGGAAAGGATCCAATTAGTGGCCATCTCATCGAGGGCGCCGAAAAGAATCTTCGCTACCACTTTGGCATTCAACTCGGGGCGGAACACGCCAGCTTGTTGTCCTTGTTCAAAGGTCAGACGAATCAGCTCGAGATATTCAGCGAAACCCGCCGCCGAAAACTCTTCCATGAATTTAGTCGAGCCGCGGAGCTCAACCTGGAAAACGACAGCCAGATCTCGATCTGCGCCCAAACGTTCGAGGTGTAGAAGTGCAATCCGCCGCAGCTTCTCTCTCGGATCCGTTATATCGGCAAGTTGTTTCTTACCGTCTGCTATTGCCTTCTCCATGCTGCGGTCAAAGATTGAATGAAGTATCTCTTCCTTGCTCTTGAAATATAGATACACGGTACCATCGGCGACCCCGGCCTCCCGAGCTATATCGGCCACCTTGGAATTGAAATAGCCGTTATTCGCAAAGACGCGAATGGCAGCACGAAGGATGGCGGAGTGCTTGTCAGGGACGACCGCCCGAGTTGAGTTTAGTGAACCAGCGGAACGCATAGACCGATAACTGTGACTGCTGCTCAGAAGAATGAATGAACAGTCACTCATTCAGTCGATAGCCTACCGGGTGTGCAGTATTTTCGCAATAGGCCCGCGGATAACGGGTGGTGAAACCAAAATGAGAATCCTTGCGGTCAACTATCTGCGGGAGGTAGAGCGTCTCGCTCGTCAGTAAGTGGCGGTTCTTTTGGGTTTAGTTGCGCCGGCTCGATTCGAAGTTCGTGTACCGGCCGAGAGGTCTTAATACCGCGATCACGGAACAATTTAGCTATTCGGTAGTTTATATCGCTCCTGATTTGAGAATGATGACGCGGCTCACGGGTCCATACCAGCAGACGAAAGTCGAGCGAGTAGTCGCCAAACTTCAGGAACTGAACTTTTGGTGGTGGGTCGCTTAACACCTTGTCGACGCCCTGTGCGGCAAGCAAAAGTGTTTCTGTCACAAGATCAATATCAGAATCCGGGTCAACGCCGATAGCTATTGAAATCCTCGCCCTGGGATCTCCGTAGGACCAGTTGACTACGCGCTGAGTGACGAGCTTTGAGTTTGGAACGATGATGGCGATGCGATCGTTCGTGTTCACGATGGTCGTGCGCAGCTTGATACGTTGCACATCGCCTTCGTCATCTCCGATTGTGATGCGATCATTGACTCGAATCGGCCGTTCGAAGAGTAGGATGAAACCGGATGCAATATCAGCAGCGATGTATTGCAAGCCAAAGCCTATTCCGACGGAAAGGGCTGTGAAGATCACAGCAAGAGAAGTGAGATTAATATCGAAGGCGATTTGCAGGAAAAGAAGGACTCCGACTGTTGTCAGGAAATACTTCGCCAGACGAACAATCGTGTAGCGGAGTCCAGGATCAATGTTTTTACGTTTGGCAAGCCGGCGTTCAAGAAGAGAACTAAAAAAGCGAGCCAGGAACAGCGCCAGCATCAAGACAAGAAAGCCTTCAACGAGAGTCGCTGCCGATACGGTGATCTTTCCGAAGGTGAATTGCTTTATCAGGTACGACCATATTCGTCTGGGCACGTTCCACCCATCCTGCCACAGAAGCAGCGCAGCCAAGTTCTTCTTGAGTATGATGAATAAGACGTTCAACGTCGCTTGCCAAAAACCATTTAGCCGTGCGTGCGCCGTGGGACGCGCGAACGGCTTGGACAACCAAAAATCTCACAGACCCAAAAAACCGCGTTCACATTTACGCTAGCATGAGGGTTGTCAAAACTATATAAGCTCGATTGCGCAGCGTCAAAGTATGAAACTGTTGGGGTCGTGTAAAACCGATCCACGAAATTACACAAAATCTTACTAAATACCATATCGTGGCAGTTCGTTTTTTTCGTGTTATTTCGTGGATCAGCTTTGTTGGGCCGGAGCCATCTCAAATTAGGACAACACCAACTGGTTGCCAGAACTATGGCCCCGAATCATCTCCACCGCAGCGGTCAGTTCTTAGGTAGCCTCTGTTCGTTTACCTGTTCTGCCGTGAGAGTCAGTAGGGTTTGCCAGCAGCACTCGCAAACAGATGTATCCGAATCCCAGAAGTACTCCGTATATCAACGTTACTGAGAAGGTGCGGGAATGAGAGGCCGGATGTACCAACCCGTCAGCGATGTCAAACAGTATGGTTGGACGCTAGAGAGCCACTCCCAAGACCTCGCGGAATCTCGAGCGATAGTTGCGGGTCAACGTTAATTGAGTTCCGTTGCGTAGAGTCACCAGATAGTCTCCATGTAAATAGTGCTGCAGCTCTCTGATTTGATCAATCTGCACGATCACTGATCGACGGTTTTTTCCAGCTCCGTAAAATCCATGTGTCCCTCAGCGTCAATTAGTATTTGATAACAGACCAGGCAGAAGGGTATTGGATGTGATTAGCGGCTATGTACCCGATTAGCATTTTCAGGTGTAGTGCGTGGATCTGCGCGCCCAGTCACGCTTGCCGCGCGGTGTGAGTAGTGATCGAGCCGCACGGCAGAACAACCTTAACCACTTAGCTGGAATCGTTCGGTCGGATTCTATTAAACTGCGCTCCTGATATTGATCATCACCATCAAGGAGAACTCAGATGCCTGACACTGAAGACATGCGTTGGTTCAAGCAAACTTTTCACACCAAGATCGAACCTGCGCTTCAAGGTTCACCCTTCACCCTGGACCTACTCACAGCGTTGGCCTGCCAGGAAACAGGTGAAGTCTGGCCAATCTTGCGCTTGCAGCAGCTCAGCCTTGAGAGGATTCTGGAGTTGTGTGTTGGCGACACGCTCGATTCAGACAAGGGGCGCTCTGCCTTCCCGAAAACCAAGGCGGATCTGAGTCACATTGTAGGGGTGTCCCTCCGTGGGCACCCCTCGATTGGGTACAGGCTTCCTGGGAAAGGTTAAAGCAATAGGGGCCATCTTTGTTCGTCGGGCGCTCGTACTGAGAGGAGGGGTGCCACGGAGGGACACCCCTACAGGTTTCCGCCGCCTGATTCGTTAGGGGCCAGCGTTAGTTTATCTTGAATGACGAGGATCAGTGGCTCATTGCATATATGAGGACGTTGATCCCGACCTTGTAGGCCGGCAAACCATACTTCACCGGATAGCGTGGATCGTTGATCCATTCCCATGCGTCGCCTAAATCGCAGTTGCGCGAGATGAAGGCCACCATTCGTCCGTTCTTGTCTTCAATGCCCATGTAATGCGGAACAATACCACCCTTCTCAGATGTCTCTCCTCGCAACGCATTAAAAAAGTTGGGCACCTGGACCACTTCCTCTACATCGAGATAAGAATGGAAAATCGGATGGGTCAAGGGCAGGTCCTTGATCTCGTACTCGGGCAGCACCTTGTGAAATTGTTCCTGGACATTATCCCATTCATACTCGCCCCAGAAATCGTCGAAGAAGATGAACCCACCGCGCATGATGTACTCACGCAGACGTGCCGCTTGTTCAGTTGATAAATCGAGAAAGCCGGGTTCGACGAAGTAAATCAGCGGGTAGTCGAAGATTCGATCATCCATGATCGGAATCTGTTCCGGCCGCGGTGCAATCTTCAAGTTTGTTCCGGCCCACTCGCGTAAACCGACGATGAAGTTGTTGTCCGCGTTTGGGTAGTCAGTGGCCCATGTGCCGCCCCGGCGGCCTCTGAACGGCGAGTCGTAGATGGTCCGCACGAATGTGTATTCACCGAAGGATGGGCCAGTCTCCTCAACCGTTGGGCGGTCAGACATTTGGGGAGGAAAATTTCCGAGGCCCCTCGGGCGCCGCTGGGCGGTGATCGGAATCAGAACGAGGGATAAGAGGAGTGCTGCGAGCAATGCTTTTGGCGCGCGGTGCGATGAACGGCGCAGACTGCCGTTAAGTAGTAAACGGATTTTTCCCTGAAGCTTGAACATCTGCCGCCCCAGAACAGTATCTAATTCTCATTCTCACCCGGTTTCAGCCGGGTGTAGAATGAGACGAAGATCGAAACTCAACAGCCACAACTGAAGTCTGTGCCGCTACTGCCGTGGTCGGCCGTTTGAAAGCCGTCGATAGTATTCCTCTACGGCCTTGCGATATTGTTCAGGTGCGGTGCCTTCATCGCGCAGGCGCAAATTTGTTTGTCCCCGCTGCTGCAGTTGCCTGCTCAATTCAAGCTCAAGTTGACGCAGAGGTTCGACTACGTTCTCCTTCAAAGCTGCCGCTGTTCGCGCGTCACCTTCCATCCGGCCGTCAGCGAAGCGCTTGAGGTACTCGATAACGTCGCCGAGTCGTCCCACTGGTCCAACGGTTGAACCCCAATCACGGCGCAAGCCTTCGGCTTCACGCAGCCCCTCACGGAGTTCTGACATTAGTTGCCGCTCATCACCCCCGTAATTCCCATTCGGACCCCATTGATTTGATCTGCCTGCTTGCCGGCTGCCACCCTGCGGTTGCCCGGATTGTCGTCCGCCGTTTTGGGCGCCACCACCCTGTTCGTCCTGTTGATTTCCTTGCTGTCCTTGTTGCGCCCCCTGCTGTTCTCCGCGTTGAGAACTCTGTCCCTGCTGTCCATCTTGCGAATTGCCCTGTTGTTGTCCTGGCCCACTCCGAGAATTACTTTGTTGCTGTCCGTTGGAGTTGCCATTGCGGCGGGCGCTGTTCTCATCCAGCCGGCGGCGCAGCGAATCGAGGTTATCTGCGAGTTGCCGCGTTCGATCCAGAGCTTCTTCCGCCCCAGATCCTCCGGCGCGACGCGAACTCTGCTCCGCGGACTGCAAGCGTTCCGAGAGATCGTTCAGACTCCGCTCGATCGCACGTTCGTTTGTGCGTGCCGCGTCGAGTTGATTGTTGTTGAGAGCCTGCTTTCCTTCTCGTATGCGATCGGCAACGCGATCACGCGAAAGCGACCCGGCCGCTTCGTTCAACTGACGCGCAACGCGTTGCTGTCCCGAGCCCAGTCCCTGAGCGGATTGTTCAAGGTCCTGCTGCAGCCCGCTGACGGTATCCGCAAGCGCGTCTTTCCTTTCAGCAACCTGTTCTCGGGTTTTCTTTCCGTTTGCATCCTGACTGTTTTGAGCACCGCGTCTCGCTAGATTCTCTACATCGTCGGCTATTGAGCGTTGGCGGGCGGCGGCCTGAGCCGCGCGCTGGCGCAATTCGCTGATCTGCTGGTTGCGTAAGCCCTGTCCCGGCTGGCCCGACGACGATTGTCCATTCATCTGCTGTAACCGGTTTTGTGCCTGACGCAGCCGCTCGAGTGCCCGCTCATTCTGCGCGATCGACTCCCTGGAGTTGCCACGCGAGGATGACTGAGCGCGCTGCATTTCGTCAGCGGTTTGATTGAGCTGCCGTCCCAATTCCTGCATCTGTGCATCGCGACGCTCGCGTGAAAGACGTTCAAGTTCGCGCGCTGCCCGACGCGTCTCGTCTATTAACTCTTGCTGCTGTCGCTGATTGCCTCCACCGCTTGAGCCGTTCGCCGGTTGGCCCTGTTGACGCCGTCGCTGCTCTTCCAACGCCTGTTCCTGCCGGCGCGCTAGTTCTTCAAGCTTGCGCTCAGCTTCAGTTTTCTCCCGTTGCGCCTGTTGACGCTGCGCACGCTGCACGGTCTCGTACTGATTCTTCATCTTATCGAGCTCGAGCTCGAACAGACCTGCAAGCTCCTGCGATTGTTGCTCTCCGCCGGCACCCCCGCCGCTGTTCTGATTGCCAAAGGCCACTTGTACTTCTCGAAAGATGGCATCGGCTGCGAGCAGTCTTTGCAGCGCACGTTGCTCAGGTGGCAGTGCGTCCTTGCCAGATTCTTTCCGCAACGGTGGTGGCGCGCCTTCCATCTCTCGCCCGGCTTGCTTGAGATGCTCGGCCATCTCACCTAACTCTTTTTGGCCCTCTATCTGCTCTCCGAGGCGTCTGCCCATCCGATTAAGAAATTCTAATGTGTCTGAACGCAGTTTCTCTTGTCCGGCAGCAACAGCTTCATAGTCGTCCTTGCGTTCTTGCGGTGTGTACTTATCGCTTTCGCGAACCAAACGATGCGTGGCGGCGATCAAATCCTTTTGGCGCCGCGACAAGGCGTTCTGATCCTGATCCCCGCCTCCACCTTCGCCGCCGCCTTGTTGCTGTGACTGCCGGTACTGCATCTCAAACGGCTTAATCTCAATGAAGTAGATGTCGCTCGTCGTTTCGTTACTCGCGTCGCGAGCCTTGGCGTAATACGAAATGAAATCGCCCGGCTTCAAATTGAACTCTTCGAGAAAGAAAGTGTGGGTGCCAGTTAGCTTCTGGGCCGACTCGCGACTTAACTCCTGCAGGTTGACCTTCTTCTCCTCGCCGCCATTTACTGAGAAGTGCAGGTCAATTGAAACGACACCATAGTCGTCTTCGGCTCGCGCCTGAGTGAAAACTTCTTCGAGATTCGTCGCCTTCTTGTCGCGCCCCGGACGTTCGAAAGAAATTGTTGGGGGCTGGTCCTCAAGAACGGTAATGTCATATTCATTCGAGCCTCGATAGCTCTCACCATCGACGCTAACTAGTTCTATGTAATAGCTGGTGTCAGCCGCAACAGTAACCTCGCCGATGAAATCCGGCCCCTGCGACCGCATCTCAACCTTCCTGCCTTCGGGAAAAACCATGCGAGCCGCGCGTACCTTTCCGGAAAGACGGGCCGTAACCGTAGCGACCGTGCCTTTCAGTGCCGCGATGTCGCCGCCATCCTCGATCGCCTTGGCGTGGAGACGGGTAAAGGCCGGAAAGTTGAGCATCAGATCCAATTGTTTGACATAAGGCAGATCGACCACGGTGAGTTTGAATACGTCAGAGCGGACGCTATTCGACTCGATGAAGTATTCGATTGAATCCTCGATGTTGAAAATCGAGAAGCGAAAATCACTCCTTGCTTTCGCCGGTTCCATAGTCTGACCCTGCCAATCGTTCTTCGACCCGGCCGTACGCGAGAATATTGTCACCATTTGCGAATCGAAGTTCACGAGCGTGGCCAGGATGTCCTGGTCGGAACTCTTGGGAACGCGCGCCGTTCCCGGCTTGACCTTGATACTCATCGCATTGGTGGACGCGAGTGTCGTTGGAGTGACGAGCTGGGCCACGCCTTCCGAAATCTCGCGCGGCCCCCACTTCAACACACCAAGAAAAACCAGAAGACTCAACGCGGCAGCGGCACCGTACATGAGCAATCGTGATCGCCGTATGACGTTACCGAGGCTCAGCGTCGCGGCTAGACGATTAGCATCTGAGTAAAGACGTTTGACGATGGCCGCTGAGACACGCGCGTCGCGCTCTTCACTTGAGTATTCGACCGCGGCGACCAGACGATCGTCAGTACCAGGCGTGTGCTCTTCGATTAACCGGGCGAGACGAGAATCGCTGATCCTTCTCCACAAAGGTCCGACGAGAGCGAAGTAAACGGTCGCCAGCAAAGTAACAAGTGCGCCAAGGCGCAACCCTGGCAACGCACTCTGGTTGTGTCGGTAGCGGTGCGCCGCCCACCCTGTCAACAACAGCATGACGGCAACAACGCAAAAGCAGATGGCAACTCCGCGAAGGGCCACCAACAAGTGGCGGCGCTTCCGAGCCCGGCTAAGCAGGTTGTTCAGATTATTACTTTCGGAGTCCACGACTGCCCCTCAGAATAACTGTAAGATCGTCCTCAGCCAACAAATTGACCTCAAGTTTAGAGTGCAACCTTCAGGTTGCTGCTGGCTAACACACAAGCTAAAGCTAGAACTCTAAACTGAGCTACTGCCAACCATTTTGACCATCCTCGTCCGGTGTGCCAGCAGCGATTCAGTCAGCAGCAACAAAAGAGCAACGAAAAGCAGCGGCCACCAAATCCTCTGCCGGGCTTCGATCTCCTCATTACTCGATTTCCGATTTGCTCCAGAGCCTTCCAGATTTCCGGATCCGCCCGTAACCCCAGCGACGAACTCAGCAAAATTAACCTTCGTGAAGTTACCCTCAGAGCCGTCGAGGTCGACTGCTGTAAAGTCCGGTCGGGTGCTGTACCGCAAGCGATAGAATCCTGGCTCGCGACCTGTTACCAGCAAGTCGCCGTCGGGCGTCAAACGATTCTCCATCACTCGTGAGCCTGCTGGAGAATCAACCGCGGGAGGAGTCCCCTGAAGATCCTTAGTTACCGTAAAGGTCTGGCCCAACTCATACCACGAACTCAGATCCTGCCCTCCCGCATAACGTACCATTTGATGCACGAACGGCAGATAGAGTGGCGTTAACGGCAAATCATTCCAGCTTGCACCCAAAGAAGAAGTAAAAAGTAGAACCCGGCCCTTACCCACATTGGATTCAACGAGTGCGGGGCTGCCGTCTTCATAGCGCGCAAGCACCGTCGCACTTACTCGCGGCTCAGATCGGAAGTAACCGTTAATGTGTGCTGCTGTCAATCGTCCGCCCTGACGGAAAACTTCAAAGATTGGATGATCAAAATTGACATCTGAGATCGCAACGCTTTCGCCCTGCATGGTCTGCGGCTCTCGCAGGACGGCTGGCGAAACGCGCTCAAGCGATCGATTGAAGGCGCCAGCTTCGGTGCGCGGTCCAGTCGAGATTATGAGCTGACC
>WNGA01004131.1_pt1 | contig 21480 bp, 21 predicted proteins | sample 5400061 | NCBI WGS metagenome assembly WNGA01 (sample SAMN13153366, study PRJNA577476) | soil metagenome | isolation source: 100 cm soil or saprolite under grassland replicate 2 | place: USA:California | collected 2016-06-15
CGACACCGTGTCGGGCAAGTCCAAGGTCAGCCGGATGCAGGTCGGTGCGCTGTTCGGTGTCACGCTGGCGGCGCGGGCCGCAGACGTGGACCTGGTCGGCTACGCGGGCGGCTCGTTCGTCCACCCGCTGGCCAAGGGCGGCTCGGTGCTCCGTCAGACCGAGGCGTTCATGCGCCGCTCGGGCGAGGTCGGCCACGGCACCGAGACGTCGGCCGCGCTGCGCACGCACTTCAACGGCCACGCGCGCGTGGTGATCTTCACCGACATGCAGGCGTTCCGCGACTACGGCTGGGCGTACGGCGGCGGCCGTCCGGGCTCCGTGTCCGAGGCGGTTCCGGCGGACGTCCCGGTGTTCGGCGTGAACCTCGGCGGGTACAAGCCGACGTCCCTCGATCTCAGCCAGCCCAACCGGTACGAGATCGGCGGGTTCTCCGACAAGCTGTTCACCATGGTCAGCCTGCTCAGTTCCGGCCGTGACGCGGCCTGGCCCTGGGAGGTATGATCCGGCCGGAGCCTGAAACTGGCGTCCGGCCCCCACGAAGCCCCGGTGTCTCCCCCGTCGCCGGGGCTTCGCCATGTCGTACACTGATCGTGCCTATCCGGGTCATGGTGCCCCTCGTGTTCTGATCCCTCACGAGGGGCACCGTTGTGTCCATGTGACAATGCGCCCATGACGATCTCGGCAGCCGATCCGATCAGTGCCGTACTGATTCAGTACGGAGCTGTAGGCGCTGTGGCGATCATGGCTCTAGCCGCCGTCCGTGTTCTTTTCAACCGGATGGTGGAAACCACAGAACGGGAGCGTGCAAGGGCTGACAGGTACGAGGAAGAGCTGCGTAAGCTCAACGAGACCGTGCGCACCGAATACCTCGGGACACTGGCCAAAGCGACCGAGGCGATAGCGGATGTGCTATCAACTCGCCGGAGGGGATGATCCCGTGACCCGGCCCACCTCGGTAGACAATCTGGTTGCGGAGTCCGAACGGCTGCGCGTCGCTCTCCGCAAGGCTGCTCGAAAACTGAGCGAGTTCGCTGAAGAACTTCTGGAAGAGACCCGCAAGGGGGGCACCGATGTCGGAGGAACAGAACACTCCGGGAAAGGCCGAGCGCCAGGCCCAGATGATCGAACTGGCCCGGCAACTGATCACAGAGATCGATGAACTGGGAATCAAGGCTGGGGACCAGTTCGTCTCCCTGGCCAAGCGTGCCCGGACCAACCGGGTTCTGATCATGGCCACGATCGTCAGTGTCGGACTCGATCTTGTTCTGACCGTGGTCCTGGCACTGATCGGGATCGGGATGCAGCACAACACGGACCGGATCGACGCTCTCACTCAGCGCCTCGATACCGCGCAGACCGTTCAGCGCCAGAAGGCTCTGTGCCCGCTGTATCAGATCTTCCTCGACTCCAAGTCTCCCCAGGGACGCAAGGCCGCACCGGACCCTGAAAAGTATGATCATGCCTTCGTAGTGATCTCTGACGGGTACAAGGCACTTGACTGCAACCAGTTCATCACGAAGACCCCGTGAGGTGATTTCCGATCATGCGGCTATCCTGTGCCCGATCGGTACAGGGAGGATCACATGGTGTGGTATGCACCCTGGCGAGGCCAGGGGACGCCGGACGAATCGGCGATCACAGCCGCTGCCACGATCGTGGCCGCTCCGCGAGGTCCTCTGCTGAAGACTCCCGATTCGTGGCAGAGGGAAGCGTGGGAGTTCTTTGACCAACTCGGAGAGTTCAACACTGGAGTGACCTGGCTCTCCCAGATGATGAGCCGGGTACGCCTCCGTGCTGCTCTGCTCAAGCCCGATCTCGACGAGCCCTCGATCTCCGATGTCAAGCCAGGAGATCTTGCTGCGAAGCTCATGCGGGACCTCGCTGGCGGCGTCGGCGGACAGGCCCAGATGATGCGCGGCCTGGTCACTCAGCTCTCCGTTCCCGGTGAGGGTTACCTTGTCGGAGAGCAACTGGGGAAGAACGCGTTCTCATGGATGGTACGGAGCCAGGAGGAAGTGCGCGCGACGAGCGGCCGTTTCGAAGTGGTCGGAAGCCGGATTCCCAACGTGACCTGGGTAGGTCTTCCCGAAGAGTCCTTGGTGGTCAGAGTCTGGCGTCCGCACCCCAGGTACTACCATGTCGCGGATTCTCCGGCCCGGTCGGCACGGCCGATCATGCGTGAGCTGGAGCTGGTCAACCGGTACATCACAGCCCAGTACTTGAGCCGTCTCGCCATGGCAGGTCTGCTGATCCTCCCCGAGGAAGCATCCTTCCCCGTGCGCGAAGAATTCCAGGACGAGCCCGACCCGTTGTCCATGGAGTTCGTGGAGATAGCGGCCGAGTCGATCCGTGAGCCTGGTCACGCGTCCTCGATCGTTCCTCTGTTGATCCGGGTACCGGCCGAGATCGCAGACAAGATCCAGCACATAGACTTTACGCTCAAGATCGACGAAAAAGTCATCGACCGGCGCGAGAGTGCGATCACCAGGCTCGCCAACAAGCTCGATGTCCCGGCAGAAATCTTGACCGGGCTCGGCGATGTCAACCACTGGACGGCATGGCAGCTCGACGAAGGTGCGCTCAAGACCCACATCGCTCCCATGGCCGAACTAATCTGCCATTGCCTCACGGTCGGATATCTACAACCGCGTCTTGCGGCCAGCGGGGAAGCGGACGTTGGTCAGTGGGTCGTCTGGTACGACATGAGCGAGCTGGCTATCCGGCCGGACCGCAGTGAGAACGCAGTGCAGGCATACGACCGGTTCGAGATCGACGGCGAGGCGTACCGCCGCGAGACCGGATTCAGCGAAGATGACGCCCCGGAAGGAGACGTTCTCCAGGACCAGATCCTCAAGTCTCTTGCTCGGACCACCCCGAATCTGGCGGCCGAGTCGCTCGAAAAGCTCGTCGGAAAGACGATCTTTTCTCAGCAGGTGGCCAGCCCAGCGCCCTCCGGTGGCCCTGTGCCACCCGGACAGAACGAGCCGGGCCAGCCGGTCGCGCCCGGGTCTCCGGGCTCGTCTCCGGCCAAGCCAGGGCCGCCCGGAGAGGGAAAGGCTCCTCCGCCCCCGGACCAGTCTCCGCCGGGCAAGCAGGCGGCCAAGGCCGTAGCAATGGAACGGGTCATCGCTCAGTCCAAGGCAATGCACGCCGTACGGTTCAGCGGGACCCGTCCGCCACGGCTCATGCATCCGCCTCTGTGCGCTGATAACGCGTACGGATGCCCGTTCACCCACGCGGCCGAGGGAGCGCATCTGACCAGACTGGCGACCGGTACCTACGAATCCCATCTCGATTCCTTCGGGCGCCTGACGATCGGCCAGCCCTCCCCGTACATCGACACATCCGAATGGATCATCACGGAGACAGAGATCCTTTCCCAGCGCACGCGGAGGGCCAATGGCCACGTCCGGGTCTGATGATGCTCACCAGGGAGCCATGATCGCTCTCATGCCCTCGGTGGAGGACGCGAAGCGTCTCTCTCTCAAGGGCGGGGAGGCGGCTGCCGAGTTGCACTGCACGCTGATGTTTCTCGGCGGCGAGGCGTCCGTGTTCGACGAAGCGGCACGTCAAGAGATCATCGGTGCGGTGATGTCCTATGCGGCCGGAATGCCTCCGGTCGATTCCAAGATCTTCGGAGTGGCGCACTGGAATGCGGGTGGTGACTCGCCCTCGTGGGTGTGGTCGGTCGGCGATGATCCCGCTGTGGACGGCCCTGGTCTCGGGAAGATCCATGCCATCGTTGCGATGATTTCTGAGGACATCTCAGGTGATCTTCTTCCTGATCAGCACAGTCCCTGGGTCGCGCACATCTGTGCCGCGTACACCGACGATCTGACCCTGGTCAAGGATCTTGAAAAGCGGAACGGACCGGTGACGTTCGACCGGATCCGGGTGAGCTTCGGTGATGAAGACACCGACATTCCGCTGTCCGGCGGCATGACGGCAGCGGCCGGAAAGATGTCTTATCTGTACTCCGTAGGAGACCGGATCAAGATCAAAGGAAAACCTCACGCTCCGGGGCAGGATGCCGGAGAGATCGCTGAGGTGAACCATGGACCGGCCTATGGAATCCGGTTTGACGGTATGGACGATGTCCATCACTGGTATGTGGGCGAGGAGTTGGTGTCAGAGGAAGTCGGTATGGCGGCGTCCGGTCAGTTCCGTCGCAAGCTCACCGATCTTGAGGTTCAGAGCCGGGCCGACTTCGCCGTGATCGACAAGCAGTGGGAAAATGCGGTTGGCGCGACCATGAACGATTACGTCCGGGCCGAGGCGGACCAGCGCGCGGAACTCCGCGAACAGATCATCGCGGCCGTCGACAGTGACGATCTCGGATCGCTCGATTCCCTGCACGTCAGCACTGATCACATGGCTGCTTTGCTCATCCGGCATATGACCGGGCTCGCCATCACTGCCGGAAAGGAAATGCAGCGTGAGGCGGAACATCAGGGAGTCAGGATCCCTCCCTGGGATCTGGACACGTCACTCACCGCGTCTTCCGCGATCGACGTTATCCGGTCCGTGGCCAGAGTCACCGCTCGGTCGCTCGGACTCGGTCTGGTCCAGTCGGCAGGCCGTCGCGCCGTATCGTTCGTAACCTCCGGCCGGTCCGGGAAGCAGGTCGCGGCCGAGGTGGACAGCAACCTGAAAGATCTTTCGACGAGGACCCCCAAGGATTACATCGGCTCCGCCATGTCGTCGGCTCAGAACGCAGGCCGGATGGCGGTGCTGAGGGTGGCTCCGGAAGGGATCTATCTGGCCAGTGAGATCAATGATCGAAACACATGTTCGGCCTGCCAGACGATCGACGGGACCGAGTTCACCTCGCTTTCGGCGGCGGCCGAGGCGTATCCCTCCGGCGGGGGCGGATATGTGAACTGTGCGGGAGGCGGCAGATGCAGAGGTACGATGATCGCCGTCTGGGACCAGGCCAAGATCGCAAGTGCGGCAGTCGAGGTGATCACCGTGCCATGGCACGTGGCGAAGAGCAGCAAGTGCGGATCTTCAAAACCCTGGGCGGTGGTCAAGGATGCCACCGGTGAAGTCGAAGGCTGCCACGAGACCGAAGCCAAAGCAGGCAAACAGATGGCCGCTCTGTACGCGGCTGAGGGAGGAAACGCCGTGGCCACAGAGACCGAGACCCTGGGAGGGAAGCCCAACCAGGGGACCAAGAAGGACAAGCGGCTCAAGGAGAATCCCAAGGCGTACGCCGAGACGGACTGCCCTCCGGGAGAGGACTGCGCCGACGACATGACCGCTCACCTCGCGGTCACTGAAATCGTCACGGCCGCGTGGGACGGGTCCGCGTCCCGGTTCTCCGATGAGCAGTACAAGGCAGCCACGGCTGCGTGCGACTCGGGTGACGGCTCGGTCAAGAGCCGCTGTTTCCTCCCTCACCATGAGCCCGGTGGCGCACTGAACGAGCAGGGTCTCAGTGCGGCAGCAGGCCGGGCCAACCAGCTTGGCGGACGTTCTGCCGCTGCTCAGGCCAGGGCCAAGTCCCACCTCCGTGGGCATTACAACAAACTGGGCAAGCCGGTGCCCTCGAACCTGAAGGCCACGCAGGACGAAGTGGCGGCGTTCGCGCTGGAGGACGATTACGATCTGCACATCTGGGGTGCTCCGGAGGTTTTCGCAGACAATGGATGCCCTCCGAGCATGGAAATGGATCCCGCCACAGGTGAGTGCGGTCCGATGAAGGGCGGCATGGAGTCGTCGGGCAAGACGGCGTCATGGGAGGGCGTCCTCGTAGTCGAGGACCAGGTGACCGGGGACGGACGGGAGTTCGCTGCCGGAGCCCTGTCCTGGCCGGAGACGATCGAGCCGGGCGAAGTGCTTCTCCGCTGGAACAAGGAAGACTCCCATGGTGGGGAGGCACGGACCAAGGCTGTCACGGTCGGCCGGATCGACTCCATCGCCCGTGACGGAAATAAGATCGTGGGCAAGGGCGTATTCGACCTCGGCAGCGAGGACGGTACGGAGGCCCACCGACGCGTCCAGGAAAAGTTCCTCCGGGGCGTCAGTATCGACGCGGACGGTATCGTGAACGCCGATACGGAGCTTGTCTGGCCCCCGGATGCCAGCGAGGGCGAGGGTGACGACCCGTTCGAAATGATCTTCGCCCAGCCGGAAAAGGTGATCTACCACGGCGGGCGGATCCGTGCGGCCACCCTGTGCGACATTCCGGCATTCGTCGAGGCATACATCGCTCTGACGGATGACTCAGGAGCGGTAGTCGCCGGTGGGGCACCCACACTAGAGGAAGCGACCGACACTCAGAACTCGATCGCAGCCAAGAGGTCCAAGAGCAAGACTCACGGACGGAGCCTCGCAACTGCTCTTGTCGCTCATGGCGGAGCCACATGGAAGCCTCCGGCGGAGTGGTTCACCAATCCGCAGTTGTCCATGCCGACCACGATTCAGGTGACCGAGGACGGCAGGATCTACGGGCACGCGGCGCAGTGGGGCGCCTGCCACATCGGATTCATGGATGTCTGCACCCAGCCTCCGAGGGAGGACGACTTCCCGTACTTCCTCACCGGAGAACTGATCACGGATGATGGGGAGCGTGTCCCGGTCGGGCAGATCACCGTCACGGCCAATCACGCCGACCTGTACGCGGCGAGCGGACCGGCAAAGGAGCACTACGAGAACACCGGGAACGCCGTGGCGGATGTCACGGTCGGCGCGGACCGTATCGGAATCTGGGTCGCGGGTGCGGTCCGGCCGAACGCTGATCCGATGCTCGTGCATGAACTACGGGCCAGCGGTGAAGTGTCCGGCGACTGGCGCCGGATCGGTGGGTCCCATCGTCTCGTCGGTCTGCTCGGCGTCAACGTGGGCGGGTTCGTGGTGCCGCGCATGAAGGCCAGGGTCGCGGGTGGTCAGGTGCAGGCACTGATCGCTGCGGGTCGTCTGACCACTGCTCACCAGTCGACGGCTGTGTCCCGTGAGATGGAACGTGAACTGGCGTATAAGATCGTCATGAGCGATCTTGCCAAGGAAATGACCGAGGGGAGTGAATGATATGTGCGGTTGTGGCGGTCAGCAGCCTCCTCCCCCGCCTCCGCCCCCGGAGCCGGTAGGCGGTCAGAAGTAGAGCCCAGAGGGCGATGATCCGGTCGTCGTACGTCCTCTGACAGAGCCCCGTTCGGTGTTCCTCCTCGTTCGCCGAGCGGGGCCCTTTTCTGCCCTTAAGTCTTTGACCAGTGATTACATCGAGTCGATGCAAAGATCGACGATCTTTGGTAACTGAAGATTTCGATGCTACGGTGCGGCCGAGCAACATCAAACTTTGCTCCATGGCTCACCTCCGGAGGTCACAGTGCCCGAGCCGCTCGAACGCATCACTGTCCCGGGTGATCTGATTCCGCTCGGTGACGCCGAACTACAGGAACTTCACGATCGTGTCCTGGCCTCATTCAACGAGGTCAATGACCTGGGACCGGGGAACTACGCCCAGGCCGACATCTCCTACGCGTTCACGCTGCGGGACGGGCTCAGCAGGGTCAAGGCAGAAATGTCCGCGCGCAAGGTCCGCGCCGACCAGCAGGCAGCGGCCGAGAAACTCAGCGCCGAACGGACCATGAAGGATCTCAGCGAATCGATCAACGGCCCGGCCGAGGGAACCCCCGAGGCCGCAGCAGCCGTGAACCGTACGGAACTGGAGCACGAAGAAGCCATCGCGGCGGCAGCGGCGCGCGGCGTAACAGACGCCCTCGTGAAGCTTATGGGCGACCGGAGGACCGGTAATGCTCAGGCCATCGAGCGCGCTGCGGCGACGCTCGGACAGACTGCGGCTGTGGCCCCGAAGGTGGCCGCTCCGGCGCAGAAGCTTGCGGTCACCGCATCCGGAAACGGCCAGGAACTGACATCTCTAGAAGCCCTGTCCCAGGCATTCATGGACAAGGCGAACAACATCCCCTCCACTGCTCTCGGACGGGAAGCTCCCCGGCACAAGGTAGCGAGCATCCGCAATCAGTTCGATCACACTGCCGATGACCGCACCGGGCCGTTCGTCGTTCAGGAGATCATGGAGAGGCTCCGCGAGGAGAAACTCCCCGCACTCACCGCCGGTGGTGGCTGGTGTGCACCCAACGAGATCCGGTACGAGTTCTTCAACATCGCCGAAGCCCCAATGGGAGTTCTCGATCTTCCCACGGTCGGTGTAACGCGCGGTGGTCTTCAGTGGCCGGTCTCTCCCGCCATCGGTGATGTGTTCTTCCAGGCCGGTGGATCCAACCCCGCATCCGGCTTCGGTGGCTTTGCCTTCCCCTTCGCCAATACGTCTGACCCGTGGCTGTGGTCCGAGGCAGATGACCAGGCGACCGTGACCGGCAGTGTCAACAAACCGACTCTGCGCGTTCCCTGCTCGACCTTCACCTCGGGGCGCCTTGAGGCGTACGGTCTCACCCTGACGGCCGGAAACCTGACCGATTCGGCGTACCCCGAGCAGACGCAGAACTTCCTCCGGCTCCTGCGCGCGGCCTACGCCCACGCGATCAACGCTCGCTTGATCAGCCTAGTCGATACGGCTGCGGGCAGCACCAACGCCATTGGCGCGGTTACCACAGATGGTCCGTCTGCGCGCATCCCGAGCGCACTGGCCATGGCAGCCACCGACTACCGGTCCCGGTACGCCATGCGTACGGATTCGGTCCTCGAAGTGGTAATCTCGTACTGGGTCCGAGAGGTCATCCGCGCAGACCTGGCACTCCGCAACTCCCTGAGCATGGATCTTCTCTCCGTGTCCGATGCGGAGATCGATTCCCTGTTCTCCGTGCGCAACGTGCGGATTCAATGGGTGGACGACTACCAGGTCAGGGGATCCGGCAGCGCGAGCGCGGTCGGTACACCCACGGTCGAGCTGAACTGGCCTGTCTCGGTGAACTTCCTGATCTACGCTGCGGGGACGTTCCTGCACGGCCAGGGAATGAGCCTCGATCTCGGCGTGGTCCGTGACTCGGTGCTCAACGCTGAGAACGACTTCACCGCCGCGTGGGCCGAAGAGACCCACATGATCGCCAAGGTGGGCCACGAAGCCCGCAAGTACTCCTGCGCGTTCTTCGTCTCCGGTCAGGTCGGCGGCGTGGTTACCACTCCGAACATCGCGCACATCTGATCCGTTGCTCTCAGTCCTGGGGAGGATTCACCACCTTCCCAGGACCGATCACAGGAGAGGCGGTGAAGCATGGCAGGTCCCCGAGTCGTCGTCGATGGTCCGTCCTTCACTCCACTTCCGTACGGTCTATGGGACGCGGTGCAGAAACCGACTGCCGACACGAACCACTGGCAGAACGGAATCACGTGGATCGACCGGTGCGGGAACGGCGACACCCTGTACGAGGAGTGCATCGCGGTGACCGGTTCCGGCGGTTCACCGACCGGTCAGGCTGCCCTCTCGTCCAACATCACTCAGACCAATAGGGGAGCCACCTCGTTCGCGTGCTACGTGGAGTTCGACTGCTCCCCGGTCGGTCTCCAGGATGCGCAGACGATCGCTGATACAGCCCTCGAAAAGGTTTCCGGCTATCAGCTTGAAAAGGCATTCTGGACCGGCGTTGCCGGTAAAACGTCATCCGGCGGCATTGCCCAGACCACCGTGTTCCCTCACCTGGCGGCCGTCTCTGCGGTCAACGATCCGGGAAACTCCACGATCGTTCTCCAGCCTGCCGCAAGTCAGGCGGCGTCCGGCGGGGCGACGACCGACGTGGCTGACGGTCTCGGTCAGCTTCAGAGTGCGCTGGCTTCGTGCTACCACGGCCTCGGCGTGATCCACATCCCGACTGCTGCCCTTCCCACCTTCGTCGCCTGGGATCTGGTGGAGGAACGGGACGGCGGTCTCTACACCATGACCGGCAACCGGGTGGTCGTCGGATCCGGATACCCGGGAACGTCCCCCACAGGTGCCGCTCCGGCTGCTGGAACTACATGGATCTACGGGACCGGCGCTGTGTTCGGTTACCAGGCATCCGTCAACGTCGGTTCGCTGGTCGAGCTGTTCGACCGGACCGAGAACACCTATCACATGGTGGCTGAGCAGGTCTATGTGATCGGTTTCGAATGCTGTTTGATCGCTACCCAAATCGCCCTCGGTGTTCCAACGAGCCCCTCGGTCTAAGGAGTTGAGTCGTGGCATCGTCAAACTGTGCCGCTCCGATCAAGGGGCGCGTCATCCGCATCGTCAAGCTCGACGTCTGCGGAAACCCTGTCACCGGTACGACCGGTATGCAGGTGGTCCACCAGGCTTTCACCCAGATCTCCCAGGACCCTCAGTACGAGGACGGCACGGAGTTCTTCGAGAGGACCGCGTCCGGAGCGATCTGCGTCAACCAGAAAGATGACCCGGTCCTCAAGCGCATGAACCTCACGATCGACTTCTGTTCGGTCAACGTCACGGCCATGGCGTTCATGGCGAGTGCGAGGGAACTCACGGTGGGCGCCCCGACGACCGGCTTCGGCATGGCTGTGTCCGAGGGATCTCCCGCGAACCGGTACAGCCTGGAAGTGTGGCAGGAAGTCGCCGGTTCCGGTGCGTGCTCCGCCTCCGGTCTCCAGCAGTACATCTACAATGCGTGGCCCAACTGCGGTTCGTCCAAGTTCGGCGGGTACTCCGTGGAGCTTGCCCGGTCCACTATGCAGATCATGTCGGAGACCCGGGCCGTATCGGCAACCGCCTCTGTAGGGTGGCTGGCCAAGAACGGATCTTCTACCTGGCTCCCCGCTGGAACGACGCTGACGGGCACGGAACACTGGTTGTGGAACATCACCACCGTGGCTCCGCCGACCGCCGCGTGTGACCCGCTGGCGGCGCTCTAGCCATGGGTGCTGTCCTGCTGACGCTTCCGCCGACACGATGGGAATGCCCAAACTGTCCGGTGGAAGCCGTCACGCCCGGCGGCACTCCGAACCGCTATCACGAGTGCCGGGGTCTGGCGGGAATCACCGCCCCCATGGTTCCTGCCGGATCCCGGTCCCGGGTACGCACGGTCGAGCGGGAGGATTACGTGGGACGCGAGGACGTTCAGTACGACGGGAACAATCGGCCGATTATGTCGATCATCACGGACCGGCCGGACGGATCGAACGACTGTGTGGTCCTGGCGCCTACGGCACATGCGAATGCGAGGGTTGACTGATGTCATCTCTTCAGATGCGACCCACCGAGGATGGTCTGACCATAGGCGGATCAGAAGTGATAACCGCCCTGGTCTGCTACAACTCGGACAGCGGTTATCGGACCAACAACGTCATGGTGGATCATTTTGATCTTTCCTTGGCCAATTCTGCGGCCGTCGTAGAACTCTCGTACGGTCGTCTCGAACCACAAAGTGATCTGGGAAGCGGAAACGCTCTGTTCTTCCGTGGAAGCAACCCCGCCATCGGGCAGGGAGGAGCCATGGGACGCAGTAGCCGACTTGTCACCTCGGCTCTCGACTTCCCGACTTATTTCATCCACGAGATATGTGGTAGGTACTACGTCAAGGGCGGCGGTCAGTTCCAGCTCAAGTTCTCCGAACCGTTCGAAGCACTGCACAACCCCGGTGGAAGCGCGTCTGAGGCTTTCGCATTCATGCTTAAGCGGTTGGACTCCGAGACCCCCGTCAGCTACCACGCCAACGTGTGGTTTGAGGAGTACTGAGTCATGACCTGGACTGCAACCGAAGGCAGCCACATCTTCCGAGCGTTTGTCGCGGACGTGCTTGGGAACACGGTGGCGTTCGATCTCGATCTGAACGCTGATACGCCGAAAGTTGCTCTGTACGGGAACACTGGTACGCCTGATCGAAATGTCGCTTCCAACCTGACTCAGTACAACACCGGTCAGTGGGTCACGGGCAATGAGCTGGCCAACGGTACGGACTGGGTGGCAGCAGGGCGACCTTTGGCTGCGGGCAGGACACTTGGTGTGGGTACGAACAACATCGTCAACTACAGTGCGCCCAACCTCACAGGAGCGGCGACGACCACTCTGGCCAACGTTATGGGTTGCCTGGTGTATGACGACAATCTTACTACCCCCCTGGTCGATCAAGGAATCTGCTTCAACTTCTTCGGGGGCGCCCAGTCGGTTACCAGTGGCACTTTTTCTGTAAACTGGAATGCTTCTGGGATCTTCAACATAACCGTCTGACCTGTGGTTATTCCAAACTTTGTGGGTAACGTAAACTGTACTCATGAAGTCATGCGAAGGCTGCGGAACTGAGTTGATCTACAACGGGAAGGGACGGCCTCCGAGCCGGTTCTGTTCCCGGAAGTGCAAGGATAAGATCAAGCACGAAGAGAAGCGAGCGGCCAAGGTCGCCGAGATAGGTGAGAGGAGGTGCCCGGTCTGTGAAAACATCATTCCGGACACAGTCACTCTCAAAGCGGTGTGCTGCTCCCGTGAGTGCGGAATCACTCATCAGAACCGGATCAAGGCCGGGCGAAAGATCAAAGAGTTCGAGGACCGGAACCCACTTTGTGAGCGCTGCGGCCTGCCAATCCCTGCTGGTGTCAGCCGGACGAAGTTCTGTTCGTGGGAATGCAAGCACGCCGCGATGGGTGAGCGATACCGGAAGCGGAACCCCGGGGCTCTCCGTCTCTACAACTACGGCGTCACGGAAGATCATTATCAGGCGATGCTCAAAGCACAGGGCAACGCTTGTGCCATCTGCGGGAGCACAGATTGGCCGGGGAGCAGGCCAGGCAGTCCGTGTGTCGATCACGATCATTCGACAGGAGAAGTTCGAGGTCTGCTCTGCGGTCAGTGCAATACGGGACTCGGCAGTTTTCAGGATGATCAGGCCCGACTCCGTGCGGCGATTGCCTACCTTGATCAGAGGTGACTGATGTCCCGGCAGACCTGGCAGGAAACGCTCGCATATCTGTCCACCGACGGGACTCCCGTCACCAACATAACTCCTCTGTCGATCTTCGGGACCAGCGTCGCAGCAGCTCAGGCCAAATACACTCTTCCTGCGAACTTCCTCCAAGTCGGGAGTATGCTCCGGGTCTCTGCCAAGGGACGTATTTCAAATATCGTTACGACTCCCGGAACCCTGACTATGGACATCCGCTTCGGGTCGGTGGTCGTGTTCAACGGTGGGACCATGGCTTTGAACGTTGTAGCCAAAACCAACGTGACATGGATCATGGACGTTGTCATGACGTGTAGGTCGATAGGCAGTGGCACCACGGCGACGATGTTCGGTATCGGCCAGTTCCAGTCCGAATCAATAGTGGGAGCTGCGGCCGGAACTACCGTGGCAGCAAGTATCCCCGCGTCCGCTCCAGCAGCCGGTACAGGATTCGACTCGACCGCAGCTCAGCAGGTAGACGTATTCGCTACGTGGTCGATCAACAACGCTGGCAACACTCTGACCTGTCACGAGTACTCTTTGGAAGCCCTCAACTGACCGGGGGCATTCATGGCGGTCGAGTTCGTCAAGCAGGCCACCGGAAGTAGTGGATCAGTCTCCGCCACTCTGACGTGCACTCTGGCGTCCGCTCCCGCTGCCGGGAATCTCCTTGTGTTCGGCATGGCCGGTGACAAGAACACCGGAGCACTCACCCTGTCCGGGTTCACTCCTGTCTATGCTCTGCTGTCCACCTCTGTATCTCTGTATGTCTCATACAAGATCAGTGATGGAACCGAGACCTCCATTAGCCCGAGCTGGGCCTCCGTATCAGCTTCTGGTAATACAGCCTGGTACGCGGAGTACACAGACCCTCTGAACTCAGCCGCATGGAACGTCATGGCCATGGCTTCCCGGATCACCGATGAGACAACAGTCAACACGTGGACCACCGGTACGGCCAATGCTGCTCTTGCCGATGGAAAGGGAATCGCGTTTTTCGGAGTGGACAGTGGTCAGTCTCTGACCAGCACTACTCTCACGTGGGGTAGTTCGTACTCGGAACGGTACAATTCAAGGGTTACCGTCAACTCCGGTGCGGCCGATGTTTTCGTCGGTGAGAAAGTCGAAACTCAAGGGGTCAACGCGTCATCATCGCTGACCTATACCGGTACTGCTGACCAGCTCAGTGGTGCGATCATTCTGCTCACCAAGAGCGCTCTAGCGCAGAGCCAGCCCGGAAGGTCAGGTCACCCCGGGCGGTCACCAGGACAGTTCGGCAGGTCCGGCCGGTTCACTTACCCCAAGGGCGACACGACCGTTTCCGTTGTGGTCACTGCTGATATCGCCATGGGTTACGGAACGGCAGGATCCACCGATACGCGACCCGGGATGCTGCTTGCTCTCCAGTCGTCCGGCGCTCCGCTGTCCGACGTAGGTACGGTCACTGGTCTGGCTCTCGGCACCGGTACGGCTTTCGACGCGACGGTGTCCACGTCGTCCAGTGGCACAACGGCAGTGGCGGATCTCGCGGCAGGTACGGGCACAGCTTTCAGTCCTGTGGTGGACGTCGGAACACTTCCGGACATTGCTCTTGGTACAGGAGCTGCCCTGGCGTTGCTGGCCGATACCGGAGCTGCCCCGGCGGTCGCTCAAGGCACCGGAACTGCTTCAGCTCCGGTCGTCGATGTGGGCTCCGCTCCTGCTCTTGCCGCCGGTACAGGAACATCGTTCACCGACTCCGCCATAGACATTGTGGTGACCGGAACCGAGACGGCCAGCGGTTCCGGCACCGTCCTGGCGTTGCTGGCCGATACCGGAGCTGCCCCGGCGGTCGCCTCCGGCACGGGCACTGCTCTTGACGCGTCCATTGCGCTGGAGATCCTTCCCGCCACGGCGTCCGGTACAGGTACGGCCAGTCAGCCGGTTCCCGATGTGACTGTCCTGCCGGAGCTGGCCCCGGGAACCGGTACAGCATTCGATGCGACCGTGAGTACGTCCGGATCGACGACCGTCACGGCGGATCTTGCCTCCGGCACCGGTACGGCATTCGATGCGATCACGGACATCGGAACGCTTCCCGCTACGGCAAATGGCACAGGGTTGTCTCTCGCGCCCGTTCAGGACATCGGCGGTCTCCCTGGTACGGCGCTGGGGTCCGGGGCCGCTCTGGACGCGTCTGCGGCCGTGGCGGTACAGGGAACAGGCATCGCGTCCGGGACCGGAACGGCCAGCGATGCCGTATCGGACATCGGCGCGTCTCCCTCGGTCGCGACTGGCACCGGGGCAGCTCTTGATTCGTCCGTGGCTCTGGTCATTCTGTCGGCCGGTCTTGCGACCGGAACCGGGGCCGCATTCGATGCTGTCGGAACGGGAGCGGCCAGCACAGTAGCGAACGCCGACGTAGCGTCCGGGACCGGAGTTGCGTTCGGTGCACTTTCCTTGATCACCGCTCTTGCGGAGATGTCTTCCGGCACCGGGACAGCCTTCGATGCTGCGGTGGTCCTTCCGCAGTCGGGTACGCCTATCCCGGTCTCAGGGCGGGAGCCACTGTCTGTTCTCTACGGACGCGAGCCCTCCGCCAGTCTCAGAGGACAGGATCCCGGACCGGTGTCCGGTCGCGAACCGCTATCTTCAACATCAGGAACTGAGCCTCGGACCTCGGTCAGCGGGAGGGAGCCACATGAGTAAGATCACTCTGATTGAGCCATTCGTGATCGGCGAGAAACCGTCTCCGCTGGAATATCAGTTTCTCGACTCCAACGGGGCAGTGATCAATATCACCGGGTTCACGGCCAAGTTCAACTATCAGGAACGTGACGGCGTGGCGGTTACGGCGAACGCGACGGTCCCCACCGGTACGGACGGCAAGGCCCGGTACACGTTCCTCGGGACGGAGTTCGCCACGGCAGGTCACTACCGGGCCGCGTTCATCGTGGGCAACGGGACCAACCGGTACGAGTCCGTAGAGATCAATTTCGACGTGTCCACTGGCGTCGGTATCATGCCGGGTATCTGAGGAGCTGGCCATGGGAAACAGCAGCGTCTCAGTGACTCCGGGTTCTGGCGCGAACATCGATACGTTCCAGATAGCCAGTGGCGACCAGCAACAGATCATCCGTCAGGCGGTCGCCGATGCGGTCAGCTCTGCCGGATCAGCCACATGGACCGTGAGCACCACGGCCAGCACGTCACAGATAGCGGCCGACGAGACCCGCGTGGCCATGCTGATCTACAACACGAGCACGGTCCGGGTGTACATGAGATTCGACAGTACAGCGCCGCTCGCAGCCGGGACGAACGCCCATTGGTATCTCGACAGCGGGGAGCGTTATGAAGTTCCGTACGGGATCTGCCAGCTTGCGGTCTCGGTCATTGCGGCATCCGCCGGTACAGGCACGGTGAACTTCACTCTCGGAACGGAGACCTGACCATGCCCGTCGCTCCGTCTCCCACGTATCAGGTTCCGGACTTCTGGAGTGTGTTCGGGCATTCGTACATGCAGTACGCCTTCGGCACGTTCTATCAGACCGGTAGGGCCGATGCTCTGTTCTTCGCATCCATGGATACGGAGACGACCAACAAGCGGAACTGGGCGGTCAACGGTTCCCGTGCATGTATCGAGGGTGCGAGCACCGGTGGTTTCGCCAGGTTCTTCAAGGGATCGAGGAAGCCTCAGCGCGGTGGCCCTTACGTGGCTGACGGCGGGGCGGCTCTGTTCTGCTGGGGGATCAACGATCTTGGTCTGGCCGGATTCACGACCCAGTTCAAGGATGCGTATCAGCACGCCATGAGGACCGTGCTCAGCCGTTGGCGTATGTCCGTGATCTACGAGAACGGTTTCCAGGTCGGAACGAGGACTTCCTACGGTGCAGGATTCGGCAACGTTGCGGCGGTCGGCTACACATCCGGCGATGCCGCTCACTGGTGTACCTCCACCACGAACGCGAACTTCACTCTGACTCTCCCCTCGGACTACAACGGAGAGATTGTCAGTGTCTGCATGGTCGGGGCGGGTGGCGTGTCCGGTGGAATCGTCACCTGGGGTGGCACGGCAGGAATGTCCGGAACCACCAGTACGAGCAACATTCTTCCCAGTTCTGCCGCCTCCCACTGCCCGGTGACCAAGAGGTTTGTGAACGGAAGCGGTCAGTCTCTGCTCACTTCCGCCAACGCAGGACAGACGATCACAGGAACCGTGAATACGCTCGACGCGGGCGGCGCGGTCATGCTCGATTACTGGGGGCTGGAGTCCAAAAACCCTTCCCCGATCATCGTGTGCAACACGGCTCGGCTCACTGCGTCCGGCTATACCTCGAACTACGCCTCATGGACCGGCACAGAAGCCAGCCGTGATCAGGACGTGGTCGACCTGAATACCCGGCTGGTCTCTCTTCAGGCCGAGTTCGACTCCATGGTCCAGATTGCGGACATAGATTCGATCCTGAACAAGGATGCCGCGCTCTTGTTCACGGATGGTCTTCATCCCAACGAGTTCGGGGCCGCTGCGATCGTTGACGCGATTCAGAACGCAAGGAAGAACCTCCGGCCGACCAGCGCGTATCAGACCAGGAACTTCAACGTTCCGTCCCCTCGCGCCGGGACCAAGAGGAAGCCCAGGACATCGGGTCTCTGGTACACAGCTGATCATGTCCCCCCTACGGCAACAGGGACTATCGGCACGGCTGGAGATCTCTGGGCTATTCCAGTGGTCGTAACCGAGGCCACGGAGTTTTGGAACCGGCTTGCGTTCGAGGTTGTTTCCAGCAGCGGTGCCGGAACGATCCGATGGGGGATCTACGATGACGTGGCCTGGTCCGGCTACCCGCAGGAGATCGTTACAGAGCCAACGGCCGCGAGCGGGGCTCTGTCCACTGGTGTAGCTGCCGCTGCGGTGCTTTCTCCCACGGCAGGGAATGGATCTTTTCAGACGGTTATGGATCCTGGTCTGTACTGGATTGGGTTTCTAGTGGTGACCGCTGGTACCTCAACCGTTCTCCGGACACTTCAGGGTCCTAACGGGGTCATGCAGAACGTGACGACGACCGGAGCAATTGGAGCTATGGCGGCCTCAACGGTTCCGAACGGATGGAAAGCGACCGGCGTTGCGACCACGGCCATGCCCACCTCGTTCCCGTCCGGTGCAGTGGCGACCGGAAGTGCCCCGTACATTGGCTTCCAGGTCAACATCAACGTTACGAACTGAGGGGTCCTGGTGACTACAGATTTTGGCCCATGTGATCCTTGGAATGTTCGATGGATCTGTGACGTCTCGACAGAATCCCCTACTGCTACCGGAGCGGCCGTAACAGCGGCGACCTACACCCTGTGGGCTCTGTCCGGCCGTCAGTTCGGGACGTGCACCGTGACGCTCCGGCCATGCCGGAGGGAGTGCTACGACCAGTCCTGGTGGAACAGCTACAGTCTCCCGTGGACCTCGTACTGGGACTACGCAGACTCCAATTATCCCTGGTTCGTCCTGGGCTGTGGCGGATGCCGGGGATCGTGCTCGTGTTCCGCAGTCTCCGAAGTGGTCCTTCCCTCTCCTGTGCAGTCCATCGTCACGGTCAAGCTGGACGGCGTGGTGGCTCCCACCGGGAGCTATCGGCTCGACAACAACCGGCTGCTGGTCCGGACCGATGGCCAGCAGTGGCCGAGTTGCAACAACCTGAACAAGGATGACACTCAACCAGGTACCTGGTCCGTCACCGCTGTCTACGGTCAGCCCGTTCCCAAGATGGGCGAGGTGGCCATGGGAGAACTCGCCTGCGAGATCCTCAAGGCCATGGCAGGTGAGGAATGCAGACTCCCGCCGGGCGTCACCCAGCTCACCAGGCAGGGGGTCAGTATCTCCGTGCCGGACATCGGCGATCTTTTCCGGGACGGGAAGACCGGGCTCTATCTCGTCGATATGTTCCTGAGTGCGTCCAATCCGCATAAGCTCCAGCAGCGCGGACGGATCTACAGTCCCGACCGGATGCCGCACCGGAGGCCCTCGTGATCAAGGGTGATGACAAGTGGTACACCGTAGCGAACGCGATCCTGGGCGCGGCCGTCGCGGGACTGTCCCTTCCGGTGAACCGTAAGCTGATCACAACGGGGCAAATCGCCTGGGACGACTGCTGTGACGGGCAGCTTGCGGTATCCCTCACCCGGGTCTCCCCCACGGAGTCTTTTCCTACGGAACAGATCACACTGAGTTCGGGCAGTGATGCGTTCGACTGCACCCCGCCGTACGAAATCGGGGAGATCACCGTGCAGATTGTCCGGTGCGCCCCACAGGCTCTGAACGGTCAGAACTCCCCAAGTCCAGATGCGCTGAGCAAGCACGCCCTTCAGAACATGATCGATGCCAATCAGGTTCGCCGGTCGGTGTCGGCCGCGCTGTGCGCTCTCAAGTCGGATGTGACGCAGCGGTTCGACTACTTCGTGAGGGCTCAGCTCATGCTCGGTCCGGAGGGCGGATGTGACGGATCCGAGTTGTACCTCTACACAGGACTGGCGGTGGGCTGATCATGCCCAAGGACTTCATGACGATCAATCCAGTGGCCGCGCGGAAGCTTGCGGAACGAGGATCGGGACCCCTTGTCGCCAGAGCCACGGAGACGGTTGCCATGCACGCCCGGATTCTGGCTCCGGGGTCCATGAAAACCAAGATCCGTGTAGTGGTCTCTCCCACAGCAGGTGGACTCGGGATGGTGATCTCCGAGCATCCTGCGACCACCTTCGTTCTGTACGGGACCAAGGCTCATCCGATCTCCGCGAAACCGGGAGGCGTCCTCCGGTTCAAGTGGAAAGGGAAGATCTGGTATCTCAGGCATGTCTGGCATCCGGAGGTAAAACCCAATAACTTCCTTGAAAAGGCTCTTCTGGCTTCCAGGGTCTGATGAGTGGTTATGCAGATCATGGGTGAATCCTAAATGTCTATTTTGCTAAAACCACTCTCTGACCTGCGGAAACTCTTTTGATCTTAGGGTTGGACCAGGGATACCAACCATACTAAAGGATCTCATTAGAGAGCCGTACAGAGCTTTTCCTACCCTACGTAATAGTAACTTGTCTTATTACTACGTATGGTGACCGTATAATTGCGCCACCCGTCGCATATAAGCCCCGGAAAGATCTTGGTCTCTCCGGGGCTACGGTGATCCCCATGAAAGATTTCACCCGTCAGCCACGTGTGATCGAGTTCAAAATCGATCACGATGTCTTCCGGTGCCATCCCCGGCTCCCCGCTCAGACTCTGATCGACTTCACCCTTGAGGTGGAGAGCCTCGGTGATGAGATGACGAGCCAGCAGGGCATCGAAACCTTGATCGGAACTCTTAAAATGGTTCTGGTCCCTGACTCCTACAAACGGTTCCACGACCGGATGTCGAGCCCCGATGAGCCGGTCGAGCTGGACCAGGCCAACGAGATCATTCAATGGATCATGGGGGAGTACGGGATGCGCCCCCCGGAGTCGCCAGAGCCCTCGTCCAATGGGCGACCCGCCCTGGCATCTGGCACGAACTCGACGGACGTTACACAGGCAGAGGCATAGATCTTCTGGAGTTGGACGCGGACAGATTCCTCAATGTGATCTACTCCGAGATGGTGCAGAACCTCGAAGTGGGAGAGAACGACAAACCGGAAGATGTCCGGCGGGAGTTCGACAACGAGTTGGGCGTAATCCGCTGGCAGGTTCCCGGAGGCGGGAACAAGTACGCGGATGCTGTGATCGAGGAAGGTGCGCCAGCCTGGTGGGCTGGAGACGATGAAGCCTCGGAAGGATCTCTGGAGGCCATGAGGGCGATGGGAGCAAAGATCTGAAATGGCTGAGGCGGTTGTCGGTCGCGGACTCGTAGAAATATTGCCCGATTTTAGAAAGTGGGGCAAACAGCTCGCAACGGACATGAAACTTGCCAAGACCCAGTTGGACGGGTCTACGGCAGGACTCAAAGCTGCGGCAGCCACCACGGTCACCTCCATGGCCAAGGTCGGCAAGGGAGTGACCCTGGTCGGCGCAGGTGTTGCCATTGCCTCGATCAAGATGGCCGGTGACTTCCAGGCACAGACCGCCGTACTCCAGACGGCCGCCGGAGAGACCACGTCCGGTCTGAAGACCGTCCGCGAGGGGATTCTCAATATCTCCAAGGGCACCGGAACCGGGATCAAGAACCTGACCGATGGCATGTACACCATCGAGAAGGCCGGTTTCCGTGGCTCGGACGGTCTCAAGGTCCTCAAGGCCGCAGCCCAGGGAGCCCGCGAGGAAAACGCGAAGCTCTCCGACGTGACCAACGCGATGACTTCGATCATGGCGAGTTATCATCTCAAGGCCACGGATTCCGTCAGGGTCATGAACGGGATGAAGACGGCCGCAGGTGAAGGCAAGATCACGATGGAGGAATTTTCCGGGGCCATGTCCACGGTCCTCCCCATCGCCAGCGCCAACAAGATCAGTTTTGAACAGGTCGCGGGCGCCGTGGCCACGCTCACCCAGCACGGTACCTCCGCGCGTGAGGCGACCCATGAACTCGGAGCCACCATCCGGGCCCTGGCCTCCCCGAACAACGTGGCCTCCCGCGAGATGGCCCGGTTCGGTCTCTCCGCCACGGATGTCAGTCTCAATCTCGGCAAGCGCGGTCTGACAGGAAC
>WNGA01007092.1_pt1 | contig 21478 bp, 20 predicted proteins | sample 5400061 | NCBI WGS metagenome assembly WNGA01 (sample SAMN13153366, study PRJNA577476) | soil metagenome | isolation source: 100 cm soil or saprolite under grassland replicate 2 | place: USA:California | collected 2016-06-15
CATGTTCATCGCGGGGCTGCCGATGAAGCCGCCGACGAACAGGTTGACGGGGCGGTCGTAGAGCTCCTGCGGCTCGTTCACCTGCTGCAGCTCACCCTTGCGCATGACCGCCACGCGGTCGCCCATCGTCATCGCCTCGACCTGGTCGTGCGTGACGTAGATCGTGGTGGTCTCGAGGTCCGACTGGAGCTTTGCGATCTCCGCGCGCATCTGCACGCGCAGCTTCGCGTCGAGGTTCGACAGCGGTTCGTCCATCAGGAACGCCTGCGGCTGCCGCACGATCGCGCGGCCCATCGCGACGCGCTGTCGCTGTCCCCCGGAGAGCGCGCGCGGCTTGCGCTTGAGAAACGGCTCGAGCCCGAGGATGCGCGCCGCGTCCTTCACGCGGCTGTCGATCTCGTTCTTCGGCAGCTTCTTCAGCTTCAGGCCGAAGGCGATGTTGTCGTAGACGGTCAGGTGCGGATAGAGCGCGTAGCTCTGGAACACCATGGCGATGTCGCGGTCGCGCGGCGGGACGTAGTTCACGACGCGTTCCCCGATCTTCAGCGTCCCCTCCGAGATGTCCTCGAGGCCGGCGACCATGCGCAGCGCCGTCGTCTTCCCGCACCCGGAGGGGCCGACGAGCACCATGAACTCGCCGTCGTCGATCTCGAGGTTGATGTCGTTGACCGCGCGCGTCCCGTCGGGGTAGATCTTGCTCACCTGCTCGAAGGTGACTTCCGCCACGGCGTCGCGCATTATCCGATATTTCGAGGAGCCGCGGAAACGACACCCGTCAGGGCTTCGCGTACCTGCGGCCCCGTCGTTCGAGGCGGCCGAGGTTCGCCAGGTGCTCGAGGTGGGCGAGCGACTCGGCGACGGCGAAGCGCCGCTGGCCCGGCGACAGCCGCTCGAAGAGCGCGAGCGAGACCTCGTACGCGTCGCGCGCCCCGTCGGCGACCGCTGCCTCGGCGAGATCAGCCCGGACGCGGTGGTGGTCGACGATCTCACGAGCGCGCCCGGACGGGTCCTCGATCACAGGTCCATGACCGCCGAACGCGATCGTGGGTGCGAGCTCGATCACCGTTGTCAGGGACGCGACGTAGTCGGCGAGCGGGTCCGGTCTCCCGCCGGGGTACAGCCCGACGACGGGCGTGATCCCCAGCAGCAACACGTCGCCGGCGATCATCGTGCCGTCGCGGAAGAGCGCGATGTGCCCGTCCGCGTGCCCGGGAAGCTCCTCGACGCGCCAGCCGTCGACGGTGTCGCCGGGATCGAGCAGTGTCGGCTCGCGGACGAAGTGGATCATCCTCGCCACCGCCTCGACCTGCGGCTGCCCGGCGTCCACCTCCGCCCGTGGCATGCCGTGCTCGAGGAAGTGCTCGGCCGACCGTCGCGGCCACTCGTCGTTGCCCCAGATCTCGACGCACTTCGCGTAGTCGGCGCGACCCTGGAACACGGGCGCGCCCGTCACCTCGGCGGCTGCGGCCGCGTCGCCGACGTGATCGGGATGGCCGTGCGTGATCACGATCCTGGCGACCGGCGCGTCGAGTGACGCGAGCGCTTCGTGCCACCGTTCCTCGCCGCCGGGAAGCCCGAGGCCGGTGTCGACGAGCGTCCACCCGTCGTCCCCCCGGAGCAGGTAGCAGTGCACGTGGTCGATTCCGAGCGGCAGCGGGAACGTCACCCGGACGATCCCGTCCGCCACCGTGCGCTGCTGTACGTCGGCCATCACGGGCGTATGATCGTCACCCCGCGATGGCTCCGCTGCTTTCGCTCGAGCACGTCACGCGCCGGTTCGGGGGCGTCGTCGCCCTCGCGGACGTCTCGCTCGCAGTGGACAAGGGGCAAATCGCCGGGCTGATCGGCCCCAACGGCGCCGGCAAGACGACGGCCTTCAACGTCGTGACGCGGCTGTACGCGCCGGATTCCGGCCGCGTTCTGTTCGACGGCATCGACGTCCTCCGCAAGCCGGCGCACAGGATCGCCGGCATCGGGATCGCGCGCACGTTCCAGAACGTCGTCCTCTTCGGCGGCCTGACGGTGCTCGACAACGTCCTCGTGGGCACGCACTCGCGGAGCTGGTACTTCCGCGAGCGCTCGGCGCATCGCGACGCGCTGCAGGTGCTCGACTACCTCCGCCTGACGCACCTCGCCGAACGGCCCGCCGCGGGCCTCCCGTTCGGGACGCTGAAGCGCATCGAGCTCGCGCGCGCGCTCGCGGCGAGGCCGCGCTTGCTGCTGCTCGACGAGCCCGCCGGCGGCCTCAACCACGAGGAGGTCGCGGAGCTCGCCGGCGTGATCCGCCGGTTGCGGGACGACTTCGAGCTGACGGTGCTGCTCGTCGAGCACCACATGAACCTCGTGATGGAGGTTTCCGACCGCGTCCACGTCCTCAACTTCGGCGAGAAGATCGCGGAGGGGACGCCGGGCGAGGTGCGGGCGAATCCCGTCGTGATCGAGGCCTACCTCGGAGCTCCGAGTGCCGCTGCTTGAGCTGCGCGACGTGCGCGCGCGCTACGGCGCGATCATCGCGCTGCACGGGATCTCAATCGCGGTCCCGGCGCAACAAGTGGTCGCGCTGCTGGGGGCGAACGGCGCCGGCAAGACGACGGCGCTGCGCGCCGTCTCCGGGCTCGTCCGCCGCAGCGGCGAGATTCGGTTCGACGGCCGCTCGCTCGCCCGCGTACGGCCCGAGTCGACGGCTCGACTGGGGATCGCGCACGTTCCCGAAGGGCGGGGCATCTTCGGCGAGTTGAGCGTCCGGGACAACCTGCGCATGGGCGCGTACGCGAGCATCGGGCGCCGTGAGCTGCAGCGCGAGACGGACCGCGTGCTCGGCTACTTCCCGTGGATGCGCGACCGGCTGCGCCAGGAGGCCGGGACGCTGAGCGGCGGCGAGCAGCAGATGCTCGCCCTCGCGCGCGCGCTCGTCTCGCGCCCGCGCCTCTTGATGCTGGACGAGCCGTCACTCGGCCTCGCGCCGCTCGTCGTCCAGGAGCTGTTCCGGATCGTCTCGACGCTGAACAAGGAGGAGCAGCTGACCGTGCTCGTCGTCGAGCAGAACGCGGAGCTCGCGCTCGCGGTCTCGGACTACGCGTACGTGCTCGAGGTGGGTCGGGTGGCGGTGGAGGGGACGAGCGACGAGCTGCGCGCGCACGAGGGCGTGCGGAAGAGCTACCTCGGCTACTGATGCTGGCGTTCGCGACTGCCGAGTTCGTCCAGCAGATCGTCGGCGGCCTCGCGACGGGCGCGATCTTCGCGAGCCTCGCGCTCGCCCTCGTGCTGATCTACCGCGCGACGCACGTCGTCAACTTCGCGCAGGGCGAGATGGCGATGTTCACGACGTACATCGCCTGGGCGTTGATGAACCACGGCCTGTCGTACTGGCCCGCCTTCGTGCTGACGCTCGCGGTCGCGTTCACGGGTGGTGTCGCGATCGAGCGCGTGATCATCCGTCCATTCGAGCACCAGCAGTCGGTGCTCGCGATCGTGATCGTCACGATCGGTCTCCTGATCGCGCTGAACGGCGCCGCCGGCTGGATCTGGGGCGCCGACGTGAAGTCGTTCGACAGCCCGTTCCCGAACACCACGTGGGAGGTCGGCGGCGTTGCGATCTCGACCCAGGATGTCGGCACGTTCTGCGTCTGCATCGCGACGGTAGCGCTGCTGTGGGCGTTCTTCAACCTGACCCCGCTTGGGCTGGCGATGCGCGCCTCGGCGATCAACCCGACTGCGAGCCGGCTCGTCGGCGTGCGCGTCGGCTGGATGCTCGCGCTCGGCTGGGGCCTGGCGGCCGTGCTCGGCGCGATCGCCGGAATGATGGCTGCGCCGACGGTCTTCCTCGACCCGAACATGATGCTCGTGATCCTCATCTACGCATTCGCCGCGGCGGTGCTGGGCGGCATCGACAGCCCGATCGGCGCCGTCGTCGGCGGGCTGACTCTCGGAGTGATGCTGAACCTGATCGGGCGCTACGTCGATTTCATCGGTCCCGAGCTGCGCCTGCCGACCGCGCTCCTCGTCCTGCTCCTCGTGCTCATGATTCGCCCGGCCGGCCTGTTCGGTCAAGTGGTGGTACGGCGCGTTTGATGCGGTTCGCGGCCCTCGCGCTCAAGCTCGTGTTGCTCGCCGCGATCGTCGCGCTGATCGCAGTCGTGCCGCGGTTCGCCAGCGAGTTCCGGCTCGGGCAGTTCACCTTCGTCGCGATCTACTTCATCGCGCTGGCCGGGCTGAACATCCTCACGGGCTACAGCGGCCAGATCTCGCTCGGTCACTATGCGTTCGTCGGCGTCGGCGCGTACACCACTGCGCTGCTGATGCTCGGGCGCCCGGGGCTCGAGACGTACGGGCTCGACCCGCCCGGATGGCTTCCACTCGGCGACGGGATGCGCGCCGTCTTCACGATCCCGCTCGCAGGCCTGGTTGCAGGCCTCTTCGGGTACGCGTTCGGCTTGCCTGCGCAGCGGCTCGCGGGGGTGTCGCTCGCTCTCGCGACGTTTGCGTTCGCCGTCTCGCTGCCTCAGGTCGCGAAGCGGTTCGAAGACGTGACCGGCGGCGGCGGCGGCATCGCGCTCAACCTGCCGGAGACGCCCTTTGGCTGGGACATCTCGACGCGCCACTGGCTCTACTACGAGGCGTGGGTGACGGCCGGGATCGCCGGGCTGATCGCGTGGCTCCTGCTTCGCGGCCGCGCCGGCCGAGGACTCGCCGCCCTCCGCGACGGCGAGATCGCAGCGGTCTCCTCCGGCGTCAATCCCACCGCCTACAAGACGTTCGCCTTCGGCATGTCTGCGGCGTTCGCGGGCGTCGCGGGCGCGCTGCTCGCGATCGACGTCGCGTACGTGAACCCGGACACGTTCCCACTCAGCCAGTCAATCCTCTTGCTCGCGAGCCTCGTACTGGGAGGTATGGGATCGCTCTACGGCGCGCTGCTCGGCGCGCTGATCATGGAGTTTCTGCCGATCTACGCGCAGGACCCGCCGCTTGCCTCCGGGGTCCTCTCGAAGCAATCGCCGGCGGTAGTCTTCGGCGTGATCCTGATCGTGATCATGTTCGTCGCGCCATCTGGGCTCGCAGGGTTGCTTCGGCGCCTGTTACGGCCCATGATGGTGCGGCTCAAAGCGCATCGAGTCGGATTGGACGAGCGAACGCTCGGCCGATCAAGGAGGGCAGAAACATGAGAAAGGCGCTGTTCGCGTCGGCGGTCGCTGCGGCTGCGGCGCTCGTCGTCAGTCTCCCCGGCGCATTCGCGAAGACGAATGCGACCTCCGGAGCCACGGCGACGCCGGGGGTCTCGAAATCGCTGATCACGATCGGCGGAACGTTCCCGCTCAGCCTGAGCCCCGCGGCCTCGCTGTACGCGCCGATCCCGCGCGGGATGTCGATCTACTTCTCGTGGGTCAACTCGCGCGTCAACAAGGGCGACCACAAGCGCGGTGTCTACGGTCGCCAGATCCGCTGGAAGTACTACGACGACGAGTACAACCCGGCGAAGACGGTTCAGTTCACGAACCAGCTCATCCTCCAGGACCAGGTCTACGCGATCGTCGGCTCGCTCGGGACCGAGCACAACGAGGCGATTCGGCCGTTGCTGAATCAGCGCAAGATTCCGCAGATCCTCGTCTCGACCGGCGCGAGCGAGTGGGGTACGAGGGCGAAGGAGTTCCCGTGGACGGTCGGCTGGCAGCCTGACTACGTCACGGAGGGCAAGGCGTACGGCCAGTGGATCGCCAAGAACGCGCCCAACGCCAAGATCGGCGTCTTCTACCAGAACGACGATTACGGCAAGGACTACCTACGCGGGCTCAAGACCGGCCTCGGAGCGAAGGCGAGCCTGATCGTCGGCGAGCAGTCGTACGAGGCGACGGAGACGAGCTACTCGTCGCAGATCGCACGACTGAAGGCGACCGGTGCCGACACGTTCGTCCTCCTGAGCACGCCGACGCCCACCGTGCGCGCGCTCGGGACGGCGAAGGCGCTTGCGTGGAAGCCGAACACGCTCGTGATCAACTCGGTCGCTGCGGCCGACAGCGTAATGCGTGCCGCGCAGGGATCGGTCGGGGCTGATTTCCTCAACGGCGCTATCAGCACCGCCTACCTCAAGAACCCGACGAATCCGGCCTACGCCAAGGATCCTTGGGTGCGGAACTACTACCGCATCATGGGCAAGTACGGCCCGGGCATCGACGCTCGGAACGGCTTCTACTACTACGGGTTCGCGAAGGCGTACGACGTCATTCGGCTCCTCTACCTCGCGGGGAAGAACCCGACCCGCGCGTCGCTGATCGCGGCGACGAAGAAGATGAACTGGGTCAACCCGTACGCGATCAAGGGCATCCGGGTGAAGACGAGCAGCACGGATCGCTTCCCGATCTCGCAGATCAAGCTGATTCGGTGGCAGAACAGCAGCTGGACGGAGTTCGGCGGCCTGATCAAGGGCCGCTAGACACGCACACGGTGCGGGGCCGGCGACGGCCCCGCACCACCGCAGGGGAGAACGCGTTTGCCTGAAGCAGTCATCGTCGCCGCCACGCGGACGCCGATCGGACGCGCGCGAAAGGGGTCGCTCGTGGAGGCGCGGCCGGACGATCTCGTCGCGTTCGCGATCGACGCGGCGCTGAAGCAGGTGCCCGAGTTGCCGCGCGAGGACGTCGTCGACGTGATGGTCGGCTGCGGCTTCCCGCAGGAGCGGCAGGGGATGAACCTCGGGCGGCGTGCCGCCCTGCTCGCGGGGCTGCCGGAGACAGTGCCGGGCACGACCGTGAACCGCTTCTGCGCGTCGTCGCTGCAGACGATCCGGATGGCGTTCCACGCGATCCGCGCCGGCGAGGGCGACGCGTACGTCGCGGCGGGAGTCGAGTCGATCACCCAGGTGGACGGCTACCCGAAGTCGCACGAGGAGCTGCACCCGAAGCTGTTCGGCGACGACGCGCCGATCGCGAACGTCTACATCCCTATGGGCCTGACGGCCGAGAACGTGGCCGAGCGGTGGGACGTCTCGCGCGAGGACATGGACCGCTACGCGCAGCGCTCGCAGGAGCGCGCGGTCGCGGCTCAGGACTCCGGCTTCTTCGCGCGCGAGATCACGCCGTGGGACGGCGTGGGGGTGGACGACGGGCCACGGCGCGGGTCGACGCTGGAGAAGCTCGGCGAGCTCGAGCCGGCGTTCAAGCCGGGCGGCAAGGTGACGGCCGGGAACTCGTGCCCGTTGAACGACGGCGCCGCGGCGGTCGTGGTGATGTCGGACACTCGCGCGCGCGAGCTGGGCGTGCAGCCGATCGCGCGGATCATCGCGTCGAGCGTGTCCGGCGTGGAGCCCGAGATCATGGGCGTGGGGCCGATCCAGGCGGTGCGCCGGGTGCTGCGCCAGGCCAGCATGACGATCGACGACGTGGAAGTCGTCGAGCTGAACGAAGCCTTCGCCGCGCAGGTGCTCCCGGTGTGCCGCGAGCTCGGAATCGACCCGTTCGGCGAGAAGCTGAATCCGAACGGCGGCGCGATCGCGCTTGGCCACCCCTACGGGATGACCGGCGCGAGGATCATGTGCACGCTCCTCAACGACCTGCGAACGCTCGACAAGACCATCGGCGTCGAGACGATGTGCGTCGGCGGCGGCCAGGGTATGGCGATGATCGTCGAGCGGCTGGATTGACCAGAACGAACGCGTCCGATTCATGGCACCACCTGCGCGACTGTGGATAGATCGTCACACCCTTGTTCCGGTGCCTGACACCGGACTGAGGCGTTGGCCTTGATCAGGCGCCAGATTGATCGACGCCTGTGGAGACATCGTCACACCGGTTTGTCGGTGTCTGACACCAGGACGTCCGGCCGAGCGCCGTGCGAGCGCAGCGGCGCTCGTGAGTTAGTGGCTCTGAGCCACTAGCTCATCGGCGCTGCGACACGCTGTTGCGTCGCAACGGCTTCGACGCGCTCCAGGAACGGCTTGGCGCGCAGCCGCTCGAGTGTCTCGCGCGCGTCTGCGAGCAAGGGCTCGGCATCAGCGGCGCGTGCTTGCCCAGTGAGCCACTCCGCATGCTCGAGCTTCGTGACCGCGAGGTGGAACGGCATCTCGGCCTCCCCGAACAGCCGCTCCGCCTCGTCGAGCTCGGCCTCAACCTCGTACTCGGGTAGCCGCGCGCGGAACCGCGCCTGCTGCGCGCGCAAGAACGGTGGAAGTTCGCCGGCGTGCAATTCCCGGTGCATGTCGAGCAGCTCTCGAACCGTCTCTTCGTCCTCGAAACGGTCGATCACCTCGAACGCCATGAACCGCAGGGCTGTCACGTTGCCGGTCACGCTCTCGCGCAGCGCGAGAGCGCGTTTCAGCGCGGCGAGGGCCTCATCGTGGCGCCGCTCCGTCGCGAGCGCGAGTGCGTCCATGAGCGCGTGGACGACGGCGTTGTCGGCGCTCTCCGAGCGGGCCATGTCGGCAAGCTGCGTCAGGGCGTCACGCACCCGCTCGAGGTCGCCGCGGTACAGATGGAGCGGCGTGAGCTCGAGCAGCAGCATGCGCGTGAATTCCGTCTCTGCCAGCTCGTTCGCCTCGGCCGCGCGCTGGAGTGCGTCGTCCCAGCGCCCGAGCATCATCAGCGCTCCGGCAGAAGAGGCGAAGAAGATCCCTTCCCAGTAGCGGTCTCCCACCCGCCGCGCGAGCTCGAGTGCCCGTTCGCAGTTCGCGAGCATCTCCCGCCACCGACCGTTGATCCAGAGCACGGCGCCGAGGTTGTTGTACGCGCGAAGCGCGGCCGCGTGCAGATCGTGCTCCAGCGCGATCGCGAGCGCACCTTCGATCAGGATCTGCGCCTCCCGCGGGCGGTGGCGCCTGCCCATGAGGGCCGACTTCGTATTCAGCGCCTGCGCCAGTGTCTCCGGCAAGTCGAGCGCTTCGGCGAGCGACAGGGCACGCTCCAGGTGGGGCACGGCTTGCTCGAGCTCGCCGCTGAAGATGAGGAAGCGCCCGAGCTGCGCGACGACCTCGGCGATCTCCGCCTCCGTGCCGGCGGCCTCGAGCGCGGCCAGCGCGGGCTCGAGCCGGGCGACCGCCTGTGGCGGGTGCCCCTCGACGAAGTCGATCTCGGCGAGGCGAACAGTCACCCTCGCGGCTCCCACCACGTCTCCGTGCTGCTCGTAAGCGGCCTGCGCCCGCTCGAACAGCGTCCGTGACTCGACGGGCCTGTTGGCGAGCCTCGCCATTTGCCCGGCACGGTCGGCAAGCTCGCCGCGCGCGAGCTCGTCGTCGATGAGCTCTCCCGCCCGCTCGAAGTAGCGCTGCGCCTCTGCCGCCGCGGCGAGTCCGGCGGCGCGCTCGCCCGCACGCACGAGGGCGTCCGCGGCTCGCGCCCTCAGCTCGTCGGCGTCGTCGGCGTCGGGTTCTGCCTCGTACCCGGCGAGCAAGTGCGAGGCAATCACCTCGGCCACGTCCTCCTCACCAAGGGAGGCGGCGAGGTGCTCGGCCGCCGCGAGGTGGCGGTCCTTGCGGTCGCGCCTAGCCAGCGTCTCGTAGGCGACGCGACGCACGAGGTCCTGAAGGAAGCCGTACTGGCCGTGCTCCGGCGAGCGCGGGTCCGCCTGGAGCGACAGCACCTCCTTGCGCACGAGCGATGCGAGCAGCGGCTCCAGCTCCGCCTCCTCGAGCCCGGCGAGCGCGGCGAGCGCGTTGCGCGTGAACGTCTTGCCGAGCACGGCGCCGTTTTGCAGCAGCCGTCGCTCCTCCTCGCTCAGACCGTCGAGACGTGCAGCGATCAGGGCGTGCAGCGTCTCCGGTACCTCGAGCGTCTCGACCTGCCCGACGACACGGTAGGCAGAGCCCTCCGGGGCGAGCAGCCCGCGGTCGAGCAGCATCCGCACCGTCTCCACCGCGTAGAGCGGCACCCCCTCCGCGCGCGCGAGGATCTGCGCCTTCAGCCCCTCCGGCAGCCCCGGGACGAGGCCGTGCAGCAGCTCGTCCATCGCGTGTTCGGGGAGTGGCTCGAGGTAGAGCGACGAGAAGCTGCGCTGCCCTGCTCCCCACGTCGGTCGCTTCTCGAGCAACTCGGGTCTCGCGAGCGTGATCACGTACAGCGGCTGGTTGCGCGACCACTCGAGCAGGTACTCGATGAAGTCGAGGAGGCTCGCATCCGCCCAGTGCAAGTCCTCGAAGACGAGAAGCACCGGATTCGACTCGGCCAGCCGCTCGAAGAACAGCCGCCACGCCGCGAACAGCTCCTGGCGCTCGCCCACGTCCGCCTCGCCGGCGCCGAGGAGCTGCGCGAGCCGCGGCTCGACGAAGCGCCGCTCCTCGTCGTCCAGCACGTGCTCGCTCAGCGTCGCGCGGAGCTTCTCGAGCGCGGCGGCCGGCGGGTCGTCCTCGGCGATCTGGCAGCGCATCCGCACCATGTCGGCGAGCGCCCAATACGTCACGCCCTCGCCGTACGCGAGGCAGCGGCCGCGGTGCCACCAGACCGTCTCGACGATGCCGTCGAAGTACTTGTAGAACTCCCACGCGAGCCGCGACTTGCCGATTCCGGCGATCCCGGTAACCGAGACGAGGTGCGCCTTGCGCTCCTCCGCGCAGGCGTGGAAGAGGTCCTTGATCTGCCGCAGCTCGCGCTCACGGCCGACGAACGGCGCCTCCAGGCCTTCCGCCTTGAGCTCGCCTCGCCGGGCGGAGACGACGCGTAGTGCGCGCCACAGCCGCACCGGCGCTTGCTTTCCCTTCAGCTCGTGCTCGCCCGAGTCCTCGTACGCGATCGCCTGCTCGCTCGAGCGGCGCGTTGTCTCGCCGACGAAAACCGATCCAGGCTGGGCGACCGACTGGATCCTGGACGCCGTGTTGACCAGGTCGCCGGCGACCATGCCCTCACCCGTCGCGCCGATCGTTACGGCCGCCTCGCCCGTGAGGACGCCTGCGCGGACGCGGAGTTCGGATGCGCCGACTTCGTCCCCGAGCGCCGAGACGGCTGTGACCAGATCGAGCGCGGCGCGCACTGCGCGCTCGGCGTCGTCCTCGGTCGCGACGGGGGTTCCCCAGACGGCCATCACGGCGTCGCCGATGAACTTCTCCACGGTGCCTCCGTACAGGCCGATCAGGCGCCGGCACGTGTCGAAATAGCGAGAGAGCAGCTCCCGCGCCTCTTCCGGATCGCGCGACTCCGAGAGAGACGTGAAGCCGACGAGGTCCGCGAAGAGGACGGTGACGAGTCGCCGCTCGGCGACGGTGGCGGCGGCGCCTTCGGGCGGCGCGGCATCCGCGGGGGGCGCGGCGAGCGGCGTTCCGCACTCGCCGCAGAACCGCTGTCCGGGCGGGTTCGTGGCTCCGCAGGACGAGCAGGTCGCGGCGAGCGGGTTACCGCACTCGCCGCAGAACTTCTGCCCCGGCGGGTTCTCGGCAGCGCAGTTGTCGCACACGGTCACGCCAATGACCCTAACGGCCGCCGGTTCGTTCGCAAACCGTCGCTTGTGGCTCAGAGCCACAAGCTCACGGTGCCGGTGTCGTTGCGGCGTCTCGTGGTCGGGGCGCCGGAGGGGTTCGTGGCTCAGAGCCACAAGCTCCTCAGGTGTCACGCAATCGGCACAGTGCCGTCACGGCTCCTTCGGCACGGTGGGTCAGTGGTTCGTATCGCGCCCCGCTATGACCCGCGCGTGCTCGAGACGCTGAAGGACGTCGACGACCGGCGCGAGTCGATCGCCGAGATCTGCCGACGCGTGAACGCGATCATCGCCGAGCTAGGCGTGCCACGCGTGAGCTACGTACATCTCCGGCGGCTCGTCCACGAGCACCGGTGGGAGGAAGACGCGCGCCGCGCGCGCCGGGAGGAGCTGCTCCGGATCGTCGCCGAGATGTACCTCGACTCCCTCTCGGGACGCGTCACGGATCCCTTCAGCGCGGCCGAGCGCGTTCGCAGGGCGCGGCGCACGGAGAGATAGTGGCTCAGAGCCACAAGTCTTCGGGCGTCCCGGATTCGGCACTGAGCCTGGATGGGCGGGGCGCGGGGAGGGTTCGTGGCTCTGAGCCACAAAGTCTTCGGGCGTCCCGGATTCGGCACTGAGCCTGGATGGGCGGGGCGCAGAGGCGGTTAGTGGCTCAGAGCCACAAGGTCAGGGTGCGGCGTCCGCTCGTGTGCCGAACCAGGCGACCCACTGCTCCTGCTCCTCCGTCTCGACCGCGCGCGCGTCGTAGTGCTCCCGCACCCACTGCACCGCCTCGCCCGCAGGAACGCCCGCGAGCACCGCCATGCACGCGAGGACGGTGCCGGTCCGGCCGAGGCCGCCCGCGCAGCCGACCTCGACGCGCTCGCCCTCTTGCGCGCGCGCGAACGCGGAGCGGATCTGCGCCGCCGCTGCGTCACGATCGCGAGGCAGCCCGAAGTCCGGCCATGCGATCACCTCCGCCGGCCACGTCGGCGCCCACCGCTCGTCGCAGTAGAGGCCGAAGTCGCGCGCCGCGTCGTCCTCGCGCCGCTCGCGCAGAGGCGACGCGCGCACACTCGTCCCGCCGGGGAAGACGACGTTCAGGCGAAGACGAGGTAGAGGATCTCGCCCACGAGAGCCGGCTTCTCCGCGCCCTTGATCTCGATCTGGACGCGGACCTTGTAGAGCACGCCCTCGCCGCGCGGCTCGCCGCTCAGCAGCTTGGCGTGCAGCCGCACGTCCGACCCCGACGGCACCGGCGCGGTGAAGCGGACGCGGTCGATCCCGTAGTTGATCCCCATGCGCGCGCCCTCGACGCTGATCACCTCGGACAGGAGCATCGGGAGCATCGACAGCGAGAGGTAGCCGTGCGCGATCGTCGTTCCAAACGGCCCCTGCGCCGCGGCGTCGGGATCGACGTGGATCCATTGGTGGTCGCCGGTCGCCTCCGCGAACAGGTCGATGTGGCGCTGCTCGATCGTGTGCCATTCGCTCGTGCCGAGCTCGCGCTCGCCGGCTTGGAGGTCCGCAGGAGTGAGCGTCGTCGCCATACGGTCTTCTACAGCATCGCGCGCAGTGACTTGCGGTCGACTTTGCCCACGGTCGTCAGCGGAACGTCCGGCACGATTCGCACCTCGCGCGGGTAGCGGTAGCCGCCGATCCGCTCTTTGGCGAACGCGACGAGCTCGTCCGCGCTTGTTCCAGCGCCGTCGCGGAGTGAGACGAACGCGACGACCTCCTCGCCGTACCGTTCGTCGGGCCGCCCGACGACGCCGGCGGCCGACACCGCTGGGTGCTCGAGGAGCGCGTCCTCGACGTCGCGTGGAAAGACGTTGAAGCCGCCGCGGATGATCAGATCCTTCTTGCGGTCGACGATGTAGAGGTAGCCGTCCTCGTCGAGGCGGCCGAGATCACCCGTGTGAAGCCATCCGTTGCGCATCACCTCTTGCGTCAGCTCGGGCTCGCGCCAGTAGCCCTGCATGACGGTCGTGGAGCGGCAACCGATCTCGCCGACCTCGCCCGGTGGCAGCTCGCGATCCTCCTCGTCGAGGATCCGAACGTCGACGCCGGGCACCGGCAGGCCAACGGAGCCAATGCGCACGCGGCCCGGCGGATTGGAGGAAACAATCGCGGACGTCTCCGTCAGCCCGTAGCCCTCGCGGAGCTCCACATGAGGGAGTCTTCGCGCGAGCTCGTCCACGACCTCGCGCGCAAGCGGCGCCGCGCCGGAGACGACGTACCGGAGCGACGACAGGTCGTACTCCTCGAGGGGTTGCGCCCGTAGGAGCTGCAACATCGACGGAACCACGGCGGTGATCTGGATTGCGTGCTCCTGGAGCAGCTGCAGGAACAGCTCGGGATCGAACCAGCGCATGAGCACCGAGACGTTGGGTTCAGGCGAATGCAGCCCGACGACCGTCACGAGCAGGCCGTAGGCGTGCGAAAGCGGCAGCGCGCTGAGACCGCGCGTGATCTCCGGAATGTGCCCCGCCTCCTGTCCGGCCTTGCCGGCTCGCCAGAGGTTCGCGTGCGAAAGCATCACGCCCTTGGCGCGCCCGGTCGTCCCACCGGTGTACATAAGCGCGGCGAGGTCGTCGTCGGCGCGCGGGACGATCGGCGCCGGGTCGGCCTCAGGCAGCTCGTCCATGGTCACCATCCGCACGCCTTCGACCGCGTCCGCGAGCTCCGGCGACGCGACGACGAGCGACGGCTCCGAGTCGGAGAGCACGTGCCCCAGCTCGGCGCGCGGCAGGAGGAAGATCACAGGAGTCACCACTCCGCCTGCGCGCCAGATCGCGTTGTAGACGAGCGGCACCTCCGGCGAGTTCATCGCGTAGACGACCACGCGATCGCCGGGCTTCACGCCGAGCTCGACCAGCCCGGCGGCGACCCGCTGCGCGCGCTCGAACAGCTCGCCGGAGCGGTGCCACGTGCCCTCGAACCAGAGCGAGTCGTAGTCGCCGTTCCGCTCGAGCGTCTCCTCGGCGAGCCGCGCGAGATTGTGGCTCTGAGCCACTAGCTCGAGGTGGCGGACGCGCCGAGACGCGCCGAGCGGCCGCCGGCCTTGGCCATCATCGCGACCATTTCCTCGGGGGTCGCGCCGTCCGGGAAGCGTTCCAGCAGCTCCCCGAGGAACTCGTCCGCGTCCCAGCGGTCGTCGCGCGCGAGCAGCTTGCCCGCGTCCCACGGCCGCAGCACGTTGACGGCGCCGCCGTAGACGAAGAAGCACTGTCCCGTGACGTGCTGTGCCTCGTCGGCGCAGAGCGCGACGACGATCGGCGACATGTTCGCGGGATCCATCGCGTCGAAGCCGTCCTCCGGCTTCGGGATCTCGCCGAACGCAGCCTCGGTCATGCGCGTGCGCGCGTTCGGCGCGAGACAGTTGACGGTGACGCCGTAGCGCGCGAGCTCCTGCGCGGCGATCAGCGTGAAACCGGCGATCCCGGCCTTGGCGGCGCCGTAGTTCGCCTGCCCGACGTTGCCGAACACGCCTGACGGGCTCGACGTGTTGATCACGCGCGCGCGCACCTCGTCGCCCGCCTTCGAGCGCTCGCGCCAGTACGCGGCCGCGTGCCGCGTCGGCGCGAAGTGACCCTTGAGGTGCACGGCGATCACTGCGTCCCATTCCTCCTCGGTCATGTTCACGAGCATCCGATCGCGAGTGATGCCGGCGTTGTTGACGAGGATGTCGAGCCGGCCGGACGCGTCGATTGCGCGCCGAACCATCCGCTCCGCGCCCGCGAAGTCCGCGACGTTCTCGCCGTCGGCGACCGCGGCCCCGCCGAGCGCTTCGATCTCGGCGACGACCTGCTGCGCGGGCGTCTCGTCGGCACCTTCGCCGGTGAGCGTGGCGCCGAGGTCGTTGACGACGACCTTCGCGCCTGCGCGCGCGAGCGCGAGCGCGTGCTCACGGCCGATGCCGCGGCCCGCACCGGTGACGATCGCTACCTTGCCTTCGAGGTTCGGCACGATGGACGTTCGTACCACGCCCGGGACAGCAGCGTCAAAGCTCCAAGTCGAGGAGCGCGGCGACGGCGACGCGCTGCTGCTGCTCCAGGGTCTCGGGCAGGGTATGTGGGTGTGGCGCGACCAGGTGCGGGCGTTCGCGGCGAGCTTCCGTACGATCGCGTACGACACTCGCGGGACGGGTCGCTCTCCGGTGCCGCTCGAGCCCTACGGCATCGGGGACCTCGCGGACGACGCGGCCGAGATCCTCGGCGGCCGCGCCGCACACGTCGTCGCGCTCTCGATGGGCGGCTACGTCGCGCTGACGCTCGCGCTGGCGCGGCCGGAGCTCGTCCGCTCGCTCGTCCTCGTCGGCACCGGCGCGGGCTGGACCGAGCGGAACCCGGAGCGCTTCGAGGCGATCCTCGCCGCGCGCCTCGAGCATCCGACGCCGTACGAGACGATCGACGCTCACGTCAACGCCTGCTACGGCTTCTACGCCGAGGGCTGCGACGTCGAGCGCATCGACGTGCCGGCGCTCGTCGTGCACGGCGACCAGGATCTGATCGTCCCGGTCGAGAACGGCCGCCGCCTCGCCGCGCGCCTGCCGAACGCGCGCTACGTCGAGCTGCCTGGGCGCGGCCACAACCTGCCGCTCGAGGAGCCCGAGACGATCAACCGGCTCGTGCTCGAGTTCCTGGAGGCGTGACCTCGACGGTGACAGGCGCTTGTGGACGAATCTCCGCACTCTTGACCCGGTGTCTGACACCAGGTTTTCGCGTCGGCAGGCCGACGACGACGATGCTGCGCCTGCCGCTGTGGAGCCTTCGTCACGCTTCCGTTTCGGTGTCTGACACCTGGAATGCCAAATCGGCCGCGGAAGAATGAGCCGGCGGTGAACGCATTCCGCACGCCTGACGTGCGCTTCGAGGGGTTGCCTGGCTACGACTTCGCGCCGCACTACGTCGAGCAGGACAGGCTGCGCATGCACTACGTCGACGAGGGCGACGGCGCGCCCGTGCTGTTGCTGCACGGCGAGCCGACGTGGGCGTACCTGTACCGCAAGGTGATTCCGGAGCTGACGGGAGTCGCGCGGACGATCGCGCCTGACTACTTCGGTTTCGGGCGTTCGGACAAGCCCGTCGACCGCGACTGGTACACGTACGACGCCCATTGCGAATCCATCTCCCGCTTCGTCGACGTGCTCGACCTGCGCGACGTCACCGTCGTGACGCACGACTGGGGAGGCCCGATCGGCTTTCGCCTCGCAGTCGAGCGGCCCGAGCGCGTGGCGCGGCTGGTCGTCCTCAACACCGGGATCTACTCGGGCCGTCCGCCGGGAGAGACGTGGCTGCGTTTTCGTGACCTCGTCCGTCGCACCGCCACGGAGTTCCGCCCGGGCCAGCTCCTGCGCATCACGTGCCTGACTGAGCTGCCGGATGACGTGGTCGCCGCCTATGACGCGCCGTTCCCGGAGCCGGGGCCGGAGTCGAAGGCGGGAGTGCTCATGTTCCCCGAACTCGTTCCGACGGACGACGATCATCCATCCGCGCAGAAGATGCTCGAGGTGCGCGAGGCGCTGCGCGGGTGGACGAAGCCCGCGCTCGTCTTCTTCAGCGACTCCGATCCGATCTTCTCGCCGCGCGCCGCCGAGCGGCTCGCCGACCTGATCCCGGGCGCGGAGCTCCAGGAGCCGGTCGCGGGCGCCGGCCACTTCCTCCAAGAGGACGCGGGCGCCGAGGTCGGTCAGCGGATCGCCGATTGGCTCCAAACGTCCGTGTCGGTGTAGACCTTCTCGCCGCGGAAGAGCTTCCGCTCCTCGTCCCAGGGGAAGAAGATCACGACGCGCCACGTCAGCTTCTCGCCCATCGGCTCGTAGTCGAGCCACCGCGCCTCGTGCGTGCCCGTGACCCGCGCCTCCTCGCACACTCCCTGCGGGCCGATCACGATGTCCGTCAGGTCGAAGTGGATGTCGGGGAACGCGGTCAGCAGCCCCGTGTAGAAGCGCGCCGCGCCCTCGTGACCCTCCCAGCGGTGGCCGGTCTGCGCGAGCTCGTAGACGCAGTCCTCGGTCAGCGTCGAGATCAGGCCGGGGAGGTCGCGCGCGTCCTCGGCGAGCGAGTGCTTCTTCCACAGCTCGCGGATCGCGGCGTAGTCGTTCGGCTCGCGGCGGATCAGCTCGACGACCGTGTCGTGCTCGACGTGCTCGACCTGCGTCACGCCCGGGACCCTAACGAACGCGCGGCGTACGATCCTGCGCGTGGACGTCGTCGAGACCGCGGCCGAGGCCGACGGAGGCCCGCGCCCGCCCCTGCTGATACTCGAGCGCGTGCGCGAGTTCCTCGACGCGCACGGGCTCGGCTCCGGCGACCTGCGCGCGCGGCGGATCGGCGAGGGCGGCGGCTCGAACTTCACGTTCCTGATCGAGCGTGACGACGGCTCGCGGTGGGTTTTGCGCCGGCCGCCGCGTCCGCCGCTGCCGCCGTCCGCGCACGACATGGTGCGCGAGGCGCGGTTGCAGCTCGCGATCCGCGAGGCCGGCTTCACGCGGCTGCCGACGATCGTTGCCGTGTGCGACGACGAGAACGTGCTCGGCGTCCCGTTCTACGTCATGGAATGGCTCGACGGCGACGTCGTCACGTCCGAGCTGCCTCGCGGTCTCGAATCGGCCGACGCCCGCCGCCGTCTCGCCGAGGACCTCGTCGACGCGCTCGTCGAGATCCATGCCGCAGACGTCTCCCGCGCGGCGCTCGCCGCGTTCGTGCGGCCGGGGAGCTATCTCGACCGGCAGGTACGACGCTTCTCGCAGCTGTGGCAGATCAACCAGACGCGCGAGCTGCCCGCTGTCGAGGACGTGGGGCGGTGGCTCGCCGCGAACGTGCCCGAGCCGCTGCCGCCGACCGTCGTCCACGGCGACTACCGGCTCGGCAACACGATGGTCGCTCCGGACGAACCGACGCGAATCGTCGCCGTGCTCGACTGGGAGATGGGCGCTATCGGCGATCCGCGCGCCGACGTCGGCTACCTGCTCGCGACGTACAGCGAGCCGGAGGGTGAGCCGAGCCCGCTCGGAACGTCTCCGGTGACGGCGGAGCCCGGCTTTCCCACGCGGGCCGAGCTCGTCGAGCGCTACGTACAGACGAGTGGAAGAAATGTCGAGCCGCTGCCGTGGTTCGAGGCGCTCGCGCTCTGGAAGGCGGCCGTCTTCTGCGAGGCGATCTACGGCCGCTATGTCCGCGGCGAACTCGGCACGGAGGACGCGCGCGCGAGCGCGTTTGAGCTTGGAGTGCCGCTGCTCGCGGAGGGCGCGGCCGCGGCCGTCGCGCGCGCCTAGGAAGCAGCCGCCGCGACCGCGCGCAACGTGGCCGCGTCACGCGTCGACACGAGCAGCGTCGTCGCGCCCGAGTCGCGCCACGCCTCGAGCCGCTCCGCGATCCGCTCCTTCGGTCCGACGAGCGCAGCCTCGTCGATGAACGCGTCCGGCACCGCGGCCGCGGCGTCGCGGTGCTTCCCGTCGAGATAGAGATCCTGGATCACGCGCGCCTCGTCCTCGTAGCCGTAGCGTGCGAACAGCGAGTTGTAGAAGTTCTTCCCGCGCGCGCCCATCCCGCCGACGTAGAGCGCGTAGTACTGCTTGAGCGCGTCGCGTCCCGCCTGCACGTCGTCGATCAAAAGCGCGGGTACGCTCGGCGCGATCTCAAAGCCGTCGCGTGCGTCGAAGCCGAACGTCTCGCGCGCGCGCTCCGGGACGAAGAAGATCGGCATCCAGCCGTCCGCGATCTCGAACGCGAGCTCGACCGACTTCGGTGAGATCGACGCGAGGTAGATCGGGATCTCGGCGCGCAGCGGCCGGGCCATCAGCTTCAACGGCTTGCCGAGCCCGGTCGAGCCAGGGCCGCCGTAGGGGATGTCGTAGTGCTCGCCGTGGTGCTCGAGCACCTCGCGCCGGAGGATGCTGCGGACGATCTCGACGTACTCGCGCGTCTTCGTCAGCGGCTTCCCCCACGGCTCGCCGTGCCAGCCTTCCACCACCTGCGGCCCGGAGGTGCCGAGGCCAGCAGGAAGCGACCGCCGGAGAGGAGGTCGAGTGTCGCGGCCGTCATCGCCGCGTTCGCGGGCGTGCGGCCGGGGATCTGCATGATCGCCGACCCGACCTTGAGCGTGGACGTCGTCGCGGCGAGCCACGCAAGCACCGTGACCGCGTCCGTCCCCCAGGCCTCCGCGGCCCACGCCGAGTCGTAGCCGAGCCGCTCGGCCTCCTGCGCGAGCGCGATCAGCTCGAGCGGGCTCGTTCCCGGCGGCGGGTAGCCCATGGAGAAGCCGAGACGCACGACCTGCGATGCTAAACGGGTGAGCGTCGCGGAACTGACGCCGTCGCAGGAGATTCAGGAGCTGCGCGCCGCGTACCGCGCGTTCATGGAGGAGCACGTCTACCCGAACGAGGCCGCGCTCGCGCGCGAGGACGACGCCGCCGATGCGCTCGTCGCGGAGCTGCGCGCGCGCGCGAAGGCCGAGGGGCTGTGGGCGCCGCACCTCCCGCCGGACGCGGGCGGCACCGGCCGTGGCTTCCTCGCGTATGCACATCTGAACGAGGAGATCGGCCGCAGCATCTGGGCGCAGCTCGTCTTCAACTGTCAGGCACCCGACGCCGGCAACGGCGAGATCCTCCACCTCTTCGGCACCGACGAGCAGAAGGAGCGGTGGTTGCGGCCGCTCGTCGAAGGCGACGCACGCTCGTTCTTCTCGATGACCGAGCCGGAGGTGTCGGGCGCGGATCCGACGGGGCTGCGCACGCGCGCCGTGCGCGACGGCGACGAGTGGGTGATCGACGGCCACAAGTGGTTCAGCTCGGCGGCGGAGGGCGCGGCGTTCGGGATCGTGATGTGCGTCACCGATCCCGACGCGCAAGCGCACCGGCGGATGTCGCAGATCATCGTTCCCGCCGACACGCCCGGCGTCGAGCTCGTGCGCGCCGTCCCGACGATGGGGCATCGCGGGCGCAACTGGTCGACGCACTGCGAGATCCGCTACAGCGGCGTGCGCGTGCCCGTCGCGAACACGCTCGGCGAGGAGGGCGACGGCTTCAGGATCGCGCAGAAGCGGCTGGGGCCGGGGCGCATCCACCACGTGATGCGCTGGCTCGGGCAGATGCAGCGCGCGTTCGAGCTGATGTGCACGCGCGCGCTCGAGCGCGAGGCGTTCGGGTCGCGGCTCGCCGACAAGCAGACGGTGCAGAACTGGATCGCGGACTCGGCCGCGGAGATCCAGGCGTGCCGGCTACTGACGCTCGACGCGGCGCACAAGATCGATCAGGGCGACGAGGCGCGCGTCGAAGTCTCCGTGATCAAGTTCTACGCGGCGCGCGTGCTCAACGAGGTGATCGACCGCGCGGTGCAGGTGCATGGCGCACTCGGCCTGACCGATCTGACCCCGCACAGGATGGTGGTGTCGCGGCGCATCCTCAAGGAGTTCGAGTCGGGGAACGGCTGGCGTTTCTCGTGAGCCGCCGCGTCACGATGGCGTCGCGGCCGCAAGGGATGCCGCAGGAGTCGGACTTCGCGCTCGATGACGTGGAGGTGCCCGAACCCGACGCGGGGGAGGTGCTGGTCCGCTCGTTCTACGTCTCGGTCGACCCGTACCAGCGCGGGCGCATGAGCGACAGGCGCTCGTACGCGCGGTCACTGGAGGTCGGCGACGTGATCACGTCGCAGACGGTCGGCGAGGTGGTCGAGTCGCGCGACCCGCGGTTTGCGCCGGGCGACATCGCGGTGGGGCAGCTCGGGTGGCGGGAGCACGCCGTCGAGCGCGCGGGCTCGCTGCGCAAGGTGGATCCGAAGCTCGCGCCGATCACGACAGCCCTGCACGTTCTCGGCGGGACGGGCATGACCGCGTGGTTCGGGCTCTTCGACGTAGGCCGGCCGCGCGCGGGCGACACCGTCGTCGTATCGGCCGCGGCCGGCGCGGTGGGGCAGATCGTCGGGCAGCTCGCCCGGATCGCCGGCTGTCGCACGGTCGGCATCGCGGGCGGCCCCGAGAAGTGCGACGACCTGCGCGAGCTCTACGGCTACGACGCGGCGATCGACTACAAGGGAGACGACCTGCGTGCGGCGCTGAAGGACGCGTGCCCCGCCGGCGTCGACGTGTACTTCGACAACGTCGGCGG
>WNGA01004133.1_pt1 | contig 21473 bp, 16 predicted proteins | sample 5400061 | NCBI WGS metagenome assembly WNGA01 (sample SAMN13153366, study PRJNA577476) | soil metagenome | isolation source: 100 cm soil or saprolite under grassland replicate 2 | place: USA:California | collected 2016-06-15
TCCACTGCGCGCACTGATCGGCGGGTCTGCGCGCATGCCGACCGCACGGCACCATGTGTCTCGCCCGGCCAGCCTCAAGTTGCGCCTGCCGAGGAGCTTGCCGACCGGCTCAGCGCCGGTACCCCTCCCGCCGGACCTTCGCATGGCGGGGCCGCAGCCGGATCCGGGGGTCTGCGACCAGGAGATACAGGTTCGGATGCTGTACGGATTGGTGCCCACGGCAGGGCACCGACCAGATCCTCGCAATCCGGACTGTCGAACTAGCAGCGGAAATGCCGATCCGGCTGGCCCCCCAGCGGCGTGTGCCTCACTGGAGAACCAGGTCACAGTAGGCAGCGGACGCCATCCCGCCTGGTTCTGGCGGCCCTGACGCCGTCGGGATGCCAGCGGTCGGCCGGTCACCCCGAGGCGCTGGGGGCGCGGGAAGATTGCGGCAGATCGGGGCGCGGCTTGCCACCCAGGGTCGTGGCGGGCGCCGCGACGGCCACTTCCCTATTGCCGCCGCGCATACTCCTGGCGGGCCGTCTGGACCTTGTCGGAGGTCATTACGGAGGCGCGGCTTTCCCTTGCTAATACGAGGAACGCGTATGCTGCTCGCCCATTGGAGGTGGCCGCACGATGGCAGGGATCGGATCAGGACCGGGTCGAACGCCATCCGCATCTCGAACGCCAAGGCGGATAGGGCTGCTGCTATGCGCTCGTGACGTCAACGAGGCAGCCTTGTCGTTCCTCGTGCTGTGCATGAACTGCCAACAGACAAGCTTTCAGTACGAGTTTCTACCGTTCGAGCCAGACGATGAGTTCCTTACCCCGCTGTACAACGGGCTTGAGCTGGACCGGGATGACGTACGGGCCAAGGCCCGTGCCTTTGGCCAGCGATACCGTGACTACCTCGGCGGCCTCAGCGAGCGCCACAGGCTGCGCGAGCCACCTCCTGGCTACTTCGTGGCCATCACCACCGCTAGATTCACCGACAACTACTACTCCATGCGGGAAGGCGACTTGTCGATCATCGCGCTCGGCAACTGGAAGCGTGGCATGGCACCGCCCTCGCTGCTGGAGTTCGTGCTGACCCTGCTGGTCCGCGAGTCCGTCGCCGCAGCCTCGCGCTCGCTGCGGAGTTCGATTCACCTGGGAACCAAGGGGTGCCTGTTTGACTTCAGTCGTTCTCTCTCTGACGTTCGGCAGAAGGTGCTCAACGGGTTCGTCTGCGCCTACTGTCGTGCAGCGCTGGAGGCAGACGGGCTCCCGGAGCTGGCAGACGAGCTTGAGGTGCTGCTGCGCAGACAGTGGCTCGGAACGCCGATTGAGCCGAACACGCCCGCCGGGATCGTTTCGAACCTGGGCCATGACCTGTTCGTGACCAAGGGCCTCAAGGCGACGCGGTGGGAGGCGCTCAAGAGCACGCTTCGGCAGGAGAGCGCCACGCAGATGGTCAGGATCGCAGGGGTGCTGCTAGTTGCTGTCCTGCTTGTGGTTCTTGGGCTCAAGTAGGGTTGAGCGGGCCTGGCGCCGTTCACGTCGAAGACGACGACCAGAACGAAACCCGTGATCGTGAAGGCTCTGGGCCGAAGCTGGAGGTAAAGCAAGCTCCTGCACCACCCATGAGACCAAGATCTTGGCCCCAACCTAGAAATCGACCTGGCTAGCCAGGGCGCCGACACGTCACGGTTCTCTGCGCGGCTCGGTCTCACGAACCCATTGAACTGCTCGAACGCGACTCGATAGGAATTTGGTAGGCGCCCTTCGCAGGGTAACGACCAGCCCGCGAAAGGGGACTTCTGGGCAGGTCGAGAGCAGTCTATTCAGCGTCGGCGGGCCGGTCCGCGGCGTTGAGGTCGGGCGGGTCGCGCGTCGCTGGATCGGCGACAGGCACGCTACGATCGCCCTTGCCGGCCAGCGGGCTGCGGGCCTGTCGTTCCGATTCTCCTGTCTGGTCTTGGAGCGCTACCGTCCCACCAGGAGGGCGTGTCACCGTGGCTTCCGGGTCCAGGCTGCCAGCACGAGTGGTGTCTGCACAGAGTTGCGTGACCGTCTCGGGAGCGCTCCAACCGGCTCCTGTGGTCCGGCGGCTGAACGCGGTTTGTCCATATTTTACGATGTTCCCCTTGGAGTTCCCGCTCGGTATCCTCGCTGACGCACAGGCGCACGACTGGGTGCTCGATCCGTTCTGCGGTCGAGGGACCACACTGTTTGCCGCCCGGCTTCGCGGGCTTGGGACGGTTGGCATCGACGTGAACCCGGTGGCGGCCGCCGTGGCCGCCGCGAAGCTTGTGCAGGTGAGGGCTGAGACCGTCATCCGTCGGTGCCGGGCGATGTTACGCAACGGCTACGATGACCGTGGCCCGGCCATCGATCGTATCTGCCAAGCGCTGTTCCGGAGCCTGGAGGGATAGCACCGCAGGAAGGGCTGGCTCCATCGAGCGGCCGTTCCTGGCCCGACGGAAGCCTGCGGCAGAAGGCGGCTGCACTTCCGCTCCGAACCCGCTTGAACTCATCTTGCTGATGCTGGCGGGGCGGGCCTGTGTCCGGATTTCTGTGGCTGCGCCAGGTGTTCGATGGTGCGCAGGAGTGCGTCACCGTAGGCTTCGGCCTGCCGTTGGACCCAGGCTGAGGTAACGGTCTTCCACCAGAAGGCCAGCAACAGCGCGTCAATGGTGGCTGCTGTGAGGAATGCTGTTCTGGACGCGCTGATGGATGCCGTAGCGACAGCAGCGATCACGAGTCCGAGCAGGGAGCTGGCCAATCCGAGCGGTCTGAGCCCGAGCATGTTGCGGCGGAAGCCATACCGGGCATTCTCAGACAGGACGAGCGGGAATTGGGTGGGGTCGCGGGTGCGTTCCTTTAGCACGCCGATCGCGGTCTCATAGATGGCGTCGGCGCCGTCTGGATCCTGGGCCTCCTCGGTCTCGGTTGGTAGCGCCGGTGCGGGGCCGAGCACCTGCTGGAGCAGCGCGTGACGCCGTTCCACCTGGACGCGGTTGCTGGTATCGCGCCGCCGCAGCATGGCGGTGGTGGGGGCGCCGCCCCAGGAGCGCCACAGGTCGGGTTGCAGCCGTCGTCCTTGGTCACGGCCGAGTTCTTCAACAAGGGCTGGCACGGCCAGCCAGGCGGCGGCCCAGAGCTTCTGCCAGGCTGAGAGCTGGACCAGGGCAGTGATCGCCAGCGGCAGAAGCGGCGCGGCCGCGAGCACGACTGGCGCGATCCGAGCGCGTCGGGTGTACGCGTCCGGCATTTACGAGTCCTCGTCGTCGTCGGTCTCATCGAGCGGTGGCAGTGGCCGCGCAGGCCACCACCCCGCTCGGGCTGGCGTTCCGTGGTGGTGCCACTTGCCGCCGTCCTCAGTGGTGTAGACCTGGCAGCCACGTCGCAGCAGCGCGTTGGTGACCTTCGGTGAGGGGTGCTTGGGGTCGGAGTGGGATGCGGACACGTAGGCGGTCACGCCGGTCTGTCCAGCAAGGAGCCGGTCCAACATGTCAGGGCCGAGGTTTCGGCGGCTGCCGTGGTGCGGCACGTCGAGGAAGGCGAGTGGTGCATCGCCGAGCCCATACAGGTCGGAGTAGTCGAGCGCGTTGCTCAGCGCGGGAGTGCCGGCGTCGCCGGTGAACAGCAGCCGGCGGCCGTCGACGTGGACCTGGGTGATGACGGAGCTGTTGTTCCGCGGGGTGGTCTCACCGGTGTTGTCGAGTGTCTCCGGCGGCAGGGTTCCCAACACCCGTCGGGTCCGCACCAGCGCCTTCCGGAGGAACGAGGCTGCTGCGGCTGTCAGCGATGGGCCGCTGACCTGCTCCTTGAGCATCTGCTCGTAGTAGCCCTCGGTCGGGCCGAGCACCGTCAGGGCGCCGTCGAAGCGTTGCAGGCCGGCGAACGGTTCAACGATGGGCACGCGGCGGCGTCGTGCCAAGGCGAGGAGGTCGTCGAGCGCTTCGGGGTTGACCTCGTCCTGGTGGTAGCCGTGCTGTCGCGGCTGGTGGATCAGCAGCTCCTCGACGGTCATCTCCTCCAGCACGGTAGCGAGCCCGTTGAGGTGGTCGGCGTCGGGGTGGGTGTTGATGGCCAGATCGATGTGGTTGGTGTGGTACCAGCCGCGAACGTGGCTGCCGATGTCGCTGCCGATGTCGGTGAAGCCGCTGTCGATGACGATCACGGCCTGCCCGCCGCCGGGCGTCGAGAATCGGACGGTGATGGCGTCGCCGCTCTTGCCGTCTGGCTCGACGGCGAGGAAGTCCACTTCGTACATGGCTGCCCGCCTTTCGCTCGGTTCGAGATGGCCTTGGATGCGGCGGAGTATCGCAGACCCAGCGCCATCGTGACAAGCGACATGCGATGTCAGCCAAAGACGCGACCTTGGGGGAGGGCGCCACGCTGGTGACGGCGAGCTGAGGGGTCTGGAGGTTCGGCGGGCCTTGATCTTGAGCCTGGATCAGCTCAGGACGCCAAGGTTGATAAGCCGATACCCCATCGCGGCCTGGCTGACCTTGAAGCGACGCGCCAGCCTCGCCACGAAGGCGTCGGGATCGCCCCGGGGTGTCCGAGCGGCCTCACGGATCACAGCCGCCCCCGGCATAAGGAGGGCGGCAGCGAACCGATTCGCCTCCACTTCCTCCCGGTCAGTGGCGAGGCTTGAGACCCGATCCCGAAAGTTGACCCGAACTGGTGTGTCGAGAATGAGCGCTCGGCCCCGGTGCAACTCAAGGTGCCCAACCTCATGTGCGATGGTGAAGCGCCGCCGCGCGAGCGGATGCCGCTTGTTCACGCCGATCACCCGCTCGTCGCCGTCGCGTACCAGCATTCCCGACACCTCGGGGTCCATCTCTTGGATCACCACGACGATGCCGAGCTTCTCGGCGATCAACTCTGGGGCGACGGGGGGGCCATCAATGCCTAGCTCCCGGAGCAGCCGCTCGGCCGACGCATCTGCCCTAGCCACTGGCTGCACCACGACGTCTCCGCGCTGCCGAGGCACGAACCGTCGCAACCGCCTCAGCATGTGGAGCCGACAACCGAGTGTGCAGGCGGTCGACCGGACTCGGATGCCAGTCGGCACCTGGCAACAACGCCACCAGTTCGACATCAAGCGCCTGCGCGATGAGCGCCAGTCGATATGTCGGTGGAGCCTGATCGCCACGCTCGATGTTCGCGATTGAGCCCCGCGAGAGCTCGACAGCGGCAGCTAGATCCTCCTGTGTGAGCCCCGCTCGCCGTCGCGCAACACGGATGCGCGCCCCCAGCTCCTGGTTGAACTGCTCCTCTTGCACCTGGAGCCCACCTCCCATCCGTCAGTCTAACTGACAGCCATGCATTCTCACCCGCTTCGCGTCTCACGGGCAGCTGCTCGGTCACCGCCGCGACGATCCAAACAAACTCTCGTGGCCGGATCGATCCGTCTTACCGCTAACCTTCACCAACCTGAACCGCTGGTCATCGGGTCCGCACCGGCACGCTGCTCCTCGGCTTGAAGCGGAGTCGGTTCGGATCGAATCGACCGCCGCAAGTAGGTGGCCACGAAGGTTGCGAAGAGTCGGATCCACACCGCGACCAGTCGCCCACGCCCTCTTCGCGAGCTGCTGACAGCCTGCTCAGGTAGTGAACGCGCTTGACCACGGCGTTCTACGACGTGGAGGCGGCAGCGCTTAGAGACAAAGCCCGCACACCCTCCATCACTGTCACTCCGCTGTGACACCATAAGGCGTCGCGAAGGGTCGCGTGGTCGGATAGAGCGCCAGGAGGATGCGTGAGCAAGGCGAAGGTAACCATTCAAGAGATCGAGAACCGGCTTTGGGCCGCCGCTGATGAGCTGCGCGCCAATTCTGGCCTGAAGGCGTCAGAGTATTCCATCCCGGTCCTCGGCCTGATCTTCCTGAAGTACGCCGACAGCCGCTTCCTACAGGTCGAGGCCGAGCTGGAGGGCCAGCGCTCGGGCCGACGTAAGCCCAGCAAGATCGACTATCAGGCTCGCGGCGTGATGTACCTGCCGCCCGACGCCCGCTTCGCGACCCTGCTGGAGCTGGAAGAGGGCAAGGACCTCGGCCAGGCGCTCAACGACGCCATGGCGGCCATCGAGCGCGAGAACGAGGAGCTGCGCGGGGTCCTGCCACGCACCTACAAGGCGCTGTCGAACGCCACGCTCACCACGCTGCTGCGCAACGTGAACTCGATCCTGGGTGACATCGATGGCGACGGGTTCGGCAAGGTCTACGAGTACTTCCTCGGCAAGTTCGCCATGGCCGAAGGGCAAAAGGGCGGTGAGTTCTTCACGCCGACCTCGCTCGTGCGCCTGATCGTGGAGATCATCGAGCCGTTCAGCGGCAAGATCCTCGACCCAGCCTGCGGGTCGGGCGGCATGTTCGTCCAGAGCGCCCGCTTCGTCGACAAGCACCGGCGGGGCGTCACCGACCGGCTGTCGATCTACGGCCAGGAGCGGGTCGACGAGACCATGAAGCTGTGCCGCATGAACCTGGCGGTGCATAGCCTAGGCGGACAGGTGCGCCAGGCGAACTCCTACTACGAGGACATGTTCGGCTGCGTTGGCCAGTTCGACTTCGTGATGGCCAACCCGCCGTTCAACGTCAACAGGATCGACAAGACCAAGCTCAGCGACGATCCCCGCTTACCGTTCGGCCTGCCCCGCGCCGACAACGGCAACTACATCTGGATCCAGCTCTTCTACAGCGCCCTGAATAAGCACGGCCGGGCCGGGTTCGTCATGGCGAACTCGGCCGCCGACGCCGGCGGGTCGGAGCTGGAGATCCGTCGCAAGCTCATCGAGGATTGCTCGGTTGACGTGGTCGTGTCGGTCGGGTCGAACTTCTTCTACACCGTCACCCTGCCCTGTACGCTGTGGTTCTTCGATAAGGCCAAGCGCGGCGGCGACCGGGCCGACCAGGTGCTGTTCATCGACGCCCGCAAGATCTACAACCAGATCGACCGAGCGCACCGTGACTTCCGGCCGGAGCAGATCGAGTTCCTCGCCAACATAGCTCGCCTCTTCCGGGGCGAGAAGCCTGAGACCGATGCGGGCTCCGACGAGCTCATGGCAGCCTACTTCCCAGACGAGGCTTACGTCGACGTGCCGGGCCTCTGCAAGGTGGCCAGCACCGAAGAGGTGGAGGCGCAGGGCTGGAGCCTTAACCCTGGCCGCTATGTCGGCGTGGCGGCTGGCAAACAGGAGGACTTCAAGTTCGGCGAACGGCTCGAGGAACTAAACGAGGAACTCGAGCAGCTCAATGCCGAGGCTGCAACCTTGCAGGAATCGATCACGGAAGCCGTGCAGATCATCCTGGGGCAGCAGTGAGTTGGCGGACCGTCAAGCTCGACGAGCTCGGGACGGTAGCCAGAGGTCGATCGAAACACCGCCCACGAAACGACCCGATGCTCTTCGATGGGGAGTACCCGTTCTTTCAGACTGGTGATGTGAAGGCAGCGAATCTCTGGCTCAGCCGCTTCGAGTCCACATACAACGAGAAGGGACTCGCACAGTCGAAGCTCTGGCCCGCTGGAACATTGTGCATCACGATTGCGGCAAACATTGCGGAGTCCGCCGTGCTCGGGGTGCCCGGCTGTTTCCCGGATAGCGTCGTTGGATTCACACCTCTGCCTGGGGTCGCTGATGTGTTCTTCGTGAAGTACCTACTCGACCACGTCAAGCTGAGGATGCAGTCGATCTCGCAGGGGACGACCCAAGACAATCTCAGCCTGCAGAAGTTGCTGAGCATTGGTGTCGATGTCCCCGATTACGCGACTCAGCGGAAGATCGCTTCGGTGCTCTCCGCCTACGACACCCTCATCGAGAACAACACGCGGCGGATCCAGATCCTGGAGGAGATGGCGCAGGCCATCTACCGAGAGTGGTTCGTCGAGTTCCAGTACCCCGGGCACGACGACGTGCCGCTCGTCGACTCCGACCTCGGCCCGATCCCCGAGGGGTGGCAGGCGGGGACGCTGAGCGATCTCCTAGTGCTGCAGCGTGGCTTCGATCTGCCGAAAAAGGATCGGCGCGAAGGCTCGGTGCCAGTGATTGCCGCCACGGGGCGGCATGGAACGCACGAGCACGCGGCAGCGAAGGGCCCCGGCGTCGTGACTGGCCGTAGCGGAAGTCTCGGTGCAGTTCTCTACATCGTCGGAGACTTCTGGCCGCTGAACACAACACTCTGGGTGAAGGAGTTTCGCGGCGCCACTCCCGAGTTCGCCTTCTACGTCTTGAAGTCGCTCGGGCTTGAGCAGTTCAACTCCGGAGCTGCGGTCCCGACTCTGGACCGGAATGACATTTCCGGGCATCCGATGGCAGTTCCTCCGGCTGACATCGTCCAACGGTTCTCCGATGTGGCGCGCGACATGTTCCACCTGAAGCGCACGCTGGAGCACTCGAGCGCGGTGCTGCGCACCACCCGCGACCTTCTCCTACCCCGACTGATCTCGGGGGAGATCGACGTGTCGGGGTTGGACATCGAGCTGGGGGATGCGGCGGCGTGAACCCGGGCAAGTTCACTGAGGAGCAACTGGTCGAGCAGCCGGCGATCGCGTTGCTTGCCGAGCTGGGTTGGGCGGCCGTGAACGCGCTGCACGAGAAGCTCGCGGCGGACGGCACACTCGGCCGGGACAACCAGGGCGAGGTCGTCCTCCTCCGCCATCTGCGTCCGGCACTTGAGCGCTTGAACCCGTCACTCCCGCCGTTGGCGGTCGAGCAGGCCATCGCTGAGCTGACCAAGGACCGCTCGGCGATGGATCCAGTACGGGCCAACCGGGAGCTGTACGACCTGATCAAGGATGGCGTCGAGGTCGAGGTCCGCACCGATGACGGCGGCAAGGAGCCCGAACGGGCTCGGGTGATCGACTGGGGAGACCCGGCGGCCAACGACTTCCTGTTGGTGTCGCAGCTCTGGGTGGCGGGCGATATGTACAAGCGGCGGGCCGACCTGGTCGGATTCGTCAACGGCTTGCCACTAGTGTTTATCGAGTTGAAGGCGTCGCACAAGAAGGTAGAGCACGCCTACGACGACAACCTGACCGACTACCGCGTGACGATCCCGCGGATGTTTTGGCCGAATGGATTCATCATCTTGTCCAATGGCGCGGAGTCGAAGGTCGGCACGGTGTCCTCGGGCTGGGAGCACTTCGCCGAGTGGAAGAAGATCAATGACGAGTCCGAACCTGGGGTGGTTTCGTTGGAGACCATGCTGCGGGGCACTTGTGAGCCGACCCGGCTGCTTGATCTGGTTGAGAACTTCACGGTGTTCCAGGAGCGACCTGGAAGGTTGGTGAAGCTGCTGGCCCACAACCACCAGTACCTGGGCGTGAACAACGCAATCCGCCGCCTCGGCGAAATCCGGGAAGCTCCAGATCGGGAGCAGGGCCGGCTGGGGGTGTTCTGGCACACCCAGGGCTCGGGCAAGACGCTGTCGATGCTGTTCTTCTCGCAGAAGGTGCTGCGCAAGCTGCCGGGCAACTGGACCTTCGTAATCGTCACCGACCGCAAGGACCTCGATGACCAGGTGTACGAGGAGTTCACCGACGCCGGGGTACTCAGCGAGGGTCACGTCCAGGCGGCCAACGGCGACCACCTTCGCATGTTGCTGGGCGAAGACCACCGCTACGTGTTCACGCTCGTCCAGAAGTTCTGGGGAGAGCGTGGCGAGACCTACCCGGTCCTCTCAGAACGCTCCGACATCGTGGTCATGACCGATGAGGCGCACCGCAGCCAGTACGACGTGCTGGCGCTGAACATGCGCAACGCCCTGCCGAACGCGTCGTTCCTCGGGTTCACCGGCACGCCGCTGATTGCCGGGGAGGAGAAGACCCGCGAGGTGTTCGGCAAGTACGTGTCGGTCTACGACTTCGGCGAGTCCATCCGTGACGGCGCGACGGTGCCGCTGTACTACGAGAACCGCATCCCTGAGCTGCAGCTCGCCAACGAGAACCTCCGCGACGAGCTCAACCTTATCTTGGAGGAGGCCGAGCTTGATCAGGCTCAGGAAGCCAAGCTGGCCCGTCTGTTCTCCGAGCAGTACCAGCTCGTAACCCGGGAGGACCGGCTGGAGCAGGTGGCCGCCGATCTGGTGGACCACTTCCTCGGCAGAGGATTTCCTGGCAAGGCGATGGTGGTCTCGATCGATAAGGCCACCACCGTGCGCATGTACGACAAGGTAACCAAACACTGGCAGCAACGGCTCGCCCAGGACCGAACTCGGCTGCTCCAACAGGAACTCGACCCGGACATACGGGCGCTGCTGGAGGCGGAGGTCGACTACATGGTCAGCACCGATATGGCGGTCGTGGTGTCGCAGGCCCAGAACGAGATCCTCGACATGTCCCGCAAGGGACTCGACATTGTCCCGCATCGCAAGCGAATGGTGGACGAGGACTTGGAGGTCAAGTTCAAGGACCCCGCCGACCCGCTGCGGATCGTGTTCGTGTGCGCCATGTGGACCACCGGCTTCGACGTGCCATCGTGCTCGACGATCTACCTCGACAAGCCGATGAAGAACCACACCCTGATGCAGACGATCGCCCGGGCCAACCGAGTGTTCGCTGAGAAGACCAACGGGCTGATCGTCGACTACATCGGCGTGTTCCGAAACCTTGAGGCGGCGCTGGCCATCTACGCCGCACCGAAGGATGATGGTGACGGGTCGCTGCCGGTGAAGGATAAGACCGAGCTGCTGGCCCTGCTTCGTTCCGCGGTCGACAACGCGCTGGAATTCTGCCGAGACAAGGGCGTCGACATCGACGGGATCCTCGCCGTGAAGGGATTCGACCTCGTCGCGGCGGGGGAGGTGGCGGTCGAACAACTGATCATTGATGACGAGACCAAGGTTCAGTATCTCGCCCATGCCAGGTTGGTGGATCGGCTGTTCAAGGCGATCCTGCCCGACCCACAGGCCAACGGATTCGGCCCGATGCGAGCGGTGCTTGTGTATCTGGGGGCGTGCATCGCTTCGCTGAACCCAACCGTGGACGTGTCAGAGGTGCTCGGCAAGGTTGAGCAGCTCCTCGACGAATCGGTCGCCGCCAACGCCTACGTCATCCACGCTCCGATGGGCCGGAGCACCGCTCTTATCGACCTCAACGAGATCGACTGGGAGAAGCTGGCCGAGCGCTTCGCCAAAGGCAAGAAGCGGACTGAAGCGGAGAAGCTGCGGGTCGCGGTGGCAGCGAAGGTGCAGCGGCTGGCCCATTTAAATCCAACCCGGATCGACTGGGCAGAGCGGTTCCAGCAGCTGATAGACGAGTACAACGCAGGCGGCGTCAATGTTGAAGAGTTCTTCAAGCGGCTCGTCCAGTTCGCCAAGGGGCTCAACGAGGAAGAGCGCCGCGGGCTTGCTGAGAACCTCGACGAAGAGCAACTCGCCATCTTTGACCTCCTGATGCGCCCATCACCCGAGCTGACGGAGGCAGAGCGCGAGCAGGTCAAGAGGGTTTCCGAGTCGCTGCTGGAGGTGCTGAAGCGGGAGAGGCTGGTGCTCGACTGGCGCAAGGAGCAGCGCGGTCGGGCCGCGGTTCGACTGGCGGTCGAGGAGAAGCTCGACGAGCTGCCCGAGAAGTTTACGACCGATCTGTATGAGCAGAAGTGCGACGCCGTCTATCAGCACGTGTTCGACAGCTACTGGGACGATGGGCGCAATATCTACGACCGCGCTGAGTAGCGGGACAGGGTCGCAGGATCTCGCGACCGGATGCCGGCTGCGCTGAAGTTGCCAGACCCTGGGTTACCACTCCAAGACACGCGAGGTGGGCTGTTGCGGCGGAGACCTCATAGGCGGTGACCAGCGATCACATGTAATAGCGATATCCGGGCAGCGGGGTCTTGTCCTCCGGGATCTCGCCCATGATTGCTCCCACTTTTTGAGCGAAGGCGAGCGTTATTGGATGGCGGCTGTGATCGTCGGCTGAATTCCAGTTCATCTTCGTGAGCGCCAGAACCTCCCGGGCAATCGTCTCATCCGTCTCTGGCCGATCGCTTATAAGTTCCAAGGGAACGGGAATGTGCGCGCCCTTGTAGGTTTGGCGTAAGGGCGAGTAGCCGGTCGTGAAGAGGAAATTGGCTTCGCCGAATCGGCAGACAGTTCCTCGATGTGGAGGATAGGCTCCTTGGCGGACCAGTCTGAATTCGCTGGTCCGCAGGGCGACAAGCTGCCAAGAAGGGATGGACGCAAGCGCCCGTGAGGCGCCCTCTGTCTCCGCCTCGTCGAACGACGAACTCTTGTGAACGACGACGCGGAGGGGATCGCGGCCCATCCGGTCCCGATACGAAGCAAGTACTCGACCCAACAGGGACTCGGTCTGTCCCTGGTCAAGGTGGACGCTCCGCTTCTTAGGGTCGTAGGGGATGCTGTCGCCTCGAAGTGCGAACCCGTCGCCTTCTGAGGGGAACGCCTGGGCGAGACTGGAGTAGACGAGGCTGCGCTTCGTGGTGCGCAGGTGATGAAACGCCACGCCGACGAAGCAGGTCTGCTCAATCTCGGTTTCCACTCGCCAGGGGATGCCGCCAGCTTTGTAGAACAGGGCCACGCTGAGGTTCCACGCGCGCGTGGCCGGGTCCTGCTGGCCTTTGCGTCCTTCCTCGAAGAGGCCCGGCGTGACGATCTGGATGGGTATGTGGCTCTCCATGACTGCTGCCTTGAGCGCGCGTCGGAAGTCCCGGAAGAGGAGGTCCTCTTCTGTGGGCGATGAGGCGGCTTCAATGCTGCCGTCCTGCATGTCGAAGAGCGCGAGCTGGTTCAGTGGTGGCTTCTGCTTCGATTTCCTGGAGCGTCCCTTCGACGGCTTGGCTGCGGCAGTAGTCTCTTTTTGTTCGATCGTTCGACAGTGTGAGAGCAACTCGGCGGGGAGGCAACAGATGACGACATCCGGGTGATTGTCGCGTTCTGCCAGCTCACGAACGGCTTCTGACCACATCGCGAGGAACTTTTCGAAGGCGGCTGCAGGCGGCGCGCGGAGAGCATTGTCGAAGCTGGACTTGTCGATTTCCTTGACCCAGTGGGGTTCGACCACGACCGTCGTGCGTAGGACCTGCTCGAATCCGGGAAAGTCGGGGGCCAGGAGCGCGACCGGACGGCCAGAAGGCACCCGGTGGGTGAGTCGGGTTAGGAATGCTCGGGTGGCGGCGACGGCTGCCAGGGTGCCGACCAACCCGGTGCGCACGGCAGCGGGGTGGGCGGCTCCAAGGGCAAGACTGAACGGACCTCCCGCCAGCAGGCCCTCCTTGACCCGCGCATCACGACCTTCCCCGAACTCGAGCACGGGCTCATCGAGCTGGGTCATCCGAATGGGCACCTAGTCGTCCTCTTCTTTGAGGTCCTCGATGTCTTCATCTGGCAGCTCATCGAGTTCGACGTCGTCATCGTGTGGCTCGCCCGTTCCGGGGGTCGGCGGCATCCCGGCCATGTGGGTCGTGAGCAGGCTGGAGCTGAGTATCACGGAGCCGCCACCGTCATGGAGGGCGGCTTCCGGCTCGCCGCAGGTCAGGACGTAGGCCCAGAAGAACAGGTGGGCCGAGACGCTGGCGTTGTAGTCGCGTGCCGCCCGCCGAGTTGAGAGCGTAGTGACCCGTCGTGGCGCGAGGCTAGCGTGCTCGCCATCGGAGGTAAAGGCCCATCCTGGTTGGAGAAGGAGGTACCAGTCACCGTCCAGGCGGCGGAACTGCCAGTGAACGGCCGAGTGCTCGTAGTAGAGAACCTCGCCCATCGAGGATCGGCGGACCTTGACAACTTTCCGGGTCGACCGCTTCACCCGGCCTCGGTAGGTAACTTCGACCTCGCCGTCACCGTCATTGTCCGGAGCTTTCCGGTACCACAAGCGATGTTCTTTCCAGTCGACGACGAAGCCCAAGTCGGTTGCGTGCCGGCCGAGGGATTCGTTGAGAAGTTGGACGACCTGCTTCTCGCCTTCGGGGCGGGAGCAGTATTCCTCCATGCTGAAGGTCTCGGCATCGCCTCGACAAGATTGGCGCAACACGTTCTGCGGAGCACGAAGGTCGTCGAGCGTGATGAGCAGGTCGCCCACAAGGCTGAAGGGGGCCGTAGCGACGCCAGGATGCTGGTTCCAGATGGCTCGGCGGTCCTTGACACGGCACGCAGCGACATCCACGGCTGCTCGGGGAACGAGCACGGGCAGTGCATTGGCGAAGAACACCTGGTAGCTGCCGATGGGCTCGGCCGGCAGTCCGGGCGCAGGTGGCCGTTCTGGCCTGGCGGACATTCGAGCTACAAATGTGGTGTTCGCGTCGTCGACGTTGAACGTTGCGTCGGCCCCAATGGCCTGCGCCCACCGTCGCACGTCGACCAGGCCAGAACCAAGCTTGTCCATGGCTCCAGTCCCGTAGAGGATGTTGGCGAGCACTTGGTTGCGGTAGCCTTGGACGCCTGGCTTGCCGAGGCGCTCACGATCGACGGTGCCAATCACCCCGCCCGGGCTCGTGAAGGTCACGTGGTCGTCGGTCACGACGACGACTATCCATCCTTCGACCTCGTAGTCGCGATGGACGAGCCCATTGACGAGCAGCTCTTTGAGCGCTAGCGGCTCAAAGGGGCGCACGTCGTCTGATACTGGTCCTTTGAGCCGAAACGGGGCGTTGAGTTCGCCAAGTGCCTCTAGTGCCTGCTCCAGGACCGCGAAGATGCTGCCGCGAAAGATCTGCTCGCCGGTCATCCACTTGAGGCTGACCACCGTCGTAGCCTTCGTACCGAAGAGCCGGAGCGCGGCCTGGGTGGGCCGCAGGACCCCATCCTGATCCACCGCGAGGTGGAGTTTGACCAAGATCTGCTCGTAGTCGGCCCTAGTCTCTGGAATTCCTAGATCGAGCCGACTGGCGCACAGCCGCAGCTTGTCTTCCAGTTGTCGCCAATCGAGTTCATGGAGATCACCGCGGGAAGGAGCGAGTTCAGGCGACGGGAGCGGTCCATCCGGAGATACTCGCTGCGCCCTCGCGCTATGACCAACGCCCTCGTTGAGAAAGCACAGAGCCTCGTCGAAGCTCGGTATGTCCACTAGGAGGAAATTGTTGCCGATTCGGTCTTTGAGTTCGCCAACGAGGGGGTGAAGCGGGGTGTTGCCATGCCGGCACCAGTAGATGCCGTGCCGGTACAGGTTATTGGTCTTGGCAGGCTTGATGAGCAGATCGTGCATGATCGACCGCTCTGCCCCTCGATAGCCCATGACAATCAGCGGATGGTCTCGCAGGAGCGGTGACAATGCAGTGACAAATTCTGGCGCTAGCTGCTCGGTCTCGCTCACGAGGTTCAGGTCGGTGTAATGGTCAACCGTACCGTGGGCGAAGACGATCTGAGCAAACCCGGGCGCGGTCGAGAGGTCCTTGGCCTCCTCTGGAGAGCGGATCGTTGTCGTCAGAGCCGCCGGGTTGCCACGACAGGCTTGCTCGACGAGATCATCGAAGTTAGTGGTGAGGACAGTCCGGACCCATCCCTTGGCGATCAACTCGGCAAGCGCGACGTACCCTGAGCTTGGTTGGAGCGCGGCACGGACCCGTTCGAGGAAGAAGCGCATCCGTGCTTCGCGCGGCGTCAGGAGATGTTCGACCAGCGCCGGGTATTGCGATTCCGGCTGCTGAGTCGCGTCGTACCAGTCGAGCCTCTTCAGCCAGGGTAACCAGTCGCTGCGATGCACGTTCTGGTCCCGCTCGTCGCGCCCGTTCTCTTTCAGATAGGCCCACCGGGCGATCATCTCGGCGAAACCCGCAGCGGTGGGAACCCCGGACTTGACCGACGCGCCCGCGCCCAAGAAGAACACCGGACCTGGCTTCGTCTCGTCGAGCAGTTCACGCTTCACACGCTCAAGGGTGGTGGTTAGGTCCGCCATGGCCTCATTGGTAGAGATCGATCCATCTCGACGCCGCACTCTACAGACCACCTGTGACGTCGCGAGAGAGAGTACCAAACGCACGTTCGACACTACGCGATCCAAGATCGGCACGGCCCTTTGCGTCGGAGCCAGGACCGAAGATACGGAGGAAGCATGATGCTCACGGGGCTGAGGTGTGTTCTGCTCGCGGCAGCGCCACAGCACCGACACATGAATCCGGTAGCACTGGCAGGCCCGTTACCGGTCCAGCTCTCTTGGGGTGTCGCCGTAACGGCCGGCGAGGATGTCGGGGAGTAGGGCTGGCAGGCTGGGCGGGAGGAACCATTCGCCGGTTGCCGCAGCCAGCTCCTGGGCCGACCACCAGCGCTCGCCCAACAGCGTGAGCTGCTCGTTGGCGGTGTGGCAGAGCCGAGTTCGTACTGGTGGACCGGATTGGGGCAGGCGGGCGAGGTGGACCCATTCGCGGCGGTGGTAGTGTCGCCTGCGGAAGCGGAAGCGGGTCTCCCGGACCCACACGCAGGGGCCGACCTCATCGAGGTCCAGCTCGATCCCGGTCTCCTCGGCCAGCTCGCGCCGGCATGCCTGGGCGGTGGTCTCGTTGGGCTGGAGGCCGCCGCCGGGTAGTTCCCACCAGCGGCGGTCGGGCTCGGCCGGGTCGTGGGCATGCATCAGCAGCAGCCGGTCGTTGGCGTCCAGCAGCAGCACCCGCGCGCCCAGGCGCGGGCCGTCGCCGTTGCCAGTCGGGGCGCCGGGCAGGAGCTGGGTGGGCGCGTCGAAGGGCACGGTCACAGGCGCAAGCCTTTCGTTGCGTGGGGAAGGAAAGCCAACCGCCGACCGAACAGCCGACGGGATGCTGCCAGCGGGGGTGCCCGCCGCGGTGTCAGAACAGCGAGGGGGGCGCTGGGCTGACGGCCGGGTCGGAGACTACCAGCCGGGCGGGCCGGCTGACTCGCAGGCGCAGGGTGAGCGCGGAGTGGTCGCTGAGCCGCAGGCTGCGTGGCTGGTGGAGATAGGCGCAGCCGTCGGTAGCGTCCAGCAGGGCCTTGGAGACGAAGGCGTGGTCGTAGCGGTAGCCGTCCCCGGTGCGCCCGACCCAGCTGTGCTCGACCTGGCCGGGGTGCAGGTGGCGGAAGGCGTCGACCAGGCCGAGATCTGCAAGGCGGCGGTAGAAGGCGTACTCGAACGGGTGGAAGAAGGGGTAGCGCGGCTGGTGGTCGTGCTCGACGATGTTGAGGTCGCCCAGCAGCACGAGGCCGCCGCTGCGCGGGTCGGCCTGAGGCGCGCCGGACGCGAAGGCGGCAAGGCAGCATTCCAGGAACCGGCGTTTGCGTACGACCTTGGCTTCGCTGGCGTCCCGTGACGGCACGTACAGGCCGACGACCTCGATGCCGTCGCCGATCGGCAGGGTGATGGCGGCGGCCCGCGCGGGGAGGTAGTCGAGCCTGGTCGCCCACGTGCCGGGCTGGTTGGCGATGCGGGCGATGATCATGGTGCCGTACTCGCCCTGCTCGGGGTGGGGGAAGACGACGGTGTAACCGGCCGCGGTGAACCGGTCGGCGAGCAGTTGGCAGCCGCGGCTGGCGCGGGTCTCGGTCAGCACCAGCACGTCCTCCTCGCGCGTGGCGAGCCAGCCGAGCTGGCGTTCGGCGCGCTCTGGGGAGGGGTTGCCGATGTTGAAGGTGAGCAGCCCGACCGTGTCGGGCTGGGGACCGGATGGCTGGGTCATCGTGGCTGGCGGCGCTCCTGGAGGGTCACGATGTGGCCGGCGAGGGTCGTGGCGAGCTCCTGGGGTGGCGTCGTGGTGGTGTCGAAGTGCAGCAGGGGCCAGCCGGCCGCTTGGAGCTGCTGGGCGGCCTGCTGGTAGAGGCGGGACTCTACCGTGCTGGCGTCGGGGGCGCGCTCGAAGCGGGTGGGGGCGCCCCGGGCTACCAGTCGTGCGGCCAGCACGGTCGGGTCGGCGTGGAGGATGACCGCAAGGTCCGGGCGTGGGGCGTGGCGGTTGAGCTGCCAGATGAAGTCGAGGTCGACCCCGTCGATGCGTTGCAGGACCAGCGAGGTCGGCACGTACCGGTCGGTGATGACGACCTCGCCTGCTGCCAGGTGTGGCTGGATCTCGGTTTCCAGGTGGTGGTAGCGGTCGGCGGCGACCAGGCAGGCCAGCACCAGACCCTTATAGCTATAGGGGTCGGGGGCGCGGCGGGCGAACTCGCCAAGCGGGGAGGGTGACGGCTCGGTGGTGGGGTGGGTTGGGATGCCGCGGCGGGTGAGTTGGGCGGCGAGCTGGCTGGTCAGGGTGGACTTGCCGACCCCGCCTGGCCCGTCGATGCTGACCAGCAGCCCGCCGCTCATGGGCTGGTGGCTCATGCGCGGACGACGGGCAGGACCGGGAGGTAGTGCCGCTCGGCGGTGGTCACCGGGCAGACCTCGGCGTCGACGGTGCCGATGCGCTGCCCGGTGGCGATGATCGCCGCGGGGCAGCCTTTGCCGCAGGAGCGTTCCAGTGAGCAGCTCTGGCACGTCGGGTTGGTGCCGACCTGGTAGCGCTGGTGGAACCGGTAGGCGTCCAGCCTTGCGGCGATGTCGGCGTCGGTGAAGACGTTGCCGACGATGAACTCGGCCGCATCATGCTGGGATTGCGGCGTCCTGGCCGCAAAGACCAGATAGGGGCACACGGTCAGCTCGCCCAGGGTGAACACGTAGATGATCGTGCCGGCCTCGCAGGGCGCCAGCGGCTTGTCGGTGTTCGGGAAGCGGATGTGGACCACATCGAGGTCGTCGCCGTCGAACGGGACGGTGAGGTCGTAGATGCGCTGCATGCGCTCCTCGGCCGCACCCAGCGGCCCCTTGCCCTTGACCCCGCGCCCCATACTCGACAGCAGGTTCAACAGCACGTACTCGGCGCCGTTGTCGGCCGCGAACGCGCACAGCTCGGCATACTCGGCGTCCTCGGCCAGGTTGTTGGGGGTGCATAGCAGTCCTTGCAGTAGCCCGGCTTGGGCGAGCTTGCAGACGGTGGCGACAGTGATCTGGAAGGAGGCGCGGTTGCCGCGGAAGCGGCCGTGCGACTCCGGTCGGAATCCGTCGAGGGAAACGTTGACGTGGACCCCGCCGATCCCGCGCAGGGCCTCGAGCTGCGCGTCGCTGATGATGGTGGCGTTCGAGCAGATCCCGACCCCGAACCCATGCGCGCGGAACACCGCCGCGATCTCCAGGATGTCGGGATGGGCGAACGGCTCCCCACCGGTCAGCGTCACCCGAGTGACACGGCACTGCCGAAGGCGTGGGATGAGCAGGCCGGTGATGTCGGTGGTACGCATGGTGTCGCCGTAGTCGCCGGCCGACACAAAGCAGTGGGCGCAATGCAGATTGCAGCGCTCGGTGATCTGCACCAGCGCCTTGCGCTGGCCTCTGGTACTGAGGTGCGGAAGTAGCAGGAGGCGGCGAGCTCGTCGCTGATGAGGCTGCGCCTGGCCGTCATTGGGATCACTCCCCTGGGGGTTGGACGCTGCGGCCACGGCATCCGAGCGGCAGCCACTCATCGTAGGTTCGAGATGGCGCGACAGCGCTGTTCGTGCTACTAGGCCGGACTGCTCCTTCGATGTAAAGCTTTCGGGTTGGCCGCGAGGGCGGGTCGGCGAGGGTGCGTCGCACTGTCGCTCGGCTGGCAATCCGTGCAGGCGGGTCTGCTCGCCCGTCGCGTAGGCGAATCGCGGTTCCACAGCAGCAGGCACGGCGGGTCCCGGAGGCGCCGCGGATCGCTGCCACACGCCTCCGGATCCCTTGACCAAGGCGCAGCCTGTGAACAGGAGGTAGTCGGCGGTGTGCTGCGCCTGGTCCTCGGCTCAGGTACCGACGACCTTGCGGATCGGCCTCACCTCCTCGATCGATCAGCGTCCGGCGCTTCGCCGGCCGACGCCGCTGTAGAAGCCTCCGGCGCTCGGACTGACCGGACCCTTGTCAGGGCGCCATGCCACTGGCTCCACCAGTCCCGGCTCAACCAGGTCGAACCCGTCGAAGAACCGTGCGATCTGTGAGTGGCCGCGCAGCAGCAGCGGGGCGGATGCGTGCTGGTAGACCTTGGCGACCTTGGCGCCGGCATGCGGGTGGAAGTCGCCGGTGGCATGGGAGACCACCAGGAAGCTGCCCGGCGCCATCGCGTCCCGCAGCCTGGCGACGATCCCCGGGGGGTCTTCGGCGTCGCGGATGAAGTGCAGGACCGCCACCAGCAGGATTGCTATCGGCTGGTCGAAGTCCAGCAGCCGCCGCACCTCTGCGTGGCGGAGGATGACCTCGGGTTCGCGCAGGTCCGCCAGCACGGCGATGCTGGTGGTGTTGTCTGCCAGCAGCGCATTGGCGTGCACATGCACGACCGGGTCATGGTCGACATAGACGACCCGGGCGTCCGGCGCGACCGCCTGCGCGACCTGGTGGACGTTGCCTTGGGTCGGCAGCCCGGTGCCGATGTCCAGGAACTGGCGGATGCCGGCCTCGGCGGCCAGGTAGCGGACGGCGCGTTGCAGGAAGGCGCGGTTCTCCTTGGCGCCTCGGCGGGCCTGTGGGGCGACGTTGAGGATGTCGTGGGCGGCGTTGCGGTCGGCGGGGTAGTTGTCTTTGCCGCCCAAGAGCGCGTCGTAGATCCGCGCCGGGTTGGGCCTGCTGATGTCGATCCCGGCGGTGGGGTCGGGCTGGTGGTGGCTGGTCACACCCGCTCCTTGAGGGTGAGCGATGGGACGGGCGGTCCGACCGATCCTGCGTCCGTGTCGATCCGTGCCGGGCGGGTTGCGCGCGCAGTGGCCGGGGATGTGTCGGGGACTCGGGTCGTCGCGGGGGGCGTGCTGGCCGATGCGTTGCCGGTGAAATCGCGGTAGAAGCCGCCTGCGCCATGGCAGGCAGCAGCTTCGGGCTGGGTGTCGGCCTGGTGGGGGGTGGGGGTCGTGGGCTGTGGCAGCCGCCGAACGTTTCGGGAACTGCTGGGGGGTGGACGCTGGCCCGAGATCACGTAGGCGCCGGCAGCCTCGGCGATGGTGTACACCGTCGCTGGTTTGCAGCCGACCGCCTCGGCGATCTCGCCGACCGGGACACCCTGGCGCCACAGGGTCAGCACCCGCTCCCGGTCCACCCGTCCCTGCCGGCGGGCACGCGGTCTGGCGCCCGAGGTCACCTGGACGCCCGCGGCCTCGGCGATCGTGTACACGGTCCTTGGCTTGCAGCCGACCGCCTCGGCGATCTCGCCAACCGGCAGCCCCTGGCGCAACAGCGTCAACACCCGCGCCCGATCGATCCGGCTTCGCTCCCGGGCCAGACCGTAGTCCGCACGCCACGACTTGATCGTTGCCGGCGAGCAGCCATAGCGCCGGGCAAGCTCGGGGTCGCTGCGGCCCTGCTGGATCGCCAGCCGCGCAAGCTCCTCCCGCGACGGCCGCGACAGCCGTGCCGGCCGACCCACCGTCTGTGGCGGGGGCGCAGCGCGGTCGAGCCGGTAGCCTCGACGCCACCGCAGGATCGTGCCGATCGGCTGGCCATAGTGGGCGGCAAGCTCCTGGTCGCTGCGGCCCTCCTGCACGACCAGCCGCGCAAGCTCCTGCCGCGACGGCCGCGACGGCCGCGATCGTGGCGCCGCAACGAGCGAGCCGTCCATGCCGGCCCGCTCGGGTGGG
>WNGA01010570.1_pt1 | contig 21471 bp, 19 predicted proteins | sample 5400061 | NCBI WGS metagenome assembly WNGA01 (sample SAMN13153366, study PRJNA577476) | soil metagenome | isolation source: 100 cm soil or saprolite under grassland replicate 2 | place: USA:California | collected 2016-06-15
TGAACGCGTCTTGGATATCTTTGGGCAGGCCAGTATCCACGCCAAGCAGAATGCCCGCGAGTAAAGATGCTTCCGGGTCGGGGAAGATTTTGTAAATCGCCACGACCGATTTTTCCTTGAGAGTGTAAACTGCTTTATAGAATAAGGTGCCACCTTCCTCGGGAAGAACAGTTGCTTCCGCTTTGGTCATGTACGAATACACGCCCTCGCGCGCAAGATAATCACGATATGAAAATTCTTCGTTTTCAGGAGGAGTCTTCAAATTGCCGCGCAGACGAAGGATTTCTCCGTAGTGATATTCCTGGTTCGCAGGCACGCGCACGAGCACGAGACCTTTCACGGGATAATCGCCATCGCCTGTATCCACTGCTATAGCTTTGATGCGCAGGTTCGTGTACGAGTCACGGTAATCGGGCATTTCCGCGACCATGCCCGTAACGAAGATGTCATAATTGCGGTCGTTGTAGAAGGCGATATGCTGCGCGGTGATATGAGGTTGCGCGAGTTGGTATCTCGCCGCGCCGAGTAGCAGAGCAACAGGCAGGATAAAGAATATCAGTGGAATACGAAAGGCAGAGAGTTTGGGAATACGATTAACGAGCAGAGCAAATATGATAATTACAGCAGATAAGATGAGCCACACAATTGCTGACACCGAAAGAAGACTTGCCAGGATAATCCCCGCGATAAATGCAAGCGAAAACCACATGAGTGGTAGTTGAGTAGTTAGCTGGTTGCGTAGTTGGGTGGTTTCGGATGGTGAGTCGCCCATATGGTTTTCATGATAGCATAAAACATAACAAGCATGTCATTGCGAGGAGATTGCTTCGCCCCTGGTGGCTTTCACAATAATTTCATCGCGCTCATCAGTGATATGAAGTCAGGGTCATCTCTTAGCCACCCGAACCTCGGTTCGACGTTAGACCAAACCAGCCAACTGGAACGTTCATCGAATGCCTTTCGCATCCAGGCGATCACCTGTTCCCTGTCCCTAAGCCCATTATAGACGACAGCTATCCAGTATGAAGGAACGTACTGGCTCGTGGATCTCGCCTTTAGTTTCTCAAGGATGTGCAATGCCTCATCCCTGCGTCCCGCCGAGGCCAGCCCGTGTCCCAGCATAGCAAGGGCAAGTGTGCTCTCTCCTGAAAGCCTGACGCCAGTTTCAAGTTCGGATATCGCCTCAGGATACATCCCCTTCTCCAGGAAAGGTCTTCCGAACCAGATGTGGGTCTGCATGAAGTTCGGGTCCAGCTCGACGGCCCTTCTATATTGGTCTATAGCCTTGTCATACTGCTTGGATAGATAGAGAACGTGCCCCACGCCCGTGTTGATTGCAAGCGAAAGGGGGTCCAACTCTTGAGCTTTCTCGATTTCAGCGAGCGCCTCGTTGAATCTTCCCATAGCCTTTAAGTAGTCTGCGAAGAAGTGGTGCGCGGGGGCATAGTTGGGGTTGATGCTTATCGCCTCCCTGAATTCTTCCTCCGCTTCCTTCCAATCCCAATCATATTGAAAATTGATCAGCCCCAGTGATGTGTGCGCCTCGGACAGGTGTGGATCCATGGAGAGGGCTGTTCTAACCGCCTCTTTGGCCCTCGGGTAGGCCTCGTGCGGTGCCATGAACTCAAGGAACGCCAAGGTTGCGTAGCTATCCGCCAGCCCCGTGTAAGCCTTTGCGTAGCTTCCGTCGATCTTGAGAGCCTCCTCGAAGAACACAATGGCTCTCTTCAATCCATTCTCCGTTCTCTTATTCCAAAAATGCCTCCCGCGCAAGTAATTGATGTATGCTTCTGTACTGTTCGTTTCCCTCCCTTCTTCACCCCTAAGTATCCTGTCAAGAACATGCTCTTGTAATGCATCGACCACCTTCCGTGCTATGTCGCTCTGCACTGCAAAGACATCTGTGATCTCCCGGTCATATACCTGAGCCCAGTGGGACTCCTCGTTCGATGTTTCAACAAGCTGGACAGAAATGCGGATCTTATCTCCCACCTTTCTCACGCTCCCCTCGAGAACGCTTCCGACGTTCAATTCTCTGCCAATTTCTGCGATCGGTTTGCTTGCTCCCTTGTACCTCATCACCGACGTCCGGGCGATTACCCTCAGGCCCTTCGTTTTGGATACCGAGGCGATCAGCTCTTCTGTCATACCGTCCGCGAAGTACTCATCGGCCTGGTCCGGGCTGATGTTCGTGAAAGGAAGGACGGCAATCCTGTCCTTGGGCAGGTTGGTCGTGCCTGGCGCGGCACTGCTTATGCTCTGCCCATACCCGAAGACTCGGAAGATCTCAATCGGCGTAGCAACGTTCTTGAGATTTGGGCTCCCCAACGACTCGAACCTGTACTCAACCTTGTTGAGGACACTGGCATAGACTTGCGCCGTAATGCAGACACCGCCAGGATAAGCCAAGGGTTCTATCCTGGATGCAACATTCACCGCGTCCCCCATCACATCCAATCCTCTGTGGATAACGTCTCCCAGATGGATTCCAATCCTAACCCAGATTTTCTTTTCCTCGGGGCGTTTCGCGTTCACTTCATTCAAGGCTGACTGTATCTCTACTGCACACCTGACAGCCTCAAGCGAGCTGGCGAACTCGACGAGAAAGGCATCACCAATTGTCTCGATCTCCCTGCCTTTGTATTTTGCTAGGAGGAGCCGGATTAAGCTCCTCTGCTCTTCAAGAAGCTCCATCGCAAGAGCCTCGCTCCGCTGGGCGAGCGCTGTAAAACCAACCATGTCGGTGAACATGATCGCGGCAAGCCTTCGCTCGCCTTCGAGTTGTTCCGAATTCTTCAACTAGTTGTTCCTTTGGTCAGGGATTGGTCTGGGTAACTTGTAGTTATGCGGTGACCGTAGAGCTGCTTACTGGTAGTTTGCCGATTGTGTGATTTCCTAAATCGTTTGGCACATTATACGGCGAAAAACATCAAACCAGATAATTTACCTCTGTAGTCACTATATTCGTCTCACTACCTTTACCCCCACCGAAGTTATAATCTTTTTATCATGACTGATTCTAATCTCATCCTCGTCACCGGTGCCACAGGTTACGTCGGCGGACGACTCGTGCCAAGACTTCTCGATAAAGGCTACCGCGTGCGTTGCCTGGTCCGGGACCCCGCGCGCTTGCAAGGACGCTCCTGGTTGAACCGTATTGAAGTGGCTAGCGGCGACGCGCTTGCGCCGGAAACACTAGTCAAGGCTATGCAAGGCGTTTCGGTAGCGTATTATCTGATCCACGGAATGCAGGGTGGACGAATCAGTGCTGAACGTGATCTGGCTGTCGCGCGCAATTTCGCATCTGCAGCCGAGGAAGCTGGCATCGAACGGATCATCTATCTCGGTGAACTGGTTGACCCCACCGCGAATCTTTCCCCCTATCTGCGCGCGCGACACGAAACGGGATATCACCTTCGTTACAGCCGCGTCCCAGTGACCGAATTCCGTGCTGGCATGATCGTCGGATCAGGCAGTGTGCTGTTTGAAATGGTGCGCTATATCACCGAGCGCCAGCCGGTTTTGATTTGTCCGGCATGGTATTTTTCTCAGGCACAGCCAATCGCAATTCGCGACGTGCTCTCCTATCTCATCGCTGCCTTGAATGTGACCGAAACGATAGGCCGAGTGATCGAGATCGGTGGTCCAACCCGCCTGAACTATGCCGATATGCTTCTCGACTACGCCAAAGAGCGCGGCCTTAAACGCTGGTTGATCCGCACGCCTGTTTATGCCCCGCGTCTCTCCGCGTATTGGGTCCATATGGTCACGCCAATTCACTGGCGCGTCGTCGCGCCATTGATTGAAGGTCTGAGCGCCAAACTAATTGTTCGCGATGATGCGGCAAAGAAACTCTTCCCACAGATTCAGCCAATTGATTTCCAGACTGCGCTCCATCTCGCGCTGAACCGCGTCCAACGCGATAACGTAGAAACAAGCTGGACAGACGCGCTGGTCACTGCGCAGGGTGATGTCAAGCCATATTTCTTCACAGTTGAAGAAGGCCTGTTCGTTGAGCGGCGACAGGTCTTGCTCGATCTGCACCCTTCCACTATCTTTCGTGCCTATACAGGAATTGGTGGTGAACGCGGCTGGCTGTATATGGACTGGGCTTGGGCTTTCCGCGGCTGGATTGATAAAGCCATTGGCGGTGTTGGCATTCGCCGTGGTCGCCGCCATCCGGATGAGATTCGCACAGGTGAGGCGCTCGATTTCTGGCGTGTGGAAGCTGTGGAGCCGGATCGCCTCATGCGTTTGCGAGCTGAAATGAAAGTGCCTGGCAAAGCATGGCTTGAATTTCAATCCGAACCGAAGGAAAATCAAACGCTTTTCGCTGTTACAGCATACTTCGAGCCTTATGGTCTGCCAGGTTTCCTTTACTGGTATGCGATGTGGCCTTTTCATAGTTTTTTGTTTGATGGCCTCACGCGCAGGCTTGCGTCTCGCGCCCGCGTTCTAGCTCATGCTTTCCCCTCTCCAACCGCGAGCGGAGTCGGTGGTGAGGGCAAGCATTGACAAACAACCTCATCCTCGTCACCGGCGCGACCGGATATATCGCAAGCAGACTGATTCCGCGATTACTGGATCATGGCTATCGTGTCCGCGCGCTGGCCCGCGAACCGCGCCGACTCAAAGGCCGGAGCTGGTCCCGTCATGTGGAGCTGGTTCAAGGTGACGTGATGATCCCGTCAACTCTCGTGCCCGCGCTAAAGGGTGTTCATACTGCGTATTACCTTATTCACAACATGACCGCAGGTCATGGCTATACTGACCGAGAACTGGGTGGGGCACGCAACTTTGCAACAGCCGCAGCAGATGCCGATGTTGAGCATATTATTTACCTCGGCGGCCTCGCCGATCCTGAACAACATATCGCGCCTCACATGCGTTCGCGTATTGAAACCGGGGCGGTATTAAGGCAGGGAAGTGTCCCTGTGACGGAATTCCGCGCGGGGGTCATCGCTGGCTCTGGCAGCATTTCCTTTGAGATGATCCGTTTTATGACGGAATTATTTCCAATCGTGCCGGGGCCCGCATGGATGAACAACAAGTCACAGCCAATTACCATTCAAAACGTAATTGACTATCTCTTCGCTGCATTTACCAACCCCAATGGGCGTGGCCAGATTTTTGAAATCGGTGGACCGGAGATTACATTCTACAAAGACCTCATGCTGCGTTATGCACGGATTCGCGGACTCAAGCGTAGCATGTTCCTTTTACATAATATTCCCCTCTGGTTCATGGCCTCGGGCGTCGCGCTGATGACTCCCGTTCCACGCCCGATCGCATACGCGCTCATCGAAGGCCTGTCCGCGGATAGCATTGTTAAGCACGACGAAGCCCTGCACGTATTTCCCGAAGTGAAGTTGATTGGTTTCAACGAAGCCACGCGGGATGCCTTGGATCACTTATCTCCTGCCCACATTGAGCGTGTTTGGGATGATGGTCATCACAATGGCAAGCTGATTAAGCGCGAAGGCTTTTTTATTGACCATCATGAAGTCAAAGTGAGCACTTCACCGGAGAATGTCTTCCAAACAATTATGCGCCTTATTCAACCCAGCTGGCGCATTGAGAAACAAAAATCGAATGAGCAAATTATTGTCTGTGTAGAGAATCAAATTGCGGGCGAGAAATGGATGGAATGGCGAGTAAGTCACGCTGAAAGCGTGACCTACTTAAGCCAAACTATTTTCTTTGCGCCGCGTGGCTTGGTTGGGTTCTTGTATTGGTATTTACTGTATCCATTTCACAGCATGTCGTTCCGCAGCTTCATCAATTCAATTGCACATAAATCACTGTCAAATATCACTTGACTGACTTTCTCCCGCAGCATACAATATCTTCATAATTACATACGGCCAAAAGCGGCGAAGTCGGTGTAATTCCGACACTGTCCCGCAACTGTGAGGTTCGTTGGATAGTTGCGTAGTTATATAGTTTGGTAGTTGAACTACCAAACTAGGAAACTACTGAACTACCAAACTAATCAAGTCAGGTCGCCCGTGATGGCCGGTTCTACCACACTCTCGTGGAAAGGAGGTGGAGGACGGCTCCCTTGGAATGCCTCTCCAACCTCCCCAGCACTGGCTGGGGATTTTGATTTCTTGTTTTTGCGGAGTCCGAAATCTCCCGATTTCGGGCCGACGTCGGGAGACATTGACTCCCAACCTAACTAAGGAGAAACATGATGATAAGGAAATCACTCTTTCTAACTTTACTACTCTCTCTCTTAATGACTGCGTGTGGTTCATTAAGTGCCCCATCCGGGAATTTGACATTCACTGATAGCCTCGGGCGTGAAGTTAAACTGGATAAACCCGCTCAGCGTATTGTCTCTCTTGCGCCGTCGAATACGGAAATTCTCTTTGCCATAGGCGCAGGCCCACAGGTTGTTGGCCGCGATGAACTTTCCGATTATCCCGAAGAGGCAAAAAGCCTGCCTAGTGTTGGCGGTTCCATGGGCGATTTCAACACCGAAGCGATTGTGGCGTTGAAACCTGATTTGGTGCTTGCCTCTGAATTGAACCCGCGTGAACTGGTCTCGTCCCTCGAAGCGCTTGGTCTGACTGTATATTATCTTGGCAACCCGAAAACTCTTGAGGAGTTGTATACAAACCTCGATACGGTCGCCCGGCTCACAGGTCATGAAAAAGAAGCGGCGGATTTGGTCAAGTCGCTGAAATCGCGTGTGGCGGCTGTTGATCAGAAGATCGCTGGTGTCACGGAAAAACCACTCGTCTTTTACGAACTGGATGGCACCGATCCGACCAAACCATGGACCTCCGGCCCCGGCACGTTCATTGACCTGCTCATCGCGCGCGCGGGTGGTATGAATGCAGGCGCTAAACTCGAAAGTGAATGGGCGCAGATCAGCTCGGAGCAGTTGGTGGCTGCAAATCCGGAGATCATTGTGCTCGGTGACGCAGTGTATGGTGTCACGCCTGAATCGGTGAAAGCTCGACCCGGTTGGGATGTGCTCGAAGCTGTAAAGACTGATCAGATCTTTACCTTCGACGATAATTTGGTCAGCCGCCCCGGCCCGCGCCTTGTGGATGCGTTCGAGCAGTTGGCAATGTTGTTGCATCCGGAGGCATTCAAGTAGACAGTCGTACAAGTACACAGGTATACAGGAAATGTGTGTACGTGTTTACCTGTCTACCTGTGTACATTCATCCCATGCGCAATCCCTACTTGCTCGCGTTTCTTTTCCTTATTGCGGCCCTCATCCTCAGCATCGCGATCGGTTCCGTATTCCTTCCTCCACAGGATATATGGAATTCGCTGATAGGGAACGGCCTGGATATATCCAATTCCATCTTGTGGAAAATCCGCCTGCCGCGCACTGTGCTGGTAGCGCTCACGGGCGCGGCGCTCGGCATCAGTGGCGCCTCATATCAAGGACTTTTTCGCAACCCGCTGGCCGACCCGTATTTGATTGGCGTGGCATCTGGCGCAGGACTTGGTGCGGTCATCGCTTTATCGATTAAATGGCCTTATTCGTTTTGGGGATTGATGGCTGTTCCACTTGCCGCCTTTTTTACAGCCTTATTGACCGTACTGATCGTGTATTCCATTGCTCGCATTGGCCATACTGTGCCAACAACAAATTTGATCCTGGCAGGCGTGGCTATCTCATCGTTTGCCACCTCGCTGACTTCTTTCTTGATGCTTCGTTCCACTGAAGAGGTGCGCCGCGCATTGGGTTGGCTGCTTGGCGGTTCTATCCAAACTGGCTGGCTTTCCATTCTCGCCGTGTTGCCATTCCTCATAATTGGCATTTCCGTCCTGCTCGTGAGTGGACATGCCCTCAACCTCCTGCAATTTGGCGATGACCAGGCTCAACAACTTGGCTTACATGTAACCCGCACACGGACCATTATTCTTGTTGCGGCTTCGCTTGTCACTGCGGCGGCTGTCTCATTTTCAGGGATTATTGGCTTTATCGGTTTGGTCGTCCCGCATCTTATGCGCTTGTGGCATGGCGCGGACTATCGCCGCCTTTTGTCCCTCAGTCTCATTGGTGGTGCAATCGCATTACTCCTCGCAGATGTGCTGGCGCGTGTGGTCATTGCTCCGCAGGAGATTCCTGTGGGGATTATCACGGCTCTTGCAGGCGCACCGTTCTTTTTGTGGGTGCTGCGTCGCGCGAAAAATCAAGGCTATTGGTGAGTTGGAAGGTAGACGAATGGAAAAAGTGCTCTTTTCGTGGAGCGGTGGAAAAGATAGTGCGATGGCGCTCCATGAAATTCTTGCAAGCCAGCAATACCAGGTGATCACCCTGCTCACAACTGTGACAGAAGACTATGATCGTATTAGCATGCACGGCGTCCGACGCGTATTGCTCGAACAACAGGCCGATTCTCTTGGCATACCTTTGGAAAAGGTTCTGATCTCGAGACAGTCATCTAATGAGGAATATGAGACAAAAATGGGACAAACGCTGACGAAGTATAAAGAATCAGGAGTGACATCGGTTGTCTTTGGAGATATTTTTCTCGAAGACCTGAGACAGTATCGGGAGAAGAATCTTGCCAAGCTGGATATGAAAGGTGTCTTCCCGATATGGAAACGAAATACCACTGAACTGATGCAATCCTTTATTGCGTTGGGATTTAGGGCAGTTACAGTATGTGTGGACACGCAGGTGCTTGATAGACGATTTGTCGGCAGGACAATTGATCAGCAATTTATGGCTGATTTCCCCAAAACTGCCGACATCTGTGGAGAAAACGGTGAATATCATTCGTTTGTGTACGATGGACCGATTTTCAATCGAGGTATATCGCACAGATTGGGCGAAGCAGTGCTAAGAGAAAATCGTTTTTACTATTGCGATTTGATACCCGTCTAACGATAGGTTCCATATGGAAATCACCATCCGTGAAATTGACGAGCAAAGCATACGATACGTGAATCAATTCGATAACGCCTTCACTGTGGACTCACACTTAGTCTTGACGGTAGAAAACGGAAACATCAGCTATCGCATCTTTCCCGTAGAACCCTATGAAAAGCAATATCCAGTAGACGCTACTGATTACAGCAAGTATGTTTGTGATCCCGACAAAACGGTATTTTTCGCTGAAGTGGATGGTGAGCTTGCGGGGCAGATTAGGCTTATCACGTGGTGGAATGAATATGCCTATATTGATGATATTGTTGTAGAGCCCAGATTCCGAGGTCAAGGTGTTGGGCGAGCCTTGATCCAACGAGCCATCGAATGGGCCAATAATGGAAACTTCCCTGGCTTAATGTTGGAGACGCAAAACAATAACGTCCGCGCCTGCCAGTTGTATGAGAGTTGTGGCTTTACATTAGGAGGCTTTGATAAGTATTTATACAAAGGAATTAATCCTGCCACAGATGAAATAGCCTTGTATTGGTATCTTAATTTTTGAATAATAAATGGCATATTGAAAATCGTTTTCCCCAATGATACCCTTGCCGCCGGGGACGGCGGCTGGAGCAAACTTATGCTAAAAATTGAAAACCTTTCCGTCTTTTATGGGGATCGTGAAGTTCTAAAAAACATCGGGCTTGAAGTTAAGTCTGGTGAAGTCGTCGCTCTCATCGGGCCAAATGGCGCAGGGAAATCTACACTGATTCGCACAGTGAGCGGAGTGATTCCCATCCGTGGCGGACAGGTCCGCGTCGATGGCACAGACTTAACAACCCTCGCACCTATCCAGCGCGCACGTCACATCTCCGTTGTACCACAAGCTGTATCTTTGCCTCCGGCATTCACAGTTTGGGAAACGGTCTTGCTTGGCCGCACTCCCTACTTAAATTTTCTTGGGCAAACATCGAGTAAGGATGAAGACCTTACCCGTCAATGTCTCGAACAGGTAGACATGCTCCACTTAGCAGAGAGCCGCATGAACGAGATTTCGGGCGGTGAGCAGCAGCGCGTCCTGCTGGCACGTGCCCTTGCACAGGATACACCTATTCTTCTTATGGACGAACCCACTGCACATCTTGACCTGCGTCACCAGCTTGACCTGTTGAAACTCATTACGAAGCAAGCACGCGAGAAGAATCTTACCGTGCTGGTCGCGCTTCATGATTTAAATCTCGCCTCACTTTTTGCCGATCGTATTGCGATCATCGAGGAGGGTCATCTATGTATGGCGGGCAGTCCGAAAGAAACGCTCACGACTGAAATCCTGCGTTCGGTCTATAAAGTGCCTGTGCATATTGTCCAGCATCCCGAAAGCGATGTGCCGCTGATTTTGCCGAGTCTGGGTGATTGCTAGTATTCCGGTGATCGAGTAGCAACGAGCGTTCTTTGCGAGGAGCGTATCGAGACCAACGTTTTTAGAGATTTATGAAAAAAGGCCTGCTCATCGTCAATACGGGAGATGGTAAAGGGAAGTCCACGGCCGCCTTTGGCATGGTTCTGCGCGCCTGGGGACGAGGCTTTCGCATCTGTGTGATTCAATTCATCAAGGCAGAAACGGGTCAATGGGGTGAGATCAAAGCTGCGAGAAAGCTCGGTATTGAATGGCATACCACTGGCGATGGCTTCACCTGGCTTTCCAAGGATATGGATGAAACCACCGCCCGCGCGCTTCATGGCTGGGAGATTGCAAAAGAAAAAATCGCCAGCAATCAATATGATCTGATTGTGCTGGATGAATTCACTTACACGTTACATTACGGCTGGCTAGATACTGACGCCGCGCTGGACTGGCTCCGCCTCAACCGGCCGCCGAGCCTGCATCTTGTTATCACCGGCCGTTCCGCCCCTGAGGCCTTGATCGCGCAAGCTGACCTTGTCACCGAGATGCACCTCATCAAACATCCTTATGACCAGGGCATTAAAGCCCAGGCAGGGGTAGAGTTCTAAAAGGAGGCCAACGTCTCCCCTGGACTGTCCGCCAGGACAGGCAGACGTTGGAAATCGAAAGTCAGGCCCTTACAGGGTGCTTCGCGAAGACTTTCGACTCAGGAAATAAAAATCTTTCGGAGGGCACTATGGAACTTGACGAATTAATCAAACAAATCAAACCGTTAGACGATAAAGCTATGCAACTCGCCCGCGCGCGACAAGATACACTGACTAAACCTCAAGGTAGCTTGGGCCGTCTTGAAGAACTGTCCATTCAACTCGCGGGAATAACAGGCAATCCCATCCCTTCTATCAAAGATAAAGTCATCATCACCATGGCAGGTGACCATGGGGTTGTGGCCGAGGGAGTCAGCGCCTATCCGCAGGAAGTCACTCCGCAAATGGTACTGAACTTCCTGAATGACGGTGCAGCAATCAACGTGCTGGCGCGTCATATCGGCGCGCGGGTAGTAATTGTGGATATGGGTGTCGCTTCAGATATCCCTACTGGTAGGTCACGCTTGGAGCGTGACATCCTTGTTAGCCGTAAAATTGCCTGTGGGACGGCGAACATATCCAAAGGTCCTGCAATGACTCGTGAACAGGCAATGGAATCCATTTTGAGTGGAGTCGAGGTCGTCGAAGCAGAAATTATCCGCGGCGTTGATATAGTCGGCACAGGCGATATGGGCATCGGTAATACGACTCCCTCTGCTGCGATTGCATGTGCTTTGATGAATCAACACCCCAAGGGGATCGCTGGCCGCGGTACAGGCGTTGATGATGAGGGACTCAAACGCAAGATTGATGCAATTGAACGCGCCTTGAATGTAAACCAACCGAACGCAAACGATGGACTCGATGTACTTGCGAAAGTGGGTGGCTTTGAAATTGGTGGGCTGACTGGTGTCATGCTTGGTGCGGCCGCCCATCACAAGCCCATAATGGTCGATGGATTTATTTCCACTGCTGCAGCGATGATTGCGGTTACGATTGCACCGGCCTGCCGTGATTATTTGATCGCCGCGCATCGCTCCAAAGAACACGGTCACGGGCTGATGCTCGACTGGCTTGGCTTCAACCCATTGCTCGATTTCGATCTGCGACTCGGTGAGGGAACAGGTGCGGCGCTTGGCATTTCGATGGCCGAGGCTGCATGCAAGATCCTTGCCGAGATGGCAACATTTGGTGAAGCGGGTGTGTCAGAAAAAGGATAACTGTCATTGCGAGGGCACTTCGCGCTGAGCGGAGGGTCTGAGTGTTTGTCGAAGCCCCGAAGTCGAAGCGCCGCAGAAGCAATCTCCAATTTCACGAGGAGATTGCTTCTGCGCTGCGAACGCTCCTCGCAATGATGCAAGAAACATTATGGTCCCACTGTTCCTCACTATCTTTCCAACGATCATTAGGCGCATGTTCACCTCGCAAGAGATGGGGCGCGCTGTCGGTTGGTTCCCGCTTGTTGGCGTTGCTTTAGGCTTTGTACTTTATGGCGTGAACTATGCAGCGCAAATGATCTTTCCAGCAAATGTGTCTGCTGCCCTCACGCTCGCCGCGTGGGTTATTCTCACCCGTGCCTTTCATCTCGATGGTTTCATGGACACTTGCGATGGACTCTTTGGTGGCTTCACGCCTGAACGTCGTTTGGAGATTATGAAAGACTCGCGTGTGGGCGCATTCGGTGTGGCAGGAGGCGTGTTGCTCCTTTTGACCAAATATACCGCACTGGCCTCTCTTTCTAATATATGGCCAGCTCTCATAATATCAACTACGCTTGGCCGGTTAGCAATAGTGTTTGCAATTTTTGCCTTTCCTTATACCCGTGAAACTGGAATTGGACGTCAAATGAAGGATAAGGTCGACTGGAAACAAATCGTTTTAGCGACAGGCATTGCTTTTATTGTTGTGTGGTCTACAGGCGGGTGGATGGGATTGCTCGCTTTTGCAATAGTGGGACTCGCAGTATGGCTTGGTGTCCGTTATATTTTGCGCTTGATACCCGGTCTAACGGGTGATAGTTATGGGGCGCTATGTGAAGGGATTGAATTGATCGTCTTATTGATGTTTATCATAAGAGGTATTGCATGAATTTTGATTTTCCTTCGGTCACTTTCAGTCTTGATGAGAAAGCGCTCATCGTGTACAGCCCTATGCCCATGCTGGCAATTAGTTCCGCCATAACTGGCGGTGGTATTATCCCAACCCGTTACATTCTGAATATGCACGTGGACAAAGATTACAACTGCATATCTCCTGCTGATGATCTTGTCTTTTTTGCTGCTAGTCGAGGAATTTCAGAACCCTTTCACGGATTTATGACAGCCGTGTCTTTGGATAAAATGAAATGTGTTACGCTCCACGAGCAAGATATCACGGTAGCAGCGTTTATAACGGCAGGTGTGAGCAATGCCACTTCTGCGGGCATTTCTGTGCCTGCTTCACTTGTCCCCGGAACGATCAACATCATTCTACTCCTGGATGCAAATCTCACTGATGCTGCGCTTGTCAATGCGGTGATCACTGTCACTGAGGCAAAAACAGCATCCTTGCAGGCTAAAAAATATCCGAACCGTCGATGGTCATCTCTCCACTGGGACATCCACTGACGCGATCTGTATTGCCTGCACGGGACATGGAGAGTCGGTCAAATATGCCGGTGCTGTCACTGTGATTGGTTGGTTAATGGCGCGTGCAGTGCGTCAATGCCTGGAGTCTGCGCTTGCATAACGTGCATAATGAACATTCAACTATATTATTTCCTCGTCCCGCCTTTTGCCTTGCTTTTGGATTGGCTGTACGGCGATCCACCCAATCGTTTTCATCCCACAGCTTGGATGGGAAGCTTGATTCGTTGGTTAATTCGTTTTCGTCCTTACCATAACCCATTGACTGAGTTTATATATGGTGTTTTTATTCTTTTGATTGGTCTGATCCTGACAGTGGGTGCAGGACTTGCGCTCACTTACACTGCCTCATATCTTCCGATTTGGGCAGGGATTTTAATACATACCCTTATATTGAAATTAACCATTTCCCTACGCGGCCTTGATCGCGCAGCCAGAGAAGTACAATCTGCTTTGCAAGCCAAAAACCTGCCCGAAGCGCGTCGCCTCCTTTCATGGCACTTGGTTAGCCGCGATACGTTGCAATTGAACGAATCCCAAGTCTCCGCTGCCGCGATTGAATCAGTAGCTGAGAATGCCTCTGATGGAATTGTTGCGCCATTGTTTTTTTACCTGATTGGCGGATTGCCAATGACATTTGCTTATCGTTTTGTCAACACCGTCGATTCTGTGCTTGGTTATCGTGACCCTGAGCGTGAATGGCTTGGCAAAGCACCTGCACGGCTGGATGATTTGCTCAACCTGATTCCTGCTCGGCTCACTGGAATATTCATTGTTCTCTCTGCGTATTTTGTTGGGCTCTGTGGCAAACAGGCATGGAACATGATGTGGCGAGATGCGCGTCTGACGGCCAGTCCCAACGCGGGAGTCCCAATGAGTGCCATGGCGGGTGCACTTGAAGTGGAACTTGAAAAGGTCAGCCACTATGTATTGGGAAAGGGGTTGCAAACCCCTCAAACCGCGGATCTAGGACGCGCGCGTCGTCTGCTTCTATTTATGGCAGGCCTATCAGCTTCCATCTTTCTCATGTTTTTCATGCTCCGAACTTTTCTATTCAGCATTTGAACCTAAGAAACTCCTCCTCATCCACCTAAAACGCTCATTTTCGCTTGACAAGCAATAATTACGGTACCATCACAGAGTTTGTCGAAATGATTACGTTAACATTTTCATAATAAAATGACCCTAATGTTTTTTAGAATCAATCGTTATCAACTATAGAAAAAAGTTTTTCAGAGTATTGATAATATGCAACTCTATCTCGTCCGCCATGGGCAGACAGACTGGAACCTGCAACATCGTTTTCAGGGCCAGGCTGATGTTCCTCTCAATAAGACGGGAGAAGATCAAGTACAAAAAATTGCCCAGCGGCTTTCCAAAATCAAAATTGATGCGATCTATTCCAGTGACCTGAGACGTACGGTCCAGACAGCCGATCGTATTGCCAGCCACCACGAAGTGAATTGCGTGACAGACCTTCGCTGGCGCGAACTGAGCTTTGGTGCGTGGGAAGGACTCACTTATGATGAGATCAAGGCCAAGGAGCCGGAACTGCTCGAAAAATGGCAAACAGATCCATTGAATGCTGCCGCTCCGAGTGGTGAGACACTCCAGCAGTTAGCTATGCGCGTCGATTCCGCATTAGAGGATTTACGCGCAGATCATGAAGATCAAACTGTCCTGCTTACCGTGCACGGTGGGACGATCCAAGCCTTGCTTTGTCTTGCCCTCGGCATAGAATTGAACCATTACTGGCAGTTTAGTGTTTCTAGCGCGTCTCTTTCTGAAATTACATTTTATACAAGAGGCGCGATCATTAACCTGTTCAACGATACATCCCACCTTCCGAAGAAGACTTGAGATGGGGAAACTTACATTCATCATAGGTGGCGCGCGTAGCGGGAAATCGTCCTTTGCGCAGAAACAGGCTGAGAGCTCCGGTAGATCTGTGACTTTCATTGCTACTGCTCAAGCTCTTGATGAGGAGATGTCTGCCCGCATCCAGAAACACCAGCAAGAGCGCCAAATGGATTGGAGTACGCTTGAAATCCCGTTTGGCATCGTTCCGTATTTGCACGAACATCCCACGAAGACCGATCTGTATTTGCTGGATTGCATTACCCTGCTCGTAACCAACCTGATCATGCAATGTGCACAGGATGATATTGCAGATGAGCAGCAATCAACACGGGCTGTAGAGAACGAACTAAACGAACTGCTCATCTATATCCGCGAGCATGAACAGGACTGGCTCATCATCTCGAACGAAGTAGGGCAAGGACTTGTTCCAGCGTACCAGATGGGAAGGGTTTATCGCGATATATTGGGAATGGCGAACCAAAGAATTGCTTCAGTCGCTGATGAAGTTATTTGGATGGTCGCAGGAATCCCTGTACCGATACAAAAATTTAGACAATAGTCTTTGCAACCAACTAATTTTTCAAAACATACGCGCCTAAAATATTAGTCGAATCGATTGCCGCTATGAGTTGACTAATGGCAATTGGTGCTTCCGCTATCGGTGAATGTCTGACCTGCAACAGGCACGAATTTCCAATCATAACTTGTAGAGTGTAGGGTCAAACTCAACACGCCATGTGTCTCACTATTGTGAACCTGGCTAGTTGGTAAGATCGTCCCGAAGCTGTAAAGGCCCGCGCCTCCTGTACCGACAACAAATTCGCGCAGACCCTGTGAAACCCCTGCACCAGAAGCATTCATCTCTGTAAAGCGCTCATATTCGTGGTCATGACCATTGATTACTACTTCTGCATTAGCATTGTAGAGTATTTGCCAAAATGTTTGGACGTTTGAGCTACTGCCATGCACAGAACCTGATGACCACCGTGGTTCATGCCAGTAGGCTAAGACACATAGCCTAGGATTCGCGGCTAGATCATTCTGCAACCACGTAGCTTCGGAACTCGTTGCGGATATATCAATCTCCGAATTCAAGGCGTAAATCCGCCAGCTACCTAAGTTATAAGCATAGTAGGCTGGAGGATTATTGAAGTATTGGAAATAACCTGCTGCACCTGAAGTGTGATAATCGTGGTTGCCGGGTATGGGGTGCGTCCGGCTTTTGTGCCGTCCCCAGGTAGGCTCATAACAGTTGATGAATTGGTCGTATGTACCGTCAGGATAAACGTTATCACCCACTGTGAATACAGTGCCTAGGATGTTATCCAGCAATTTTGCAGTCGCTTCGTCATCGTTGTGACTACATGAGGCGATATCTCCCGCTCCAACCAAGACCGGATCACCTCCTGAACTGGGAGGTACAATAGCGGTCTGAGAGGCTTTGCTAACAATAGTTGAAGTTTTAGTAGGCGAAGGAGTAGCTCCGAATGGAGTTGTCGTCTGAGTAACTGATTGAGTGGACCTGATTTGAGTTCCCGTTGGAGTTACCGTCTCAGATGGAGTGGCCTCGGTCGGAGTCGCCGTTGGTGTTTCAGTTGGGGAAGGTGTGAAAGTTTGGGTTGGGATAGGGAAACCATTTGGAATATCAGGATGGATTACAATGCCCTCAGCAATCTGTTTACCGCCAGGAACGTTGTTCGGAGCAATAATAGTCACGAACGCACCTGTAGCTAGCATACTGGCTCGGAATTCCGGAACAATTTTCAAGGGCGAGGCCAGTTCAAATGTGAACGGATTGCCATCCTGGTCGACAATCGTAATACTTTGTTCTGGGATATAGGTAACGACAATACCCACTCGTTGTACCTCTGCCTGTAATTGAATTTCTTTTTCGCTGGAGCTGGCTGGGGATGCACTACCGGTCATTGAGGTGATCATATTTCCAACGAGGGCAGCGGCAAGCGCAAACACAAGCAATACACTAAATTTTTTGTACATATTACCTCCTACAGAGTACCGCATAAATAGCTAAGCCAGAATTGCGATATTTACTCGTAATTTCTGTTCGAAAAGTTTAGTAATTTATACAACAAGTGGTAGTGACAGCACATGAGTGAAATGGTTCAAATATTATTTATTACCGCCGATGGAACTCTCGATGGTTCATGATATGGCAGATTCAATTTATCATGCTGACTGAGATAGCACGATATTGAAATCTTCATTAATGGTATTGTGCTTTGTTATATTATCAACAGGGCAAGCAGAGTCTACTCGAATTATTTGGTGATGTCTAGATTTTTACCAAAAAACCAACGAAGTATTTATCCCCGCACGAAATAAATGATTGAGATGATCAGGCCTACCACGACAACTGTCCAGCGAAGCGTTGATGGCTTAATGCGGCCCGCGAGACGACCTCCAAGAGTCCCGCCGATCAGTGCGCCCACTGCCATTACCAGTGCCGCAGACCAAACGACCCGTCCTGAAAACAAGAAGAAAATTGCAGCGGCAATATTGACACTGAAAGCAACCGCCTGTTTCAGTGCATTGAGACGCGTAAGCGTATCTTCGAGTGTTAGTCCCAGCGCAGATAACACAATCACGCTCAAGCCTGCTCCAAAATATCCACCATAGATCGAAGCCAATCCTACCGGTAGCCAAGTCAATCTTTGCAGACTTGCACTATGATGTTCTCCGATGCGCCGTACCAGCCACGCACGGACAGGATCTTGAATCGCAAGCAATACCGAAGCAAGCAAAATCAGAACCGGAACTAAATCTCTAAATAATTTTTCGCCAGTTTGCAACAGAAGGTATCCACCAAGGACTCCACCCACAATACTGGCAGGGACAACTAACCACAACCTGCTCTTCTGTCCACGCAAATCATTCCACTGGGCGAGGGTCCCGCCAAAGTAGCCGGGACAAAGCGCTACGGTATTGGTCACATTCGCTGCCACAGCAGGGACGCCCACCGCGGTCAGCATAGGAAAGGTGATCAGTGTTCCACCGCCAGCAAGCGCGTTGACCGCTCCAGCCGCCAACGCGGCGAGGCCTACAAGTACAAAATCTAATCCGCTGAGCATATTGTTTTGATGTCCTTTTTGATGCAATTATTGCTTTTCTTTTAAAGCATAATACGTACTTTTTCCTTTTCCCTTTCGAACGATCAAGCCCAACTCAATCAACTTATTGAAATCGAGTCTTCTGGTGGGTTTAGCACGATCTACAAGCCCCGCATAATCACGGTCGGTAATAAAGCCTTTTTGTTTTATGACTTCAATAATCTTTTCATGATAGGGTTTTAGTTGTGTTTGAGGGGTTGCTACCGTTTCGGGAAGGATTTTCTCCACGCGCAATAACTCGTCAATGATGCCGCCCGTAAAATATTCAAGCCACGCAGTGAAATCAATTTGTTCTGCGATGTCGTAGTAATTGCCTCGGACACCAACGGTTTCGAAATAGCGCGTAACGTTTTGATTGTAATAATTTTCAAAGCTGAGTAAGTTGAACGTGTTCAATCCCATGTCTGCTAGGAGAATCTTAGTGACTAATCGCGTGGTTCTGCCATTGCCGTCCATAAATGGGTGGATAATGACCACCTGCTTGTGGAAAAGTCCAGCCAGAATTAAGGGATCAATTTTGTGCTTGTTGGCATCCACAAATCGAATCAGATCTTTGACAAAGGCTGGTACCTCCTTGGCATTAGGTGGCCAATAAACAGTCTTTCTTTCCCTTGGATCGTTGACGAAAACAGGGTCGCTGCGTAGTTTCCCCGATTGGTGAGCAGGCAAGAGTTTCTGAGTGATCTTCTTTTGAACGGATAAAATCAATTCAAGTGTGATGGGTATTGGCCCCTTTTCAAGTCTTCGGTTGATCTCTTTCAGGATTCCGTTGTAGTTCAATACTTCTCGCTCACTGTCGCGGACGTTTTCTGGGGTATTTTTCAAAATAGCCTTCACATCAGTCAGCGGAAGCGGATTACCTTCTATACTCGTGGAGGCGTAGGTTGAAACGGCCTCGGCAGTTTTCTGTAATTCCACCAGTACCACATCAGGAAAATGACGCTGATTCAGGCTTTGCACGAGGCTATAAATACGCTTGACGTTTTCAAGCAGCGCGTGGGTGATAGTGTATTTGGGCTGGAACATTAGTCGAATTATAGTCGAATATGAGTCGAATTTTCTCATAAACCGCCATTGCCCCGCCCGCTTCCCCGCACCTACATCTGGTTGGAATGAAAGGTGCGGGGCTTTCGGCGGGGTTGCGAGGGCGGTGCTCACCTGCCCCGATAATTTTTCGGGGTCCGACCGAAGCAAACTCCTACACTACAACGAGGATTGCTTCTCGAAGACTCGCAATGACGGAGATGATTTTCTTGACTCTCCCCGCCTCGACGCGTACAATCTCAGCAACATCAAGAGGAGTAAGTAGTTAGCGAACTGATAGAGAAGAAGGCCGGTGGTCGAGTAGCGTTCTTCGCGTATTGAGACCCAGGCTGAAAGCCTTCACAGAAAACAACTGCTGAATGTCGCTTGAGAGATTTGCCGAAGAAATTTCGTAGGTCACGTTTTAAACGTGACTACCCAAAAGTAGAACGGCACGGGATGTCCCGTTATAGACAAGCCTGATGATGGTCAGGCACCCCGAGAAAGCATCGGGGCAAGCAGAGTGCGTTTTTCTTAACCCTTTGTATACTTTGTGTCCTTCGTGGTTAAGAAAACGAATTGAGGTGGTACCGCGAAGTGCAGACTTCGTCCTCATATTGGACGAGGTCTGTTTTGTTTTTAGAGGAACCATGACTGAGAACATAGAATTTCGTGAACTGGCACAGGAACTTACGCGCCTTTACAACACAGGCGATTATGCCGCCGCGCTGAAGGCTGTTGAACAAAAGGTTGATTCTTTTCCGGAAGAAAGAGCACGTACTACATTCTGGCAGTTGTGCCTGCTCAGCCTGCTTGGCCGCCCCGACGAGGTAATGTCCTTATTCCGGCATGGATTGAACACAGGGCTTTGGTGGGCAGATCAGACGTTCATCGATCCCGATCTCAATGCAGTACGCGACCTGACTGAGTTCAAACGTCTGGTTGAGGAGTCACATAAGAAATATTTAGAAGCTAGGAAACATATTCAACCTGATCGAGCCGTTCTTGTGCCCGATGAAACCGGGAAAGAGTTACCGTTATTGATTGCCCTGCACGGCCGCAATGGAGAAAAGGAAACGAATCTCGAGCATTGGGATGTCGCGCGTCAACGCGGCTGGCTAGTGCTTTCCCCGCAATCTACACAACCTCTTCATAACGGCTCTTATTGCTGGGACGATCCCGTGCAAGGCATAAAAGATATTCTCCTGCATGTTGATGAGATGATGCGTGTCTACAAAGTTGATCGTCAACGCGTATTGTTTGGTGGGTTTTCTCAGGGCAGTGGTATGGCGATCTACGCGGCCCTGAGTGGAGCTATTCCCGCGCGCGGGTTTATCGGTATTGGCACCTTCTGGAGAGACCCGCCAGAGTTGGACGCGCTGGCGAAGCAAGCCAGTAACCTACGTGGTTATTTCATCACAGGCGAAAAAGATCAGATGCTAGATCGTGTTCGCGAAATCCAGAATATATTGCGAGCAAACAATATTCAGTTTGCAGAAGAAGTCCATGCTGATATCGGGCATGAGTTTTCGACTGATTTTAAGACATCGTTTGATCACGCAATTGAATTTATCTTTAATGCTCTCGACGGGGCTTAGCCCCGTCGAAGCGGAGGAGCGAGAATGAACAAACACGAATTACCCAAAGCTTACGATTTCAAATCCACCGAGTCCCGCATTTATGCGATGTGGGAGGCAGGCGGTTATTTCAAACCGTGGAACGACCCAAACAAACCAGATTTTGATCCGAACGTGAAGCCGTTCGTCATCTCCATCCCGCCGCCGAACGTGACGGGTGAACTGCACCTTGGCCATGCCATGTTCGTCAGCGTGGAAGATTTAATGATTCGCTACCATCGCATGAAAGGCATTCCCACACTCTGGGTTCCAGGCACCGACCATGCGGGCATCGCCACACAATTAATGGTGGAACGTCATTTATTGAAGACTGAAGAAGTGACGCGCGAGGAACTTGGCCGCGAAGAGTTTGTCAAACGCACCTGGGA
>WNGA01013386.1_pt1 | contig 21462 bp, 26 predicted proteins | sample 5400061 | NCBI WGS metagenome assembly WNGA01 (sample SAMN13153366, study PRJNA577476) | soil metagenome | isolation source: 100 cm soil or saprolite under grassland replicate 2 | place: USA:California | collected 2016-06-15
ATCACCATCAGCACGACCGCCTGGCCAGACTCGCGCTTGCGAATGCTCATTCCACACGCTCCTTCATCGTGGAGATGAACCGGCCGCTCTTCACGCTCCAGTTGAGTAACTTGATCTCGTACGGGTAGTCCGCGCTCACCGTCACGGGTGCTCCCGGATCCCACGACGAGATGCATGAAAGATTCTCTTCGAGCTCGGTCTTGTCGAGGCCGCCCCGCGAGTCGACGACCTGCTGGCGGCAGGCGGCCGCCGGATCCGAGAGGTTGCGGGAAACCGCCGCTTTGCGCGCGCCTGCGCGAACTGCGTCGGTGAGGCTAACGTAGTTGTTGAAGGTGACGCCGAACTGCGCGATGCCGAGCAGAAGTACAAGGAGCACCGGTAGGACCAGGGTCAGCTCTGCCATGGTCTGGCCTCGCTCGTTCTTCAGTCTCTCTGTCGTCTTGGTCTGCGGCATATCTGTCTCGGGTAAGTAGTGCGGGGCCCTTGCCGCCGGGCGAAGGGCCCCGCTCATGCCTCCGTGGCTATGCGAACGGCCACTCCATGCTCGTGTTTCCTTCTACAGAGCTGCTCGAGAGCCGAGAAGCGACCGTGTTTCCAGACAGCGCCTGGGCGCACACGCACATTGCGGTGAGCTTCGGAATCTGATGTCTGGGGTGCTGCTTCACGATCGATTACCTGCTTTCGTTGTTGTCGCCTTACGAGCCTGCCCCCGGCAGGAAGCTGGTTACGCGAGTGATTGCGTTGGTGATGCCAACCTGGAGCAACACCAGTGCTGCGACCACGATCGCGGCGATGACTGCCAGGACGACGCCGTACTCAGCCATCGTCTGTCCTTCCTCGACCGAAAACCGGGCGCGGAAGTAATGGACCAGATCCGTGAACGTCACGATGATTCACCCCCTTTCGGCATCTCGAGCGCGCGCGGCGCGCGTGAAGGGTCAATGCGAGGTGAGGTGGAGAAATCGACTCGACTTACAGCGACACTGCGGGACACGCTTTCGAACGTCCTTTCTGTCTTAGGCGCGCCGCTTCGCCTGACGGGTCAATCTCGTCCCGTTCATCGCCTGGGGAGCGCGTAGCGCGTATCCCTCGCCCGAGTGATCCACCGGCACGTTCCCTTAAGTGAGGGAGAGGGCCGGCGGCGCTGGGATCGATAGTCACATCACCCGTAAGCGGCTGCGGATGAAACGACCGATTCCGCGCCCCTAGCGGCGGCCAGGGGCTTGATCAGAAGGAGCTAACGGCAATGCCACGACGGTTTACTCGCAACGACAACTGGGATTTCGGCGGAAAGCCGACTCCCCTCGAGGCCGAGTCCCGCGAGCCCAAGTCGCGGAAACGCCGCCTCGCCAGCACCCTTGTGTTCACGACGCTGTTCTTCGCGGGCGCGTCACTCGCAGCAGTCGCCGGCGATCGCATGTCGGCTTCGTTCGACGCCGGCGATCCGTCGGCGCTCGAGGCGACCACCACGACCACCGAGGCCGAAGCGGCACCCGCCGCCGAGAGCGCAGCCCCTGCCGCCGAGGAGAGCGCGGCACCCGCTGCCGAGGAGAGCACGGCACCCGCCGCCGAGGACCCGCTGGCGGCGGCGGCAACCGCGGGATCGTCGTCACACGACATGTCGGATTCCGCAACCGAGCCGGCCGCGGCCGATTCGGCGGCCCCGACGTCCGACGATGCTTCGAACGCAGATCAGAGCACGAACACTGCCCCGGCCGCCCAGGCCACTGCCCCGGAGTCGGACGCACGTGCACCTCGAGCCTCGTCCCTCGCACCACGGCAGACGGCGGCAAAGAGGGCCCGCGTGCGCACCGAGCATCTGCGCGCAGTTCTCCTGCCGAAGCTCAAGCCCGCACCGGCGCCCGAGATCGAGGGTCCGGCCGGCGCGGCCACGATCTGGCTCAACTCGCCGCTCCCGGATCCGACTCCGCCCGCGCTTCGGCTCTCGCCGACGTTCGCTGCCAACCTCCAGGCCGCTGCACGGGCCAACGGGGTCAACTGGGCAGTGATGCTCGGCATCTTGCGCGCACGTGGAGCGAACGGCCATAGTCCGGCCGATCGCGGGACGTTGCGCAAGCTCGCCGGACGGCTGGGCTCCTTCGGCCCGACGAAGGGCGATTGGGCCACGATCATCGCCTACGCAGGAGACACGCGCTTCGCCGACAAGGCGGTTGCGCTGGCCCGGTACGACCGCGCAGTCGGCCTCGACGGTCTCGTCGAGGGGCTCGAGGCTGCGAAGCAGTCGATCGCAACCCGCCTGCTGTCCGATCCGATGGTCTCGATCTACGCGGGTGGCCGGAACGACATGATCCAGAACAAGGTCGACGTCCGCGTGCTCACGATGATCTCGTACCTGCGCGAGTCGTTCGGGCAGGTGACGGTGTCGTCGCTCGTCTCAGGCCACCGCCTGTATGCGCGACCGGGCGTGGTCTCGGCGCACATCCCGGGTCACGCAGTCGACATCGCGGGCCTGGGCGGCACGTCGATCCAGGGCCATTCGGCGCCCGGCGGCATCACAGAGCACGCCGTGCGTGAGATCCTCCTGCTGCCGGCGGAAGTCATGCCGCGCCAGGTGATCTCCCTGCTTGGCCTCGGCGGACCGTCGTTCCCGCTGGCCGACCACAGCAACCACATCCACATCGGGTACTAGTGCAGGAAATCGCGATTCGTCGCGAAGACGGAAGCATCGTGTGTGAGCGCTGTCTCCTCGCGGAGACGGCGCTCACGCGCATGAGGGGACTGCTCGGCCGGCGCGAGCTGCCGAGCGGCGAGGGAATCCTGTTGAAGCCTGCATCGTCAGTGCACATGGCGTTCATGCGCTTCGCGATCGACGCGGTCTTCCTCGACAAGGAGCTGCGGGTCGTGAAGGTCGCGTCCAACCTTCGTCCGTGGCGGGCGGCAGCGGGCCGCGGAGCGAGGTCCGTGCTCGAGATCGCAGCCGGAGAAGCGAGCCGGCGCGGGATCACTGTCGGCGACCGCTTGGTCGCCGGCTAGGCGCCTTCGCCGACGTCGCCTGCGACAGCAGCCATTCGGTGCGTACCTCTCGCGCGCGCTTCTCGAGGTCGGCGAGCAGGGAGCGGACCTCGCTCAGTTGCGGGCGCAGCTTCTCGACACGGCGCAGCTCGCCGGCGATCTGAGCGAGTGAGCTGGCGGGGTTGGCGTTCAGCCGCCGGATGCGCCGCTCGCTCGCCTGGATCTGGCCGCTGACGGTGCGCTCCCAGGCCTCGGCCTGTTCCTTGAGGGTCCTGAGCTCGGTCTCGGTCGCAGGTCTGCGGTCGAGCACCTCGCGGAGTCGTTTGATGAGGACGAAGTCGAGCGGCTCAGGCATCTGGAGGCGGGCGCAAGCCTTTCAAATGTCCGGCAAGCCCGCTGGTCGATCGCGGAGCCCGCGCTCTCGAGGAGGCGCCGAGCGGATTCGAACCGCTGTACGAGGCTTTGCAGGCCTCTGCCTAACCACTCGGCCACGGCGCCCTACGGGCGGCCATGGTATCGGCGGCCTTCGCGCCGGGGCCTATCCGCAGGCCAATTTCGCGCCGGACGCGAGTGGGCGGCTCGACTCGAGCGCCTGGAAGCAGAGGTAGCAGCGCGGCGCGACGATTGCGGCCGCGAGATCGATGAAGCGCGAGCGCGGGTGAACCGGAAGCGACTCGTCGGCAACGTCGAGCAGGAACCGATCGAGCGCCTCGTTGAGGGAGGCGTTCCCGTTCTGGGTGTACCCCTTCACGGTCGCCGCGGCGGCGCGGAGCCGCCGCAGGTCGGCGTTCAGCTTCTTCCGCTGGCGTTCTTGCTTGGCCGCCACCTTCGACCCCTCACACTGACGCGGCTGCTCGACCCCGCGAAGGTGCGTGCTGCCGGACGGTCCGCCGCAACCCGCGACCGCGGCGCAGAGCGCGACGGCGAGGAGCCCCCGAGACCTCACGCCTCCAAGCTAGCCGCGCGCTAAGCAGCTACGCCGCTGAACTGGGGCATGATCTCGTCCCCGTACGCTTCGAGCGTCTCCTCCTGGCCGTGTGTCATGAGGTAGATGTTGAACTGGTCGACGCCGATCGACTCGAGCTCCTTCAGCTTCTTCGTCGCGTCTTCGACGTTCCCGAGCACGCAGAAGCGGTCGACGATCTCGTCCGTGACGAACTCGCCGTGCTTCGCGCCGACGCGGGAGTGCTCCTCGTAGTCGTAGAACTTGCGCGCCTTGACGAAGTCCGTGAGGTCCTTCGGGATCTCGGAGTCCTCGCCGTAGCGTTCGATCAGATCCATGACGTGGTTGGACACCATCGCCGGGAACCAGCGCGACTGCTCGCGCGCGTCGGCGAGGTCATCGGAGATGTGGCTCGGCGCGCCGACGATGCACTTGAGCTCGCTCGGATCGCGTCCCGCTTCCTCGGCCGCGCGCCGGGCGGTCGCCATGATCCACTGGATGATCACCGGGTCGGCGAGCTGGATGATCACGCCGTCGCCAACTCGGCCCGCGACCGCCAGCGCCTTCGGGCCGTACCCCGCGACCCACATCGGGATGTCCGGGAGCTCGTCGCGCACCCACTTCAGCTCGAGCTCCTTGTCGTTCCATTCAACGGCGCGGCCGTTCATCAGCTCCTTGATCATCGCGCAGCGCCGCTCGAACTCCGCGACCTTCACGGGCTTGAGGCCGACGACGCGGCGCGAGGAGTCGCCGCGGCCGATGCCCATCACCATGCGGCCGCTGGAGATGTCCTGCATCGTCGCGTACCAGCTTGCCGTGATCGTCGGGTCGCGGATGCCGGGGTTCGTGACGAAGTGGCCCAGCTTGATCCTGCTGGTCTGCGCGGCCACGAGCGGCATCGTCGCGTAGGACTCTTCCCAGAGAATGTGCGAGTCGTACGTCCAGGCGTACTCGAACCCGCGCTGCTCTGCGAGCTGCATCAGCTCGATCATCCGCTGATAGGGCGGGTCCGGTAGGACGGTCACGCCGAAGGTGAGCATGGAACCTCCCGGTCGCTGGCAGGGGAACGAGCATAGCGCCGCGAAATCGCCTCGCAAGTGGTCTGGCTCTATCTCCTGTTCGCGTTCGCCGCCGGCGTGGTGCTGCCGTTTCAGGCCGGCGTCAACGCCCAGCTGGCCGACTGGCTGCACAGTCCCGTGCGGGCTGCATTCGTCTCCTTCCTCGTCGGCACGGTGGTGCTGCTTGCCGCTGCGGCCCTCGTCTTCAAGCCGCTGCCCTCGTCGGGCCGGATCGGCGACGCGCCGTGGTGGGTCTGGATCGGCGGAGCGCTCGGCGCCTTCTACGTCGCCGGTTCGATCGTGTCTGCGCCGAAGCTGGGCGCGGCGACGCTGATCGCGCTCGTCGTCGCCGGACAGGCTCTTGCATCGCTCGTGGTGGATCACTTCGGCTGGGTCGGCTTCGAGCCGAAGCACGTGAGCGCCGGGCGCCTCGCCGGGATGGCGCTCGTCGGCGCGGGGGTTGCGCTCGTGCGGTTCTTCTAGTCTCGACATCCTTAGGATCTGCGCGTGGACGAGGCAACATCCGCGTCCTCCACCCGGGCAAGTCCAACTGCCTCTACCACAGCGAGTCGCTTCAAGAGGACTTCCTCGTCCTCCACGGCGAGTGCCTCCTCCTCGTCGAGGGTGAGGAGCGGCCGCTGCGCGCGTGGGACTTCGTCCACCTGCCGCCCGGCACCGAGCACGTCTTCGTCGGCGCCGGCGACGGCCCGTGCGCGATTCTTATGACGGGCGCGCGCCGGGAGGACGAGGAGCTTCACTACCCCGTCTCGGAGGTTGCCGCCCGCCACGGCGCGAGCGCGACGGAGGCGACCGACTCGGGCGACGTGGCCTACGCCCGCTTCGAGCCGCCGCGGCCGGCCCGTCCGGCAGGCTGGGACGCGCTCCCCTGGGCCTAACCCGCGGCGATGCGGTCGATCGTCTTGGACGCCAGCCGATCGAGCGCTTGCACCGACAGCTCGAGATGCTCCTCCTTCGTGTCCTCGAGCTTCGTGTGCGAGAGACCGCGGAGCGACTGCACGAAGAGCATGACGGTAGGAATGCCCGCGCGGGCGACCTCGGCGGCGTCGTGGAGTGGACCGCTCGGCAAGCTGTGCGACGTGCCGGCGACCTCCATGATCGACTCGTCCGCCAGCTCGATCAGCGCGTCGTCGAAAAGGATTGGCTCGATGCTCCAGATGCGCTCCCACTCGACCTCGATGTCCTCCTCCCGCGCGAACTGCTCGGAAGCACGCTTGGCGTCGGAGAGCATGGACTCCAGCCTGGCCGCATCGAGATGCCGCTGGTCGAGCAGGCACTCCGCGGTCTCGACCACGGATGTGACGATTCCCGGCTTCGTCACCACGCCGCCCATCGTGCAGACGGCACCCTCCCCGATCCGCTTCGCGATCTCACGGATCTCGAGCTCGAGCCGTGCAGCGCCGGCCAAGGCATCGCGGCGCTTGTCCATCGGCGTCGAGCCGGCGTGCGCCGCCTGCCCGCGAAAGGTGACCTGGTGCCGCTCGACACCGAAGGTTCCGAGAACGACTCCGAGCGGGAGATCCATCGACTCGAGCACCGGCCCCTGCTCGATGTGCAGCTCCAGGTAGGCCGCGGCTCCTTCGAGCTGGGAGCGGGCGTCGAGAGCGGAATCGAGCTCGACGCCGTGCTCGCGCAGGGCACGTCACCGGCGGCGGGCCGTCTCCGGCGATCCGGCGCAGCACCTCGACCCCGGCCATCATGTTCAGGGCACCGTCCAGCCAGCCGCCGTTCGGAACAGAGTCGATGTGGCCGCCGATCAGAACGGCACGCTCAGAGCCGCCGCGCAGCGTGAACCACTGGTTGCCGGCCGGATCGACCGCCTCCTCCGCCCCCGTCTCCGAGACCTTGCCCCGTAGCCACTCGCGCGCGCGCTCCCCCGTAGCCACTCGCGCGCGCGCTCCCAGGTCTCCGTCCAGGCGACCCGCTGCGCTCCGTTTTCGTCGCCGGTCAGCTTCTGAAGCTCGCGAAGCTCCTCGACGGTGCGGCGGGGCTGGAGAGGCACGCGGCGACCCTAACTCCGCCGGAGGCGGAGTGTGCTAAGCATCTCTCGATGTCGGCGATCGCGCTGGAACGGCCGCGTGCCCGGGGAGTCGCGGTACGGCGCGGGATCGGGCGCGCGACGCTGTTCGTGCTCGTGCTCGCGGCCCTCTGGGGCCTGTGGGAGGGATACCGCTGGCTGTGGATGCGCGAGCGCTGGACGTGGCCCTTCCTCGTCGACGACACGTCGATGCCGAGCCTGCACAAGATCTTCGCGGCGCTCTTCGAGCACGCCCGTCCCGGCGAGGTCGGGCCCCGGCTGATCACGATCCTGCTCGAGGCCGCCGCGTTCACCGCGAAGGAGGCTGCGGTCGGCTTCGCGCTCGGGGCGGTGCTCGGCTTCGCGCTCGGCGTCCTGCTGGCGCACTTCCGCATCCTCCAGCGGGGCTTCCTCCCCTGGGTCGTCGCTTCGCAGACCGTGCCCATCCTCGTCGTCGCGCCGATGGTCGTCGTCTGGCTGAACCCGAAGCTGCCCGAGCGCTTCCAGGATTGGGGCGCGGTCGCCGTGATCGCCGCGTATCTGACGTTCTTCCCCGTCACGATCAACACCATCCGGGGACTCCAGTCCGCCGACCGGCAGGCGCTCGAGCTGATGCGTTCCTATGCCGCCGGCAGCTGGCGCGTGCTCTGGAAGCTGCGCGTGCCGGCCGCGCTCCCCTACATCTTCGCGGCGCTGAAGGTATCCGCGACGGCGAGCGTCGTCGGCGCGATCATCGGCGAGCTGCCCTCCTCGATCCAGGACGGGCTGGGCGGCCAGATCATCAACTACAGCCAGTACTACACGACCCAGCCCACCGGGCTGTGGGCGACGAACGTGATCGCGGCCGCGCTCGGCATCTCGTTCTTCCTCATCGTGCTGCTCGCGGAACGGATCGTCGTCCGCCGCGCGCCGGAGAACATAGCGTGAGCGTCGCTCGCCTTCGGCTCGCTCCCTTAGGGGAAACCATGTTTCCCCTAAGTAACCCCTTCTTTAGGGAACGCCTCAGCCCCCGCGCCGCTGGGATCGCCGCGTGGGCTGACGAGCAAGAGCGGGGAAACCTCACGGTTTCCCCCAAAGCCCCTTCCCTGGCTCATCGGCCAAAAGTCGGCCGATGAGCGTCGTCAAGATCGAGGGCGTCACCAAGCGCTTCGGCGAGACGACGGCGGTACAGGGAATCGACCTCGAGATCGAGGAGCGGGAGTTCGTCTCCCTGATCGGCCCCTCCGGCTGCGGCAAGTCGACCCTGCTCCGGATCATCGGCGACCTCATCCAGCCCACGTCTGGGAGCGCGGTCGTGAACGGGAAGCCGGCCCGCCAGGCGCGGATCGACCGCGACTACGGAATCGTCTTCCAGGACGCCGTCCTGTACGACTGGCGCACGGTTGCCAAGAACATCGCGTTGCCGCTCGAGCTCGCGCGCTGGGATCGGCGGCGCCGGAGCGCGAAGGTACGAGAGATGCTCGAGCTCGTCGAGCTGACCGGCTTCGAACATCACCATCCGTGGCAGCTCTCGGGCGGGATGCAGCAACGGGTCTCGATCGCACGCGCGCTCTCGTTCGATCCCGCGCTCCTGCTGATGGACGAGCCGTTCGGCGCCTTGGACGAGATGACGAGGGAACGGATGAACATGGAGCTCCTGCGCATCTGGGAGGCGAGCGGCTCGACCGTCGTCTTCGTCACGCACTCGATCTCGGAGGCGGTGTTCCTCTCGACGCGCGTCGTGGTGATGTCGCCGCGACCCGGTCGCATCTCCGACGTGATCGCCATCGACCTCCCCCAGCCGCGAACGGCCGCGACGCGAGAGGAACCGCGCTTCTTCGAGTGCGTGACGAAGGTGCGCGAGGCGCTTCACCTCGGGCGTGACCTGGACCGCCCCGTGGAGGTGACCGCGTGAGCACCACGCCCGCAGCCGTCCAGCCGGTCCCTCGCGGCGGCATGGCCCGGCTCGTCGGCCGACGTCTCACCGACTGGATTCCTGCCGCGGTCGTCCTCGTCGCGACGATCGGACTCTGGGAGGGCCTCATCCGGGCCTTCGACGTGCAGGCCTTCCTGCTGCCGAAACCCTCGGCGATCGCGTCGACCTTCTGGGACACACGCTCGGAGCTGTGGCACGCCGGCTGGTTCACGTTCCAGGAGGCGTTGGGGGGCTTCGTGCTCGGCTCGGGACTTGCGATCCTGCTCGCGCTCGTCCTCGCAAGATGGCGCATCCTCGGCACCGCGTTCATGCCGTACGCGATCGCCGCGAACGCAATCCCGATCATCGCCTTCGCGCCGATCACGAACACGTGGTTCTCGCCGCTCGACAAGAGCTCGAAGATCACGATCGCCGCGGTGCTGTGCTTCTTCCCGGTGCTCGTGAACACGCTGCGCGGGCTCACCTCCGTGAATCCGCGCGCCCTCGAGCTGATGGATTCCTACGCCGCGGGTCAGTTCGAGATCTTCCGGCGCGTGCGAATTCCCACCGCCTTGCCGTTCATCTTCACGGGCCTGAAGGTGGCCACGGTGCTGGCGATGATCGGAGCCGTCGTCGGCGAGTACTTCGGCGGCGCGCTCAACGCCCTGGGGGTCCTGATCCTCTCGCGGGCGCGCATCTTCGAGTTCGACGAGGCCTGGGCGGGGATCTTCCTCGCCTGCCTGCTCGGGATCGCGCTGTACATCGCGGTCGCGGCGCTGGAACGCCTGACGCTGCGCTGGGTTCCATCGACATCGGAGTGAGAACGGGTCAGAATCGGCCCTGGCAACGATCACGAAAGGGGAGTGGATGAAGCACCGTAGGCACTGGTTCGTGGGGATCGCGGCGCTCGCGCTCGCAGGAGCCGTCTGGGCAGCGGCCGGAGCGGGTGCATCGCCCGCGCAGCAGGCGAAGGCAGCGAAGACGAAGGTCACCCTCCAGCTGAAGTGGGTGACGCAGGCTCAGTTCGCCGGCTACTACGCCGCGAAGGCAAAGGGCTACTACGGCCAGGCCGGGCTCGACGTGAAGATCAAGGTCGGCGGCCCGGACATCATCCCGGAGCAGGTGGTCGCGGGAGGCCAGGCCGAGTTCGGGCTCGACTGGCTGCCGAGCCTGCTGTCGGCACGCGACAAGGGCACGAAGCTCGTGAACATCGGCCAGGTGTTCACGCGTTCCGGCATGACGCAGCTCACCTGGAAGGACAGCGGCATCAACACGATCGCGAAGATGCGTGGGAAGAAGGTCGGCAACTGGCTCGGAGGCAACGAGTTCGAGCTCTTCGCGGCGCTGACACGGGCGGGCATGGACCCGTCGAAGAACAAGGGCGTCACGATCGTGAAGCAGCCGTTCGACATGAACCTGTTCATGAAGCGGAAGATCGACTCCGCCTCCGCGATGACCTACAACGAGCTCGCCCAGGTGCTGGAGACGAAGAACCCGAAGACCGGGAAGCTGACGAAGCCCGGCGATCTCAACGTGATCAAGATGGAGAACATCGGCACCGGGATGCTCGAGGACGGCATCTTCACGACGGAGAAGTGGATTGGCGACAAGAGCCACCAGGCGACCGCGAAGAAGTTCCTCGCGGCCTCCTTCAAGGGCTGGATCTGGTGCCGTGACCACGCGTCGGATTGCGTCAACATCGTGCTGAAGCAGGGACCGACTCTCCTCCGCGGGCATCAGGCGTGGCAGATGAACGAGATCAACGCCCTCATCTGGCCGGCCCCCAAGGGGATCGGGATCATGGACAGGGCGGCGTTCGACCGCACGGCGAAGATCGCCAAGCAGTTCAAGGTGATCAAGAAGACGCCGTCGGGCGCGTACCGCGACGACCTCGCCAAGGCGGCGGTCGCACAGCTGAAAGGACAGGGCGTGGACGTGAACGGTCGCTCCTGGAAGAAGGCGGTCGTCAAGGTCACGCCGGGCGGTCACTAAGGAACGAAGCCGAAGAAAGGAGCTCCGCGATGTCCGTTCTGATCAAAGGCGGCCGCATCCTCACCGCGGCCGACGACTACGTCGGCGACGTCTACGTCGAGGGCGAGCGGATCTCACTCATCGGCGAGTCGCTCGACATCCAGGCCGAGCGAGTGATCGATGCAGCCGGGAAGTACGTGCTTCCCGGCTGCGTCGACCCCCATACGCACCTCGACATGCCCTTCGGCGGGACGGTCACGATCGACGACGTCGAGTCGGGACAGACCGCCGCGGCGTTCGGCGGCACGACCTGCCACGTCGACTTCATCATCCAGCCGCCGGGCGCGACGTTTGCCGAAGCGATCGAGGAATGGCGCGGTAAGGCGAACGGCAAGCAGGTGATCGACATGGGCTACCACATGGCGGTCACGGACCTGCGCGAAGGCGGCACGCTCGAAGAGCTCGCGTCGCTCCCGGACCAGGGGATCACCTCCTACAAGCTGTTCATGGCCTACAAGGGCGCGCTGATGGTCGACGACGAGACGCTCTTCAAGACGATGGAGGTGGCGGCCGAAACGGGCGCGCTCGTGATGGTGCACGCCGAGAACGGCGACGCAATCGACGTGCTGGTGAAGAAGGCGTTGGCCGAGGGCCACACCGAGCCGCACTGGCATGCGCTGACGCGACCGCCCGAGACGGAGGGCGAGGCGACGAACCGAGCGATCCAGCTCGCGCGCGTCGCCGGGTGCTCGCTGTACGTCGTGCACGTCTCGTGCCGCGAGTCGGTCGAGCCGATCGCGCTGGCGCGCGAGAAGGGCTGGGATGTCTGGGGCGAGACCTGCACGCAGTACTTCTTCGTCGACTACACGTTCCTCGAGCGGCCGAACTTCGAAGGTGCGAAATACGTCTACACGCCGCCGCCGCGCGCGAAGGAGAACCAGGACGTGCTCTGGAACGCCGTTCGCACCGACACGCTCAGCGTCATCTCCACCGACCACTGCGCCTTCCTCTGGGACGGCCAGAAGACGATAGGCCGCGACGACTTCTCGAAGATCCCGAACGGCGGGCCGGGCCTCGAGAACCGGCTCCAGATGATTCACGAGTTCGGCGTGCGCAGCGGACGCATCTCGCTGAACCGGATGGTCGAACTCTTGTGCACGAACCCGGCGAAGCTCTTCGGGCTCTACCCGCGCAAGGGGACGATCGCCGTCGGCTCGGACGCCGACATCGTGGTCTTCGACCCTGAGAAGAAGCTGACGATTACGGCTGCAGAACAGCAGTCGAAGACGGACTACAACCTCTACGAGGGCACCGAGGTGACGGGCTCGCCCGAGGTCGTGCTCCTGCGCGGCAACGTCCTCGTCGAAGGCGGCGAGCTGGTCGCCGGGCCGGGTGTCGGGCAATTCGTCGCCCGGGCCAAGTTCGGCGAGGAGCTGAAGCCCGAGCGGGCGACCGCGACGGCGTAGCGGCTCCGCGCCGGGTCAGGCGAGCGCGCGCAGCGCGAGGAGCTCCCAGAGGACGTTCGCCGCGGCGAGTGCGGTTTGCTGACCGGGGCCGTCATACGACGGCGACACCTCGACGACGTCGCAGCCGACGAGGTTGATGCCGCGCAGCGCTCGCAGGAAAGCGACCGCCTCGGCGGTGGAGAAGCCGGCAATTTCGGGCGTGCCGGTGCCGGGCGCGAACGCCGGATCGAGGAAGTCGATGTCGAAGGAGAGAAAGACCGGGCGATCCCCCACCTGCTCGCGCACGCGCTCGGCGTACTGCTCCGGCGTGAGTGCACGTAGCTCGTCGCTCGTCAGCACCGTGAAGCCGAGCTCGCGTGCGCCCTGCAGATCGCCGGCCGCGTAGACGGAGCCGCGCATCCCGGCCTGCACGGACGCCGCGGGCTCGAGCAATCCCTCCTCCGCGGCACGCTTGAACGTCGTTCCGTGGAAGTAGCGCTGGCCGAAGTACTCGTCCCACGTGTCGGCGTGGGCGTCGAGCTGGACGAGGGCCAGAGGCCCGTGCTTCGTCGCCAGGACCCGGAGCTCCGCGAGCGTGATCGAGTGGTCGCCGCCCATCGCCGCCGGGAAGATCCCGGCGTCGACGATCGGCGCCAGGGCCTCCTCGACCTGGCGGTAGGTGCGCTGCGTATCTCCCGGCGACACGGGGAGATCGCCGTAGTCGACGATCGAGAGCGCCTCGACGACGTTGACGTCGTGGACCGGGTGATAGGGGCGGATCAGTGCCGAGGCGGAGCGGATCGCCTCGGGCCCAAAGCGGGGGCCGGTGCGGTAAGTCGTCGCCGTATCGAACGGAATCCCGTAGACGGTGACGTCGACGCCGGCGAGATCCGTCACGTGCGGTGCCCGCATGTACGTCCGGATCCCGGCGAAGCGGGGGATCACCTGGGCGTCGAGCGGCCTGTACGGAGGTCCCGTCACCGGTTTACCGTAACCCGGTGGACCTCCTCGTCCGACATGTGCGTATCGAGGGCCGCCTCGTCGACCTCGGCGTCCGGGACGCGGAGCTAAGGGTCTGCACGCCATGCCCGCGCCCGCCACGGCCGTTCCGGCCGTGGCGGGGGGCTGTCCCCAGACGTGGGCTGCGACGACAGGTCCCGGACAGGTTCGGTTCGGACGGGATGGGTGTTACGAGTGTGTGACTTTTCTTCCACACCTGTCTGAGGCGGACGGGAGGTAAGGCGCGCTGCCGCATATCTTCGAGGGCGGCACGCCGCGGTCCGTTAGCGGGAACCTGCACCGACCCTACGGGCCGAAACGGCGCGGAGCTGCTCTCAGCGCGTCTGCGGGAAGCCCAGGTCGACCCTCGACGTGGCCGGGTCCGGCCAGCGCGACGTGACCACCTTGCCGCGCGTGTAGAAGTTGATCCCCTCCGGCCCGTAGATGTGCGTGTCGCCGAAGAGGGAGTTCTTCCACCCGCCGAAGGAGTAGTACGCGACCGGCACCGGGATCGGCACGTTGATGCCGACCATGCCGGCCTGCGCCTCGAACTGGAACTGCCGTGCGACACCGCCGTCGCGCGTGAAGATCGCGGTCCCGTTGCCGTACGGGTTCTCGTTCACGAGACGCACCGCATCGTTGTACGTCGCGACGCGAGTCACGCCGAGCACGGGCCCGAAGATCTCGTCCTTGTACGCGTCCATCTCCGGCGTCACGTTGTCGAGCAGCGACACGCCGAGGAAGAAGCCGCCGCCGTCCGGCGCCGACTCGCGCCCGTCCGCGACGACGTCCGCGCCCTGCTCGCGCGCACCGTCGATGTACGACGCCACCTTGTCACGATGCTCGCGCGTCACGAGTGGCCCCATCTCGACGTCAGGCTCCAAGCCGTCGCCGACCTTGATCTTCGGGAGCCGCTCCTTGAGCGCCGCGACGAGCCGGTCGCCGGCATCGCCGACCGCGACCACTTGCGAAATCGCCATGCAGCGCTCGCCCGCCGAGCCGTACGCCGCGCTGACAGCCGCGTCCGCGGCCATGTCCATGTCCGCGTCGGGCAGGACGATCATGTGGTTCTTCGCGCCGCCGAGCGCCTGCACGCGCTTGCCGGTGCTCGTTCCCTTCTCGTACACGTACTTCGCGATCGGCGTTGAGCCGACGAACGATACCGCGGCGATGTCCGGATGCTCGAGCACCGCATCGACGGCCACCTTGTCGCCGTGCACGACGTTGAAGACGCCGTCCGGCACCCCGGCCTCCTGCAGCAGCTCCGCGACATACAGCGATGCCGACGGATCCTTCTCCGACGGCTTCAAGACGAAGGTGTTGCCGCAGGCCAATGCGGGAGCCCACATCCACATGGGCACCATCGCGGGGAAGTTGAACGGCGTGATCCCCGCCACGACGCCGAGCGGTTGGCGGATCGAGTAGACGTCGATCCCGGTCGACGCCTGCTCCGTGAAGCCGCCCTTCAGCAGTTCCGGGATCCCGCAGCAGTACTCCACCACTTCGAGCCCGCGGGCAACCTCGCCGCCGGCGTCTGAGAGCACCTTGCCGTGCTCTGCCGTCAGGATCCGCGCGATGTCCTCGCGCCGCTGATCGATGAGATCACGGACGCGGAAGAAAATCGCCGTACGCCTCGAGAGCGACATCGCGCGCCACGCCGGAAACGCCTCTTTCGCGGCCTGCACCGCGCGGTCGACCTCCTCGACCGTCGCGAAGTCGACCGCGCCGGCCTGGACGCCCCGCGCAGGGTTGTAGACCGGCCCGCTGCGCCCGGATTCCCCCTCGACAATGCGGCCGCCGATCCAGTGGCTGATCCGCTTGATTTCCTGCTCTCGCTCGACTGTTGGAGTGGCTAGCTCGGTCATTTCGATCCTCCTCGCGTGACCCGTCCAGGGTACCGCGGATACCGTCACGCGGATGGCCTTGCGCTCCACTTTCTGACGCGCCATGCGTGGCCTCCCGCGAGCGCTAGAGTCGTGATGCGAGTGAAGAGTGCCTGGGTGAATCTCCGCCGCGGCCGCTATTTCGTCGGCTCGTATAGCGAGACACCGGAACTGACGATCATCGGCCCCGCGCCGTACTACGTTCTGACACAGAACTCTCCCGCGCACGTGGGACAGACGGCGCACGCCGCCCTTGCCGCATCGAAGTTCGAAAATGTCTCTTGGGACGAGGCCCAAAAGCTGGCCGAGCAGCGGGTGCTCGAACTAGCACACCTCGCCGGGGTCAAGGCACGGACGACATTCGAGCGCGGGGCGCGCCTGGTGGACCTTGATCACGACAACGCCGGTGAGATCCTGGTGACCCCGAACCACCGCAAGCGAGGCTACTGGGACCCAATGCCCGAGCGGTACTGGCTCCGGGTCCGCCGCCCATCGGACGCCGAACTAGGGAAGGCGATCATCGCGGCCCTCGACCGCGCAACCGCATAGTACGGCCGCGGTAAGCTCCCATCGTGGCGATCGTCGAGACCAACACGGAGCTCGGCCGCCAGGTCGTCGAGGACGCGAAGCGCTTCGTCCTGCACTCCTGGTCGGTACAGGACTCGCTCCAGCCGATCGCGGTAGCCGGCGGCGAGGGGCGCTATTTCTGGGACTTCGACGGCAAGCGCTACCTCGACTTCGCGTCGCAGCTCGTCAACGTCTCGATCGGCCACCAGCACCCGAAGGTCGTCGCGGCGATCAAGGAGCAGGCGGACAAGCTCTGCACGATCGGCCCGCCGATGGCGACCGAGCCGCGCTCGACGCTCGCGCGCATGCTCGCGGAGATCACGCCCGGCGACCTGGAGATGTCCTTCTTCACCAACGGCGGCGCCGAGGCGAACGAGAACGCGATCAAGCTCGCGCGCTGGTACACCGGCCGCCACAAGGTCATTGCGCGCTACCGCTCGTACCACGGCGCGACGGGCGGCGCGATCACGCTCACCGGCGATCCGCGCCGCTGGCCCGCGGAGCCCGGCATTCCCGGCGTCGTGCGAATGCTCGACCCGTACACCTACCGCTGCCCCGCGGGACACCCGGACCCGTGCCCCGTCTGCACCGGCGGGCCGCACCTCGAGGAGATCCTGCAGTACGAAGGCGCGCACACCGTTGCGGCGGTGATCCTCGAGACCGTCACCGGGACGAACGGGATCATCGTCCCGCCCGACGGCTACCTGCAGTCGATCCGGGAGGTCTGCGACCGGCACGGCATCCTGCTGATCGCCGACGAGGTGATGGCCGGCTTCGGCCGCACCGGGAAGTGGTTCGGGGTCGAGAACTGGGACGTCGTCCCCGACATCCTGAGCGTCGCGAAGGGAATCAACTCCGGCTACATCCCACTCGGGGCGATGGTCATGCGCAAGCCGATCGCAGACTGGCTACGCGACAAGTACTTCGCGGGCGGGCTCACCTACTCGGGCCATCCGCTGGCCTGCGCGTCGGCGATCGCGTCGATCGAGGCGTTCAAGGAGGAAGGCATCGTCGAGAACGCGGCCGAGATGGGCAGCGTCTTCGCGGAGCAGCTTGGCGCGCTGAAGGACAAGCATCCGTCGATCGGCGAGGTGCGCGGGCTCGGCTGCTTCTGGGGCCTCGAGCTGGTCAAGAATCGCGAGACGCGCGAGCCGCTCGTCCCCTTCAACGCCGCCGGCGAGGCCTTCGCCCCGGTCGCGCGACTCTCGAAGGCGGCGCTCGAGCGCGGCCTCTACCTGATGACGCACTGGAACGTGATCATGGTCTGCCCGCCGCTCACGATTACGCGCGACGAGATCGAGGAAGGGATCGCGATCCTCGACGAGACGCTCGCGATCGCGGACGAGCACTACGAAGGCTGAGCTCCTCGACTTCGCGGAAAGCCCGGCCGCCCACGCGCCGATCACAGCGGACTTCAAGCGTTTCGCTGACGAGCGTTACGTCGTCCTGCTCGGACCGACCCCGGAGTTCACGAGCGTCCAGCGGCCCTTCCCTGAGGACGGCGTCGAGGAAACGCTGAACGAAATCCGCGAGCTGGTCGCGCGACACGGCCACCGCAACGCAAAATGGTGGATCCCGGATTCGGCGCTGCCACCCGACCTCGCCGACCGCCTGCTCGAGCTCGGACTGACGCCGGACGAACGCGATCCCGACTTGACGGCGATGGCCCTCGAACGGCCGCCGCCTGAGGCGTCACCGGACATCACCGTCCGGGCGGTGAGCACCGAGGAAGAAATGGCTGAGGCGATGGCAATCCAGTGGGACGCGTTCGCGGTCTCCGAGAGCGAGCGAGCCGAGCAGAGCCGCAGAGTCGCCGACCGCCTGCGGCTGGAGCAGGAGCACGGATTCACCAAGACGTTTCTCGCCTGGGTGGACGGCCGGCCCGCCGCTGCCGCGCTCGCCGTGTTTGCGCCCCAGGGCGGGCTGCTCGTCGGCGGAAGTACCCAGGCTTGGGCTCGGGGTCGCGGGGCCTACCGCGCGCTCGTCCGCGCCCGGTGGGATGCCGCAGTCGAACGGGGGACGCCGACGCTCGTCGTCCAGGCTGGTGCGATGTCCGGGCCGATCGTGCGCCGGCTGGGCTTCGTCCCGGTTAGCCGTATCCGGCACCTCGTCGACGTCGCGGGCGCCGCCTAGACTGGACGCTGTGATCGGGGAAGTCGTCGAGCTCTGCCTGCGCTGCGGCGCGAAGATGGAATGGCGGCATGGAACCTGGCAGTGCGCCCGCTGTCTGTTCAAGCTCGGCTGCTGCGAAGGTGAGTGCCCGAACGACGAGTGACGAGGTCGAGCTCGTCGTCCTCGCGTACGTCGCCGGGCAAGAGGTTCCGCTAGCCGACGAGGAGCGGAACGCGGCCCTCCGGCGGGCCCTCTTCGTCTTCGCTGCGGGCGGCGACCTTCACCGCGAGCCGGCGCTCGACGACCCCGCCGTCCTGGAGCTGGCGGCGGATCTCGATTCGGCGGAGCGGCGCGAGGCCCTTGCCCGGGCGATCGAGACGCTCGACGCCGACCCGCAGACGATCAACCGCCTTCGCGATCCTGACCTCGCCTGGCGGGCATACGCCTGTGCCCTCCTCGCCGATGCGCTCGGAGAGGACTAAGCCAGGACGGAAGGGGAACAGCGAGTCGATGAGCGAGACACGATTCGACGGCGAGCTCGAGGAACCCGGCGACCCGCTCGAGCAAGACGACGAGGACGAGCCCAAGGAAGGTGAGCCCTGGGCGAAGACGTCGAGCGGTGATGCCGACGACGTCTCCGACTAGCGAGCGCAGCTGTCTCAACAGGAATCGCTGCCGCGGCGCCGCGGACCTCCTCCTAACACGAGCGAGCCGGTAAGGCTCAACCTCAGGTCGAGGTTGGTCCAATGGTTGACGCAGCGCCGGCGGAACCATTCAATAGGTGAATGGAGGAACGCCGCTCAGGCCGCGATCGCAGGACCGAGAGCGACCGGCGCTCCGGCAGCGACCGCCGAGCAGGTGGACGGGGCGCTTCGGGCGGCGACCGTCGCTCCGGCAGCGATCGGCGGTCGGGGAAAGCTCGGCGCTCCGGCAAGGACCGGCGCGAGGGGAGCTAGTTCCCGTCCCGCCAGCCCGCGAGGACGGCCACCACCTCGTCGAGCGAGCCGCACACCTCGCCGGCCGCCTCGACACAGCCCTCGACGAACAGATTCAGGCCGTGCCCCTCGTGGCCCAGCGTGCTGCGGAGGTCGGTGAGAAGGCCGACGATCCCCTTCTTCGCCGGATCGTTCTGCATGAGCGCGTAGAACATCCCGATCTCGCAGGCAGTCCCGTCGTCGACGGTCGGCCCGTCGAGGAGCGCCACGACGGCGTTCGCCTCGGAGAGGCCCTTCCAATCCTTGGCGAAGATCGTCGCCGGTGAGGTGTCGCCGGAAGCGAGCGCGTTCTCGTGCGGGACGAAGACATCGATTCCTTCAGCGCGAAGCCGCGCCGCACACTCGTCGATGAACGCGCGCTCGTACGGAGTGAAAAGAGGGCCGGCGAAGTAGACGCGCATCAGAGGACACTAACCGCTCTTCAGGCGTTCCTCGTCAGCCGTTGCGCGTGGTCCTGATGACCTCCGCCGCCACGTTGTGGAGCTTCATCCGCCTGCTTCGCGCATCGCGCCGCAGCCTGGTAAATGCGTCGTCCGGTGTGATCCCGTGCCGCTCAGCGAGGATCCCCTTCGCCTGCTCGATCACGATGCGGGAATCCAACGCGGTCTGGAGTTGGATCGTCCGCTCCAGCAGGAACGCGGTCGCGTCGCTCGGCTGTCCTGCGGTCGCTGCGACCAGCGTATAGACGCGATCGCCAAACCGGATCTGGCAGCTGGCCAGGTCACCATCGCTCAACCACGTCCCGAGTGCGTTGAACAGCTCGATCAGCTTTGTGGCGGTCTCGAGGTCGGGCGTGAGCCCGACGACAGGACCGGCGCCATCTTGCTCGAGGTCGACCCTGAACCCCCCGTCCAGTGAGGCCATGAGCCGCAATGCGTCAGCCTCGCTGGGCGCGTGGACGCGGATAACGTCCATTCCGTCCCCTCTCTCTGTATGGATTCGCCGTTCCGCAGACAGCGGAAGCGAGCGACGCAGAGCGGGGTCTGAGTTCTTCGTCGAGCGCTACTACTCAGAAGCGGCCGACACGACTATAGCCAACGTGAACTCTGGCGTACGATGTCGCCCCGACCAAAAAGGAGACACAGCCCAGGTGAGGCGCATCCCAGCAGTCCTCCCGCTCGTCCTCGTCGTGCTGGTGGCGACAGCGTTCGCTCTCGCCGCGGCCCCGAGGGGAACTCGAACGAATCCCTATCCGATCCGGACGATGATTCGACCTCCCGACGGACAGGGCTGGAAGCTCAGAGTCAACAAGAGCATCCCGAACGCCACGCGGGTTGTCCTGAAGTGGAACAAGTTCAACCCACCGCCGAGGGCAGGGAACCAGTACTTCATCGTCAACGTCACGCTGGCGTACTCGGGCAAGGAGCCGTCGTTTCCGTTCCCGCCCACCCGCATCTCGGTCGTGGGCAGATCGAACGTACCGTCGACGGTGACAGACGATTCCTGCGGTGGGATCCCCGGGCAGCTGCAGTTCCGGAGGTCGGTCCGCAACGGCGGAAGCATCACCGGCAACCTGTGCTACTCGGTGAGGAAGACCGACGTACGCAGCCTGCTGCTCATGTACCAAGCGCAGTTCTCGGTCGACAACAGGCAGGTCTTCTTCCGGATGCGCTAGTTGCGTCGCCACCTGGGCAAGCTCCACAGCCAGAAACTCGGCATCGGCATCGGCGTCGTTCTTGGAGTCGTCGTAACCGTCGCTGCCTTAGGTCTGGCGCTTGCCTTCGGCGGAGGTGATAGCAAGACGAGCTCTCCAGCGCGACCGGCGCCGCCTCGACATGTCATCTACACGCTCCGTTGGGGAGACGTGGTTCGTGATCCCCGGACGGGGACGCGGTGCGAGGCGACCGGTGAAGCAGGCATCCCCAATCTCTTTTGCACACATACGGCTCGGGGCCGTTACGAGGCGGTGTTCTGGGATGACGAGCTGCAGATCTATGGCCCGAAGTCCGAGCCGATGACGCCCGAGTACTCCTTCAAATGGTGGCCAAAGCGCCGATAGTCGCCGTCGCCTCGCCGGCTCTCTAGGGCTTATGCGGCAGGTTGTAAGAGCGGATGATGGGACTCGAACCCACGACCTTCTGCATGGCAAGCAGACGCTCTAGCCAACTGAGCTACATCCGCGCTGGACGGCCAGTATAGCCTCAGGTTTGGGCGTCGAGGGCCTCGTTGACCAAGCGGTCGGCGAGCTCGTTATGGGCCCGCCTGACCGCCGTGTAGCGCACCTTTCGGAACCTCCGCTCGAGGTCGCTCGCCTCTGCCCACAGGGCCCGTAGCGCCTCGTTCTTCACCCGATACTCCCCCTGCATCTGCTTGACGAGGAGCTCGGAGTCGGAGACGACCTCCAGCTCGTCGACTCCGAGCTCGGCCGCCTTCTCCATCCCTGCCACGAGGCCGCGGTACTCGGCCACGTTGTTCGTCGCCCGGCCGATCGCCTCGCCGTGCGCCGCGAGCACGTGGCCGTCCTCGGTCTCGAGCACGTACCCGAACGCGGCCGGGCCGGGATTGCCACGCGCGCCGCCGTCGGTGGAAAGGCGCGCCTTCACACCAGCGCGTAGATGTCGAACGCCGGCTCCTCGTAGGGATGTGC
>WNGA01006998.1_pt1 | contig 21460 bp, 9 predicted proteins | sample 5400061 | NCBI WGS metagenome assembly WNGA01 (sample SAMN13153366, study PRJNA577476) | soil metagenome | isolation source: 100 cm soil or saprolite under grassland replicate 2 | place: USA:California | collected 2016-06-15
CAGCCGCTGGGGAGCTACAGTGTCACGGTGCGTGTCACGGACAACGGCGCGCCTGTAATGACCGATGCGCAGACTGTCAACATTAACCTCGGGGCCGATTTTACGTCCCAACCTGCGCTCACCATCAGTCGTTCCGGCAGCAATGTTGCCCTGAGTTGGCCGGTTGAAGCGGGTTCGTTCCAGCTTTACACGACGGCGAACCTGTCGCCGTCAGCCACATGGACCCATGTGTCCAGCACGCCAGCGGTTTCCAATGGCCAGTGCGTCGTGTCGCTCCCTGCGTCAACAAATCCCGCCGGCTTCTTTCGCTTGCAGACGCAGTGACACCGAGAGTTGGAGGGCTTATATGGACCGGCAATTTTCGCCCGACGGCAACTCTCCTGTGCCATGCGATACGATGCCTTCGGCCAGGAAACAGCGAGCCAGCGATGCTTGCTCGAAGCTCGTATTGCCGATACGACGATTCCCTAACGGCTCTTAGGCAAATCTCCGATCCGCTTTCTACTGGAAGGCCCCTTGTTGGACGGCGACAGGGACTCGTACCCTTGCGCGATGGTCCTTGTGGCTTCAATCCACGTCGTAACGAGACTAGTGTATTCGTGCCCGCCTTGCGCCCGCCGACTTCGCTCTTGCTCAACGTGACGGAGCTATGCCAGCGAGAGTGATCTTCAGTGCCCTCCCGCGAACTTTCACGGTGACAAGCATTCTGCGTGCTGTTCTGCGCCGGGCGGACGCACCCATCTCGCTTAGCGGTCGCACGCTGCTGGCGATACTGGCCATTTTTCTGGTTTTTGCGGCGGCAGCGGGGGGGCAGTCGAACGGCGCTTTCCGCGAGGTGTATCAAGGCATCAGCGGCAGTTCGATGCAAGCTTTCACCAACAACTCGAATTTCCCGAACTTCCCTGCGGCCACGGAAATCGTCACCAATTCCTTCGAGACACCGAAGAACTCCGGCGACTACTACGGGGAACGTCTCCGCGCGCTGCTCGTGCCGCCGGTGACCGGCACTTATGTCTTCTGGATTTCGGCGGATGACACGGGAGCGCTATTCCTGAGCAGTGATGAAAGCGCGCTCAATAAGTCCCAGATCGGATTTGTGACGAACGCGCTCTACCGGGCGTGGTACTCTCAACCGACGCAGCAATCGACCAACGTGTTCCTCGAAGCGGGCCGGCGCTATTACCTCGAAGCGTTGCACAGCGCCGGGACTGGAGACGATTCGCTCTCCGTGGGCTGGAAACTGCCCGGCGGCGCGCTGGAACAACCCATTCCAGACTTCCGGCTCAGACCCTTCGGAACGGCGGCCACCACCCCTCCGGTGATTACCAGTTCGCCGACCAACGTGACGGTGCTGGAAATTTCTGCGGCCCTCTTTCGCGTGGGCGTGAGCAATCTGGACGCGGTCAATTACCAGTGGCAGCGCAATGGAACGAACCTGGTTGGCGCCATTAGCGGTAGTTACACGATTCCGCAGGCCGGCCCAAACGACAACGCCGCCCGCTTTCGCTGCATTGTCAGTAACAGCTTCGGCAGTCAAACCAGCGTTGAGGCCACGCTCACGGTCATCACTGACACCAGCCCGCCGGCACTCCTCAGCGCAGCCAATATCAATTCGAACGCGGTCCAAGTCCTCTTCAGCGAGGCCGTGGAGCCCGCGAGCGCTACGAACATCTTCAATTACTCGATCAGCAATGGTGTCAGCATCTCGGCAGCGGCGTTCGGCGCTTCGACTCGGACGGTCCTCCTGACCACGACGCTACTGGCGCGAGGCAGCAACTACACTGTCAGAGTCAGCAACGTGCGCGACCGCTCGGCCGCGCGGAATACCATCGCGCCGAACTCGCCGCAGACCTTCACCGCGCTGCTGAAGGGAATTTACCGCGAAGTCTTCACCGCCATTGCCAGCAGCTCCGTCTCCGACCTGACCAACAACCCGGCATTTCCGAACAATCCGTCCAGCGCCGAGCTGCTCACGAACCTCTTCGAGACGCCCAATCGCGTGCTGAACAATTACGGACAGCGTTTGCGCGCGCGCATTCTGCCGCCGGTGACGGGGAACTACACGTTCTGGGTGGCGGCGGATGACTCGGCGGTTTTGCTCCTCGGTACCAGCGATACGGCCGGCAGCGCCCGGCAGATTGCGTCCGTCTCAGCCGAGACCTCGGTGGCTGCGCGGCAGTGGGATGTTCAGCCGAACCAAAAGTCGGCCAGCATTTCGCTCGTGGCCGGACAGCAGTACTACATCGAGGCGCTGATGCAGAGTTCGATTTCTGTGGAGTTGCCTCCGGATCATCTCGCCGTGCGCTGGCAGCTTCCGGAGGGCTCGCTCGAAGAACCCATTCCCGCTGTGCGCCTGACGCCCTACGGCATGAGCCCGCCGCTCATTTCGGCGCAGCCGACCAACGCCACTGTGGTCGAAGGCTCGCCGGCAACTTTCAGGGTGGGCGTGGGCAACCTGGACCTGATCAATTTCCAATGGAAACAGAACGGCACGAACATCCTCGGCGCGACCAACAACTTCTACACGGACCCGGCGGTGATACTGGCCGAAAACTACTCCGTCTTCCGGTGCCTTTTGTGGAATGTGGTCGGGTCAACTAACACCGTCGGCGCCATTCTAAACGTCACTCCCGACGTGACCCCGCCGTACCTCGCGGACGTGTACAACAGCGGCTCGAACCGCGTGGTTGTCTTTTTCTCCGAACCGGTGGACGCCGCCAGCGCGGCGAACTGGGCAAACTACAGCATTGCCGGCGTGAGCGTTTCTGTCGCCGTGTTGCGCGACAGCCGCTCGGTCACACTGACCACCACGCCACTGGTCATGGGCGCCACTTACACGCTAACCGTGAACGGGGTACGGGATCGCGCCGACACTCCCCACACAATCGCGCCCAATTCGCAGCGCAGTTTTCTGTCAGCCGACTTCTACCCGCAGGACATCGGTTCGCCGCTTGTGACCGGCTCGCTGACCTTCGCCGAAAACGGGGTGAACGTTGTTGGCAGCGGCACCGGGCTGAGCGGCGCCAGCGATCAGTTCAATTTCAGCTCTCAACAGCGCAGGGGTGATTTCGACGTGAAGGTCCGCGTGCAACGACTCGATTTCGCGGACATGTGGAGCATGGCCGGCTTGGTGGCGCGCGAGGACCTGAGCACCAACGGCCGCTATGCCGGTGTGTTTGGCACACCCAGCGCTGCTGGCACGTTCTTCCAGTATCGCGCGAACGTTGGCACCGGCGCGGAAGCCACAGGCTCGTTTCCCGCGAACTATCCGTACACCTGGCTGCGGCTCCAGCGTGTCGGTGGCACCCGGTTCAACGGCTACGCCAGCCTGGATGGCCAAACCTGGACCCAGCTTGGCTCAGTGGTCCTGGCCTTGCCATCCACGATTTATCTTGGGTTTGCCGTCTCCAGCCATAGCCCCTCCCAAACCGTGGTCGCGCAGTTCCGCGACTTCAGCGACAGCACCGGTGAAACCACGGGCGTGTTGCCGTTGACCACCGAGCCGCTTGGCCCTTCGAATCGGCGCACCGGTTTGGCGTTTACGGAAATCATGTATCATCCGGCGCCGCGCACGGACGGACGCAGCATTGAGTTCATCGAGCTATACAACTCGAACCCGTTCTACGAAGTCCTCAGCGGCTACCGCATCTCCGGGGACGTGGACTACATTTTCCCGCCTGGAACTATCCTGGAAGGCGGCGCGTTTCTGGTAATCGCCCGCAACCCGGCAGACCTTCAGGCCGTGTACGGCATCTCGAACGCGATTGGGCCGTACGCGAACAACCTTTCGAACAGCAAAGGCACTGTGCGCTTGCGCAATCGGGCGGATGCGATCCTGCTGGAAGTAAATTACGACAGCAAACCGCCCTGGCCGGTGGCGGCCGATAGCGCAGGCCACTCGCTGGTCCTGGCCCGCCCGTCGTACAGCGAAGACAACGTCAAAGCGTGGGCGCAGAGCGACGCCATCGGCGGCTCCCCCGGCCTGGTGGACGGCGTGGGGTTCGCACCGTTGCGCAACGTGGTCATCAACGAGTTCCTCGCTCATACTGATCTGCCGGAGGTCGATTATGTCGAACTTTACAACCACAGCACTGTGCCGGTGGATTTGTCCGGATGCTGGTTGAGCGACGATCCGGGCACGAACAAATTCCGCATTCCGAACGGCACAACCATTGGCCCGACGGGCTTCGTCTATTTCACTGAAACCGCGCTCGGTTTTGCGCTGAGCTCCGCCGGGGAAGCCATCTACCTGGTGAATTCAAATCGGACGCGGGTGGTCGATTGCATTTCGTTCGAAGGTCAGGAAAACGGCTTCGCGATCGGCCGCTATCCGGACGGTGCGCCGAGATTCTCGCGTCTGGCGGCCAAAACGCCCGGCGCTCCTAACGCTCCGCTCCGGCTGGAGAATGTCGTCATCAACGAAATCATGTTCCACCCCGTCACCGAAGACGAGAACGATGAGTTTGTGGAGCTTTACAATCGCAGCGCCAGCCCAATCAATCTGGCGGGCTGGAGCTTCACTGACGGCATCGACTTCACTTTCCCGGCGAACACCGTCATCCCGGCGAACGGCTACCGGGTCGTGGCCAGGAACGCCGCGCATTTGCTGGGGAATTATTCCAATCTCAACACCGGCAACACAGTGGGGAACTTCAGCGGCGGGCTGAACAATTCCGGTGAGCGGCTCGCCCTCTCCATGCCGGACTACAACCTGACGACTAACGGCGGCGTGGTGAAAACCAACGTTTTCTACATCGTCGTGGACGAAATGACCTATGGCAAAGGCGGACGCTGGGGCACTTGGGCCGACGGCGGTGGCAGCAGTCTCGAATTGACTGACTCGCGCAGCGACAACCGGCTGCCGTCCAATTGGGCTGACAGCGACGAAACAGCCAAGAGCACCTGGACCACGATCAGCGCCAGCGGCACGCTCGATAACGCCGACGGTTCGAGCAGCCTGAATAACTCGCTGCAGATTTACTTGATGGATAGTGGCGAGTGCCTCGTGGACAGCGTGTCGCTGACCATCGCCGACAGCGGAAACCTTGTGACGAATTCAGACTTCGAAAGCACCAGCATCAACAACTGGGTCTTTCAGGGCGACCACATGTTCTCCCGGATTGAGTCGCCGGGCTACTCCGGCTCGAAATCGCTGCACATCATTGCCCACAATCGCGGTGACCCCGTCGCCAACCGCATCTACACACTGCTGGACCAGAATTACACCACCAACGTCGCGGGCACGATTTCGGCCAAGGTGAAATGGCTGCGGGGCAGGCCGGAGATTCTCATTCGCCTTCGCGGCAATCATCTCGACCTGCCAGGCGTGATGACCATCCCAAAAAATCTCGGCACACCGGGCGCGCGCAACAGCCGTTACGTGGCAAACGCGGGGCCTGCGATTACCGACGTTATCCACAATCCCGTACTGCCTGCGGCCAACCAGCCCGTGACGGTGACGTTGCGAGTGCATGACCCGGATGGCATCGCGTCTGTGCAGTTGGTCTATCGGGTCGATCCCTTTGGCTCACCAGTGACAGTGACGATGGTGGACAATGGCACGGCGGGCGACACGGTGGCGCGTGACGGCGTTTACTCCGGAACGATTCCGGGCCAGGCGAACGATGCGCTGGTCGCGTTTTACGTCCAAGCGACCGATGGCTTCTCGCCTGCCGCCACGACGCGCTTTCCGACCGACGCGCCGGCGCATGAGTGCCTGGTCCATTTTGGCGACTCGCAGCCGTTCGGGGCCTATGCAGACCTCCTGGATACTCCAGATGGGACCAACTGCGACTATTACATTGAAGTCCCGTCTGATGACAAGTTTCTCAATACCACTTCTTTCACGCTCCAAACGCCGGGCAACTTCGGTCGTGACGCCACGGGCCAAAACGAGCAGACGGCATACTGGATGGCGAAAGAATTGGGCCTGCCGTACCTCTATCGCCGCTCCGTCAACGTATTCTTCAACGGCCTTCACCGCGGTTTCATTTACGAAGACACGCAACAGCCGAACAGCGATTACGACGTCGAGTTTTATCCTGCCGACGTCGATGGCGACCTTTACAAGGTCCAGTACGATTTCGAAACCACCGACGACACGGTCGGCCACAGCACCGCTCCCGCCAGCCTCCGGATTTTTACCACCACCGGCGGCGTCAAGAAGCTGGCACGTTACCGCGAGACCTTCACCAAGCGCGCGGTCGAAGGCTCGCCCTACAACTACACGAACTTGCTCAAGCTGGTGGACGTGATAAACACCTCGGCCAATGGCGATGGCTACGTGGCGGACGTGTTCCCCGCCGTGGACATCAAGGAGTGGATGGGTGTGTTCGCCCTGGAACGCATGTGGAATAATACCGACCTTTACGGGAACCAAAAGCAGTCCGGCAACCCCGGCGGACAGAACGCCTACATTTACAAACCGGATGGAGACTCCTGGAAATTCCTGATGTGGGACGTGGACTTCTGCTTCTCGAGCTTGCCGACTGATTACCTGTTCAACTTCACGGACCCGCCGATCTCGAACCTGTGCGCCCAGCCGGCGGTTTTGCGGATGTACTGGCAGGCGCTGGAGGATGCAGCCGTTGGCCCTTGGACGCCCGCCAATGCGTTTCCCGCCATCGAGGCGCGATACAACGGCTACCTGGCCAACGGAATTTCCGCCAGCCCGCCGACGGCCATGAAGAATTTCATCTCCGTCCGCCGCGATTACGTCTTGTGGCTGCTGTCGCAAAATCGCGCGGACTTCGCCATCACCAGCAATGACGGCAACAGCTTCACCAGTTCGAGCACGCTCGCGACGCTGAGCGGGACCGCGTCCGTATCCGTGCGGACCATTACCATTAACGGCGTGGCTTACCCGCTTTCGTGGGCCAGCATCACCAACTGGTCCGTCCAACTGCCGCTCGCCAGCCAGACCAACCTTTTCGTCATTCAAGCCTACGACGCGCAGGGCCATGCGATCAGCAACGCCACGCGCAGCATTACGGTTTATTTCAACGGCCCGGTCAGCCGGCCGGAGGACAGCCTGGTGATTAACGAAATCATGTACCGACCTGCCGTCAGCAATGCCAGCTACGTCGAGATTTACAATCGCTCCACGAACACCACTTTCAACCTGTTCAACTATCGCCTGCACGGGGTGGATTTCAATTTCAGTCCCGGAACGATCCTCCAGCCGCAAAGTTTCCTCGTGGTGGCAAAAGACCTCGCAGCGTTCCAGGCTGCCTACGGAACCGGGGCGCAAATCGCCGGGCAGTTCGATGGCAATTTGGATCCGGACGGCGAGACACTCACGCTCATCCAACAAGCATTCGCCACCAATGAAACGGATCGGATCATCGACAAGGTGAAGTGCGAAGCAGTCGCGCCCTGGCCGGCCAACGCCGCGGCGACCAACAGTGGCGCGGCCCTGCAACTGATCGACTCGGCCCAGGACAATGCGCGCGTCAGCAACTGGGACGATGGTTCCGGCTGGCGCTTTTTCAGCGCGACGGGCACGCCGGGCGGGACGCGGCTGCACCTCTACCTCGACGGCGCGGGCGATGTTTACCTCGACGATATCAGGCTCGTGCTCGGCACTGTGGCCGGGGTCGGCTCCAACTACGCGCGCAATGGGGATTTCGAGACCTCGATGAGCGGCACATGGAGTTTTCTGACCAGCAGCAGCACGCCTACGGGGTCGATCACCAGCACGTTCGCGCGTTCCGGCAGCAATGGCGTCCACCTGGTCTTCACCAGAGCCGGCAGCACTTCCATCTGCATGTATCAGGACGTCGCTGGCCTCAACACCTCCAGCAGTTACACGGTGAGCTTGTGGTATCGACCCACCGCCAGCGCCAACAACCTGACCGTGAGCCTAGGCGGCAGTGGGTTCTCTCCCGCCGTCAATGTGCGTCCCGTCCTCGCTACGCCGGGCACTGCGAATTGGGTCGTGGGCGCTGTGACGCCTTATCCGTTGCTCTGGATCAACGAAATCCAGCCGAACAATCCGAACGGCCTTCAAGACAACACCGGCACGCCGAAGCCCTGGATCGAACTGTTCAACAATGGCACAACCAACATCACCTTGGATGGCTTGTTCCTCGCCAGGAACTACACGAACCTCAATCAATGGGCGTTTCCAGCGGGCACGCTCATCCGTCCCGGCGAGTTCCGCGTGATCTTCGCTGATGGCCAACCGCAACTCTCGACCGGCACCGTGCTGCACACGTCATTCCGGCTCGATCCGACCAATGGCTCGATTGTCCTTTCGCGCGGGCAGCAAATTCTTGACTACATCAATTACGCCAACATGTCAGCTGGCGTGTCCTACGGTTCGTGGCCGGACGGGCAACTCTTCGACCGGCAGCTTTTCTATTACCTGACGCCCAGCGCGAGCAACAATCCCGCGCCCGTGCCGGTGGCCATCAATGAGTGGATGGCGAGCAACACGCGCACGCTGCTCAATCCGGCCAGAGGCACTTACAGTGATTGGTTCGAGCTCTACAATTTTGGGACGAGGACGGTGAACCTGTCAGGCTTCTATCTAACGGACGACCTGGGCGACAAAAACAAATGGCAGATTCCGAATGGCATCACTATCGAGCCGCGCAGCTTTCTGCTCTGTTGGGCGGACAACGACACCAATCCGTCAAACACCATCGGCAACGCACTGCACACCAGTTTCCAATTATCCAGGAATGGCGATGAAATCGGCCTGTTCAGCCCCGAAGGCCTGCCAGTGGACACGGTTGCTTTCGACATCCAAAGCAGCGACGTGAGCCAAGGCCGTTATCCCGATGGCAATGGGGGCGGCGTGCCTTATTCCATGCCCACGGCAACGCCGCGCACGAACAACGTCATATCGAGCAACCTCTACGGGCCGGTGCTCGCGGCGGTTCCGAACTACACCATCAACGAGGGCGCAAGCCTGAGTTTTACGAATTATGCGACCGACGCCGACACGCCCGCGCAGACCTTGACTTATTCGTTGGTAGCAGGCGCGCCCGAGGGCACGAGCATTCAACCGTTGAGCGGCGTCTTCACCTGGAGCCCGACCGAATCGCAGGGCGGCGCGAGTTACTCCATCACCGTCAAAGTGACAGATAACGGTGAGCCGCTGTTGAGCGACAGCAAACCGTTCAGCGTCACAGTCAACGAGGTGAACAACCCGCCTTCAATCGGCCCCATCGCCAATCGGACCGTCGATCCAGGCATCCGCCTAAGCGTGTCGGTGCCAGCAAGCGATCCCGACCTGCCGGCGCAGACGCTCGCTTACATGCTCTTGTCTTCGCCGGGCGGGGCGAGCTTGGACTCCAGCGGCTTGTTCACTTGGACACCGACTCAGGCGCAAGCCTCCACCACAAACCCCATTGTCGTGACCGCGACGGACAGCGGCGCACCTATTCTGAGCGCGACGCAGAGCTTCACTGTGATCGTGAACGTCTGGAATCCGTGCACCGGATTCAAGGGAGATGTCTCGCCGCGTCCGAACGGCAACGGAGGAGTTTCCCTTTCCGACTGGTCTCAGGTGGGTCGCTTTGCCGCCGGCCTGAATGATTTTTCAAACACGTGCGAATTCATCAGGGCGGACTGCGCGCCCAGGCCATGCGGCAACGGCAGCATTACCATTGCGGACTGGGTGCAGGCCGGGCGCTACGCCATAGGCCTGGATCTACTGGTATCGCCGTGCGGCGGGCCCGGCCCAGATCCAGTGCCCGCCGCACAGGGAACCCGCACGCTGGCCGTCACGGACATGATGATCGGACCGGGGCAAACCAATTGCCTGCAAATTCTCTTGAACGCGCAAGGCGACGAAAATGCGGCCGGCTTCAGCCTCAATTTCGAAACGAATCTCCTCACCTTCGTTTCAGCCAGCTTGGGCCGTGGCGCGAGCAATGCTCTTTTGAATCTGAACCGGAATGACCTTTCCCGAGGCCGGGTTGGACTGGCCATGGCGCTCCCGACCGGCCAAACACTCCCAGCGGGCCAACAACTCATTGCCGAGATCTGTTTCCGGGCCGCGGATAGCGCCGAGTCGGTTTCGACTTCCGTGACAATCGTGGACTTACCGATCGGACGTGAAGTGGTGGATGCCTTTGCGTACCCATTGGCGACGTTTTACCAGCACGGGACCGTGTTCCTTACCAGTGGGGTTGCTTTCGACGCAATCGCCGATTTGGGCGGCCGCCAGGTTAGGCTAAGGCTGATTGGACCGCCAGGCCGGGCGCTGGAACTGCAGCGCTCGTCGGATTTGGTGCAGTGGACGAAAATCGCCGATATTCCCAATCCCGCCGGCCTGGTGGAATACACCGACACAGTCCCGACGAGTTCCAGGCAAAGTTTTTATCGCGCCGCGCTCCCATAAGCCCAACAGAAATCAAACCAACAAAGAGCCAACCACCCCATGAAGGACAAAGCACAAATGATAAAAAGGCCGTTCGAGCGAGGAGGCGCCCACGAACAAATCTTCAGAAGCCCAAACTTTCAGGGCACAGGCCTTGGTATGAGAAAACCATTGAACAGAAGGTTATGCCTGGTCCTTCTGCCCTTGATGGCATTGCTCGGCGCCGGGAGCGCGAGCAACGCGACGGCGGCCTGCACCTATTCCATCTCGCCGGCCAGTCGCATGCACGGCTATGGCGCAGCGACCAACTCGGTGAACGTCACAGCCAGCAGCAGCGTGTGCGCTTGGACTGTCGCCAACACGAACACCTGGATAACCATCACGTCGGGGTCAGCCGGCGTGGGCAACGGCACCGTCCATTACACCGTGGCCGCCAACCCGAACCCCATTGCCCGGACGGGCGTGGTGGTGATTGCCCAACAGCTCTTCACCGTGCAGCAGCAAGCCGTCCCGTGCACCTACTCGATTTCGCCCACCAGTCGCGTGCATGGCTATGGAGCGGCCAGCAACAGTGTCAGCGTGACGACGAGCAGCGGCTGCACCTGGACGGTCATCAACACCAACGGTTGGATCACAATCATGTCGGCCACCAGCGGCGCGGGCGACAGCATCGTGAGCTATGTGGTCGCGGCAAATCCGACCATGAACGACCGAACGGGCGTGGTGCTCCTCGGCGGCGAGTCCTTCACCGTGACACAACGGGGAATCCCCTGCACCTATTCCATTTCACCCAACGATCGCACCCACGGGTATGGCGCGGCGAGTAATTTCGTCAGTGTGACCGCTCCCAGCGAGTGCCGATGGGCCGTGGTCAATACAAACGATTGGCTTATCCTCACGTCCGCCACGGACGGGACGGGCGACGGCATTTTCACCTATGCGGTCGCGGCTAATCCGAGCGCCAGTGACCGATTTGGCGTGGTGATGGTTGCGGACCAGCCCTTCAGCGTCATTCAACGCGCCGTGCCCTGCTCGCTTTCCATCTCACCGGAGAATCGCACGCATGGTTATGGAGCGACCACCGGGTCCGTGAGTGTGACCACAGCCATTGGTTGCCCCTGGACGGTCATCAACACGAACGATTGGATCACCATCGCCTCCTCTACGAGTGCCAGCGGCAGCGGGACTGTGAGCTACATGGTGGATGCCAACCCAAACCCGATGGATCGAACTGGCGTAGTAATGATTGCGGATCAGCTTTTGACGTTGAAGCAGCGGGCGGTCGTCTGCGGGTATGATATTACACCCACGACGCGCGTCCATGGCTTTGGAGAGACGACTGGCACCGTGATTGTGAGCACGAGCGGCGGCTGCGGATGGACCGTGGTGAACACCAATACTTGGATTACGATTCTTTCCAGCACCGAAGGCATGGGCTTCGGTAGCGTGGGCTACAAGGTTACATTCAACCACAGCACCAACGAGCGTTCTGGCGTCATCACGATCGCCGACCAGTCCCTGTCTCTCACCCAGCGTGGATTGACCAACACGGGCTTTTTCTTCCAGTCGATCACACCGCTGAGTGGAGGCCACGTGAAGTTGAAGTTCTTGGGCCCACCAAACTCTACCTGTGAACTCCAGGGCTCGCTGGACTTAATCAACTGGGGAAGGATCTACAGTGCTACCAACACTGCGGGAGCTGTCGAATATATCGACACACCGCCCAGCAGCGTCAACCGGCGCTTTTACCGGGCGTTGCTCCGCTAGGAATACCAGTCCCTGCTTGTGCAAGCGAGAGATGACATGAGTGTTGGCGGGCGCGCCCCAGTACGCTAGTCTGCAATCCGTTGAAATCGATTCTTCCTGACAATTCCTGACACGCCAGCTTCGTTTTTCTTCGCGAAAACGCCAGTTGACCGGAAATGCTGAAGGTCGGTTTCGCCCTTTATTTATGCTGGTCAAACCCTCTTTTCACGAAAATACGCGAAGTCCCCAAACCGGGTTCAACTCCCGCCGCCTCCACCAGCCTTCGCTCGGAGCGCAGCGACAAAGCAAAGGCTGCCGCGCCGAAGCAACGCCCCACGTTGCGGAGGCGGGCTGAGGCCGTTGCTGCGCTCCGAGCTACGGCTCGGCAAGCCAGTTTGAACTTCTACTACGTCTATATCCTCCAGTCCGCCGACGGCAGGCGCTTTTATGTCGGCCTGACTCAGAATCTCACCGAGCGTCTTCGGAAGCACAACGCAGGTGAGGTTCCGCATACCGCCAAGTTCAAACCTCGGTTCATCAAAACGGCGATTGCCTTCCGAGATCGCGATCGCGGCGCGTCGTTGGAGCGTTACGAGTGTCGGGCCGCCCAATTGACCACTCCCCAGCCCTCTGCTTAACTCCCGCCCGAAATGAGTCTCCCGCCAATACCCCGCCAGCGATTCGCGCTCCTGCTCGGATGTCTCCTGTTGTCCGCGCCCGCTCTCCTCGCCGCCGATTGGCCCCAGTGGCTCGGCCCGCAACGAGACGGGGTTTGGCTGGAGACGGGCATCCTCGAGGAGTTCCCCACGAACGGTTTGAAATATCGTTGGCGGGTCCCGATCGGCGGCGGCTACACCGGGCCGGCCGTGGCGAAGGGCCGCGTGTACGTCATGGACCGGCAGCTTGCAAAGGACGCGAAGGCTCCGTCGAGTCCGTGGGGACGCGGCGAAATTCCCGGCAGCGAACGCGTGCTCTGCCTGAATGAAGCGGACGGCAAAATCCTCTGGAAGCACGAATACGATTGCGCCTACTCCGTGAGTTATGCCGCCGGACCGCGCGCCACGCCGGCTGTTCACGAGGGCAAAGTCTATACGCTCGGCGCCGAGGGCAACCTGCTTTGCCTGGACACCAAGAATGGCGCAGTGCTTTGGTCGCGCGAATTCAAGAAGGACTTTGCCATCAAGGCGCCCGTTTGGGGATTCGCCGGCCATCCACTGGTGGATGGGAAGAAACTCATTTGCCTCGCGGGCGGCACGGGCAGCGTGGTGGTGGCCTTCGACAAGGACACCGGCAAGGAACTCTGGCGCGCGCTCAACGCGAGTGAGCCGGGCTACGCGCCGCCGATGATTTACGAGTTCGCCGGCAAACGGCAGCTCATAATCTGGCACCCGGAGTCCGTGAACGCGCTCGATCCCGACTCCGGCAAAGTCTTCTGGACCCATCCGACCTCGCCGCCCATTCGCTCCGGCATGACCATTCCCAGCCCGCGCAAAGTTGGCGACCTGCTTTTCCTCACTTCGTTTTACAACGGCTCCTTGCTGCTACGGATCGATTCCGATCAGCCTGCGCTCGTCTGGCAGAGCAAGAAGGTCAGCGAGAAGGATACGGACGGCCTGCACAGCGTCATGGCCACGCCGCTCATCGAGAACGGCTACATCTACTGCCCGTGCAGTTACGGGCAGTTCCGCTGCTTGAAGCTGGAAACCGGCGAGCGACTCTGGGAAACGTTCGCGCCGACCAGCGGCAAATCCGAACGCTGGGGCCACGCGTTCGTCATGAAGCACGGCGACCGCAGTCTCATCCTCAGCGAGAAGGGCGATCTCATCATCGCGAAACTCAGCCCGGAAAAATACGAGGAACTGAGCCGCGCGCACTTGCTCGATCCGGTCAACCGCGATCCCGGCCGCCCCGTCGTTTGGTCGCACCCGGCTTTTGCGAACAAGTCCATCTACGCGCGAAACGACAAGGAAATCGTCTGCGTGTCGCTGGCTGCGGATGACGGGCAGTGATGTTGCGTCGGCTCGGGGCGCGACCGGGCACACGCACCGTAGAGGGCCAGCCGACTCGGCTGGCAGAGTCCTGCAAGCGACCTCGCTTGCAGACTTCACCGGGCGGAGTCGCCCGGTGGACTTGGGCAGGCGCGGTCGCCTGCCCCACTACGATCTGGCGCGTGTGCCAAGTTGCGCCGGTCAGCTCGCTGGCAGCACATTCTCGCTTGCCGGGCGGTTTCGCTTGAGGATAATGCCCCGCATGGTCGCCTTGTGTCTTACCTTCCCGCACTTGATCCCGCGCGCCTGTGCGCTCAGTTCGCGCGCAACGCGTGTTCAATTCCGTCGAGAGTTGAATGTGGGGATTGTCTACTCCTAGTCGTCTATGCCGAAATCCGCCGCCAGGAAGAAATGGATGTTTGCACTGGGACTCCTGATCCTGGTCGCGGCGGTGACGGCAATCTTCTGGCCATCGGAGAAAGGGTTCATCGGACAGCCAGTGAGATACTCCGACGGTACGACGCTGACACTGAAGGAAGTGACCTACGGCACGGTGCATCGCTACCGCGGAGGCTTCTGGGAGCGCATTATCTCGCTGTTGCCGCGCAAGCTCGCTTCGAAATACGCCTCACGACGTGACGTGCTGACGACGGATCGTCCGTCCGTAACCTTCTGGTTCGACCGGCGTGGCGCAACGAGCGGCGACTTGGTGCTGTGCGACGAGAGTGGCTTTGGCATCGTCGGGGACTATTCGATGATGAGATTGAAGCCGCCCATCAGTACGATGGAAGGGTGGGCTTTCGCGGCTTGGCCACGGCGTCAGCGGACATTCACCGTGCGTGTTTATGAGCTCGGAAAAGGATACGGAGACGACACGCTGCTGGGGGAGTTCACCGTGCGAAACCCGAAACCGGACAATTACCCCGTGTGGACCGCTCCGCCCTTGCCGGTGAGGGCAACCAACGGCGACCTCTCTGTGAATCTCTTCGACTTGACCGCCGGTGTCGGCCACGGGTCGTTGAAGTGGAAGCCCGCGTTGAGTCCCACGGTATCGCAAACGCGCGCGGGCTTTCGCGTCGAGCGCAATGGTCGGCCGACGAAAGAATGGGGAATTGCGACTGTGGAGGCAAGTGACGCCACTGGGAATTTGATCAGGCGCCTCGGGGGCACATCGTTCGAACCGGACGCGGAATTTGCGGAACTCCATCCGCACCTTTGGCCATCCGAATCTGCATGGAAGCTGCGTGTCGGGTTCTCGCAGCGGTCCAACTTCGTGGCATCCGAACTCTGGACTTTGCGCGGCATTCCGCTAACGGGGGCAGTCCTTACGAACACCTTATTGACGCAGACCAACCTGCAAGGCGCCCTGCTCCAATACACCGGCCAGGAGAGTGGAGCCCGATGGGGCGACGACCAACGTTTCAACTTTCGCGTCACCCCGGGCCGCGCCGATTACCGCGTAACGCTGGTGAGAGCGGTCGATGACAACGGCCGCGAGGCCACGGTGGGGGCCTCATTCGAGGGCGGGATATATTTGGGATCCGGGAGCAAACAGGACTGGGGATTCGGGCTGCGCCTGAGTACCAACGCGACGAGCCTCGACCTGACCCTGGCGCTGCACCAGACCCGCTACATCGAGTTCCTGGCCCGGCCACAGATCATCTCGACGAACGGGACGGGGCCGTGATGAAGACCCTCGGCTGAGTTCTCGCTTGCCGGGCGACTGGACTTCCGGACAATGCCGCACATGCTTGCCTCGCGATCCGGCTTCCTCGGCGTGGTCCTCGTCCTGTCCTTCAACGCCCGCACCGCTCTGGCCGCAGACTCGCCGCCCGACACGAATACTGTCTGGTTCGCGGAGCACTATACCAAATATGAGCATCGCATCCCGATGCGCGATGGCGCGCGGCTTTTCACCCGCGTCTATGTGCCCAAGGACGATTCGCAGCCGTGGCCCATCATCCTCACGCGCACGCCCTATGCGCTCAAGCCGTACGGCGCGGCCAATTACAACGATCCCGCTGGCACGTTTCGCGAACTGGCGAAGGACAAGAACATCCTCGTCACGCAGGACGTGCGCGGACGCTACGGCTCGGAGGGCGAATACATGCACGTGCGTCCGTTCAATCCGAGCAAAGGACCGAAGGATGTGGACGAGAATTCCGACACGTGGGACACCATCGACTGGCTGGTGAAAAACGTCCCGAACAACAACGGCAGGGTCGGCATGTTCGGCATTTCGTATCCCGGTTTCTATGCGTCGATGGGGATGATCGACTCGCATCCGGCGCTCAAGGCCGCGTCGCCGCAGGCGCCCATCGCGGATTGGTTCATGGGCGACGATATCCACCATAACGGCGCGTTCTTCCTGTCGCAGAACTTCGGGTTCTTCTACTCCTTCGCCCAACGGGCCGAAGACCCGTTGCACGAGGACCTGAAACCGTTCAACTTCAAAACGCCCGATGGCTACGATTTCTTCCTGCGTATGGGCCCGCTGGCGAACTCCGACAAGCTGTTGCTCAAGGGGCGTTCGCCGGAGTGGAACGAATTTCTGTCGCACCCGACCTATGACGCCTATTGGCAGGCGCGCAACATCCGGCCGCATCTCAAGAACGTCCGTTGCGCCGTGATGACCGTCGGTGGGTGGTACGATGCCGAGGATTTATTCGGCCCACTGGAGACGTACCGCTGGACCGAGCGGCAGAATCCCGGCATCACCAACGTCCTGGTCATGGGCCCGTGGGCGCACGGCGCCTGGGGCCGCGAGAATGCCGAGAAACTGGGCGACATCAATTTTCGCGCGAAGACCGCCGAGTTCTATCGCGAGAAGATTGAACTGCCCTTCTTCCGTCACTTTTTGAAGGGCGACACCAACTACACTCCAACCGAAGCGCACGTCTTCGAGACAGGCACCCATCAATGGCGTCGCTTCGACTCCTGGCCGCCAAAGTCGGCCGCGCCACGCACGCTTTACCTCCGGGCGGGAGGCGCGCTGGGCTTCGAGGCGCCCGGCGACGGCAAGGAGTCTTTCGACGAATACGTGAGCGACCCGGCCAAGCCGGTGCCCTACACGCTGGAGTTCACCACGGGTTATCCGAGGGGATATCCGGTCCACGACCAACGTTTCGCGGCGTCGCGTCCGGACGTGCTGGTGTACGAAACCGAGCCCTTGGAGGAAGACCTCACCTTCGCCGGACCGCTCCAGGCCACGCTGCACGTCTCCACCACCGGCACGGATGCGGATTGGGTAGTCAAACTGGTTGATGTTTATGCCGGCGACTACCCTGACCCGAAGCCGAACCCGGCCTACGTGTCAATGGGCGGCTACCAACAACTGGTTCGTGGCGACGTCTTTCGCGGCAAATTCCGCAACAGCTTCGAGAAACCCGAATCCTTCAAGCCCGGCGAACCGGCGAAGATTGAATTTACCCTGCCCGACATCTTCCACACCTTTCGCCGCGGCCATCGCGTGATGGTGCAGGTCCAAAGCAGTTGGTTCCCGCTTGTGGACCGCAACCCGCAAACCTTCGTGAACATCCCCACCGCCAGGCCCGAGGATTTCCGCAAAGCCACACACCGCGTTTATCGCGGTGGCAACCGAACCTCGGCGCTCACGGTGCAGGTGTTGAAATAAGTAGTCCTTTCACAGCTCCAGCTTGTAAACCGGGTTCCCCATGGCCGAGACGTACAGAACGTTGTTCACCGGGTCCCAAGCGTAACAGCCAAACCAGTTCGGATTGAAAAGAAAGCCCTTTTCCTTCGGCTTGAGGCTGGCCACCTGTTTCCACGTCTCTCCTGCGTTCCTGGTGACAAAAGCACCCTCCTTGCCGACGATGAGCATCTCCTTTTCGTCCCGGCCAAACAACGGCCCTTGCCAGATGTTCACCGCCGTTCCCTGCGCCTGCCAGCTCGCGCCTAAATCCCGGCTGACGACCAGCCCGTTCGTGCTCCCCAGGTAATGCGCCCCACGAAAGAGGACAGGAATCCGGGTCTGCGGATTGACGGGGGAAACTTTCGTCCAGGTGCCGCCGGCGTCCGTGCTGCGATGGATGCCATCGCCATTGCAATAAATGAGCGTGGTCGCACTCAGGACGCCAACCATCGAAAGGCGCTCCGACCTTCCGCCGACATGAACCGAGAGTAGCTTCCACGTCACTCCGCCGTCCTGCGTGAGATAGACTTCCCCGGGTGGCGTCGTTTCGTGTTTGGCGGCAAAGATGGTTTTGGGCACCGGCGCCGCCCAACCCACGGAGCCGTAATCCCAGTTGCGGCCGAGGCTCGTGAAGCGCTTCCAGGTGGTCCCGTCTGTCGTCCAACCCGCCGAACCGTCCAGAGAAAAGCTCGCGATGCGCCCCGGCGTGTCCTGGTCCATGCTGGTGGCCCAACCCGTTTCGTCCCGGCCGGAGATAGTGTCGCCATCAATCCGCTTCCAATTGCCACCCTTGTCGGAGCTGCGCCACAGGCCGAGGCCAACCACTTTGATGATTACGTCCCCGTTCGTTCGATTCACGACCACGCCCGAACAGCCTCCGGGCCACGCCGCTTTCGCGCCATTGTTGGTCAATCGCTCCAGCAACGGACTTGAGATGTCCGTCCACCGGTCGACGTTTGCCGCCGCTACGGCCGCGAGCAGGCTGCGGTAAGCCGCAAAGCGCTCCTGCACGTTCGTCTGGGGCTTGGTGATCAATGGCTGCTGGGAGTACAAGCGGCCCCGGCGTAGTCCTACTGGCGCGGAAGGATCGGCAGCGAGCAGGTCGGGTTGCACGAGAAGCGTGACAAGAAGCCTGCATGCTCCGGTCAAAATGCCGGCAAACTTTGCACGTCGGTGTTGGCGCAATGAGGAATCGTTAAATCGAGCAAAGGGAGCAGTCCGGGGACAGTCCTCACTATTGACACTCCTTTCAACTTCTCGTTCCAGGAGCATGGCTCCGGGATACTCGATGCGCAGTCTTCCGGGCATGGACTTGCCCTACCAACGCGCCCGCCGAGTGTCAATAGCGAGGACTTCGCTCCACCTGTCACGGAGCGACAGGGTGAAGGTGGCCGTGGGCTTCAGCCCACGGAACAGGGTGGGAAACTCGGCTGCGTCGCGTAGCGACGCATGAGAGTGGACTGGAGCTGTTCCAAGCGTCGCTACGCGACGTTCCACCGGAGCGCCGCACTCCGATGCGGCGCGGAATCACAGCACCGCAACGCGCCGGATCAGAGTCCGGCGCTCCGATTCGCACCTCAAGCGTCGCTACGCGACGCGGGGTGAGCGCGGCGCTTTTCCGTGGGCTGAAGCCCACGGCTACCATCGGGGCATCGCTCCGCGATGCCGGAATGTCGGCAGCCGACAGAGCGTCAACGGAGTGTGAAACGGGCATTTTGGATTGTGAGTCCAGCTTCCCGCGGCCCCAAATTTAACAAAAAAAATCGTTTGCCCCCGCTGGAAAGCGGAAGAAAATTATAGCCTATGAACCCGATTCAAAAACCCAGTTCCGTCACCCAAGGAGTGTCAAAGACTAATTCCCTGCGAGAATCTGTCAGTCGCGCATTGCGCCCGGCTGGAGCGGCTCAAGGCGGCTTCCCCGGCGGGCTGCGTCGGGAGGCGCCAGGAGGGCCGGCGAACCGGATTGGCCGCCGCGATTTCTTGAAAGGCGTCGGCGCGCTTGGGCTGGCGGGAGTGGCCTCGCCGCTGGTGCTAGCCACTTCGACAGTGAAGGCGGCGCGGCCCGGCATCCCGATTCGGCACATCATCGTCGACATGCAGGAGAATCGCTCGTTCGACCATTACTACGGCTATGCACCGTTCGCGGGCCGCTTTGGCGTGCCGGCCGACTACGCGCAGCCTGACGGCGCGGGCGGCTTCGTGACGCCGTATCACTTTGACAGCCTCTCGACTCCGGACGTCGGCCACTCCTGGTTCGCAACGCACGCCGAGTATAATGGCGGGGCGATGGACGGCTTTTACACCACCGACGGCATCTACGCCCTGGGCTACTACACCGCGGCCGACCTTCCGTTCTACTACAGCCTGTTCGAGACCTCGACGTTGTGTGCGAACTACTTCTGCTCGGTCCTGGGTCCAACCTGGCCCAATCGCTTCTACCTCGCCGCCGGCACCTCCGGCGGGATCACCACCAACGGCGTCTGGGGGTATGGCGTGTTCGATTACCCGATCATCCTCGACCTGCTCGAGGCGGCGGGCGTCAGTTGGAAGGTCTACAACATCGGCTGGGACAGCGTGCCCTACGGCAACACGGACAACGTGTTCGTTTTCTGGAAGCGATGGGCGCACGACCAGCGCACTCTGGGCAGCAAAGGCGATTACCTCAACGACCTCCAGCGTGGCCGGTTGCCGGAGGTGTCGTTCATCATCCCGAGTTACGCGCGCGGTTGGGACGAGCACCCGCCCGCCGACGTCTCCGTCGGCATGGGCATACAGGAAGAGCTCGTCACCGCGTTGCGGCAGTCGTCGGCGTGGAGCAGCTCTGCGTATATCATCACGTACGACGAGGCGGGCGGTTACTTCGAGCACGTCCCACCGCCGCAACTCGACGCTTACGGCCTGGGGATCCGCGTCCCGACCTGGGTCATCTCACCGTTTGCGAAGCCCGGTCATCTGGAAGGAACGCTCTACGAGCACTCCTCGATCCTGAAGTTCATCGAAGCCGTGTTCGGGCTGCCCACGCTGGCCTCCGTCAATCATCAGTTCGATGTCTCGACGCCCGGCGGCGGCAATAACGAGGCTGCGAACGGTCAGGCTTTCGGCCCGCCCGCGCCGCCTCGCGACGGCTTGCGCACGATCGGGAACATGCTCGAGTGCTTCACGTTCTAGAAGGGGTCCTCACTATTTGCACTCCTCTGATCTCCGGGTCGCAGGAGATGCCGACGGGGATACTCAATGCGCAGTGGTCTGGGCATAGACTTGCAGTACCAAACCGCCCGCCGAGTCAATAGTGAGGACTCCGTTTCGCCTGTCGCGGAGCGACAGGGTGAAGGTAGTGGGCTTCAGCCCACGGAACAGGGTGGGAAATTCGGGCGCGTCGCGTAGCGACGCCTGAGAGTGGACAGTATCTGTTTCAAGCGTCGCTACGCGACGCGGGGTGAGCGCGGCGCTTTTCCGTGGGCTGAAGCCCGCGGCTACCATCAGGGCATCGCTCCGCGATGCCGGGACATAGGCAGCCAACAGAGCGTCAACGGAGTGTGAAGTCTGCATTGTCGATTGTGAGAACCCCTCTTCGGCAGGCTGCTTGGTGCGTCTCACCCCTCACCCTCAATCCCTCTCCCCGTTGAGGGGAGAGGGAAGCCCGATGGCGCTCGTCGAACTGTATTCGGTCCATTGAGAGCATCGAGGAACCCTTCTTTCCTTGGCGCGCCGGCCCGCAGCACGCGCAAGGAAAAACCCCGCCCG